>Ga0307374_10006788_pt1 | contig 17821 bp, 18 predicted proteins | sample OX3MG_FD_202532 | JGI IMG/M metagenome (GOLD analysis project Ga0307374, IMG submission 202532) | Soil microbial communities from Risofladan, Vaasa, Finland - OX-3 | ecosystem: Environmental > Terrestrial > Soil > Coastal area > Acid sulfate soil | place: Finland: Risofladan, Vaasa | collected... | reverse complement strand
GCTGGCACGTCGAACGCCGGCATTCGCCGCAGTGCCACTCGGTTTCGTTCGCTGCCTCTTTGCCGTGCTCGCTGCGGTACCCTCTGTGCCCTCGTCCGGCAAGCGCCGACGCAGCAGTCTCTCCCCCCGGTAACCAATTATCGCTACTGTCAATCGGGTACGTTCTCCACCGTGGGGTTGTACCAGCCGCCGTCGGACGCGATGAGTGCGTCAGCCTCCTTCGGTCCCCAGCTCCGGCGCCTGTAGGGGAGAGCCCGGTGATGCCTCTCGAGGACAGGATCGACCGCCGCCCACGCGGCTTCGACGGCGTCCTCACGGGTGAAGAGTGCTCCATCGCCGGCCATGGCGTCGGTCAGGAGCCGCTCGTACGGCGTTTCCTCACCGGGCCGGTCTTCGAACAAATGGAGTTCCTGCTGGGTCCCGATGAATTCCTTCCCGGGGCGCTTGACGCGGGCGGCGAGGGCCACGGTCGAGTTCGGGGCGATCCGAAAGCGCAGATAGTTGGGCCGGCCGGTCGCCGGCGCCGAGTCAGCGAACAGTCTCTGTGGCGCCGGCTTCAACTGAACCAGGACCTCGGTCGCCGTGCTGGCGAGGTATTTGCCGGAGCGCAAATACCACGTCACCCCCGCCCAGCGCCACGAGTCGATGAACAGCCGGAGGGCGCAGAACGTCTCAACATCCGAGCGCCTTGCCACGTTCGGCTCCTTCCGGTAGCCGGCGTACTGACCGCGCACGACGTCGTCGGGCGTGAGCGGGCGCATCGCTTGAAAGACCTTGGCTTTCTCGCTGTGCACAGCCCCAAAGTTCCGATCAGACGGTGGCTCCATGGCCAGGAGGGCGACGATCTGGAAGAGGTGATTCTGGATGACGTCTCGCAGACAGCCCGCCGTTTCGTAAAACGCGCCGCGGCTCCCCACGCCGAACTCTTCTGAAAGGGTGAGCTGAATACTGGACACGTAGTTGCGATTCCAGAACGGTTCCAGGAACGCATTGGCGAATCGGAAATAGAGGATGTTCATAATCGCCTCTTTCCCGAGGAAGTGGTCGATCCGGAAGATGGCGTTCTCTGGGAACAGCGCGCGGGCGGCGTGGTTGAGTGCCCTCGCCGAGGCCAGATCGCGGCCGAACGGCTTTTCGACGATCACGCGTGCATGCTCGACCAGGTGCGCGGCGCCGAGCCCTCTGATCACGGTCTCGAAGAGCGAGGGCGGGATGGCCAGGTAGTGGGCCGGGCGCCGAGCGGTACCCAGCGCCTGTGTGATGGCGGTGAACGTCCGCGCGTCGCGATAATCCCCACTGACGTACCTGAGCAGGGACAGCAGATGGTGGAGGGCGCGCTGGTTATCGACGCCGCCCGATCGCCGGATGCTGTCCGTCACGCGCGTGCGCAGCCGCGCCAGGCTCCATTGCGACGAAGCGACGCCGATGACCGGTACCTCGAGGGTCCCTCGTTTGGACATCGCATAGAGCGCCGGGAAGATCATCTTGTGCGCGAGATCGCCCGTGGCACCGAAGAGCACCAACGCGCCCGAACGGGAGGCAGCCATGAAGAATCGTAGAATCCGCCGATGAGCCCGGTCTGTCCACTTCTGCACATTCGCCGGGCCGGCTGAGGTAGTGTCTGTCGACTGGTGGAAATGCTGTCGGCACGGCACGACCGAGCGTACGGTCACCTCCTGAAGCCGGAGGCAGTGCGCGATCTTATGTGCCTGCCATCGCTGTCCTTGTGGGGGTGGAGGCCCTCTTCATCGGGCTCGTCGTGAGCTATTGGCGTTTTCGGCCGGCTCTGACTCCGTTGTCCGTAGCCGCCTGGATCTTCTTCGCGACCGGCTATTGGGCAGGACTGTTCGTCCATTTCAGGCTGCTGCGATCAATCCGACGGTTGCACGGGGCCGATGAGCAGGCCCTGGCCGACGCGATCAGGCGCGCCATCGCGGCAATGTACATCCCGTATCTCGTCATCTTCTTCGCCTGGTACGCGTGAGTGCTCCCGTCGATGCGGTGAAGATGGACTACGACCTGGACACCTCGCACCGCCTTTCCTCCCGTCACCGGGCGGCCGTCGAGGCCGCCCCGGTCGTCGGCTGCTTCTTCTGCTGCCGGCTGTACCCACCGGCCCGAATCGATCGGTGGTGCGACGGCGCCTCCGGATCCTGCGCGTCGTCCCCGGCCGCAGCCCGGTCGGCCTCGGCCTTCGCCGCGAGCGCCTCGGTGATCAGCTCGGCGAGATCGACGTTGGCGGCGTCGATGTCCGCGGCGCCGGCGCCCTATGTGCGCTGGCGGCCGAGGAGGCGCGCGCCTGGTACTACTTTGTCAGATCCACGGATTTGCTCCTGAATCTGAACAGAATTGAGATAAAGCGCTTGTACTTTTCGCGGTACTTCGGTCCGCTGCTGCCCGGTGCTGTCGCGACTGCCGCGCAACGCGCCGGTCTGGCTCGATCGCTTGAGCACGTGGCTCGAGCCGTTCGAAGTCTGCTTCACGCACGTCGCCCAGCGCGGGGCGTTTCGTCGCTACCTGCTGGGATTGCTCAGCGACAGCCGCCGCAAGTCGAGGAGTGCGATGCTGGAGCGCATCAGCGATCCGGAGACCTATAGGTGACCTTAACCTCTACAGTGACGGCTGTCTTGTGTAAAGGCATTTATGAGTTGGTGGGCCGCCCGGGGATCGAACCCGGGACACCGTGATTAAAAGTCACGTGCTCTACCACTGAGCTAGCGGCCCGACAGGCGGGAAAGCCGTTCGATCTTACCGCGACGCCGCACGGATTGTCGTGGCCTTTGTCGGCGGTGCGGATCGCCGCACCCGCCATCGGCGTCGGCCCCCTCACGGCCTCCCTGCCGGTATCCGGTGCCGGTCGCCCCGCACGCAGGTGGCGGCGCGCACGGCGGCTGCTCGGTCACCCGGTCGTCTCCTCATTCAATAGCAGGGCTGGCTGTGCACTGTCGGCGTTCATCGACCGGATCGAGACGTGGCTCCGCGCCAGCGGGCCGAGCCTGTCGCCGGCGCAGCGCGTGATCGGTCGGATCTATGCGATCCGCCGGGCCGAGGAGCTGGCGGTGGCGCGGATGGAGCGGCTCGCGGCCGCCGGACACGTCCGCCGGGTGCCGGTCGCCGGGGCGCGGACGTCCGTCGCCCCGAATCTCGACGCGGTGCCCGGACAGCTCAGCGCGTGAGCGCCGGCCGCACCGCGGCTCACACCGGCGAGGACAGGGCTTCCCGAATCCGCCGGATGACGGCCAGCGGCAGGATCGGACCATCGGGCAGCGTCAGGATCTTCAGCGCGGGTTGCGCCCCGAGCAGCGCGGCGGCATCATCCGCCGTCCTGGCGTCGAGCAGGGCCGCATGCACGTTCTGGCCGGCCCTGAGCGCGGCCAGCGCGGCGCTCACGTTCGCAACCTCGATGACGCTGTAATCGTAGCGTCGCAGCAGCTGCATCAGCCGGGCCCGCCGGTCGCCGTCGTGGGAGACCAGCAGGATCGTGCCGAAGTCGAAGACGAGCGACCCGGTGATGGCGGCGTCGGGCACGCTCCGCGCATCGGCGCTGGGCAGGTAGATTTCGAAGGTCGTCCCCTGTCCCGGCCGGCTGTACACCTCGATGAAGCCGCCGCTCTGGCGCACCAGCCCGTAGGCGGTCGCCAGGCTCAGTCCGGTACTCTCGCCGGGCGGCCTGGTCGTGAAGAACGGCTCGAACAGCCGGCCGCGCACCTCGGGCGGCATGCCGACGCCGGTGTCGCTGACGGCCAGCTGCACGTAGCAGCCGGGCGTCACCTCCTCGCGATTGAGCGGGGGCGTCGCCAGATCCACGATCGCCGTCTCGAAGGTCACGTGACCGCCCTGCGGCAGCGCCTCGCAGGCGTTCGCTGCCAGGCTCCGCAGCATCTGTTCGAACCGTGCGGCATCGATCTCGGCCAGGCAGGGGCTCCGGCTCAGACCGGCGTCGACGAAGATCGCAGGATCGGCCGCCCGCGGCAGGCTGTCCACAGTGGCGAGCACGAGCGCGTTCACGTCGACGATGGCCGGCTGCAGCAGCTCCTGGCGGCTGAAGGCGACGAGCTGGGTCGTCAGCGTGTTCGCGCGGGCGGCGGCCCGCTGCATCTCCTGGACATCGCGGCGCAGGGGGCTGTGGTCGTCGATCTGCGCCGCCAGCACGTCGGCCCGCCCGACGATGATCGCCAGCAGGTTCTTGAAGTGGTGCACGAGGCCGACGACGAGCCGCTCGAGCGCGTCGAGCTTCTGCCAGCGCTGAATCTGGGCATTCACGCGGTAGCGCTCGGTCATGTCGACCAGGCAGCCGGCGATGCTCTGGAGCTGTCCGCCCGCGTTCCGGATCCCCATGAACCGTGCGTCGACCCGCACGGGCTCGCCCGGGCGGTGAATCACGAGAGACGGCCGCCACAGGGAGCTGCCCTGGGCGATACGCTCGCGCATCGCTGCGTAGGTGTCGGCGTCGAGCAGGCTCTGCAGGTCGGAGGAGGACTCCACGCCGTTCATGAGCGCCGCGAACCGCGCGTTCCAGGCGAGCAGCCGTCCCTCAGGCGTGGCGATGAAGTTGGCGACCAGATCGGTCTCGAAGAACGCGCGGAACCGGAACTCGCTGTCGGCCAGCGCCTGACGCGATCGCACGCGCCCCATGATGAGCTCGGCGGCGAGGACCGTCGTGACGCCGAACAGCACGACGTGCCAGATGCCGCCGGCGCTCGACGGCAGGAACCAGTACGCGCCCGCCATGCCGAGCCCGATCGCGAGCTGACTCGGGCCGCGCCGATGGTCGTACGCCGCCCAGCCGACGACGCCCCACAGCAGCAGAAACGGCGTGCTGCCGAGAAACGGCCAGCACGCGCGCGTGCAGGCCACCGCCAGCGCCACGAAGATCGGCACGAGGGCGAAGCGGACGGGGAGTCGCTGGAGGAAGCGCAGAGGCACACGTGGACCCGATGGTCAGCCCTACAGACGGCAGACGTACGATATATCCGAAATCGGCGGGCGGCGACGAAGTCTTAGCCTGTAGGACGGAGTGGAATATCTGTAGTCGTTGAGGGGCGTATACGGGACTATTTCCGGTGCGCCAGGGCGAAGGGCACGACCAGGCGGGTTCGCTCCCACGTCAGAATCAGCTGCCCGCCGTCGCGGCGCGGCCTGATGTGGATGGTGAGCTGATTGATGATCCGTCGCGTTCGCGTCGGCACGACCGGGACGCGGACGAGATCGCGTGACCGGTCGTAGTCGGTCCCCCACTGGCCGGACTGCCGGTTGATGATGAACAGCCAGCGCCGGCGGCCGGGGCGCGTCCAGAGGCTGTACCGGCCGGCGGGAACGGTGACGTCGCCGAAGCGCAGGGCGGCCGCCGTCTCGAGCACGGTCGCCTCGTCTGCACCGGTCCGCCAGATCCGTCCGTACGGCACGAGCCCGCCGAAGATGGTGCGGCCGCGCCGGTAGGGCCGGCCGTACTCGACCACGATCGGGGCGCCGTCGACGGTGGCATGGGCCGCGGCGCGCGGGCTGGCGCGCCGCGGCGTGCTGCCGGTCACGAAGGCGCACCCGGAGACGAGCAGCGCGACAATGGCCGGGACCGCGATCGCGGACGCGCGCCGCCGCCGATCGGAAGGTCCTGCGGCCGCATCCGGCCGCGCCGTCCGGCCCGGTGAGGAGCCCGATCCCTCGTCCGCCCGCGGTTTCACAGCTTCGTCACGCCCTTCGCACTTCGTGTGCCTCCCGGTTGCGGCGGGTGGTGGCGAGCGACGATAATCAGGGCCCATGGTCAAGGATGCGAACCGCATGGTTCTCGTGGTCGAGGACGACTACTCGGTCAGACGCCCGCTGGTGAAGTTCCTGGAACTGCACCAGTTCACGGTGGTCTCGGCCGAAACGGTCGACGAAGGGCAGGCGGCCGTCCGGGAACACGGCCCTCAGCTGGCGGCGGCCATCGTCGACCTGCGGCTCCGCCGCGGGTCGGGCCGCGACGTCGTCGCGCAGATGCCGGCGGCGGTGCCGGTGATCATCTTCTCGGGCGTTCCGTCCGAATCGGCCGAACTCGAGCGCATCCGGCCGCACACGCGGCTGCTGGAAAAGCCCTACTCCCTGGTTCAGCTCGTCCAGGCGCTCGAAGAGATGCTCAAGGACGTGGCGTAGCCCGAGCGCCCGCGCCCCGTCAGAGAATGTTCATCCCCAGCGCCGACAGCACGAGTTCGGTCGCGAGCATGGCGGTCGCATTCTGCATGTCGAGGATCGGATTCACCTCGACCATGTCGAGCGAGCTCAGCCGGCCGGAATCGGCAATCACTTCCATGATCATGTGCGCCTCGCGGTAGTCGAGGCCGCCTTTGACCGGCGTGCCGACGCCCGGCGCGATCGACGGATCGCAGACGTCCACGTCGAACGACACGTGCACGCCGGCCGTCCCCTTGCCGGCGATGGCGATGGCCTGCTCGGCGACCGACGCGATGCCCACGCGATCGATGTCCTTCATCGTGAAGACGTGGATCCCCGAGGCGAGCACCAGTTCCCTTTCGCGCACGTCCAGGTTGCGGACGCCGACGAGGACGGTGTGCTCGGGCCGCACCTTCGGCGACGTGCCGCCGATGCGCGACAGCTCGGCCGGCTCCGGACCGAGCAGCGCCGCCAGCGGCATGCCGTGCACGTTGCCGCTCGTTGTCGTGGCCGGCGTGTTCATGTCGCCGTGCGCGTCGACCCACAGCAGGCCGAGCGGCTTGCCCTGGCGGCGCGCCTGCTCGGAGGCGGCCGCCACCGAGCCGGCGGCGAGGCTGTGATCGCCGCCGAGGACGAGCGGCATCGCCCCCTCCTCGAAGGCGGCGAGGGCCACCTGGTAGAGCTTCAGGCAGACTTTCGCGATATCGCGCACGTACTTCTTGCGCTCGTCACGCGGCTGCTGTGTTTCGGGAATCGGGACCGGCAGGTCGCCCTTGTCGACCACCGTGTACCCGAGGGCGGTAAGCCGCTCGCCGAGGCCGGCAATCCGGAACGCGGACGGTCCCATGTCGACCCCCCGGCGGCCGCCGCCGAGGTCGAGAGGAACACCGATGATGTGGACGGGACGCATGACGGAACTCGTGCTCCGAGCCAGATTCGGTTGAAATTCGTTGAAAAACCGTGGAATGACCGCCGCTGACCCTGTATCACACTATCACACGCTCAGTGCTCAGTGCTCAGTGCTCAGTGCTCGGTGCTCGGGTGCTCCCGGGGGCTACGTGGGCCGGAAGGCGGCGGCGGCGCGCGCGGTCGCGCGGCCGTCGCTGACGCAATCGGGGATGCCGACGCCGCGGAAGCCGCTGCCGGTGAGATACAGGCCGGGCAGGCGGCCGAGCGCGCGCTCGATGGCGGCGAGCCGATCGAGGTGCCCGACCTCGTATTGCGCGTTGGCCTCCGGCCAGCGGTAGACGCGCACGAGCTCGGGCTCCCCGTCGATCGCCATCACACGCCGGAGGTCGGCCGTCGCCTGCGCGACCAGCGTCTCATCGTCCCGCTCGAGCGCGCGCGGATCGCGGGCGCCGCCGACGAACGCGCGCAGGAGCACGTGGCCGTCGGGCGCCCGTGACGGCCACTTGGACGACACCCACGTGCCGGCCAGAATGCTCAGCCCCTCGCGTCGCGGCACGACGAATCCGGTGCCCTGCAGCGGGCGCCGGATCGCGGCGGCCGGATAGCCGAGCGCGACGGTGGCGGTCGAGACGTACCGGATGGCGCGGCAGCGGTCGGCGAGATCGGCATCGAGCGGCGCCACCAGATCGGCCGCGGCGTAGGCGGGCACCGCGAGGACGACGCACGGCGCCTGCCAGCGCTCGCCCGACGCGGTCCGGACGCGATACGGCCCGCGGCCTTCGAGCGCGGCGACGGGGCAGTCGGCCCGCACGGTTCCGGCCGGCAGGGCGGCGACCAGGGCCGCGATCAGCTCGCCGAGGCCGCCGGGCAGCGAGCGGAACGCGCCGTCACTGGTGGCGGGCCGCGGTGCCCGGCGGAACGCGCGGATCAGGCTGCCGTGCCGCGCTTCCGCCTCGACCAGCCGGGGAAACAGCGCGCGCGCCGACAGCCGATCGACGTCACCGGCGTGAATGCCGGCCAGCAGGGGATCGGCCAGGTACTCGACCGCCTCGTGCCCGAAGTGGCGGTCGATGAACGATCCGATCGATTCATCCCCCGCCGGCGGACGATTCGGCCGGACGGCTTCAGCGGCCATCCTGAGCTTCGCCGGCCAGGAGAACAGGCGGCTCGCGGCGAGCGGTGCCAGCTTCGTGGGAATCCCCAGGACGGATCCTTCGGGCAGGGCGTGCAGCTGGCCGCCGCGCAGGATGTACGCGATGCGTGGAGGCCTGGTGGAGACGAGGCGGCCGCCGAGGCCGATCTCGCGGCACAGGTCGAGGGCGGCCGGCTTCTGCACGAGCAGGCTGTCGGGGCCGGCGTCGATGGTGAAGCCGCCGGTCTGCTCGGTCAGGACCACGCCGCCGGGCCGCGGGCGCCGCTCGAGCACGATCGCGCGCCGGCCGCGCCGGCTCAGCTCGAACGCGGCGGCCAGTCCGGCGATGCCGGCGCCGACGATGACGACGTCAACGGGTGAGGGTTCCATCGTGGCCGGCCGCGGGCGCCGCCGCGAGCGCGCGCTGGACGAGGTCCGCGAGCGCGTCGATGAAGCGCGGGAGGACGTTCAGGGATTCCGTGCGGCGCAGGGCCACGCCGCACCCGCGCGCGGTCGCCGCCGCCTGGACGTCGATGTCGAACAGGATCTCGGTGTGGTCGCAGACGAACCCGATCGGCGCCACGAGCACGCGCCGGGTGCCGTGCGCCGCCCGCTCGCGGATCACCACCGAGATGTCGGGGCCGACCCACGGCTCGGGCGTGCGGCCGGCGCTCTGCCAGGCGAGCTGGTAGCCGGAGACGCCCGCGCGCGCGGCCACGAGGCGCGCCGTCTCGGCGACTTCGCGCGCGTACGGATCGCCGTCCCGGACGACGCGCTCCGGCAGGCTGTGCGCGGTGAACAGGAGGGCCTCGCCCGCGTCCGGTCCGCCCGCCGGCAGCGCCGCCCGCAGGCGCTCGGCGAACGCCTCGATCAGCAGCGGGTGATCGTGAAAGGACTGCACGCAGTCGAAGTGGATGCCGGGCGGCAGCGCCGCGGTGGCCGCTTCCACGTACTTCTGCACGCTGAGCGTCGAGAACTGCGGTGCGAGCGGAATCCCGATGACCCGCTCGATGCCCGATCCGGCGAGCGGCCGCAGCACGTCGGCGATGAACGGGTGCCAGGTCCGCATGCCCAGCCACACCGGGATCGACGGACCGAGCCGCGCCTGCAGCGCCTCCGCCTGCTGGCGCGAAATGGCCGTCAGCGGCGAACGGCCCCCGATCGCCTCGTAGTTGTGCCGCATCTCCGCGATCAGCGGGTCCGACGGCGGCCGGCCCGCCCTGACGCGCGTGAGGTACTCCGTCATGTCGTCCAGCGACTCGGGCGTGCCGTGGGCCATCAGCAGCACCGCCACACGCGGCCCGGCCGCGGAGTCAGATCTGTTCGAGCGAGCGCTGGTGTACATAGCGGGCGAGCGTCTGCACGTGCTCGAGCGGGGTCATGGGCAGTATGCCATGGCCGAGGTTGAAGATGTGTCCCGGCCGGCCCGCCGCGCGCGCCAGCACATCGTCGGCGCCGGCGAGCAGGCGGTCGAGCGGGCCGAGCAGCAGCGTCGGATCGAGGTTGCCCTGGATGCCGCGGTCGAAGCCGATGCGTGCCCAGGCCTCGTCCAGCGGAATCCGCCAGTCGGCCCCGATGACGTCCCCCCCGGCGTCGCGCATGTCGGGCAGGAGGGCGGCCGTGCCGGTGCCGAAGTGAATCGTCGGCACGCCGCGGCCCTCCAGCGCCCCGAAGAGGCGGCGCGTGTGGGGCAGCACGAACTCCCGGTAATCGGCCGCGTTCAGCGCGCCGACCCAGGAGTCGAACACTTGAACCGCCTGCACCCCCGCCTCGACCTGGGCCACGAGGTAGTCGCCGATGAGGGTCGCCAGCGTCTCCGCAAACCGGTGCCAGGCGGCCGGCGCCCCGTACATCAGCGCCTTCGTGTGGGCGAAGCTGGTCGAGTGGCCACCCTCGATCGCGTAGGAGGCGAGCGTGAACGGCGCCCCCGCGAACCCGATGAGCGGCACCCGTCCGTCCAGCGCGGTCCGCACCTGGCGGATCGTCTGCAGGACGTGCGCGAGCGCCTCGCGCGGCTCGAAGGCGCGAACCCGGGCGAGATCGCCTTCGCTTCGGAGCGGATGCTCGATGGCCGGCCCCTCGCCCCGGACGAAATCGAAGGGGATGCCCATCGGCTCGAGCGGCAACAGCAGGTCCGAGAACAGGATGGCCGCGTCGACGTCGATGCGTCGGACCGGCTGCAGCGTGACCTCGGTGGCGAGATCCGGCGTACGGCAGAGCTCCAGCAGCGAGTACCGCTCGCGGAGCGCCCGGTACTCGGCCATGTACCGGCCGGCCTGGCGCATGAACCACACGGGCGTGGCATCGACCGGCTCGCGCCGGCAGGCGCGCAGGAAGCGATCGTTCATCGGAAGGCCACGGGCGATCAGGCCTCGGACTTGAGCAGCTTGCGGGCGAGATTCACCAGATCGTCCAGCCAGAGCGGCTTGAACCGGACGTCCGCTCCGAGCGACCGCAGCTCGGACGACACCTTGTCGTCCAGAAAGTAGTCGCCGGTGACGATGGCCACGGGGGTGTCGGCCTGGCCCGGCTTGGTGCGGAGCGTCCGGAGGAACTGGAGTCCGTCGGCCAGCGGCATCCGCAGGTCGAGAATGATGGCGTGCGGATGGGCCGTTTCGGCGGTTTTCAGGCCGGCCGCTGCGTTCAGGGCGGTCAGCACCCGATAACCTTCCATGGTGAGCATCCGCTGGAACGTCTCGGTCACCCCGGGATCGTCGTCCACGATGAGAATCGTCCGGGGCGAAGGCGGTTCGGGTCCGGTCACGCCGCTATTGTGGGTGTGGGCGGGGGTTTCGTCAAGCCTTCGAATTGAAAACTGTAGGCAAACCGGACAGAATCGGACTCTGATGCGAAAAGAAACCGATCATCGGCCCGATCGCGCCGTGCAGGGCGGGGAAATCGTGCTAGACTCCCGGATTTGATCGGCGGCGCCGTCTCTCTTTCCGTGGAGGGTGTGTGAGCCCAGTCCTGGTACGGCCGGTTCGCGAACAGCTCGAACACGACCGGGTCATCCGCCTGTTACAGACGCGGTACCGGCGCCGGTTCGACGTCGGCATCAACCCGGGTGCGGAGCAGAACGTCCCCGTGGGCACGGGGCCGTCGGCCCTGTACCCGGACCTCGTGATGAATTCGCCCGATCGGGGACACCGGCTGCAGGCCGTGGTCGAGGTGGAAAGCGGCGAATCGGTCAACCACCTCGAGGCGCTTTCGCAGTGGAAGTACTTCGGTGCGCTGCGGGCGGCGTTCTACCTGTACGTGCCGACCGGATCGGTCGATTCAGCCCGCCGCCTGCTGACCGAGTACGACATCCCGTTCACCGAGATCTGGAGCTATCACACGATCGGCGACCAGCTGCGCTTCACGCAGATCGCCCGCGCCCGTCCCGAGGCCGGCCGGGCGGCGTCGGCCGCCAGAAGCGCGCGCGCCGCCAAGGCGCCGGCCGAGCCGGGCCGGCGACCGGCCGCTGCCCGGGCGGCGAAAGCGGCCCCGCGGCCGTCCGCGGCGCGCCCCGCCAAGAAGAAGCCGGCGGCCCGGAAGCCGGCCCGGGCCCAGAAGCGGAAGTAACCCGTGCCCTATATTCGATTCTCGCGCGACCGGCGCGGCTACGAGCATACGTACATCATGCACGCGGCCGCCCGGCGCGGGAAGAAACAGGCCCGCCTGCTCTACTGGTTCCGGACTCCGCCGAACGTGAAGGTCGGCCGGGCGCCGCTGGACGAAGAGGCCATCCGGGCGATCGAGGAGCACAACCCCGACCTCACGTTCGACTGGACGCGCATTCTCGAGGCCCGGCCGGCGCCGGCCCCTGTGGCCGAGCCGGCGCGCGGGGGCGCCCGCCGGCGGCGGGAACGCGAGCCGGCCCCCGCGGCGCGACCGGCCGGGGGCCGGACGGCCTCGCGGGGGGCACCGGCGCCGCCGGTCGCGAGACCGGTCGAGCCGCCGCCCGCGCCGCCCGCACTGGCCGAGCCGCCGGAGCCGGTGGTCGAGACGGTCGCGCCGCCGATCGCCCGCCTCGAGGTCCGCCAGCCTGTCGGCGAGCCGGTGTCGCCGCTGCCGGAATCGGCGCGACCCGTGCCGGCCGAGGAGCTGGTCGGAGCGGAAGGACTGGCCCGGCTGCGCACCCGTTACGCCGAGGTGCAGGCCCGGATTACCGAACGGGACGGGGAGGCGGACCGGCTCGAGCAGCTGCGCCGCGAGGCCGAACGCCTGAATCCGGATGCCTGGGTCACGCTGGGGGAAGCGCGTCAGGGGCTGGAAGAGTTCGAGACGGTGTTCGAAGAGCTGCGGCGCGCCGTCGGTCGCCGGCGCCGCTCGCGCCGTGGCGGCGTCCGCCGGAGCCGTCGCCGGCGTGCGCTCGCCGAGGCACGGCGTGACGGGACCGCTGCCGGCGAAGGCGAGGCCGGTGCCGCCGAGGCGCGATCCGCCGCCGTCCACCCGGACGAGTCCGAGGCTGGCGCGGATCAGCGGCCGGACGAGGATGCCGGACCGGACACAGACGACCTCGACTGACCCCCGCCCTGCGGCCGGGTTTGCCCGGCCAACGCGCGCCGACCGCCGTCTAAACCACCGTCGGATTCAGCAGGATCCGCTCTGTTATACTGGAAGGCATGGCTTTGAAAACACGAGGTTTGTGGTCCGTCGCCATCATGCTGACCGGCATGACGGTGCTGGCGGGAGCCCAGGCGAAGCCTCCGGCGGCCCCCGCCGCGCCGGCCGCGCCGGCCGACGATCAGGCGCGCCCGAACTTCAGCGTCGCGGTGAACCTTGTCACGACCGACGTCATCGTTCGGAATGCCAAGGGAGAATTCCTTCCGGACCTGACGAAGAAGGATTTCACCGTGCTGGAAGACGGCGTCAGGCAGCACATCGCGTCGCTCGTGCTCGTGCACGGCGGCCGGACGTACAACCTCGTGACGCCGCAGGCGCCGCCGCAGCAGGAGGGCATCATCCTGCCGCCGGCCCGCCCGCCCCAGGACGTGGCCGGCCGGATCTTCGTCCTGTTCGTCGACGATCTGCACCTGGACTTCCAGAACACCGGACGGATCCGCGAGCTGTTCAAGAAGATCGAAAAGGATCTGATCCACCCGGGCGACATGTTCGCCATCGTCTCGACCGGGCCGTCGTCGCTCGCCGTGAACCTGACGTACGACCGCCAGACGCTGAACGACGCGATCAAGAAGATTCAGGGGGATGCGCTGTCGCCCTCCGACATCATCAACGGGCCCGAGAGCGGCCAGGGGCCGGACGAGGTCCGCTACCGCGCGCACGTCGCCTTCTCGACCGCCGAGGATCTGATCCACCAGCTGGCGAAGATCCAGAACCGGCGCAAGGCGATCATCTACGTGAGCGACGGCTACGATTTCAACCCGTTCGCCGGCGCGCGCTCCTCCAGCAGCAACTATTTCGACAACCGGTTCGGCGCCTCCCAGATGGACTCGCTCGACTCCCAGGCGATGCAGGGGCAGGTGTTCGCCGATTCCGACCTCGCCCGCGACCTGGTGGAGCTGACGCGCGCCGCCAACCGCGCGAACGCCACGTTCTACACGATCGATCCGCGCGGACTGGCCGGGTTCTCCGACATCGATCAGAACATCGACCCGACGGAATGGGACAACTATCTGCGCAAGTCCCAGGACAGCCTGCGGGTGCTGGCCGACCTGACCGGCGGCATCGCCGTGGTCAACCAGAACGACTTCGACAAGGCGCTGAAGGAGATCGACGCGGAGACGAGCGATTACTACGTGCTCGGCTACTATTCGAGCGACACGAATCCGCGGAAGCGCGAGCGGAACATCGATGTGAAGGTCGATCGGAAGGACGTCACCGTCTGGTCGCGCAAGACCTACTACCTGCCGCGACCGCCCGTGCCGGTGACCACGAAGGGCGGCATCCGCTGAAGCCGGGCCGCCCCGGCTGGCCGGGCGGCGGAGGCGGAAGGCGGACCTACGAGGCGCGCGACAGCGGAACGATCGGACTGACCGCGGCCCGGCCGGGGACGAGCGTGTGATTCCGCCGGTGCCAGTGGCTCCCGCAACCCGAACCCTTCTCCTCGACGTACACCACCTCGCGGCTGGTCGGCACCTCCCGATAGCGGCCGATCACGCATCCACAGCCGAGCGTGGCAAACCCCAGCAACTTGAAGACGGCGCCCATCTCCTGACCTCCTGTTGCGTCCTGCTCCGTCCGCGGTGCAACCGGCGTGCCGAAATCTCCGGCCACTCTTCCTGATTCATCGGCTCGAACGAACCCGGGCTGGAGAGCGGCGGCGGAGCGAAAAACGCAGGTTCTTCAGCGGGCGGCGGGTCGGGCGCGAGACCTGTGCGATTCCGGTCCGTACGTGCGCGATCGCACGCAGACGTACCGCTCACCAGCATTTGAATTCGATCGACCGGGAAGTTGGATCGACGCGCCTGAACGGCGTCGTCCGGATCGGGGCGCGACCCCGGACCATGACAGGACAGCGGCCGGCATCGCGTTGCGCAGCCGCGGAAAATGTCGCAGCCGGACCGTTGAGCCGTCAGTGTTCGACGGCGTTCACAGTGGTCGACAGGGCGGCGGGACGAGAGGAAGGCGCTGCGCCCGGTCGGGCTGGGGACTGCGGCCGGTCATCGCTCCGACGGCGGCTGTTCGGAAGCGTCGCCGGCGCGGGATCGGCCCGCAACGGCCGCCGCGTGTTCGCGGGCCAGGGTCCGGAAGCGCTCGAGGTCGCGGCCCCGCTGGCCGGCCGCCCTGGTTCGCCCGCGCAGGACGCGGACCGCGAACAGCAGGTGCACGCCGCCGATGACCGCGATCTCGATCGGCATCGGACCGGCGAGGGCGGCCGGCACGAGGTTCAGCAGCGTCGCACCGAGGAACAGACCGACGAACAACGGGTCCGAGCCGCCCGACGGGAAGATCCGCCCGAACGCCATCGCCGCGGTCTCCCACGGCAGGGTCGGCGCGTCCGGCCGCGCCTCCTCTTCGAACGCCACCTGCACGTACCGGCCGATCCGCTCGACGCCGGTGTGCAACGCATAGACCGCTTCGAACGTGGCGGCGAGCACGAGCAGCGGCACGAGCGAGACGACCGGCAGCATGCCGATGGCCGTCTCGGCGACCACCAGCGTCGCCCAGCCGACGATGCCGGCCCAGCACAACCAGACGCGCGCGGTGCCGCGCTCGCGGATCGTGGCGCGGAGCGCGGCGAATTCTTCGAGGCGGACAGGATCCATGTGGGCCCTCGTGAGCTGGCGCGACAGGAGTCATTCTTGCACAGGCACGGACCGGCTGGTGGACGTCGCGCCGGAGCGGGCCGGCCGAGGCGGCGGAGGAGGGGCGGGGAAGAGGCGAAATCGACGCGATTTTGGCCGGAAATCTCTTGCGATCTACTCGCTTCCTGCTAAAATGCCGATTACTTTGACGTGCAGGCGTACCTCGGTCCAGAGGGGAGCAGGAACCAGGTGAACCACCACCGGATGTTCAGGGCAGCCAGAATCCTTTTCGTGGCCCTGCTGACCGTCGGTCTCGGGACGGTCGAGGCGGCGCCGCGACACGTCGCGCCGAGAAAGGCGTCGACCGCCTATTCGCGGGCGCGCGCCCGCGACCGCCGGCTGCGGCTGGTCCGGGCCCGGGCCGAGGCGCGGGCCCGGGAGATGGCCGAAGCGGTCGTCCCGCGGTATCGCGTGGACGCCGACGGTCACGTGGTGCCGGACGTCCGGGCGGCGGCGGCGATCGTCTACGATCCGCTGACCGGCCACATCCTGTTCCAGGAAAATGCGAACGACGAGCGCTCGATCGCGAGCATCACGAAGGTGATGACGGCGCTCGTCTTCCTGTCGGATCATCCGGATCTGTCGCGGGAAGTGCGGATCGAGCCGAGCGACGTCTACCGGGCCTCGCTGACGTACCTGCGGGCGTACGACGTGCTCACGGTCGACGATCTGCTGCACCTGCTGCTGATTCCGTCCGACAACGCGGCGGCGCGCGCGCTGGCGCGGATCTCGCCCGAGGGGACGCGCGGCTTCATCGAGCGGATGAACGAGAAGGCGGCCGGGCTGGGTCTCAAGAACACGCACTACGCCGATCCGTCGGGGCTCGACGCGCGCAACGTGTCGTCCGCCTACGACATGGCGCGGCTCATCACCTATGCCTCGCGCAACAACCTGATCGCGTCGATCATGCGGCTGCCGGAGTACACGATCCGGACCAACCGCCGCGTCATCACGATCCACAGCACCGATCACCTGCTGGGACGCGCCGGCGTGGACGTGCGGGCCGCCAAGACCGGCTTCATTTCCAAGGCCGGCTTCTGCCTGGCCACGCTGCTGCGGCTGCCGCAGACCGGACGGGACGTCGCCGTCGTGGTGCTCGGCGCCCATTCGAACGCCGGGCGCTTCGTCGAGGCCCAGAACCTGTTCACGTGGCTCAACAGCCGGGCCGACGAACTGTTCGCCGCCGAGGGGACGCAGAGCCGGCCGCTGCCCAACAAATAGCTGCCGCCGTCCGGGCGCTCCGGCGCCCGGACGCCCTCAGCCTTCGTAGCCCCGCCTGACCGCTTCCGCGTCCAGCGGCAGCGTCGCGACCGCATCCACCACCGGCATGACCGGCCGCGCCGCGTTGCGGCCGTCGTACGCCTTGAGGTAGCGCTGGCACCGGTCGCAGCCGGCCAGGCGGTAGCGCCCGTCGCGGGTCGCGAACGAGGTGATCCGCGTCCGGTCGTCGTTGCCGCAGAACGGACAGGCGATCCCGTCGAACTTCCACGAGGCCGCGCAGCGGCCGCACAGCAGGCGGCGTTCGCCCGACTGGGTGATGACCGCCATCTCGGGATCCCACCCGCAGAGCGGACAGTACCCGCGCGTCCAGGCTCCGATATCCACGCGCGGCAGCACCGTCTCGACGCAGCGGGCGAGGAACGGACGGACGGCGAGCGCGAGCACCTGGTCCAGCATCGGCGGCTCGTCTGCCGGCGGAGGCTGGACGGCGGCGCCGGTGCGGCGATCGAGGCCGGCGGTGTACCACCGCCGGACGACCGCCTCCAGGACGTCGGCTTCGCGCGCGAGCGTCTGGATGCGCTCCGCGTCGGCCACCTCGAGCGCCTCGAAGCGGCGCAGGATGTCGGTGGTCTGGCGGACCATGAGGCGGAACTCCGTCCAGTCGATCGGGATGTCGTCGAAGCGGAGCAGCGGCCGGCCGGCGGCGAGCTGCTGCCGCAGCCGGTCGGCGTCGACCTCGATCCAGGGAAGGGAGACGCGCGCCTGCACGCGGCGCTGCAGCTCGGCGAGCGCGATGTGCATGTCGACCGCCGGCCCCAGCTCGGGCTGTGCGGTCTTCAGCGCGCGCAGCTCGACGATTTCCCTCGGTTCGGCGCGGAGCGGGTGGCGGCGTTCGGGTGGCACGCGAGGATTGTATCCGACGCGTGCGGGCGGCACGCAGGAATCGAGCCGGGTGAGCCGGGCCCGCCCGCGGCCGGCCGGCGCCGCTGTGCTACACTCACGTGCTCGCTCCGGCGACGCCTGCCAGCCTGCTCCGCGATGGCGAAACGTCCTCCCAGCCCGAAGCCGTCCCACGCCTCGGGACCGCCGCGCCACATCCTGATGATCTCGTCCGAGATGGCGCCGTTCGCCCGGACGGGCGGCCTCGGCGAAGTGCTCG
>Ga0307374_10006786_pt1 | contig 17822 bp, 8 predicted proteins | sample OX3MG_FD_202532 | JGI IMG/M metagenome (GOLD analysis project Ga0307374, IMG submission 202532) | Soil microbial communities from Risofladan, Vaasa, Finland - OX-3 | ecosystem: Environmental > Terrestrial > Soil > Coastal area > Acid sulfate soil | place: Finland: Risofladan, Vaasa | collected... | reverse complement strand
AACTTCAGGAGGCGCTGATTCTCGCGAAGGCTTATGTCTTCAAAGCCATCGAGAAAAGTTACGGAATCGGCAAAGGGCCGGGTCCCCTCAATCAATTTTATCGCTTCCACCAGGAAGCCCCCGCCCGCGGCGTCCATGAAGTTCCGCAACACGGCATGCATCCCGCCGCCGAACCTGCCGCGCACTAAGCGGGTCGTTGGAAACGCACGTTAGCAGCTTGTTGAAAAACTCCCTTCCTTAGCCATTCCGAGGAGCCATGCGACGAGGAATCTGCATTTTTTTTGGCTTTTGCGAACTATGAGCCTCGTGTTCGTGGAAATAGCGGGCAAGATGCCCTGTTGTAGCAACGTAAAAATGTCACCCTAACGGCCCGATGAAAATATCACTCCCCTGAGTGATTTCTCCACTGGTGATGCGGAGTTTGGTGTCTGCGTAATAGATTGAGACTTTTCCTTCGAGTGATTCATAGAGCTGCACTTTGGCTCCGGCGAAGCTGAAGCGTTGCGGCTGGGGCGGGATCTGGAAGCGGCGTCCGTCCCACTGCACGACGTTGAAATGACAGCTACGCGCTGCAATTCTTTCTGGCTCAATGCAAATGTCTCCGGTCTCATAGGGTGACATTTTCACGTAGCCGTTAAGGGGTGACAGAATTATGGAGCTAAGACAAGCGGGCAAGATGCCCTTTTCAATAGGCTGTTAGAAGATGAATGCCTACAACTCCGCCACGCGCCGTTCCAGTTCTCGCGCAATCTCCTCGGCATCCGCGTCCGCCGCAAACGTCACCGGCGCGCCAATCGTCACCTTCACCGCACCCTTGGGCACCGGTTTCAGCCTCGACGATTTTCCCGTCAGCCGCGCTTGCGCCAATTCCCACAGACCGTCAATTCGCACGGGAACCACGGGCAGATGCAGCCGCGTCGCCAGCAAACCAATTCCTCCGCGAAATCTCGCCAGTTTCCCATCCTTGGTGCGCGCTCCTTCCGGAAACACCAGCACGCTCCAGCCGCCATCCGCCAACTCGCCTGCAAACGCAAAGCTCTCGCGAAACCCAGATTGCTTCGGCAGTGGAAACACGTTGAACAGCGCAATCACCAGAAAATAATCCATGCGGTTCACCATCCGCATGAAAAAATTCATTTCCGTCGCCGGATAGCGCATCCCGTAGAGCCGTTCCGCTTCCATCGCCGTCGCCAGCTGGTGCCGGAAAAAAGCAGGCAGCGCCGCCAGCACGCATCCAATGTCCACATACGTCACATGATTCGCCACCACCAGCACCGGCCCGCGAATCCCGCGCAAATTTTCCCGCCCGCGAATCACGGGCTTCGCCAGCAGCCACGTCGCCGGCCACACCAGCAAATAATAAATTCCCAGCCGGATCCACGTCACCGGCCAGCGCTGCGCCCATCGCGGGAATCGGTACGTTTGCGGCCGCGTGGGAGGCTCGCGAACCAATCGTTCGAGCTCGCCCACCGTCTTCGCCTCCGCGAATCGCGTTTCTCCCAGGTCCACCTGGTATTTTTCTTCGAGTGCGCTCATCAGTTCCACGCGATCGAGCGAACTCAACTGCAAATCGCGCTCCAGATCCGCGTTCGCGGAGACGCGCGAATTTCCTCGCCGCGTCACGCGCGCAATTAAATCGGCAATACCGCTCGGCTTGTCATCGCCAACCGTCGTCGTCGCCTCTTCCAATTTTCTCGCGACCGCCGCGCGTATTAGCGGCAGCAGCGGCTTCTGCGTCGCCGTGCGCGGAAAATCGGCCTCCTGCCACACGACCCACTGGCGCATCTTCTGGTATTCCACGAGCGTTTGATTCGCCGCATCCACAATCGCCGCCGGATTCGCGCTCGAATCCTCAAGCAACAGCACCGCGCACGCTTCCGCATTTCCGTCGCGCTCGATCCCCACCACCACGCAATCCCGCACTCCTGCCTGCCGCCGCAGCGCCACTTCCAAATCGTCCGGATAAACGTTCATTCCCGCCGGCGTCACAATCACATTTTTTCGCCGCCCTTTGAAAAACAGATTTCCTTCCGCGTCCATCTCCCCCAAATCGCCCGTGCGAAACCATCCCTCCGCGTCCGCCATCGCGTCCTGTGCGCGTCCCTGCCAGTAACCCGACGCCACATTTTCGCCGCGCACCAAAATCTCGCCCTCCGCGCTCAACTTGATTTCCATCCCCGGCATCGCCTTGCCAATCGATCCTCTTCCCGTGCGAAAAGGATGATTCACGCTCACCAGCGAAGTCGTTTCCGTCAGCCCATACCCCTGAATCACCGCGTAGCCCAGCCGCCGCCAAAAAGTCTCCACGCTTTCCGGCAGCGCCGCGCCGCCGGAGATAAACGCCCAAAATTTCCAGCCCAGTTGCCCGTGGATTCTCCGGAAACGCCAGCAGCGCTTCAAAAAATGTTCGCCATCCGCCGCCGCGAAATTCACATGGAATTTCTCGAGGCGTCCCGCTGCTTCCACTTCCCGCTCCACTTGCCCTTGCAACGATTCGATCAGCCGCGGCACGGAGACCAGCGCCGTCACGCGCTCGCGCCGCACGGTACGCGCCACTTCCGCCGGACTCAGCGTATCCAGAAAGATCACCGTCCCGCCCAGCAGCGGCGGAATGAACATGCTCATCAATTGCCCGAACACGTGGCTCAGCGGCAGCAAATTCAAGAATCGCAGCGGATGCGCGAATTTTTCATAGCGCAAATACTCCTGCATTTGGGTTTCGAGCGGCTCGATATTCGCCAGAATATTTCCGTGCGTCAGCACCACGCCGCGCGGCTCCGCCGTCGTGCCCGACGTAAATACGATTTCAACCGTATCTCCTCTCGCGGCGGTCCGCGCAAAACCGCGCACATCCGCATGGCGCGCCGCCGCGGCCTCGATATCCTCCAACGAAACCGCCGGCATGCGCGCATCGAATTCCGGCGCGCCGCGCGAGCAAATCAGCAGCTTCGCCTCCACGGCCTGGGCCACGCGCCCCGCGAACTCCGCCGTCGCGATGCGATCCAGAGGCACCACCACGGCGCCGCGCAACACGCACCCGAAAAACGCCGCCACCCATTCCGCGCAGTTATCTCCCCACAGCAGCACTCGGTCGCCTGGCGCGATTCCGCGCGTTGCCAGTTCCGCCGCAAATCCCCGCGCTGTCTTCGCCACGCGCGCGTACGTCCACCGCTCCATGCGGTAGCCGCGCCGATGCGCGACGGCGATTTCGCCGCCGCGCCGGCCGTATTCCTCAATGAATTCGATCAGGGATTGCCGCGCCATTCCGGAGGGAAGTCTCTCTCATTCGAGGCAGGATTGCCAAGCGGTGCGGCTAAAAAGCGGCGCGAAAAAAAAGCCCGGTGACGGATATCCGTCACCGGGCTTTTTCACGAACTCGCTTCTACTGAGGATTAGGACTTGGTTTCTTCGTCAAGTCTGCCTTCGTAGGATCGGCTGCCGCCGCGTCCGACGGGCTCTGGTAGCGCGTCAAAAACGGCATGAACGGCGTCACCTCAAATGGCATTTTGTCCCGCGCGGAAAGCAACTGCACGGGCTTCGTTTTTACCAGGTCCACGCTGTCGTCCCACGGATCCAGTACGATTCGCGAACCCAGTGGCAGCGCTGCAATCTGGGTGATCTTCATCGGTTGCAGTTGCGGAGCCGCCTGCATCAATTGTCCCGCCAGGAACACCTGATTCCCTAGGTTGGCGCTGATCAATCCTGGCAGATTTTTCTGTTCTGTTGCCAGTTGCTTCAGGAACAGTCCCGCGGTTCCCAGTTGATTTTTGTACGGCGAATTTTTCAGCAGCTCCATGGCTCTCGTCGCTGCCACCTCTTGATCCGCCCGCGTATCCCGGAACGACATGCGCCTCATCGTGTCCGCGGTGGAAACCATGGTCGTGTCGTTGAACGAGTATGCATCCGGCAGTTGCGACCCTTCGAGCACCGCGCCAAGCTGCTGGGCCAAAATCGCCGCCAGGCTCGGCTCGTCGGGAAGCACGTCCAGCAATCCGCGGCTCACCACAATCGTGTGCCCGATCGTAAATGCCTCGAGCGTCGAAGTCAGCAGCACGCGGCACCGTACAGCAGGCTCGACATCCAGATTGTTCGTCACTTCCAGATTGTTGACCACCGTTCCCATCACTTTATCCACGGGGCCCGGAATCGCCAGCAATCCATTCCGCTGCAGCCGGTCGATCACGTTATTTTCGCCTTCGCGCTGCCAGTCCCGTTGTGCCATCACGGGGGAAACGTCCTTGGAAGCGTCCGCCTGATCCTGAATTGGCTTGGCGGACTCGATCGTCAACTGGCTGAACTCCGTCTCTCTGGGACCCAGTTTCAAGTTATAGCCCCACAAACGCGTCTGCGAGCGGTAGCGCACGTGCCCGAACGGGAAATCCTTCAAATCTGATTCCGCGCTGTAGATATACGAAGGGATCCATACATTCGGCGCCACGTTTGTTCGCCAGCTATCGAAGTGCAGGTTCCACCCAAACGTTCGCGCGATTGGCATAAACACGCCGTTAAATCGCACGATTGCGTAGTTCTGATCTTCCACCCAGATACGTCCCTGGAATCTCCCGTCCCCCGATTTCGGCAGCGGGTTCACGTCAAATACGTAGCATTTCACCGCGCCCAGAAATTCCTCGCGTACGTAGTCGAACTTGTAGTGTTGCTTGTCGAAATAAATCGGATCCACGAAAATCATTTGCAGGAAGCCGGCAGGCACGTACGAATTTCCCAACAGCGACGTCATATCCTTGATGGGATTCAGCTTCCCCTTCCAGCCTGAATCCCCGTCGCGGAGCATCGAGCGATCCACCACACCCTTGTCTAGTTCCGCCACGCCCAGATAATAGTGGTCCTTCACGGGTACATCTCCCAATTGCGGATCCCACTTCATGTCTTGAATGTAGGTCTCGACGATGGGGCTGTAGTGCCGCAGCAGGGCGACTTCCTGATGTTCCCGGGCAATGATTAGGTCAGTAACTCCGGCCAGAGTGTTCGGTTGGCTCGGCGTGATCACCAGATGCTGGGACGGCTGCGCTGGCTGAGTCTGGGCCGCTAATCCCCCCGCAAATACCATCCCAAGGGCCGCAGTTAGAACGCACCTTGTTCCTATCCCCATGACTTCTCCCCCTCAGAACTCGATTAGTACGCCAGCTCGAACTCGATCCGAACGTTGGCCGGAAAATCGACCGGTTGCCCATCCTGGCGAGCCGGTTTGAAGCGGATCTTTTGCGCGGCAGCTACCGCGTTCTGATCCAACCCGTGGCCCAACCCCTTTATCACGCGCACCACTTGCACTTCCCCGGAGGCCTTGAAAACCACCTGCAGGATTACGTCACCCTGAATCTTCAGTTGTTTGCCCTCTGCCGTGTACTCGGGTTTTGGTTTGTATAGGATCACCACGGATTGCTGATGCTCAATTGCCGGCGCTTTCCGCGCAGGTGGAGTCGCCTTCCCGGCGCGACCATCGGAGAAGACTCCCTGCTCTACTTTTCCGCCGTTTCGAACTCCGCCCGCGATCGCCGTGCCGTTGCCAAATCCCGCGCTTGGGACGATTCCTTCCAGGCCTTTCGCGCCGCCCGTTCCGTTCCCCTTGCCCGGACCCACGGGCATGTCGAATCCTCCCGCTCGCGAGATGTTTACGGGCTGCGACACCTTCGATGCTCTAGGCAATCCCTGCGGATCGCCAAATCCCCCCGTTTGCACCGGCGCCATCGGCCGCCTCAAGTTTGGCGTCGCCGAGCTTCCCAAAGAAGTCGTTGGCTTGTCCGGCACCGCGCGCGCAAACACATTGATCTTCGGCGCTCGGGTCAGATTCCTACGGATCACTGGCTTCGACATAATCGGCTTCTCGAATACCGGCTCAATCATTTTCGGTTTCGGCGGTACCGGAATAGGGGGGGGCATTAGTTTCGCGACTTCCACGCGTTTCACGGGCACCAGCTTCGGACGAACTCGCGGTTGCGGTTTCCACGCTCGGACTGGTGGCGCGGTAATTTCTGTTATCATGTATTGTTTTGCGAGGTCCATCTGTTTCGGGAAGAGCAGCGGCACCCATAGTGCGCATGCCAGCACGACAAATTCAACTCCGAACCCGGCCATGAACGAGCGCCAGCGGGGCTTCCCGGCCGCCAGCAGCGTGAAGGGCGCTTCGTAGTTCGGGCGATAGCTGTTTCCGTTTCTAATGCCATTCGACGACATTGGTGCCTTCCCCGGCGAGCCAACCATGGTTATCGGCGCAATCGACATTGTAGTACTAGGGCCTGGAGCTTGGTGAATAGTACGATTGTACCAGCTTAAAACTTGGTTGCCTTAAGCGATACTCCAAGCTGTGCCCTAGTGTTCCCCCTTGTAGGATTGCCTTCCTTAAAATAAATAACCCGCACCCAAACCCTTAGTTGCGGTCCTGTCCGTTCACTTCCTCTGCACGATTCGCTCCACATCCGCCGTTTCTTCCAACGTCCTCCGTTCGTTCACACCTAACCTAACCCAATTTCTCTACATCCATTTTGGATACGCATCCAACCCATGTCAATCAGGAGGCAAGGGTATAGAACGACGAAAAACTCTGGAGGCTCAATTAGGGTAACAGCGCGGCCCTATCGGGGCTGCTGGAAAAGCCCCGACAAGCCTGACAGGCCTGCGACTGACCCCCGTCCTAAGTACTGTGTTTTCCTCAATGGCTCTAAATCTCTGGTGCCACAAGAAATAGCCTTTCACCATCGCGTCAATGCCTCGCAGCCCCTCTACCTGCTTGCTGCACGCGTGGTGTCCTGCCCCGACATCCGTCCACGGATCCTGCCCAGGGTGATTTTTTTTACACATTTCGGGAAAAAAAGGGAAGGGCCGATACCAAAAATCGGCTATCGGCCCTTCATTTGAAACCCCTCGGTTTGTAGTTTTACGGTTGAGGTTCGATCAGAATGTACTCGGTCACGTTATTCTGTGCCGCTGGTCTCACCAGCAACAGTACAGGCTGGTCCCCGGTCCCCTGCATGGCCGTGCGGAACTGCGCCATGTTGTTGACGGGCTTGTGGTTGACTTCTTGTATTACGTCGCCCCGTTGTAGCCCGGCCGCTGCTGCCGCGCTCGACGGGTCGACCGAGTCCACCACGACTCCCCTGGCCGATTCAGGCAAATTGAGCTGCTGAGCGATTTCCGGCGTCACATTCTCCACCTGGACGCCTTCGAGCGCTTTGCCGTTACTCCCGCCCTGTGCCGCTGGCGACGGTCCGGCTGCAGGAACCCCTGCTCCTTCCGGCAGTTGACCCAGTGTCACGGGCAGTTCAAACGTCTTTCCGTCGCGGAAAACTTTTAACTGTACCGGAGTTCCCGGAGCCGTGTTGGCGACTCGTGCTGTTAAATCGCCGTAGCCGGTAAGCGACTCGCCGTTCAAGCCCAGAATAATATCTCCGCGCTTGAGCCCGGCCTTCGCTGCCGGACTGCCCGGCGTCACATCGCCTACCAGCGCCCCGTTCCCGCCGCCGGTATAATTAAACTCCTTCGCCATGTCCGCGCTCAGCGGGCCAATGTAAACGCCCAGGTAGCCGCGCTCCACCTTTCCGTGCTTGATAATCTGCTCCATGATGTTGCGCGCCATGTTGATGGGAATCGCGAAGCCGATGCCTTCGTTTCCGCCTTCCCCATTCCCGCCGCCGTTCGAAATAATTGCGGTGTTGATTCCCACCAGGTCGCCGTGCAAATCGATCATCGCTCCGCCGGAATTCCCCGGATTGATCGCCGCATCGGTTTGGATGAAATCCTCATACGCCTGCTTGCCCTGCACTTGCGACTCCAGCCCAATGCTGCGGCCTGTGGCGCTCACGATTCCCATCGTCGCCGTTTCGCCGATTCCAAATGGGTCGCCAATCGCGAACACCACATCGCCCACTTGCAGCTTCGAGGAATCTCCCAGCGTGATCGTCGGCAGTCCGGTCGCGTCGATTTTCACCACCGCGATATCCGTCTGCGGATCCGTTCCGATCACTTTTCCCGCGTAATTTCTGTTGTTCCATTGCACCTTGATGTTCCCGCCCTCCGCCACCACGTGATTGTTCGTCAGTATGTACCCGTCCGAGTTGACGATTACGCCCGAACCCAGGCTCGTCTCGCGTTCCGTCTGCGGTCTCCCCGATCCGAACTGGTTGCCGAAAAACTGCCGGAAGAACGGATCCGTGAAAAATCCCGGCATGTTCTGTTGCACTTTGGTCACTTTCGTTGTCGAAATATTCACCACCGTCGGCAGCGCCGGCCGCAGCACGGACGCGAATCCATTGGTGAAACTTCCCATGCGAATCGGATCCACATTCCCCGCAATCGTCAGCGGTACTTTCGGCGCGCCCAGCACTTTCTGTCCCGCCCACCGAACCACCCCCGTGCCGAGGAATGCTCCCGCGATAAGTGCCACAACCAAGATGCCTGCTCCCACCCATTTCCGAACTTGATAAACCTCCCTGCTCATGTGTTTCACTCCTTTTTTCATTATCATTTTTACGGGCACGCAAGCCCGGATGATTTGCCCGGATTTATTTACCGACTCAACTTACCCAACTTGATTTAGACGCTCCAGGCTCCCAAAAGTTTTTCTTCTAGAAGCTGTCTCGCAAACGGCCTTTCAGGGGTCGGAGCTTTAGCTTCGACATAAAATCCCTGAAAAATAAGGGCTTTAGCCCCTGAAACAGCAGTCTGATCGACTCTCGCTATTTATGAGACGACTTCTCGTACCACACATCGGACGGAATGGGTCCGCCAAAAAACTCACCACGTTTCACCGCCGCGTCGAACACGCCGGTTGTCGCCGAGCAGTTTTATTACGTTGCTGGCGTCACGCGTTTCGATCGGAGCGCCAGGCCCAGTCCGTATCTCCAATGCATTCCCTGATTTTAACGCCCTAACCGGCATCCTTGGATACAAATTGCGCAAATCACTAACACCGCAATCCTGTTTTTAGATGCAATCCCGCCGCTTTGCGTCTACTCCTTGCGCCCGCCCTGGCGATTTGACAGAATGGCCGCCGCTCAATCGAATTGCCGTTGCAGGGGAGGCGCCAAAAAAATGAATCGCAAACTTTTCGCCGCAGCCGCACTCGCATCCGCCGCCGCGCTCTTTATCGCCGTCAGCATCGCCCTCGCCGCCACCGGCGGCGACAATCCTCCCGCTTTGAACGACGGCACCCTCCCCGCCCTTTCCGCCATTGCCGGCCAGGGCATGATGGACATTCACGCCTATCACGAGCTCGAAATTTTGTCTGACGACATCGGCGCGCGCGTCACTGGCTCCCCGCAGTGCAACGCCGCCATCCAATGGGGCCTCGCCACCATGCGCTCCATCGGCCTGCAAAATGTCCACGCCGAGCCGTGGCAAATTTTTCGCGGTTGGACGCGCATTTCCGCCGACGCCGAAATGATCTCGCCCGCCCAGCACAAATTGATGGTCGATTCCATGGGCTGGGTCGGCTCCACGCCCGCCGGCGGCGTTGACGCGGACGTTGTTCCCGTGAATATCTACGACCTCCCGACGGAAATCGAGAAAAATTCCGGCAACTGGCGCGGCAAAGTCCTTCTCATCGCCCAGAAAGGCAAGTCGCCCGCCAACGGCATGTCCGCCTTCGCGCAATTCGGCGGCTTCCTCAAAAAAGCCCATGACGCTGGCGCAGTCGCCGTCATCGGCGGCCAGGGCGGCGCGAAATCCCAAGGCATGCACCTCACGCACACCGGCATCCTCGGCTTCGCCACCTATTACGATATTCCCGTCGTCAGCATCGCCGCCGAGGATCAAGACATCCTCGAGCGCTTTCTCGATCGCGGCAAGACCCCGCGCATCCACATCAACGTCCAAAATAAAGTCACCGCTGGACCGGTTGACACCGCCAACGTCGTCGGCGAAATTCCCGGCACCGAGCATCCCGAGCAAGTCATCGTCGTCGGCGGCCATCTCGATTCCTGGGATCTCGCCGAAGGTTCCACCGACGACGGCGCGGGCGTCGCCACCACTCTCGGCGCCGCAGAAGCCATCGTCCGTTCCGGATTCAAACCGCGCCGCACCATTCGCTTCGTTCTCTTCACTGGAGAAGAAGAAGGCCTTCTCGGCTCCTTCGCCTATGTGAAAACTCACAAAGCCGACATGGCCAATCACGTCGCCGCCGTCATTCTCGATAACGGCCAGGGTCCCGTCACCGGATTCAACATGGGTGGCCGCGACGATCTCGTTCCCGCCGTCGAGCAGTTCGCCTCCGCCATGAACGCTTTCGGCAAACTCGCCGTCAACGACCGCACCTCTTTCGGCACCGACTCCGGCCCCTTCATTCTCGCCGGCCTTCCCGGCATCAATCTCAGCCAGGACTCACCCGCATATCGCTACACGCATCACTCCAACGTGGACACCTTCGACAAAATCAACGAAGCCGTCCTCGACCGCGACGCCACCGTACAAGCCCTCACCGCCTTCTGGATCGCCGACCGCCCCGAGCGCCTCGCCTCCCCCTGGCCCCCCGCCAAATCCGCCGCAATGCTCACCAAGCGCCACGACGACGTCATGCTCAAGCTCTTCGGCCTCTGGCCCTTCGGCTCCCTCGGCGCCCAACCCTAGCTTTTGGGGGGCCGCGGCTCGACGCCGCTTTGCCCTCCGCACTCACTCCTCCCCAGCGCCCAATTCTCGGAATTGCAATGTAGGGCCCGACTCAGGTCGGGCCGAAGGCGTGCGCAGCACGCCTCTCCCTTCCGTTTCGCACATCACCACAACCGACGCGCCCGTCGCGCCGCAAGAAAATTCGCCGCAGATCACAGCGGCCGAGGCATTGGCCTCACCACTAGCCACTCGCCACTGCCTTCTAACCGGTACAACAAATTATTAGAAACCGGCGCAACTCGCACAAAACAAAGAACCGGCCCCCGTTCTAATCGGTACAAATAACATGTTTTTCCATACGACTTTTTGCGGAGGTTGACGGAGGCAAGCGAGAGAAGAAATCGGCGACAAGCTCAGGATGAGTTAGTATAAAAAGGAATTCGAGGAGGCGCAGCACAACGGCTTTTCCGCCGCCGTGAACGCCTGCCGCGAATCCGCCGACGAGCGCGGCTTACAGAGTTCTGGCTGTAGGGCCTGCCTGCGCAGGCAGGCTTTCCGTCGCCCGGGAGCATTTGCAACTCTCCACAATAAATATGAAAGAACTCGCGCAAAAAGTTTTGCTTCTGGAAAACGTTCACCCCGGCGCCGCGGCGAAATTCCGCGACGCGGGATGCGATGTCGCGGAGCTTGCCCACGGCGTGGAAGAGGAAGCCGCACTGTCCACCAAACTCGCGGGAGTTTCCATCGTCGGCATTCGTTCCAAAACCAAAGTCACCGCGCATGTTGTCGCCCGCGCCGGCCGCCTGGACGCCATCGGCGCGTTCTGCATCGGCACGGACCAAATCGATCTCGCCGCCTGCACGAAGCGCGGCATCGCCGTCTTCAACGCGCCGTACAGCAGCACGCGCAGCGTCGTTGAGCTGATCCTCGGCGAAATTATTTTGCTCGCGCGCGGCGTATTCGGAAAAAGCCAGAAGCTTCATCGCGGCGTCTGGGACAAATCCGCCGCCGGCAGCAACGAGATTCGCGGCAAAAAACTTGGCATCGTTGGCTACGGAAAAATCGGTTCGCAACTTTCCGTGCTCGCCGAAACCCTCGGCATGGAAGTTTATTTTTACGACGTCGAGGAAAAACTGGTGCTGGGCAACGCGAAAAAGGCGCGCTCGCTCGAGCAGCTTTTCAAAACCGCCGACATCATTACACTGCACGTCGACGGGCGCTCGGAAAACCGCAATCTAATTGGTAAAAAAGATTTCGCGCAAATGAAACGGGGCGCGATTTTCCTCAATGCCAGCCGCGGTTTCGTCGTCGACGAAGCGGCGCTCGCGGAGGCCCTCAAAAGCGGCCACTTGCGCGCCGCGGCCATCGACGTGTTTTCTCGCGAGCCTCGCGGCAATTCCGAACCGTTCACTTCTCCGCTTCAGGGCATCGAGCAGGTGATCCTCACGCCGCACGTCGCGGGCAGCACCGAGGAAGCCCAAAAAGATATCGGCAGCTTTGTGTCGGAGAGAATCCTGGAATATCTCCGCGCCGGCAGCACGCTTTACAGTGTGAATTTTCCCAACGTCCAGTTGCCGAAAATCACCGACGCCCACCGCCTGATTCACATCCACGAAAACATTCCCGGCATGCTGGCGCAGATCAATAAAGTATTCGCCAAACATAAAGCCAACATCCTCGGCCAATACTTGAAAACCTCGGAAACCATCGGCTACGCCATCACCGACATCAGCACGGCATACAAACCGAAAATCATCGAAGACCTGAAGGCCATCCCGCACACCATTAAATTCCGGGTTCTGTACTAGAGCGACAAAATGTTCGCGCCGCTGGCCCGCAACATATTTCTACAGCAGCGGCTCGCCCGCGCCGCGCGCAATGATTTCCCGCGTCGCGTCGCGCAAACGCACGATTTCGCGCCAGTCCGCTTCGCCCGCGCGCCCTTCCGCCGCCCGTCCAAAAGCTGGCTCGCGTGGCGGCTCCATTTCCGGCCCGGATGCGGGAACCACGAGCGGCCCAAACGTCAGCGTCACGCGCCCCGGTTTGGGCAAAATAGTTTTGTCGCGCAGCAATTCCCGCGCGCCGCGCACAGCCACGGGACAAATCGGGCGGCCGGTGTCCACCGCCGCTTTGAACGCGCCCAGTTGAAATGGACGAACGCCCCGTGCCGCCGTGAAAGTTCCTTCCGGATAAATCACCATCGATTCGCCCTGGCACAAAGCCTGCTCGATTTCGTTCGATTGCGCGATGCGCGCCTCGGGGTCCGCGCGATCGAACGCAAAATCGCCGCGGCGTTTCGCCAGCGTGCCGATCAGCGGCATGGAATGAATTTCGCCTTTGGCCACGTAGCGCGTTTCGGCGGGAAGACACGCCAGCAAAATAAGTACGTCCAGATAACTCGAGTGATTCGGCGCGAAAATCCACGGCGCGGCAGTTTTCCATTGCTCGGCCAAATCCGCGCCTTGCACGCGGACGCGAATCGCGGCGAGAAACAGCAAAACGCGCGCGGTGCCATGGACGACCGTCGCGGAAAATCTCCGGCTGCGCACGGGCAAAAGCACCAGCCAGACGAGCAGCGCCGCCACGCCGAAAAGCGCGAGAGCGTAGCCGCCGTAAATAATTTCAGCGCAGCGGCGGCTAAACTGTTTCGCGGCGGAAAAACATCGCGGCGCGGCGCCGCGCGCGGCCAGTTTTCCGATTTGCATCCACGCGGGCCCTTGCCGTTTGCCCAATTTGTTTTCGATGTAGAGGCGCCGCGTCTCGGAGCGGCGCAGCTTTCCGCTGGACGTTTTCGGAATGGAATGCACGGGGAGAATCTCGACAACGTCCGGCGGCAGCCCAAGGGAATCGCTGACCTGGCGCGTAATTTCCTGCGCGATGCGATCGCGCTGCGCAAGCTCGCGCGCTTCCGCCGTCACCACCAGGCGCTCCGTGCCGCTCGCTGCGTCGGGCACGCCGAAGGCGACAACGCAACCGCTGCGGACACCTTCCACGCGCCCGGCGATTTCCTCGATTTCGTGCGGATACAGATTGCGGCCGCCCTTGATGATGACGTCTTTCGCGCGCCCGGTGATGTACAGCTCGCCTTCGGCAATGTAGGCAAGATCGCCCGAGTCGAGCCAGCCGTCGTCGCGGATCAACTCGCGCGTCGCTTCGGGATTGCGATAGTAACCGGAAGTCGCCGAAGGTCCGCGGAAGAGAAGCTGGCCAGCGACGCGTTCCGGTGCGTCACGCCCTTCTGCATTGATCACGCGAATTTCCATGCGCGGCAGCGGCCGGCCCGCGGAAACAAATTCGAGAACATTTGTTTCGTTCGGCGTCGCGGCAATCGCGCGATTTTCATTTTCAAATTTCGCGCGCTCGATGCGATCCACGCGAGCGCCGCTGCCGATCGCGGGCGCGGCGACCCCGAGCGACGCTTCCGCGAGACCGTACACGGGGAGCAGCGCTTCACGGCGAAAGCCGCAGCGCGAAAAATTATCGACAAAGCGGTTGATTGTCTCAGGACGAACCGGCTCCGCGCCGTTTAGCGCCGCGCGCCAGGAGCTCAGGTCAAGGCCTTCGATATCGCCCCCAGAAATTTTGCGCACGCAAAGTTCGTACGCGAAATTCGGCGCGGGACTCAGCGTGCCGCGATGCTCGTGGATCGCGCGCAGCCAGCGCTCGGGCCGGCTGAGAAACGCGAGGGGAGACATCACGACGAGGGGGACGGCGGTCATCAGCGGAACAAACCACGCGCCGATCAATCCCATGTCGTGATAGAGCGGCAACCAACTCACGACAACATCGTCGTGGCGAATGCCAACGTATTCGGCGATTGAGCGGACATTCGCCACCAGATTCGCGTGAGTCAGCACGACGCCTTTGGGATTTCCCGTCGAGCCGGAAGTGTATTGCAAAAGCGCGATGTCTTCGGGCCGCGCACGATGCGAAGCGTTTTCGATGGGACGAATTTCCGTCGCGGGTGGCAGCGGCGGCCCGTCCGACGCAGCGAGCCGCTCGGCCGTCACCACGCCGCGGAGCGATTTCACGTGCGGCTGGAGAAGTTTCGCGACGTTTTCAGCGCGGCGAAACGTGACCAGCAATCGCGCTTCGGCGTTGCGCAAAATCGCTGCTTGGCGCGTGGCATATTCCTCGATGCGGTCGGCGCGAAATGGCGGATAAATCGGCACAGGAATCGCGCCAGCGAGCAGAGTTCCGGCGAACGTCCAGAAAAATTCAGCGCTGGTCGGAAGCATGATCGCGACAGTGTCGCCGGGAGAAATTCCGCGGCGCGCAAGTTCTGCCGCGACGGCGGATGCGCGCGTGAAAAGTTCGCCGCAGGTGATGGTGCGGACTTTACCGTCTTCTTCGTACAAATAAATGTGCGCCGTCGCGGCGTCCAGGCGCGCGCGGGTGTGAAAAACTTCCGTGAGGGTTTCGGCGCGCGCGAGTTCGGCGCGCAAAATTCCGCGCATTTCGGCGCGAACCGGTGTGCGAATGGCGCGAGCAAGCGCGGCGACGGCGGAGGAATCATCGGCGCCGATGGCGATTTGCTGCACGACGGCTTCGAGCAAATTGGCAACGGTATCCGCTTCAGCGACTATTTTTTCCGGTAGGTGAATCGAGAACGCGTTGTCGAGACGCAGCATCAGCTCGACGCGCTCGAGACTGCCGAGGCCGAGGTCGCGTTCGAGGTGCGCGGCTGCGTCTTTGCGCGCGAATTCATCGAGCGCGCGCGGATTTCCGAGTTCGCGCAGGAGTTGCGTCACGATTTCGCGGATGGATTGTTCGAGACTGGTGCGTTCGAGTTTGGCGGCGGAGGTTCCCACGAGAAATCCCGCGCGGTTGCCAGAAAATCGCGCAGCAAGTACGAAGCTGCCCCGAGGCTACCACGCCGGTGCATGCTCTTCAACTTTCTGATGCCGCCAAGCCGCGCGGCCGTCGTACGAAACGCGCGGGGGGCGGGGCGCGTCTGTAGGAGCATAACGGTGTGCACTGCGGGCTTTTTCGACCAGGATTGTGGTGAGGCGCAAGACGGGGGCGGGCAACGTGCGCAAATGCTTTTTTTGCGTTGCGATGCGCGATGGGCGGCGGTAGTGTGTGTGCCGGGCGCACGGCAATTTTTGCGAAAATGTTTTGAGGGGTGAATGTGATGATGCGATTCCACGTCCGTGTGATTCGTTTCCTGGATGTTCTTTCGGTAGCGACACGTCTGTTTGCAAATCGGGCGCACGCAGCCCGGGTGCTCGCGACGTTGGCGGCGGCGATGTTGCTGCTGCCCGCGCTGGCGTACGCGACTCACGGGGCGGCTCAGGACAAACACGCGGCTGTGCGCGCGAAAGGCGCGGGGGCGCAGGACAAGGCTGCGGCGACGGCAGCGGCTCCGACGATTGAATCGGCGACGACGAATCTGAAGATGCGGGCGATTGGGCCGGCGATTATGGGCGGGCGCATTGACGATTTCGCCGTCACCGAGACGGATCCGCAAACGATCTATGTGGGAGCGGCGGCGGGCGGCGTGTGGAAATCGGTGGACGGAGGGATGACGTGGAAATCGGTGTGGGATAGCGAGCCGAATCCGTCGATTGGCGCGCTGGCGGTGGCGCCGTCGAATCCGTCGATTGTGTATGTGGGCACGGGCGAGGCAAATAACCGGCAGAGCGCGTCGTGGGGCGATGGCGTTTACAAATCGAGCGACGCTGGGCAAACGTGGACGCACATCGGGCTGGACGACACGCAAGCGATTGGGAGAATCGTCGTTGATCCGAGGAATTCGGATGTGGTTTACGTGGCGGCGGTGGGGCATTTGTGGGGACCGAATCCCGAGCGCGGGCTTTTCAAAACCACCGATGGCGGCAAGACGTGGAGCAAAGTGCTTTTCATCAATGACGACACGGGCGTGACGGACGTGGCGATCGATCCGCAAAGCCCGACAACTCTTTACGCGGCGGCGTACGAACGGCGGCGCACGGCGTGGGGCTTCGACGGCGGCGGGCCGGGCAGCGCGATTTACAAAACGACGGACAGCGGCGCGACGTGGAACAAGTTGACGAAAGGCCTGCCGGACGACGGAAATACGGGAAGAATCGGGCTGTCGGTTTACCGGCGGAATCCGAGCATCGTGTACGCGCTGGTGCAGAACGCCAAAGGCGGCGTGTTTCGCAGCGAAGACAGCGGCGCGACGTGGACGAAAATGAGCGCGGTGAATCCGCGGCCGTCGTATTTCAGCCAGATTCGCGTGGATCCCAATAACGACCTGCGCATCTGGATGGGCGGCGTGCAACTTTATTATTCGGAGGATGGCGGAAAAACTTTTGTGACCACGCGGGGACGGCAAGTCCACAGCGATTTTCACGGGATCTGGATCGATCCGAAAAATTCGAGTTTCATGCTGGCGGGCTGCGATGGCGGCGTTTACGAAAGCCGCGACGCGGGACGCGATTGGGACCATTTGAACGTGATGCCGCTGGGTCAGGCGTACGAAGTGGGCTACGACAATCAGCAGCCGTATCACGTTTGCGCGGGATATCAGGACAACGCGGAATGGTGCGGGCCGAGCCGGACTTTTTTTGCGGGCGGCATACCGAACAGCGCGTGGTTCATGGTGGGCGGCGGAGACGGATTTTACGTAAAGCCCGATCCGTCGAACCCGCAAATCATTTATACCGAATCGCAAGACGGGAATCTGAGCCGGCGGGATTTGCGCACGAATGAAGCGCTGAATATCCGTCCCGTGCCGCCGGAGGGGCAGCCGCCGTACCGATTTAACTGGAATTCTCCGCTGCTGGTTTCAACGAGGGATCACAACACGATTTATTACGGCGGGAATTTTCTGTTCAAGAGCGCGGATCGCGGCAACACGTGGACACGGCTCGGCGACGATTTGACGACGGGCGTGGACCGCAACACGCTGCCGATTCTGGGGCAACTGCCGTCGAAAAAGACGCAGTCTTTGTATGACGGAGTGGAATGGTATCCGACGATCACGACGATTGACGAGTCGCCGATGAACAGTTCGGTGCTGTGGGTGGGAACGGACGATGGGAATTTGCAGGTGTCGCGCGACGGCGGCCAAAACTGGAAGGACGTGGCGGAGCGCGTTCCCGGCGTGCCGAAGGGAACGTATGTGACGCGCGTGGTGGCGTCGAAGTTCAACGAAGGGACGGCGTATGTCGCGTTCGACGGGCACCGGTCGAATGATTTCCACGTTTATTTGTTCAAGACGACGAATTACGGACAGACTTGGAAATCGATTTCGGCGGGATTGCCCGAAAGCACGGGGA
>Ga0307374_10006785_pt1 | contig 17823 bp, 16 predicted proteins | sample OX3MG_FD_202532 | JGI IMG/M metagenome (GOLD analysis project Ga0307374, IMG submission 202532) | Soil microbial communities from Risofladan, Vaasa, Finland - OX-3 | ecosystem: Environmental > Terrestrial > Soil > Coastal area > Acid sulfate soil | place: Finland: Risofladan, Vaasa | collected... | reverse complement strand
CGCATCGAGCGCGCCGCGCGACGCCAGCGCGCCAACGTTCGCCCCCGGCATGCTGGCGATGGCGCCAATGGGCATGCAGCCGATGGCGCTGGCGGGCTATCCACCCATGCCCGGCTACCCCATGCCCCAAGGCTTCCCCCCGGCAGGCGCCTACCCCCCCCAGGGGTATGGGCCGCCGCCAGCGGGCATGTACCCACCGCCACCGGGCTACTACGCGCCGCCGCAGGTCGCCCAGACCACGCCACGCCCGCCAACCACGGCGCCCGACGTCGCAACGGGGGACGACCAACGACCGCCATCTCAGTAGCGCGCCCAATCGCCAACTACGCGCAACACCGCCAGTGAGCGCGCGAACCAGCGGCAAGCCCGCCAACCGGCCCTCGGACGCAGCTTTTGTCGGCCTGCTGGCAGTCGTCGCGCTGGCGGGCGTGGTGGCGCTGTTGGCTTCGTTGGCGACGGCGACCAGGCCGGGTTGGCGGCGGCGTAGGCGAACCCAGTGACGGCTATGGGGTGGCCTGGAGGTCAGGCCGGGTCAGCGGCGAAATAGGTGACGAGCGCGTCGAGCGAGGGAGCCAGCTTGCAGGGGAACAGCAGCCAGCGATGCTCTGGCCAGGGGATGCGCTCGTAGGCGTCGCTGATCGCCTGGGGGTCGCCGCCAAACCAGAAGCGCGGCCCGGCGGGCAACGTGGCGACCAGATACGCCGTGCCACAGCCACACACCGCCTGAAACACGTAGTATCGGATGCGCTGCTCTGCCAAATCTTTCAGCGCCTGTGGGTAGTAGACTTCGTGCTTGCTGCAGGGGGCAGGCAGCGCGACGAGCGGGCCACCATCGCCAGCGTTGATCGGGGCAGCGGGAATGGGGCTACGCTGGGGTTGAGGCGCGCCTTGCGGATCGCGTCGAGGATCGTGAGGATCGTGTGAATCATGGGGATCATGGGCGTCGCTTCCCCGACGGCCAAAGCGGTCAGGCCCATCGTGGTCCACCATCGGCTCACCCTTCCTCCTCGTCTCTGCGCCTATTCATAGTATACAACGAGGTGATATGCTACGGGGGCGAATGTTACATTGGCACGTCATGAGGATACTATCGATCTTGTGCCACGTTTGGCATACATTGGGTAAAGGTAAGGGAATGGGCAAAGACCAGAAACCACCGGAATGGGGACGTTGTACATATTGTGGTCGTCATGTCAAACTGACAACTGATCATATCATCCCCCGATGCCTCTTCAACGGGAGTATTCCGGACGATGTGCCGAAAGTTCGCGTTTGCCAAGAGTGCAATGTATTGAAAGGAAGCGATGACACATTCTTGCGCGATGTGCTCGTTCGAGACGTGCGTCAAGCAACTCACCCCATTGCGCAGGACATCCGCTACGGCGCTTTCGCTCGCTCCCTTTCCAAAGCAAAGTCTCAGTATCCGCGTGATGCGTCACGGCTGAGGGTCGTGCCTTCACCTGCCGATTCGGGCTTACTCATTTATGAGCCAGTGTTACCGAAAGAACGGATGCGCAAGATATTTATCCGGCTAGTACGTGGGTTGATGGTCGCATACGAGCGATATGAACTTTCGAGTACGACAAACTTTGATGTTCTCAGGGCAGTTGACACAAAGGTGGCGCTTGATGAGGCGCAACGATGGGGTAAAGATACAAGCGGCATGACTCATATTGTTCAGGTGGGCAATGGTTCGGTATTTTCGTGTATCTACTACCATTCGCTCACCGAGGGGCATTTTGATGTCAGCAAGTGGTGGTTGCGCTTCTACGAGAACTCCATTTACTGGATCGGAACAGGCATGTCAAACCTATCTATCGGCGAGTTCTAACTGGATACCACAAAACAGGTCTCGCCAGTTGACAGGGCTAATCCCCCCACGAATCCCGCTCCTCCCGAATATACGCGTCAACTTCCTCGGCAGTCTTGAATTGCCGATGACCTTGCGCCTCGGCGATAATGTCCGCTGCCCGACGCTTGGGTTTGGGAGTCGCTTGCCCGATGCCGTTCGCAGCCTCGTTCGTCGCGCTGGCCTCGGGCGCGACCGTAATCGTCACCGATTGCCCCGGCGCTAGTTCGGGAACATCAATCTCGATTTTGCCGTTCGGTTGTACGACGGTATGGTAGATCGTCGCCATTGGTGGCCTCCATCTCGCTCAATGATTAGGAATACGTCGCGCAGCGCTGACCGCATACCACGCCACGAAGCCTGCCTGCGCAGGTTGGAGCGCGCCTCTCTGCAAGCCGCGACAGCGGCCTTTGTCGCCGCCAGCAACGTGACGAACAGAAGGCTCGCTACATCGAGCGGCGGCGAGGCGATCAGATACGCCGCGCCGCCGCCGAAGGCGGCCTGAAACGTCTACACGCTCACGTCTGGCGCGTCAGGTACGAGCGCCGCCTGGACGAGTTCGCGTATCTGGCGATCTGGGTCGGACATCCGTTCGCTGATGGCGCCATCGATGGCGTCTAGTGGATAGGCAGGCGCCAATTCGGTTCCTCGGCGGCGAAACTCCTGCAAGCAAAGCAATGCCTCCCATCGCACCTCCGGCTCTGGATCAGCCGCGCATGCGATGACCCGCTCGACAAGCGATGTCGAGGGACGGAATCCGCTGCGCAGCATCTTCCCCAGCGATGCCAGACCTTCTCGGCGTGTCCAATAGTGCCAATCATGGGTAAACTCCGATATGATGGTGTTCCGTTCGGGGTCGTCATAGACCTCAGTTAGCGCGAGGACGTCTGCCGCCCGGCCAGCCGCCGCCCAGCGCATACCGACATCCTCATCTTTGCGCAACATCTCGAAGAAGTTGCGGTATTGCTCGGGGCTGAACTCCTCCGTTGCGCTCGCCAGCTTCTGCTTAATGTTTTCGTAGCGATCTGTCTTGGCAAGATCCAGAATGTCGCTGCCGAATGGCTTCTCAGGCGTACGGCTGGACCGGGCAAGTTGCTCCGTTTCAGCCTGTAATTCCTCCCGCTCGCCTCCTGTAGAGCCTTTTCCACTGTCGGAATCTGGATCGATTGCAGCGAGTGAATAGCGCACGGCGAACTTGACCCGTGGATCGGTTTCCTGGTTAAATCGCGCCAGCCATTCTTTCGCCTGAGACGTGTCCTTGAAGGCGCCCAATGAGCGGGCCACCTCCCAACGCACCTCGTCGGCCCTGTCGGACAACAGCGCTTCGGCAATTTCGCTACACCCCAGGCCGACGAGGTGATACAAATCAGGGAGCCAGAACGCCACATGCTGTCGTGTCCACACGCTATGCTCATCGCGGCTGAGGTCCAGCAGCAGCGGGAGCGTACGTTCATATACAGTTGGCGCCAGTGTTGCTTTCATCAAGTTTGCCAGGTCGCTCACCGTCCGCCATCGTATCTCCTCCACATCGTCATGGGCCAGGCCAGGTAACAACTCCAGAGCCAATTCGGGATCGCGCAAGAGGCCGGTCCGGGCCTGAACCACCGCGCGACGCAGACGCCAGAGGTCTTTTCCTTCCTCATCCTTCCGCGCTTTGGACCACGCCCGCAGAAGACCATTGGCGTTGTCAGGAGCCAGCCGACAGAGGTCACCCAGCGTGTTTCCCACTTGCCTGCGGACACGCCAGTTGATGTCATCCGCCAGATGTTCGAGTCGCCGCTCCAACGGGGCGAAATCGCGGTAGAGCTGACCAAGCGCGACTGCGGCAGTCTCGCGCTGCTGCCATTCCCTGCTGACTTCCAATTTCCGCAACTGATCACTCGCCAACGTTACTCCTTGCGCTCCCACCAACGCGCCCAGCGCGGCGCCAGCGGACCAGCGCACAAAGCTATCGCCGTCTGTGGCAATATCTACGAGCGCCGGTATCAGTTCATCTGACAACGCAGAGCTGTCGATCTTTGTCACGAAATCGCAGAAGAACACCTTCCATCGCTGGTCCATCTTGGTGAGCGCAAGGAGAAAACCCTGCGCTGCTGTGCGATCACGCGGAGCCTGTGAGTCGGTTCGATGCGAGTCCATCAAATACAGCAGCAGATACTGGAGGCAACCCTGCGCAAAGCGGTATTTCCGGGCCTCCGCCTGCATCTCTTGCAAATGCGCCAGCACATTCGACGCTGGGTCGTGGCTGTCGTCAGACGCCCACCCCCACGCCGACCCGATCAGGTAGGTGGACAGCGCATACTCGAAGAATGCGTCATAGGTGAACTCTACTAATTGCTCGCCGACGCGATTTTTATGTGTGTAGATGATGACGGACTCATCCAGCAGGTGATTGTACTCAGCGTTGTTATTGATGACAGCCACGGCGTCGAGTTCACGCACCTGGCCGACACGCCGCTGGTACATCATCCCGACCAGATCTAACAACTTGGCTTCGGTGAGCGGGCCGTACCGGGCGCGCAATTTGTCTTGCCAATATTCTGCGAAGATCTCCCTGCGGTGAATACCCGGCGGCACCTGCTTACTGGCGAACGCCAGGCACAGGAAGCTCAGCATCAGTGGGTGGTGGCATACCTGCTTGAGCGCCTCACTCAGGTCGCCCTGCACATGGTACCGCTGCCGGTACTTCTCCCATGCCTGGTCGTACTCGCTGTCGGTGAACAATCCAACGGCGACGCCATGCGAAGCGTCTGCGCTCGCCTCCTCAGGCGTGTAGAGTTCGGTGACCAGCGCGGTCTCGCTCGAAAAGAAATGCCAGTCCACATCACGGCAACTCATGCAGATATGAATAGCAGACCCGCGCGCCATCTGTGCGGCGTTCGCAAGGCTCACGCGCAACTGATCGATTTGTGTGTTCTCATTGACGCCATCAATAAAAATGACCAGTTGCGCTTGCCAGATTTGTAATGAGGCGTCGAGGTTGACCAAAAATTGACTGAGGTCTACCTCCGAGAGCTTTCCGACGCCGACCGCTTCCGCGACAGCGCGCCAAAGTCCCCACTTCCCGTCCATGTGAGTGGACCCACGTAACAGGAGCGTCGGCAGTTCACCTGCTCGTGTACGCGCCATCTCGCAGAGCAGGTTGGTCTTGCCCATGCCAGCAGCGCCCAACACTAACAGCGTCGAGGACTGTGAGCGCAGGAATTGTGCAAACTCCTGATCCACCCCCTCACGCTTCACGTAGAGGCTGGCGTCGTACTTGGGAATGCTGTTGATCGTGGTATCCACCGCTGCCGCACACGCCACCCGAAACTGTTTCAGTGAGTTGAACCCAAGGCCGCTAGAAATCTGGGAAACCTGGTTGGCAATCGCTCCTGCTGCCAGGAGTACGAGCGCCACCGCGATGACCAGCGCGCTCTGCCAGACATGCTCCGTCACGAGGAGGTAAATCGCCCAGGTTCTTGGATCAACTGAACCAGCGCTCCCCGTGGTAATCCAGGCGATCACGGCGCCGAGCAGAATTCCGCTTATCACAAGATTATTAACGACCCAGCGAGTTATTCGGTAGAAGCCGTCTAATGCTCGAACCACGACGCCAATGCGGTGGTGCGGAAGATTGCGCAGCCATGACGGCAACTGACGAGGACGACGAGACGGCGCCACCCGCGAAGGGGCGATCACCGTTCGGCTGGCGCGATGGGCAAGTTCACTGAGGCCATAGAGCACGAGGATGGCAATACCCACCCCAGCGCTGAGGAGCGGGTGCGTGAGCAGCCAGTGCACAGAGGGCCATTGCAGCGGGCTGGAAATTTTGAGATTGCCGGTAGTGAGAAGATCATAAAGCGCGCCAAAGAGGACGACGCCCACCAGAAGCCCACCGATGAGAATATTGGCTACCAGCCAGCGCATGATGCGGTAAAAAGCCGCAGACATCCGCGCCCAGGTGGGCGGGCGTCTTGGTGGATCAGCCTGCGCATCAGGAACGCTAGCTGAATCAGTCGGGTCACTCATGTGAAATGCCCTTCTCCATCAAACGCCACCATGCTGTCTTCTGACGGGCAGGCGCAACGAAAGACCTGGCGCAAGCAAAGGCTGTGCCGCGCGCTGGTCCTACACGGCTGTGAATTGCGATGCGCCGACAGAAGCATACACTATAGGGACAGCGTAATGAGGGCGCATGTGCCGATTGGCACTATACAATGACGCGCTTGTTTCGTCAAGGTGAATAAAACAGGCTCAAACGTATCAGGGTAACGGCGCAAGCGAAGGCGCCAATCACTCGCGCCATCTCGCGTGTCTCCTCTGTTGTCCGCCGCCTATTGCTCTATCACTCCTCTAGGCCGTATGGGGATATCGCCCGTTCTCCTTGCGCCACTATGATAAGATGCGTATGTTGAGACGTCGCCTTTATGCTGCGAAGACAAACGGTGGTATGGGGCCAACGCTACTCGCAGTACACCCGGCGCTATGCTGCTTTGCAGCCCCATGACAAAGGTGGACAAGCCATGCGGACTCCACGCCGCGCGTCGGTTATGATACAACAGCCTACGGCGATAGTTGGGAAGCCCATTCGAAAGACCATCGGCGGCGTTCCACACTTGCTACCCCCTGCTGCCAGGTTGATGACGGGCGACGATGGTATGGAGGCCAGCGGCCCGGGCGTCACCGTCCGGCCAACGCGAACGGGCGACACCTTGGTTCTCGTTGTCCCACACAGCACGGGGCGCCTTGACGAGTTTGTCACGCTCTGCTCACTACGCCAACTCTATCGCCTCGTCCATGAGCAAAAGTGGAATGGTGTCATGGCGCCGCATGATACGCACACGCTGGCGGCGGAGCAAAACCAAGCTCCCTACGCGCGCTATGTACAGGCAGTCACCTTTGCAAAAGTAGTCGGCGAGATGGAGTATAGTGGCGGCAAGGAATCGGCTCCTTGTGCGCTCCTCAATCTGCGGCCATCGGGCGAGACGTATGGAGGGAGCCTGTGGTGGGTGCTTGGTGGCCACAATATCGCCCATCAACGGGGAAAAGTAGCAAAGAAAACGTACCGTCGCGCCGTGTCTTCGCTGGGCGCAACGTTGACCAAAGAAGGGCAAGAGGAAGCGTTGCTTGTCGGCGCGGGAGAAGTCTGCGAGAGACCCTTCGACCCGCGCCAAAAATCAGCGGGCCGAAGGGTGCGGGTCTTGGGGTATGGGCGTTCATCTGATCGCATTGGGCGTGTCCATTCGGCCACTGTTGTGGCGATTCATCTTGCAAAAGGTGAGCGCCTGTTGGTACATGACCGTACCGAGTCTTTGGGATTCATTCCCGTCCCATTAGCCGAGTGGATGCGGTTCATGGATGGTATGGCAACGATTGCTGATCGGCGACTGATTCGCCGCGCCATCACGACGGGGCTGGAGCGCGAACTGGCCAGAACGCCCGAACCGGAACGTTTGGCCCGCAGCGCGCTGATTGACCAGCAGTTGCAGGCGTTTTTTGGTGAGCCAGGTAACGACGGTGAGCGGCGCGAATTTCACCTCACTCCTGCCCAGAACACCCCCCCAATTGACAGATTGAGTCTCCCGCCCATGCAAGATTTGTTGCGCCAGTGGGGACTGCTTCCCGACCTTGCCCAGGAATCTCCTGCTGGATAGGCGTTTACTGGGCGCTAGCTTGCCTCATAGGTGGCAGCCTACAGGCGCCTGTGCGCCTACACCCTGCCATCCATCGCCACTAGCGCCGCTTCCAGCGCCGCGACGAACAGGAGGATTGCCTCGTCCAGCGGGCGGTGAATAGTGGCTCCGGCGGCGCGCACATGGCCACCGCCGTCAAACTGTGCGCAGACGGCGGCGGCGTCATACGGCGCGACTGTGCGGACGCTGACCCGCGTCGCGCTATCCGGCCCCTCGCGGAAGAGCGCGGCGTAGGCGACGCCATCCACGTCAATCAGGTAGCTGGGCAGCCCATCATCCATATCCGACGATGCGCCGACAGCGGCGAGGTCGCGCTGGCGGATCGACGCCCAGACGATGCGCCCATTCGTCGTCGTCGCCGACGAGCGTAGCGCCAGCCCCCAGAGCTGCGCCTTCGCCAGCGGCTTCATGCGATACATCGGCTTGATGATCGTCTCGGAGATGGCCCCGCAGGCGACGAGGTACGCGCCCGCCGCCAGCGTGCGGTCGGTGGTGGCGTCGAACTCGAAGGCGCGCGTGTCGGTGATGATCCCCGCCAGCAGACACTGCGCTGCGTCGCGCGCGATGGCGACGCCGGAGTGCAGCAGGAAGAGCGTCAGCAACTCTGCCGTCGCCGCCGAAGGCACGTCTATGATCGAGCAGGCGCCGATGCCCGGCGAGGTGACATGATGGTCCAGATTGAGGATGCGCGCGTTGTCGAAGAACGCCTGATGGCGCGTATAGAGTGCGCCATAGCGCGAGAGGTCGCCTGCGTCCAGCGCGACCACCAGATCGAAGTCTTCATCTGGCAGATCATTGACGACCGTCTCGTACCCCGGAAGAAAGCTGCGGAAGTTCGCGGGGACGGGGTCGGCGCAGGCGACGACGCATGCCATGCCCAGCGGCGCCAGCGCGTGCGCCAGCCCCAGCGCCGAGCCAAGCGCGTCGGGGTCAGGATTCATATGCGCCAGCAGGAGGATGCGCGTCGCGTCGCGGAGCAGCCCCCACGCTTGCGCCGCCAACGTCGGATCGATCTCGTCCGCCAGCAGCGCAGCCAGCCGCTCGCGCCGTAGCGCCAGTTGACGCAGCCGGTCGCTCGCAGTGTCGGGCGCTGCTGGTGTCGCGCGTTGCGTGTTCATGGGGTCCTCCTGGATGATGTTCTGAAAATATGCAACGGGGGCGAACGGGCATTCGCCCGTCGCCCCCGTTTGGTGAACTGCGCTCATGCGCGCTCGTGTGTTCCCGGCAAGGGTATACGTCGCTACTCGCCGGGCGTCGCGCCTAACGCTGGCTGCCCCGATTGGCCCGGTTGGTTAGAGCGACCCTGCGCCGCCTGTTCACCCTCCTGGTTGAGCAGCTCCAGCACGCGCACGCCGCGCGCGATGGATTCATCCAGGCGGAAGACCAGTTCCGGGGTATAGCGGATCGTCAGGCGTTGCGCCAGTTCATGGCGCAGGAAGCCGGTCGCGTGGGTCAGCGCGGCCAGCGAGGCGCGCTGCTCCGCCGGGCTGGCCATCACGCTGACGTGGACTTTCGCATGCCGCAAATCCTGCGAGAGGTCAACGCCGGTGACACTGGCGAAACCGATACGCGGGTCTTTCATCTGGGAGATCAGGTCGCTCAATTCATGCGCGATGAGGTGACTGAGCTGATCCTTCCGCCAGTGCTGTGTCTGATGCGCCATAACGGGCCTCCAAACTGGGGCATGCGTCGGACGAACTCACGCCATACGCCAGCGTCTATCCCGGCGCGCCCCCGACTCTTGTAGAATAGCGCATACGCGACGTGACCGCAAGCAGCCCTAACCCCCTGGCCCCCTTCCCACAAACTGTGGGAAGGGGGGACGAAGACTTTGGTTTGCCTCGCCGCTGACGCCGCTGACGCCGTAGGCGTCAGCAAGCTCCCCTTCCCACACCTGTGGGAAGGGGCTGGGGGTTAGGGATGTTTATACGCGGACCTTGCTGAAGGCTTCGACGATGTCGCCCATCTCGAGGGTGTTGAAGTCTTCGAGGGTGAGGCCACACTCGAAGCCCTGCGCCACCTCGCGCACGTCATCTTTGCCGCGCCGCAACGTCTGGATCAGCCCGGTGTAGATCAGCTTGCCACCCCGCGTCAGGCGCGCCTGTGACGAGCGTGTCAGCTTGCCATCCACCACACGACAGCCGCCGATGATGAGCGTGCGCCCCGCCTTGAAGAGCTGGACGACCTCGGCGTGGCCATCCACCTGCTCACGATAGACCGGCTCGAGCAGGCCTTGCAGCGCCGCTTCGATGTCTTCCGTCAGCTTGTAGATGATGTCATACGAGCGGATGTCTACGCCGTCGATGCTGGCCATGCGCAGCGCCGTGCCGTCCACCTTGACGTTGAAGGCGATGATGATCGCCTTCGAGGCCGAGGCCAGATGCACGTCGGCCTCGCTGACATTGCCGATGCCATCGTGGATCAGGCGCACCTTGAGGCGCTCGTCGCCGATGCGGCTCAGCGCGTGTTTCAGTGCTTCCGCCGAGCCTTGCACGTCGGACTTGATCAGGAGGTTGAGTTCCTTGACCTTGCCCTCGCGCATCTGCGTGTAGAGCGTATCCAGCGTGATGTTCTGCTGGGCGGCGATCTGCGCCTCGTTGCGACGCTCGGCCACCAACGTGCGCGCCGTCTTTTCGTCGGCCACCGCTTCGATGCGGTCGCCCGCCTCCGGCACCTCCGAGAGGCCCAACACGCTGACCGGCGCGCTGGGCGGCGCCTTCTGGATGCGCTTGCCGGTGTCGTCAAACATCGCGCGCACCTTGCCGGAGAGCTTGCCCACGACGACGATATCGCCGACCTTGAGCGTGCCTTCCTGGATCAGCGCCGTCGCGGTGACGCCGCTGCTATGCTCCATTCGCGCCTCGATGATGACGCCCTGCGCCGGTCCCTTCGGGTTGGCGCGCAGGTCCTGAACGTCGGCGACCAGCAGGATCATCTCCAGCAGGTCGTCCAGGCCAATGCCACGCTTCGCCGAGACGGGCACGCAGATCACATCGCCGCCGAACTCTTCGATGACGACATTGTGATCGGCGAGTTGCTGCTTGACGTAATCGGGATTGGCGTTGGACTTGTCGATCTTGTTGAGCGCGACGACAATCGGCACCTGCGCCGCCCGCGCGTGGTCAATCGCCTCGATGGTCTGTGGCATCACGCCGTCGTCGGCGGCGACCACGATCACGGCGATATCCGTCACCTGGGCGCCGCGTGCGCGCATGGCGGTGAAGGCCTCGTGGCCTGGTGTATCCAGGAAGGTGAGCTTGCGCCCATTGATCTCGACCTGATAGGCGCCGATGTGCTGGGTGATGCCGCCCGCCTCACCCGCCGCCACCTTCGTTTTGCGGATGGCGTCGAGCAGCGAGGTCTTGCCGTGGTCCACATGGCCCATCACGGTGATGACCGGCGGACGGGTGATACGACCAGCGTCCTGCGCGGGCTGATGCTGCGCCGCAACCATCGCCGCACGCGCCGCCGCCACCGGCGAGGTGGTGACGACCACCGCTTCGTCGGGGATGAAGCCCAACGTCTCGGCAGCCTTCGCCGCGATCGCGTAATTCACCACCTGATTGATGCCCGCGTAGACGCCTTCGGCAATCAACGTACGGATGATTTCGTTGACCGTCACCTTGAGCAGGTCGGCGAGGTCTTTGACGACGATCTGGGACGGGATGGTGACTGGCCCGGTTTCTTTCGGCGCCACCGGGGCGCGCCCGGCGCCCGGCGTAGCGGGGCCACGTTGCGCGGCAGCGGCAGCGCCGCCACGTCCGCCGCCGGAGCGCCCACCACCGGAGCGTCCGCCGCCAGGACGACCACTGCCGCCGGGCCGTCCGCCACCACCGGGGCGTGGCGCGCCGTAGCCACCCGGCCGCGCGCCGCCAGGGCCCCCGGCGGGCCGGGGCGGGCCGAAGCCATTGGGACGCGCGCCGCCGGGCGCGAAGCCCGGGCGGGAGCCGCCACCAGGGCCACCGGCAGGCCGCGCGCCGCTGCCACCATTCGGTCCGCCCGCAGGCCGCGCGCCACCGCCGCCATTGGGGCCACCAGCGGGACGAAAGCCGCCGCCGCCATTCGGCCCGCCAGCCGGTCGCGCGCCACCAGCGCCATTGGGGCCACCAGCGGGTCGCGGCGTAAAGCCGCCATTCTCACCAACGCCCGGACGTGGGGCAGGTCGCACCACGCCAAACGGACTATTGGAAGGGGTATTCACGGTAGTCGTTCCACTGGTTCCACTGGTTCCACTGGTTCCACTGGCCCCGTTGGCCCCGTTTGTCCCAGGAGATCTGTTGCCTCCCGGCGCACTGGGGGTGGGTGTGTTCGTGGGTGGTTGTCCCGTCGGCGTTGGCGCAGGCGCGCGGTTGGGGGCGGGAGTAGTGTTATTGGGGGAACGAGGCGATGTATCTGGCATGAAGCCCTCCTTCAGCACGGCTATCCGGCGCCATCAAACGGAAACCCACCGGCGCAACGTTCGCGGTTGGCAGCCAGGCGCCGAAGCGACCGGTAGTGAGTATAGCGTAAGACAAACGGAGATGAACCAAAACAAACGATGACACACGATCGCGAGTGATGGCGAACCATGACGACGATGATGAGTGACTACAAACACGCTGAACACGACAAAAGAGATCGGGCTGATGATCTGTTGATGATCACCAGCCCGACGCGGCGTGGGGTGCATTGAATTGGGGCAAAATTAGTGGCTTGCGCGTTTGGCCAGTGGCGTATCACGTTGACACGAAGACGCCTGCCGCGACGACCTATGCCGTCAACACACCGGCGCCAATCGGTCATCCCATGAATGCCGTCTGGCTGTTTGCGCGTAAGCGCCTGTGTTACGCTCCCATAGCACTACTCTCGCTGTCCGCGTTGGGATTGTGTGTTCAATGTGTTTGACATGAACGAATGTGAACGAACCGGCGATCACTGCGCACACGCGAGGGACCGCATCACGACTCGACTCACGATTCGGCTGGGGAGCTGCGCGCGGCGTCTGCATGACACGCCGGAAATACCCTTGCGTCCTGCATCGATCAGACCATGATCATACCGCGTTCACATGCCGCCCAACTTACTTATCATACCGCATCTGGGGGCGATTGTCAACGAACTCGCCGCGTCTCAGGCCCAATGTACTGGTCTGTTGGCTATGCCACCTTTGGCCGCGACGCCAATTGGAAGGGGAGACGATTGTGCTGACACATTCTCAGGCCAACGACGAGCGTGTACACCTCTCTTGACATGATGTTAAATATGCTTTACAATATGTATGTAGTTTTTGACAGCCACGACAGTCACGTTTGGCCCGTACTTTGCGGTCGTTGCGTCGGGCGTCCTTCCCAGGGAGGCGCTGCCAAACGTGCGCCAGCTTGGCCTCTTTGCTGTGGTAGCGGTTGCGCAGGGGATCATCCAGGGCATTGGCTATCTCTATTTCAGTCGCGTTTCCCCTCAGGAAGTGCGCACACCGCCAGATGAGCGGGATCGCGCTATCATGCGTCGCTCAATCAGTGTCGCATATTATGTACTGATCGCTGGCATGATCGAGGTAGGAGTTATCATGCCGTTCACATCCAGCGGATGGACCATCATCAATGCCGCGCTCTTCACCATCGTCGCCGCCGAAATTGTGCGTTGCGGAGTCATCGTGGTCAGCTATCGCAGGCAGGCGTCATGAAGGGATCGCTTTCTAATCGGATCCGCATCCTTCGTTTCCTTCACGGCGAAATGTCGCAGGCCGAGCTTGGTCAGCGTATCGGCGTCACCCGGCAGACCATTGCCGCGATCGAAGCGGGGAAATATTCGCCTTCATTAGAGGCTGCGTTCCGAATCGCGCATGTCTTCAACGTCCCGCTGGAGGAGGTCTTTCAGTGGGACGCCGATGCGCCTGGTCCAGCGTCGGCAAAATAGGGAAGATGCGCGCACCAAGCTGCTCATTGACTTCACCAGGCATGATAACACGATTGAGGTTTTTGAACCTAAAACGGACGAGTGATCGCGGGGAAGATCAGAAAGAAGTAGATGGCGCCGCCGATGAAGATGGCCAGCAGCATCAGCGTGAAGAGGCAACCGAAAGTGACGCAGCCATTCATGCCGCCGCTCTGCGCGCGGATGCGTTCGCTGATGACGCTCTCCGGCTCCGGCGGCGTTGGCGATTCGGGCGGCGCGGCGATCAACTCGCCATCGTCGTTGTAGGTGAATCGTGCGCGTGGGTCGGCGCCGGTCGCCTGTGGCGCGCCAGCGTCTCCACTGGCGCCCGGCTCCCAGGCGGTATACGACGATCCATCTTCGCGTTCGATGCGTCGGTATGGCATGGTTATTCCCACTCGCTGAACTGGCGTCTGTCGGCAGACCTAACCCCCAGCCCCTTCCCACACGTATGTGGGAAGGGGAGTGGCTGGTCAGATCAGCCCCGCGCGGCGGGCGATGGCGAGCCGTTGGCGCTCGACGGTGAGCGAGGCGGCGTCGATCATCTCGTCGCCGATCATCAGCGCGCCCAGCCCCTGACCGGCGTCGGCTTCCGCATACGCGCCGATGATGCGCTGCGCCCGCGCGATCTCGTCGGCGGTGGGTGTGAACGCGGCGTTGATCACCGGGACCTGCGCCGGGTGGATCGCCCACTTGCCGTCGAAGCCCATCCGCGCGGCCATCGTGGCGTCGCGTTCGCAGGCGGCAAGATCGCGCACGGCCAGCGTCACGCCGTCCAGGCAGGCGATATGCGCGGCGCGAGCGGCGACGATCACCTTCGCCTTTGCATAGTTATAGTAGAAAAACTGCTCCGCGCCAAGTTCTTTCGCGCCAATATCGCCCGCGAAGTCCACCAGCCCAAAGATCAAGCTGGCCATGCGTGGCGTCGCTTTGGCGATCTGCTCGGCATGCAGAACCGCCTCCGCCGACTCGATCAACGCCTCGATCACGATGCGCCCGGCGGGTAGCCCCATGTTCAGCTCGATCTGGGTCAGCAGGCGATCCACAAAGATGGCGTCTTCGGGGCCGTTCACCTTGGGGATGACGACGCTATCCAGTTGTTGGCCCGCCGCCTCCACCACCTCGATCAGGTCGCGGTAGAAGAACGGCGTGTGCAGGCCATTGGGACGGAAGGCGTAGAGCTTGGGCGGCGCTGAAGTTCGGTCCAGCGTGGTGAGCGCCTGGATCACCGTCTGGCGGGCGGCGACCTTCTGCGAGAGCGCGCAGGCGTCCTCCAGATCGAACATCACCAGATCGGCCTGCGTGGCGACTGCCTTCGCCATCATCGCCAGCGAGTGGCCGGGGCAGGTCAGTTCCGACCGCCGGATCGGCGGCTCGGGGTGGTCGGGCATGGTGTACTCCTTACAATCGTGTGGTGGGTCCGCTACGGCGGGCGCGTCGGCGCGGGTGTGTCGGCGCGGGCGCATCAAGGCGGGCGCGTGAACGCGCGCCGTGCGGCGGCGCCACGAAGGCTGCCTGCGCGGCCTGGAGAGAGAGCGGGTTTACCCGCCGCGATGCTTGTGTGGCTTTGGTTGCGCCTCGGCATAGGCGACGACTACGCGCCAGTAGAGCAGATGGCGGCGGATGAACTCCAGCAGGAAGAGGGTGACGATGAGCGCGGCGACGAAGTTGCCGACGCCTGGCAGATGCGACGTGCGGTCCACCCACGCGAAGCCGCCAAGCGCGCTGGCCAGGGCGAGCAGCAGCAGGACGGCGGTCCCTACGATGTTGAAGCGCTGGCCGGACTTCCGCATGGGCCTGAGATACGCGAACAGACTGGCGTTCTCGGCGTGCTGGGCGGCGTTGCGTTCGGTGAGGCCGATCGCCAGCGTCGAGAGCGCCACCATCACGGCGACGCCGATCACCCACGCCTGTTCGCTCTGCCGAATGCTGTGGTTGATGAACAACTCGAACGCGCCGACGATGAACGGGATGATGGCGTAGAGCATATCGGGAACCTGCACCCAGGCCAGCGTATCCATCGTCACCTGATTCCAGGCGCCGATCAACAGCAGAAACGTGGGGAAGACGAGCAGCCATTGCGTCGCCGAGAAGTGGGTGTACCCTGCCGCGACCACTCCGGCGAGGTCCGCCAGCGCCACGCCCTGCACGATGCTCATCAGCGTGAGCGACGTGGTGGTGGCGGACTCCTTCAGCCGACGCAGCAGGGCGCGCTGCCCATCGGCGTCGTCGCTGGATGGCATGTCGTATCCCATATGCTCGGCTCCTGAATAATGGGTGGTAGGGTAGGGCGTGTGCGTCGGCATGGCGTCGGCGCGTCGTGGCGGGTGCGTGAACGCGCGCCGTGCGGCGTGCCGCCACGCAGGCCGCCGACGCGGCCTGGAGAGTCCGCGTTGGCGTACCGCCGGACTCCGATCCGGCGTGTCTCCCTCGTCATCAAGGTGAGTTCGGCGAGTTCGGCGACTTCCGGCGCGTCAGTGGGCAAACATTGCCAGGCGACACGCGCCAGCTTGGCAGATGGCGGTACGCGAGGCGACTCGCCGGATCGGAGTCTGGCGGTACGGCAGATCGGCGCCACTCTCTAGGCCGCGCAGGCGGCCTGCGTGGCGGCGCCGCCTTACGGCGCGCGTTCACGCGCCCGCTACACAGCCGTTGCATGGCGCCCGCCGCGCGTTCATCGTCGCGCTACCCGGCCACGGCAGCGCGCAACGCCGCGACGCCCGCCACGATGCCGTTGGGGTCGTCGTAGACGCTGGAGCCGGCCACCAGCACGTTCGCCCCGGCGCGCGTCACCTCGGCTGCCGTCGTCACGGTGATGCCGCCGTCCACCTCGAGGTCGCACTGCGCGCCGTGCTGCTGAATCATTGCCCGCAGCCGCTCGATCTTGCCGAGCGTGGCGGGGATGAACTCCTGGCCGCCAAAGCCGGGGTTGACCGTCATGCACAGCACGAGGTCCACGTCGCCCAGTATCTCTTGCAGCATGGCGAGTGGCGTCGCGGGATTGATGGCGACGCCCGCCCGCTTGCCCAGCGCCTTGATCTGCTGGATCGTGCGGTGCAGATGCGGCGAGACCTCCTGGTGGACGATGATCACGTCGGCGCCCGCCTCGGCGAAGTCGGCGACGTAGCGTTCCGGCTCAACGATCATCAGGTGCGCTTCTAGCGGCAGGGTGGTATGGCGGCGCACTGCCGCGACCACCAGCGGACCAAACGTGATGTTGGGGACGAAGCGGCCATCCATCACATCCACCTGGATGCGGTCGGCTCCGGCGGCCTGGGTCGCCGCCACCTGCTCACCCAGCCGTGCGACATCCGCCGCGAGAATCGAGGGAACGATCAGCGCCATCGGGCAGGCCCTCCTGTATCGTGTGTTTGCCGTGTCGTGTATCCGTCGTGTTGTATGGCTTTGCGCGTACCAGCCGCACTATCGCACATTGGGGGGCGGTTCGCCACTGCCCCCACCCCCGGCCCCTCCCCCGCTGCGGCGGGAGAGGGGAGGTATGAGTTTCGTGCATGGGGCAGGTATAGGTTTGGGGCTTGGCAGCTCCGCCAGCCCTGGGTAGGGCGAACGACTCACTTTACGGCATGGATCACGACGAATGGCATCAGCGACCAACTGAGGTCGCGCCGCTGCTCGATGGTGAATCCGGCGTCGCTCACGGTCTGCGCGGTGTCGCGGTTCCAGTGGCAGTTGCCGATCAGCCGCCGGGTGAGGGGCGTGGCGACGGTCTGGATCGCGCCGAGAATGGGGTTACGCGAGCGGACATGCTCGACTAGCAGCAGCGCGCCGCCCGGCTTGAGGACACGCCTCGCCTCGCGCAGCCCACGCAGGGGATCGCCGACCGAGCAGAAGACCAGTGTGGCGACCGCGCTATCGAACGTCTCGTCCGCAAATGGCAGGCGCTCCGCTGTCGCCTGAGTGAGGTGGATTGGCGCGGGGGCCGACGCCGCTCGTTCACGCGCGTAGCCCAGCATCGTGGCGTCCGGCTCGGTCGCCTCCACGCGCTCAACCCTGGCCGGGTCGTAGTACGCGAAGTTGAGGCCGTTGCCTGCGCCGACCTCCAGGACCAGGCCGCGCGCCAGTCCGGCGACCTCGCGCCGCAGGGGCAGCATGAAGCGCGTTTCCCCGTCGTCACCCGACGATGCACGCTCGTAATAGCGGGCGAAGCGTGGATGCGAGACAGGATCGGGCTGGCTGGCAGTGTTCGTGTCAGTTGGCTGGCGCATGGGTGGCTGGCCTCGCTTTCTGGGATGGCTGCGCTGGGCGGGCAGGTGCGCGGCGGGCAGATGCGCGGCGCGCACGGCGCGCACGGCGCGCACGGCGCGCACGGCGCGCACGGCGCGCACGGCGCGCACGGCGCGCACGGCGCGCTAAGGGCCTGCGGCC
>Ga0307374_10006784_pt1 | contig 17827 bp, 10 predicted proteins | sample OX3MG_FD_202532 | JGI IMG/M metagenome (GOLD analysis project Ga0307374, IMG submission 202532) | Soil microbial communities from Risofladan, Vaasa, Finland - OX-3 | ecosystem: Environmental > Terrestrial > Soil > Coastal area > Acid sulfate soil | place: Finland: Risofladan, Vaasa | collected... | reverse complement strand
TCAGCGACTGCGGATTAGCCAGACTTCCGCCCAGCGGATCGGGCGACAGCATCCTCGCCATTGACGAACCGTAGTACCTGGCCCCGAAGTAGTCGTTTCCTGATTCTGTGTCACGTTCTTTGCCGGTACTACGTGACCTAGCGCGGCTCGGAAGGGTAGCCGATTGCAAGCCTAATAGCACTGTGAACTTGCAGACCTCGCGCACCGGATTCGGTGCAGGATTTGCGCCCGCGAGCCCCTGATGCGAGTTTTCGCCATTGACCGGGAACACGGCCAGCGAAGCGTCCGGGATAGAGCTGCGAAGGGCGGGCTGCATGTGGCTACGATTGTACGACTTGAGGGGCCGGGATGTGGGAGCTAATCGGGAGGGGATTGCGGATCGGATCGGAGACGGATTCCGGGCATAGTCCATTTTTCTTTAGCTGTAAATTACAGAGCTAAAGGGGGGCAGATTCCTGGTTGTTTCGCATGGCTCCGACCGGACTGGAACCGGGCCGTTTGCGTGGCTCAGACAGAGCTAATCGCCGGTCTCTTCGCGGTCCTCTGCCGCATCCCTTTCGAGTGCCGCCGCCAGTGCTTCGGCGGCTGGATCGCCTGGCTGTAAGCTCCGCGCTGCGGGCAGGGACGGCGCATTGCCTGGCTCGATGAACGCCGTTGGATGAGTCGCCGCGTAGACCTGCTGCAAGGCCCGCAACGCCACCTGTGTGTAAATCTGCGTGGTCTTGATGTCCTCGTGTCCGAGGATCTGCTGGATGAAGCGGATATCGGCTCCGTTCTCGTGCATGTGGGTCGCCATGCAGTGGCGCAGTAGATGGCAGGCCCCGCCCTTGCCGGTTTTGGCCTGGTCGATCCGCTCCTTGACCACGTAGGTCAGATGGTCGCGGCTGAACGGCTCGCCGTCCGTCGTCAGGAACACGGAGAGGTCGTCCGGCTCGATGGCGAGCTGAGGCCGCGACTCGGCGATGTACTTGCGCAGCCACGCCGCCGCCCGCTCTCCGATGGGCACGTAGCGGTCTTTCTTCCCTTTGCCCTGGTTGACGAGGATCAGGCCCCGGTCCAGTTGCAGATCGAAGAGTTTCAGCCGCACGATCTCCAGACGCCGCAGGCCGGTCGCATAGATCGTTTCCAGGATGGCGCGATCGCGCAGCCCGATCGCGTCGGCGATCTCCGGCTGCGCCATGACCTGCTCGATCTCTTCGATGGACAGGATGACCTTGGGCAGCGTGCGCCCCAGCCTGGGCAGGTCGATCTCCGACGCCGGGTTATGCAGGATGTGGTTCTGCCGGGTCATCCACCGGAACCACACGCGCAGCGGCACAAGCCGCGCGTGCTGGCTGCGGAAGGTCAGCGGCTCGCCGTTTTTCTTGCGGTAGAAGAACAGGTACCGCTGATAGCGTTCGAGCACCGGGCGCGTGACTTCGATGGGTTCGCGCAGGCCGTGTTCGTAAGCCCACTCGATGAAGAAGCCGATGTGGACAAGACGGTTCTTCACCGTGAACTCGGAGTAGCCGCGCGTGCGCAGCGACTCCAGATGCTCTCGCATGAGCAGTTCCATCGCCGTCCTGGGCGCGGCCTCGGGTTTGCGCTTCTTCTCGACGCGGGCCATCACGCACCGCCTTTCGGCCTGCCGTTGTTACGATGGACTGCGGCTACGATGGCGGCCTCTTCGCCGGGTTCTTCCTCTGAAGTGTTTTCCGGCGGATTCTCGCAAAAACTGCCCTGGACCCCGATGGATACTGGCGATTTGCGCTCTGCACCATCCCCAGACACCCCCCAGACTTGGCCCAGACTCGACCCAGACCGCTGCCCGTCTTGCCCAGACACCCCCTCGGAAAACCCAGACCGGTCAGCCTCCGAACGCACCGGCTTCGCGCCGTAACTCAGCCCCGGCAGCACCGGCCTGCCGTTCTCATCCATCTCGAAGTTGAGCGCGTAGACGAAGTTCTGCCCCGGCGCGCCGCGATGCAGCGCCAGGTATTCCAGCTCCTCCAGCCGGTGCAGGTGCGTTTTCAGTTGCGAGTCGCTCCACCCGCTGAACTGCCGCACCGTGGCCCGCGTGAAGCGGTAATCGAGCCGCTCGACTTGAAGCCGCTCGCATTCGCTTGTCACCATCTTGTCGATCACGAGCAGCAGGCGGCGCGTCTGCGCCTGCACGTCGTCGAGCGAACGCATCAGCACATGGTTGGCAAGCTCCCAGGCCAGCTTCACGTCGGCCTCGGTCGCCTCGATGTACTCGAAGGTTTCGCCGTCCTCGGTCGCGGTCTTGATCTCGCGCTGATGCTGATAGAGCAGCGCGATGGCCTGGATCAGCGTGATGAACTTCATGTGGTCGCGCCGCGTCCGGGTCATGGTGTCGGGGAAGCGTCGTTCCTTCAAGCACTCGATCACCACTTCGACCGGGCGCAAGAGCCGCTGCGCGTTGCGATGCAGACGAACCATCTTGTTCCGCCGCGTTCGCGCCTTCAAGCCTTCGAGCGTCTGCGCCTCGCGCTGCTTGCGATGGATGGCCTGCGTCTGCTCCCGGTCCTCGTTCACCGCCAGCACGAGGCAGCGGTTCATCAGCTCCTCGTCCACGTCGGGTGCCGTCGTCGTGAGGAAGATCATCACCGGCCCTTCGACCGTGTACTCGTGCGTAACGTGCTTGCCGCTCACCGGGTCTTTGCCGGTCGATGCGATATTCAGCTTGCCTTCCGATTGCAACAGCTTCAGCGGGTAGCTCGCCGCCTCCGCGCCCTGCTGCTCCGCGATGGCAAGTATCTTGTGCTTGAGATTTTTCTGCCCCATGTAGAAGAGCGCCTGGCTGGTCATGGCCGTGTAGCTCACCCGGTGCTCCTCCGGCATGAAGTCCAAGACCGCTTCCATCAGCGAACTCTTGCCCGCCGACGAGGACGACTGCACCACGATGGCCAGGGGCTTCGGCAACAGGCGCGACACCGCCGCCAGATAACTCACCTTCTTGTTGATCTCCTCGCCCACAGCGCCGCACTTCTCGAAGTCCTCTAGCACACGGTCCAGCAGGCGCGGATCGCCGAGCAGTTCCATCGCGGCCGCCTGTTCCTCGTCCGTCACCGTCGGTTCTTCTTCGGGCTGTGTGAGCGCCTTTTTGATCCGCTCCCGCTGCTGGTCCTGGAGGATCGCCCACAGCTTGCCCACCTCGGCGTGTACGGCCTCTTCCTTTACCGCCAGTTCGTGCGCTGCCTGCTTGGCGAAGGCCGCCCGCCGTTGCGCCAACTCTATGTCGAACGTGTCGCCGTGATAGCAGTATTCACCGCGCACGTTCACCCCCGACACCTTCACGTTGACCTGCATCCGGCCCCGCGCCAGCGACTTTTCCAGCCACAGCACGCGGTACTCGCGCGGCCCGATGGTCACCGTCACTTCCTCGCCATCGATCTTCACTTGCGGCTCAGTGGGCACAGAGAGCGGCATGGGCCGCGCGGCTGGCTCTTCTAAAGGCACGGCATTTACAGCTAAAGAAAAAGCTCTCTGTTGTGGCTGGGAAGGCTTGGCGGGAGGCTCGCTGACCACTGCGGCGGGGATAGATTCGTGGACTGGCTCTGGCTGCGGTTCGATCTCGATAACTGCGGCCTGCGCTTCGCCTGGCTGCGCTGCTGCCTCGATGACCGGCTCCGGCGTTTGTTCCTCGATGATTTTTTCTTTAGCTGTGCTTTTTGCTTCCGCTGGCAGTGGCTCGATGGTTGGCGCCGCCGCCGCCGCTGCCGCTGGCGCTGCAACTGGCTCGGCCACGATCACCGGCACGGGCGCGCGGCCCGCTGGCCGCGGCCCCTTGCCCATCCACGCCGCGCCGGTCAAGAGCACCCCGAACGCCTTCGTCGCGGGTGTCGTCTTGAGCGCGTATTCGTTCGCGTCCATGCCCTTCGGGAACTGCACCCGGAAGCATTCGATGCCCATGCCCATCAGCTCGTCGGCCAGCTTCACAGCGGCCTTGTCTCCAGCCTCGTCGCGGTCGTATGCGATGTAAACGCGCTCGGTACCGTGCCGCTCGAACGCCGCGCGATGGTCCGCTGTGAAGCCGTTGGTTCCGTAGCTGGCCGTCACGTTGCGGTAGCCTGCAACCCAGAACGTCAAGGCGTCGATCAGGGCTTCGCAGAGGATGATGTCCTTCGACGCGATCAGGGATTCTTCGTTCCACACGCCCCGGTGCGGCCCTGGCAGATACGTGTGATAGTCCGTCCCTGGGCGCAGGTTCGGCACGATCTTGCGCCCATACATCTCGACCACTTCGCCCGCGAGATTGAACACCGGGATAACCAGCGAACCGTTGAAGTGCTCATGTCCCGGCTTCTGGTTGCGCAGGATGCCCAGCGCCTTCAACCGCGTCCGCTGCGCGTCGCCGGCGGCGCGGTTCGACGCCGGCAGATGCAGGCACAGCGAGCGGTTGGCATAACCCAGCTTGAAGCGGTCGATGATCTCCCCGGATTGAAGGCCGCGCTTGATGAGATACTGCTGCGCCTCCGGCGCATCTTTCAGCGTCCGGTGGTAGTAATCCACCACCACGCCGAGCAGCTTCTTATCCTCGGCTGTTGCATCGATCAGCGGCGGCAGCTTCGGCACTGTGGCGATCTTCACCACCGGCCCGGCAGAGGGAGCATAGTCTCGCTTCAGCAGCTCCAGCGCGTGATGGAAGCTCACACCCTCGGCCCGCATCACCCAGTCGATCACAGAGCCGCCCTCCCCGCACGCTCCCTTGCAGTGCCACACATTCGCCACCGGGTCGATGTTCAGGCTCGGATTGCGGTCGTCGTGGAACGGGCACAGGCCGATCAGTTCCTTGCCGCTGCGTGTCAGCTTGATCCCCCGCGCCTCGGCAAGCCGCTGGATCGAGACTTCCCGCTTTAACCGCTCCGTCACTTCAGGGGGAACGTAAGGCATCCCTGAACCTCCGTTTCTGAAAAACCCTGTCAAGAGGGTTTGCGATATTTTTTTAAGCGTTTTGACTGTAACAGTTGATACTGTAACATACAGTTTCAACGAGCGAACCGGAAGCCCATTTTCCGGTAGATGACCTTACAGTGAACTCATGCCGAAAAAGTCCAAGCTGAAGCTGTCGCCGGTGAGTTTCGGCAACGAGACCCTGGGGGAACGACTGGCCCGCATTCGCAAGGAACGAGGGCTGACGCAGAAGGACGTTGCCGACCGAACCGGCCTGACGCAGGTCCTCGTTTCCGACTATGAACGCGACCGGATTCGGCTGACTGCGGAGATGGCCGTCCGCTTTGTGGAGGCCATTGGGGTCAGCACGGAAGAGTTGCTACAGCCGAAGAAAAAAGCATCGCCTCCCGACGACCAGCCCAGCCCCAAGCTGCTTCGCCGCATGAAGCAGATTGAGAGCCTGCCGGTGTATGAACAGCGCGCCTTGCTGACCACGATTGATAAATTCCTGGCCACAGCGCAGGATAGTTAGAGAGAGTTTTCCCGATGGCAACCGTCGCAACCAACCCGAAGCAGCAGGCCCACGAACTCATCGACCGCATATCCACCGCGCAGGCCTCCGCCGTCGTCACCCTGATTACAACCATGCTCGATCCGGTGGACCGCGCCATCGCCAACGCCCCCTTCGAGGACGAAGAGATCAGCGAAGAAGAGAACCGCGCCGTGGCCGCTTCCAAGGCCTGGCTCAAGGATCACGATCCCATCCCCAACGAGGAAGTCCTGGCCGAGTTCGGCCTGACCGCCGAAGACTTCGAGCGCATGGGACAGACGCCGCTCGAACCTGAACCGCACCACCCCGGACAGTGAGCATGGGCAAGAAGAGCGTTGCCTGGACCGACCAGGCCAAGGCCGATCTGCGCGCCATCGACCAGCCCACGGCGCTGCATATCCTGCGCGTCATCGCCCGCTACCTTGCCTCCGGCGAAGGCGACGTGAAACGCCTCCAAGACATCAAGCCGCCCGAGATGCGGCTGCGCGTCGGCGACTACCGCGTCCGCTTCTACGACTACGGCGACTCCATCCTCGTCCTGGCTGTCAAGCATCGCCGCGAAGCCTACCGCTGAACACTCCCCAGCCTGGTCCCGGACGCTGGCCGGACCCGGCTCGAACGAACACTGCACAGAGCCGCACAGCGTCCGGGCTGCATTCGATTTCGATTCGAGGATGGGCCGCCCAGCGGCCCCGCTAAGCCGTCCGGCTTAGGGATGGTGTCTTGGCTCCAACACACCGCCGGATGCGCCACGGATGCCCGCCAGCGCCCCGGCGCTGCGTGCTTCGCTGCCGGACCTCACCGCGCAACCGATGGCCGGGAGCCGTCGTCCTGGTCATGGGTAACATGAGAAAAATACATTTTTCTCATAGCTGCAAAACAGCCGCAGCGAGGATGGCGGTCAAGGGCGGGCGCTCTCCAGCGCGTCGCGCAGCGAGCGAAGCCCCTTGACGGCTGCCGCAGCGGAGGGTACCGCGCGTCAGCGCGCCGGGATGCCCGCTTCCGCCTCGATCCTTTGCTTTCAACACGTTGACGCCGCAGCAACCCAAGGTTACCGCGCCGGTAAACCGCGCACAGGCCCTTTCGCCCTTAACTCGCTCATTACACTCGCGTTGACGCACGTAAACACGTAAACTCCAGTGTTTGCGCGGTCTCCGGCTGTATGGCGCTGATTGCATTCACGTTCCCGCACAGTAACCGCAGGTTACTGTGCAGCAACCCGCGCGGGGTGACGTGTCGCCCTCAACCCGATGCCGTAGGCAGCGCGGTTCTCCAGAGGGTAGGGCTGACCCCCTCACCCCAGCCCGCAGACGCGCCACAGGCCGCCTAGCGGCGACCTGTGTGGGCTTTGGTGTTCGAGTCTATTTAGGCGGGAGAACCTTCATCGGCGGTGCCCCGCAGTCCATACAGGTAGGTTTTACGGGACGTGCCGTGATGTTCACGTCCAGAGAAGGCAGCATCTCGACTCTTGGGTTCGTGGGGCCCTCCGTCGGCGTGCCCTCGATTCGGTACGTGTAGGTCACCTTGAACTGATCGTTCACCGTGTCTGCGAACCGCCAGGTTTCGAGGTTCGTAACTGTCGGCACCTGTAAGTGGGATTCGCCCGATTCCACTTCCGTCCCGGCCACTCGTCCCTCCTTGACCGTTACGAGCACAACCACCTTGCCGGCTAGGTGTGCTGTACGCCACACAGGCGGATACATCGGCAGATCAGCTTTCAGCAGGATAGGAACCCCCGGAACGTGTGCTGCCGACGTGTTTTGTCCAAGCATTGGAACTGCTAGAAAAAGTCCCAACGCCACTGGCATCCATCTCTTCATGGCATCTCCTTACTGCGGCACTGGGTTTGGTGTGGTGATCTCCGGGAACTGCCTTGGCCCTGGGTTAGCTCCTGTAACGCCGTAGCCATTGGCTGGATTTGCAAGCAACTGTCTGATCGTGGCATCGGGATTCGTGACACCGAAGCCAAGCACGCAAGGCCCGTTGCCGCAGGTTCCAAAACTGGCCCTTACTCCCTCGTCTGAGAGAACCGCATTTGTGATGCCATAGGCATTTATTTCCGTTTGCAGTTCGTGAAGATTTTTGGACAGATCATAGTATCCCTGCGGTGTGACTGTGGCGGCAAAGCCCTGAGCATCCTCTACATGTTGCCCCTCATGCCCAACAGTGCTATCCAACTCCGAGCCGGACTGGCCTGGCCGAATTGTCACCGTCGCGTCTGCTTGGAACTTACCGGGATGGTTAGGATCGGCTTGCAGGCCAGTAGCGACTGTGGTTCCATTCTTGCCTTTACCCGGATCGCCGAATGCCACTGTTACCCCATTCTTTTGGCCCGGATCACCATAGGCCCCCGCCGCTCCGCGAATGGCAGCATTTTTGCTCTTCAAATCGTGCCGTCGAGACTTCTCGAATGCCGAGGCGTTCTTTGCGCACGCCTTGTCTCCACTCGCACAGTTTGTAACGTACATCCCTGTCGGATCGGTGAAGCGCAAAGGATTGTTGAGCGCGTAAGCGTATCTGTTCAGCGACTGCGGATTAGCCAGACTTCCGCCCAGCGGATCGGGCGACAGCATCCTCGCCATTGACGAACCGTAGTACCTGGCCCCGAAGTAGTCGTTTCCTGATTCTGTGTCACGTTCTTTGCCGGTGAACTTGTAATGCTGGCCGGGATTGCCTGACGTGAACGGGATTTCGCCGCCGTAGGGCGTGTAGTCAGAATCGTTGATGATGTTCCCCGCAGCATCCGCCAGCACGCTCGTCGAGCCCAGGTGGTCCAGCACGTAGTAGCTGACGACGTGTGTGGAGGCATTCCTCATGGCGATGCGCTGGCCGTTGAAGAAGATGTACTCCGCCGTCAGGTTCCCCGAGAGGTCGCTTTCCGCAAGCGCCCCGCCCGCGTCCCCGCCCCAGTAGAGCGTGCCGTTGGACTTCTTCACCCGCTCCTCGTCGCCGTCGTAGGTGTACGTCGTCCCGTTCGCGCAGCTCTGCATGCCTTCCGCGTTCCAGGAATAGCCGTGGCCCGAGCAACCTGCGGCTAGCCCGTCGTCCAAGGCCTCTCCGGCCGCGTCGTAGCCGTACCCCAGCAACGTAAATTGGTTCTTCGTGTTCACCTGCTGGTTCACAGACATTGGGAAATTCGTCATACCGGAGATGGGGCTGGTTTGCGTCAGATTCCCGAACGCATCGATTGTAAAGCCGATCCCCCAGGAATGGGACGACGGGTTGGGCGTTTTGGCGGTGAGAATCCGGTTCAGGGTGTCGTAAGTGAATGACTGGGAGCGAGTTGAATCTCTGACGTTGGTGATCGCGTACAGGTTTCCGTTGTCGCTGTTGCCAAGATGGAAATCGTAGGTCAGGTGCAGATAGGTCGTGCTGCCCGAGATGGCAGACTGAGATGCAGGCTGAAGGCGGGAATTGTACGCCAGCGAATCTTGGATTCCGCCTGTCGAGCAGGATGAGGAGCCCATTGTGACCGTTGCGAGTTCTCCCGGCGGAGCGTAGGTGGCGCAGAGCGCATATTGAATGTTGTTGGTGTCGTCGTGCAGGGACAGATCCCTGCCTGCACCCCCAATCAAATAATGCAACTTTGCGCCGCTTGGGTAATGCAGATACTTGACGGATCCGCCTTCACCGTATTCGGTGCCTACCTGCTTTTGAACGGTTCCAATGGTGCGTGTTTCCACCCACGGTCGTCCCATTGTGTCGTAGGTCCACGTCGTCAATCCTGACGCGTCTGTCATTCCCGTTCGGAGGCCTTTGCCGTAGTTGCCGGTTCCGTACCCGCCCGTTAGATAGGCGTCGTAGGTGAATGAGACCGTTGGCTCCGAATCGCTGTACGTCTCGCTCAATAGCCTGTTGTCGGAGTCGTAGGCGTAGCTGATCGAAATCCCACGGGCGTCTGTCTTCTTGCACGGGAGTGACTGGTCTCCGGCGCAATACCCAGAGCCAGGCGTGTATGAGTACGTCACGGTCCCTGTCTCTGGATTCAGTGCCGTCAAGAGCCGCCCGATATTGTCATAGGTGAAGGTGCGAACGCGCTCCGTGCTGGAACAGCAGTTGTACGCGCCTCCCCACTGCTTGACCGAGAGAAGATCATCCAGCAGATCGTAGCTGTAATCGGTCTCCATCGTCGGGGTTTGAGAAGTCCCATTCGGCTCAATAACGTATGCGAGACGCCCAAGTGCGTCAGTCAACCTTTGCCAGTGGCTCCCCGCTTCGTCAGTCGTGTCGATGCGAGTGCCGAGGCCTGAGCCGAGTATGGATGAGCCTCCAAGTTTCGACGAGCTGCAATAAGAAACGGCAGGAGTCGAGGCCACGCCGTCGTAGCACGTCTGCAACACGCTTCCATCCTGCTCTAGCGATTCGATTGGCCGCCCCAGCGCATCGTAAAAGTAGTACGAAATTCCATCCGTCGCCCAACCCGTGCTTCGATGTGGGTTGCTCTTTGAATAGAGCAGGCCTTCGCCGTCATAGGACATATCTACCGTGGTAGGATGGCCGGAATCGGGGTCGGATGTGAGTTGTGTCTGAATCGTGTGGAATAGGCCGTCCCGGTATGCGACGCTTGTTTCCCAGGTGCTTGTTGTGCTGTCGAGAAGCTTGGATGTCGTAACGCTCGCGGCTCCATCGTTATAGCAGTTGGTTGTCTCTCCTCCGTCGGGATAGAAAATCTCGGTCAAGCGGTCGAGAGTGTCCGAATAGCTGCAATTCGCAGTCTGTGTTCCGTAAGAATAGGTCGTCCAGTTTCCCGGATTGAAATCGGTCGATTCCGTAAGATAGCCAAGCGAGTAGCTGTACCCAAAGTCCTTTTTGAGCCCATTCGGATAATCGATTTCCGTGAGATAAGCGTTCGTGTCCGGAGCAGATGAAGTATCCGTGTATCTGTCCGCAAAGCTGTAGCCTGTTGTGTTATTTGCGGGATCCGTCATTGATGCAGGCTGGCCAGTGTAGTCGTAAGTGTAGTGGGTCGTCGGCCCCGAACATGATGAGGTTGGAGAGGACGGAAGTGTCGTGCATCGCGTCACTGAAGTGAGGTTGCCTCGAATGCTGACGCTGTCGTAATTTATATCGTGCTGAACGGGATCACGCACGGGTGATGGAGTGGTTCCGTCATACGCGTACTGGGTGGCTGAATGAATTGTTCCGCTACCGTCCTCGACCGTGACGGATGAGATTGCGGGAACGAGTGTCACTCCAGAATAGTTGTTCCATGGCCCGGTATTGTATTGGCTGTACGTCGGTACATTCGCAGATGAAAAGCAGTGGTAATTGTAGATTGTCTTCTTGACAACGGGACCAGGATTCACACCAGACCCAAAATCAGTGTCATCCTCTTCCGTTAGATACACGTACGACGACAATGCCGGGTTTGCGCATAATCCTGACGTATAAGAATATGACGCTTTCTTGGTCATCGTAGTCGTGCCGTAGATCGTGGTGGTTTCGCTGGCAAGGTTGAATTGATCCAGCCAAGTTTTTGTGACCTGCCGCGATGGAGACGACTTTCCCCAGTCGTAGTAGGAAATTGTGTTCTCGACTGGGATCATCGTTGCGATGCCGCTCGCCTCGAACGGCTGTGCGGGAACACCCATGGGGTTGTAGGTGTATACCACTTTGGAGGTCAGGTTCCTCACGTTGTCTGTGGTCGTTACTGTGGCACTCTTCTGCGTCCAGCCATTTAAGCCACCGTTCGAGTCGTACGCCCAGGTCGTGCTGAAAGCAAAGATCTGGGTCTGTGCAACATGCGTTCCGTCGAAGCTGACCGTGCGGGTTGCTAGTTCCGGGGTCTGATAGGCCGAGTTGCAGCCGTACGATACCGGACTGTAATAGGCTTGGCCATTTTGATCAAACATTTCCCTCATGCCTCCCATGGAGGCTTCTTCGTTATACCCTGAACTCAATTGCCACGTGTATTTGACCCACCCGCCATCGGGGTAGATGATCTCGGTAAGTAGGCCATTCGATCCGTAGATGAACTGAAATTTCTTTCCATTCGGAAGCGTCAGAGACTGTAATGCCGGGTGCGTCCCAGTAACATTTGTGGGAACCCCTTGGCAGAGAATCCCCGAACCCGATACTGGGTTTTGAACCGCAATGTTGTAGTTCGACGTGGTCGTGCCCCAGTTTGCCGTATACGTTTGATTCCCGATCGTGAGAGTGCTTCCGCTCCAGGTGGGGCCGAGGCGACCGAGGGTGTCGCTCCAAGCAGTACCGACCCCTGCTGCTGCATTTGGACTGAGTTCGATGATGTTTCCGTTCCGGTCTTCCATCCAGTCCGGCACTTCATTCGTCAGGTTCGGACTGCTTGGACTGCTTGCAAATTGGGAAGTAAAGGCATAGATCGTGCCGTTCTTATCTTCGACAATAAAAGGACCCGAATGCCAGTCCGTTCCGGTCATATAATCGCTCGGCGTGCCAGGCCATATCGTAGCCGCCACTTGACCGTCGCCCCCAGGAGGAAGCACTACCTGCGTGAGTCCACAGGTTGATAGGTCACCTTGTGCATTGTAGGCGGACGCGAATGCGGCTGTGTTGAGGTTGTGCTGTACCCCGGACGGGTCGGTGAAGGTCATACCCGCTTGGTAATTGCATGGAATTAGCGTTGCGCCAGGAGGGCCAGTTGGCATGTTGAGGCTGAAAACCTGCACAGAGGCCGTAGGAATTCCTTTGTAGGTCCAGCCCTGATTGTTGGGGAACATCGAATTATCGTTCCACTTCGGTGTGACGCCATCCAAAGAGTTCAGGGAATTGACCGTTCCCGAGTTGTAGCTCAGCGCATATGGGAGCGTGATGCCGCGGCCCTTCGGAATTGGGAAATTGATGTCAAACGAAACCGAACCGTTTGAAAAATTGACAGTCTCATTCAGCAGGTGCTGATAGTCGTGGCCTGCTCCTTCAACGGGAGTCTGGGTTTGGTCGTTCACGCTATTGAGGAGCGGGGCGATCGTCTGGCAATGAGCTACTGTGGGCGAGAATACAAACGCAAGAATCGTTAGCCATCCGAATGCCGGTCCCCAAGCAAGCCTTGGACCATTCACTAAGGGAAGACACGCTTTCGCCAAATGAGCCCGAACGAACGAGTCTCGCATTTCGCTTCTCCTTCTGCGATGTTCATGACGTCAGTCGATCACGACCTCAGTTGCAAAGCACACACCCGCGTGCGGTTGAATTTCTCCAATCATTGATTCCACTGAATCAGTTTTGGTTAACCCCACCGCAGCCTGTGCGGAACACACGTATATCAGCTACCTCCGGCGCGCATGTCAAGACAAAAAGTAAAAATCTTCAGAGGACAATGTTACTTAATGACTAGTTCATAAACATAAACTGATATGGGAAATGGCCAAACGTCTGAAAAGTCTCGATTCACAAAAACTTAACAAATCCTTAAGTTATGACAGTCTGTCTCATCGTCGCCAGAATATGTCTCGACGGCTACGAAGATGCACAGGTGAGAGTTTCTAGCACACGAGAGAATCTAATCGTGGACATCATTTGAGTCCAACTCGGATTCAATTGTGTGCTCGCATGATTTAGGCGGGTTGGGTCTGGTCTGCCCGAAGTTTGGGTCAGATCAGCGCGAAGCGGGAGTCCCCAAGAACTTCGACTCACAATCGATGCGTGGACTCGTGCCGGAAGGGCGGCTTGTTCCTCAGAGAGGCCGTCTACCATTCTTCTAGTTGACACGAAGGCCTTTATTCGCCAAGCTTATTCTTCCGAAAAGCCTCTCGCTTACTTGCAGCTGAACGAAAGACTTGAATTTCTCTCGAACGCGTATAACAGCAGCAGGAATTTGTTGACATGCCTTCGCGCCGCTTTACTAGTTTTGTGCTGTGCACAGGATTTATTGCCGCCCTCGCGTTGGGCCCTCGAGCCTCCTATGGCCAGGCTGCGCAGCGTCCCCCTGCTCGGCACGTGACACAAGCACCTCGAATCTCAGGAAGCGTCGATGAAAGCCATCTGACGCTGCTCAAGGGCAACACGATTCCGTTCGCGAATATCAGGAACGATCGTGGAGCCGCGGGCCAGGATTTGCAACTGCAGCGCATGCTGATGCTGTTGCGCCGCAGCCCTGACCAGGAGTCAGCGCTGAACAAACTCCTGCAGTCACAACAAGATCCAGGATCACCGCAATTCCATCAGTGGCTCACGCCCGAGCAGTTTGGCGCTCAATTTGGTCCCGTCGAGGAGGACATCCAGACAGTCACTGGTTGGCTCACGTCGCACGGCTTCACTCAGATCACCGTGAGCAAGGGCGGCACGGTAATCGAGTTTAGCGGCATCTCAGGCCAGGTCCAGGAAGCATTCCACACAGAAATGCATCGTTACGCGGTCAACGGCGCGATGCATCTGGCGAACGATCGTGACCCAAGCATTCCCACAGCGCTCGCTCCCGTGATTTCCGGGATCGTCTCCCTGAATGACTTTGGGCGTCGCTCGATGCTCATTCGTGGGCCGACTCTGCATTCAACAAAGGGGCAGGCGCATCCCGAGCGCGTGCCCGGCGTTAGCCCAGACCTGACTCTGAGTGGCCCGACTCTGCTTGCTAGCTTTTTCGGAGTGGCGCCCTACGACTTTGCCACAATCTACGACGTCTTACCCTTGTGGAATGCCGGATTCGACGGAACGGGGCAGACGATTGCCATCGTCGGCGAAACGGACATCAACCCCTCTGACCCGTCCAATTTCCGCGCTTTTCTTGGATTGCCTCCGAACGACCCGACCATCACCGTCGCCGGTGCCGACCCAGGCTTTCAGCCGGATGAGCTCGAGTCCGATCTGGACGTGGAGTGGTCTGGTGCCGTGGCCAAAGGCGCACATATCGAACTGGTGAGTGCGGCCAGCACAGAAACCACAGCGGGAGTAGATCTGGCCGCGCTTTACATTGTGGACAACAACCTCGCTCCGGTCATGAGCGAAAGCTATGGTCAATGCGAGTTGTTCCTGGGAACGACGGGGAACGCATTCGAAAATGCAATATGGCAGCAGGCTTCCGCTGAAGGAATCACCGTTCTCGTCTCCTCGGGAGATGAGGGATCAGCCGCTTGCGACCCCACCGATCAAAATCAGAATCTGGCCGTTCATCCGATGGCAGTGAACGGACTTGCATCGACTCCGTACAACACAGCCGTGGGCGGTACCGATTTCAACCAGTACAACCTTTGGACGAACTATTGGAGTTTGACGAGCGATCCCACAACCAAGAAATCCGTGCTCAGTTACATCCCGGAGGTTCCCTGGAACGACAGTTGTGGCAGCTCCACACTCGATGCGACGACCGGAGACGACCCGACGACGGCCTGCAACAATGGGGCCGCAGGAGCTTTGTATCTCGATACGATTGCGGGGAGCGGCGGACCCAGTTCCTGTGTGACTTCTGACGGTGCTGATGCGAGTTCATGCACCAGAGGATATATCCAAAGCCGGTCTGGCAAGACGGTACAGGTGTTCCGGTGGATGGCGTTCGAGACATTCCGGATGTGTCTCTGTTTGCGAGCAACGGAGTCTACAACTCCGCGTATGTTGTCTGCGATGCGCACGCGACTCCCGAGGGGAGTTGCAACCCTGCAACATCAACCCAATACTTCGTCGCCGTCGGCGGGACATCGGCGAGTGCGCCCGCGATGGCAGGCGTGATGGCCATCATCAACCAGAAGTATGGCAGGCAGGGAAATGCCAACTTCACGTTGTATCGTCTGGCATCGAGTTCACTTGGATCGTCGATCTTCCATGACATTACGACAGACGGAAATCGCGTAGCCTGCACATCCTTGAGCTCCGATTGTGAGATTCCGGCGGGAGCTTTCGAACCGATTGGCAGAACGGCGGGTCATGATTCAACCGCGGGCTACGACATGGTTACCGGCCTTGGCAGCATCGATATCGCCAACCTGGTGAACAACTGGTCGAAGGTCGCTTATGTTTCGACGACGACAACTCTGGATCTGAATGGTGGGACCGGCCAAGTGACTGCCGTACATGGAACGGCGATCACTGCTGTCGTCGGTGTGAATTCATCCTCCGGAAGTCCGACGGGGGACGTATCGCTGATTGGATCAACCGAAAATGGGTCGATCTATCTTGGCTCCCTTCAGAGCGGTTCTGTCACAGGACAGGTGAACACACTATCTGGCGGAAGCTACACAGTCTCAGCGCACTACGCTGGCGACACGCAGTTTGCTCCCAGCGATTCGACTTCTGTGAATGTGAGCATTTCGCCCGAGCTGAGCACCACCAAGGTTTCGATTCTCAACTACGACCCAACCACTGGCATCTTCGGTCCCCCGCCAGCTTCCGTGCCCTATGGGTCCCTTCTGCTTCTTCGCGCCGATGTGAAGGGCCAAAGTGGTTACGGGGAGGCTGCAGGATCAGCAACATTCAAGGATGGAACCAATTCACTGGGGCCGTTCACGCTCAACGCACAGGGCTATACAGAAGATATTCCGAGCAACCTCCTGATCGGAGGTGCGCATACTGTGAACGCGTCCTACAGCGGCGACGCAAGCTTCAATGCCAGCAGCGGAGCCGGCAACATCATGGTGACCCCTGGGCTCATGAGCTGCGGGTCGTACTCCAATACGACCGCTCTTCGGCCAGGATGGGTACTGATCCTAAATGCCTTCGCCGAACTTTATGAAGCGAAGCCCGCGCCCACCTTGGGCAATATGGTGGCTCCGACTGGAACGATAAGCATTTACTCGGGGACCACTCTCATCGCCGGTCCGACAATGGTCACCGGCTTTGCAAGCCAACCGTCCAACGGAATTACGCTTCAGCTTCCTTGGGCGAGCATTCCACAATTAACGTTTCAACTCTCGCAGCTGACTTCGATCTCCAACCCAATCACAATCAGTTATTCCGGCGACTCGAACTACTCAAGCTGCACAAGCCCGCCTTTGAATCTAACCTATTCCAACGCACCGATTCCCTCTCAGATGAGATACACACTGTCTGCATATCAAAATATCCCGGTCGGGGCACCGATCAGCTTGTCCGCGGTCATCCTGTCTCCCACTGAAGCGCCAACGGGCGAGCCCGCTTATCCGGCGCCTACGGGTACAGTCCAGCTTGCGATCGATGGAACAAATGTCGGGGCTCCGACGCCGGTTGTTGCAGGTCCAGCCGAGGGAAATGAGCTGATTGCAACCGCAAACGTGACCATTCCTACCACCGGCCTTGCAGTTGGAATGCATTCAGTCTCACTCAGTTACAGCGGAGACGCGAATTACCAGGCGCTCGGAGAAGCCGGAGTGTATATCTGGCTTGTTCAGCCTGGCTTCTCGATGTCGTTGAATCCCAGCACTCTGACCGTTATCAACGGGCAAATCACTTACCCGACGAGCGTTCAGGTTGTCTATGCGAACGGATACTCGGGCAACGTGGCCTTTTCTTGTTCGGGTTTGCCTGCTGAGTCTTCGTGCGTCTTCTCACCCACTTCACTTTCCGCCCAAGGCAATGTTTCTTTAACAATCTCCACAACCCAAGCTCAATCGGTAGGTCGAAGTCCTGTGGCGTCCAATCAGCCGCAGCATTCGCGATGGATCGCCGGTGCAGGCAGCATCTCCGTGGGCCTCCTTCTCTTTGCTCTCGTTCCGCGGCGAAGGCGCAAGAACCTGGGATTGTGGATGTGCATGGCCGGAGTGATCTTCTGCGGCGTTTCGAGTTGTGGGGGTGGCTCTGGTGGTTCGACGCAGTCTTCACCGAACTACTTCTCGACGGTGACATCTCTGGCGGCGGCCTCGAACTCTCCATCGAAGGGCAGTACAGACACCGTCACGGCAACAGTTACGGCAGTAAATTCGGCAACGGTACCTTCCGGGACGGTGCAGTTCAGCGTGGACAACGTCAACTCAGGCTCACCCGTCGCGCTCAGCAACGCAACCGCTCAATTCCCGGCATCATTCACGACTGCAGGCACGCACACAATCGGTGCTGCTTACTCGGGCGACGCGACACATCTCAGTTCGACGAGCAACGATTACACAATCACTGTGCCATACACGACTGGTTCGGTGCCGGGAAGTTATTCTGTAATAATCACCGGGACAAGTGGAAGCGTGACACGCTCCGCGACGCTCCGCCTGATCGTTCAATGAGGACATCATTTCGTTTTGATGGATGTAGTCGATTTTGTGGCGGTCAAAGCACCCAAGAGCCACAAGAATCAATAGGGGTGGACCGATGCCCGCTAAGCCTTTCAATCCAATACGGTTATTCCCTACAGATTTCAATAGACTTCAATAAACTGTCTGACCTGTTTTGGGAGCAGAGGGTCGGGGGTTCGAATCCCTCCGCCCCGACCAGATAATAAAGGACTTACTGGACTACGACGACGTTAGACAGTTCCGCGCACGGGGTTTCGAACGGGACAAGCGACGGCACGCT
>Ga0307374_10006782_pt1 | contig 17836 bp, 12 predicted proteins | sample OX3MG_FD_202532 | JGI IMG/M metagenome (GOLD analysis project Ga0307374, IMG submission 202532) | Soil microbial communities from Risofladan, Vaasa, Finland - OX-3 | ecosystem: Environmental > Terrestrial > Soil > Coastal area > Acid sulfate soil | place: Finland: Risofladan, Vaasa | collected... | reverse complement strand
CGGGGCCGGCACCATCGTCGGCCATGTCGTCGATCGCTATCCCGCGCCGCGCGGCCCGGTGACCATCCGGTTGCGCCGCGCGCGCCTGGCGAGCCTGCTCGGCGTGCAGGTGGCGGACGGCGAGGTCGAGCGGATCTTCCGCGGGCTCGGGCTGGACGCGGCGCGGCTCGCCGACGGCTGGGACGTCACCGCCCCGACGTTCCGGGTCGATCTGCGGCGCGAGGCCGACCTGGTCGAGGAAGTCGGGCGGCACTACGGCTACGACCGGCTGCCGGCCGTCTTTCCCGTCCCTGCGGCACCACCTGCGCCGGACGATCCACGCGTCAGCCGGGACCGCCTCGTCCGCCGCGTCCTGCTGGCCGCCGGCCTGTCGGAAGCGATGACGTACGCGTTCATCGAGCAGCGGGCGCACGAGGCGTTCGGCCTGGCCGACCAGGACGTCGTGCCGATCGCCAACCCGCTGTCGGCGAGCTTCGAAGTGCTGCGCCGCTCGCTGCTGCCCGGCCTGGTCGAGGCGGTCGCGCGCAACCGGCATCACCAGCAGCGCGACGTGCGGCTGTTCGAGCTGGGCGCCCGGTTTTCGGCCACCGACGGCGAGACGCGCGGCGTGGCCATCGCCTGGACCGGCGCGGCGGCCGACGGACACTGGAGCGGGACCGGCCGCGACGTCGATTTCTTCGACGTCAAGGGGCTGGTCGAGCGGCTGGCCGACGTGCTGCGCCTGCCGGTGCGCGTGGCCCCGATTGCGCACCCGGCGCTCGTGCCCGGGCGGGCAGGCGCCCTCCTGGTCGAGGCGGCATCGGCGTCCCATGGCCAAATCGGGCTGCTGGGACAGCTGCAGCCGGCGATCGCGGAGAGCCGAGGTCTGCCGGGCGCCGATCCGGTCTATGTGGCCGAAATCGATCTGGACGCGGCCTGGGAGGCCGGGCTGCAGATCGACCTGGCCGGCGCCACCCGTGGCGCCGGGGCGATCGAGCCGCTGCCCCGCTTTCCGTCGGTCCTCCGCGACATTTCCCTGCTGGTCGACGCGAGCTTGCCTGCGTCCACGGTTCGTGGCACGATCCACGCGCATGCCCCGGGGTGGCTGGCCGGCGTGACGTTCTTCGACCGCTATCAGGGCAAGGGGATTCCAGAGGGCCGCGTCAGCCTGTCCGTGCGTCTCACGTTCCGCTCGCCCGAGCGGACGCTGACCGACGCCGAGGTGCAGGAGGCGGCCGAGGCAATCGTGGCCGCGCTCGTCCGCGAGCACGGCGTCGTCCAGCGGTGAACCCGCCGGCCGGACGGCTGGACCACAGTCGAGCAGGCGGCGCGCCGGCCGGCGCGCCCGTACGAGGAAGAGTCATGGCGAAAACGATGGCACGAGGCGTCGATCTGGAGCCGATCGACCGGCTCGAAGAGAAGGTCAAGCTGCTGGTCGCAATGATGGGCCGGATGCGGGACGAGCAGGCGCGCGTCACCGAGGAGAACCTCCGCCTGGCGCGCGAGATCGAGGCCCTCCGGGCCCGCATGGCGGACACCGACGGGGTCCGCGCCGAGCTGTCGTCCATGCGCGAGGAGCGCGACCTGGTCCGCAACCGGGTGGCCGAAATGCTCGAGCAGCTCGAAGGGCTGAATCTGTAGGCCTGGTGCGGACGGGCCGGGATCAGCCGGCTGACGGAGAGGTGCTGTGAGCGAAGAATCCGGTCGCATCATTCCGGTCGAGATCAACGGGCAGCGCTATCCGATTCGGACCAGCCTGGACGAGCGCTACGTCCAGGCGCTTGCGACGTACGTGAACCAGAAGATCCGCGCCGCCGGCGAGCTGACGCCGACCGGCGACTCCCTCAGGCTCGCCGTCCTCGCGGCGCTCAATATTGCCGACGAATTCTTCCGCTGCCGTGAGGCCGAGCACAGCCGGACCGGGCAACTCGCGGAGCGGACCGAACAAATCGAACGCCTGCTGGACGAAGTCCTGATTTCGTAACGACTTGGACCGCCTGTGCGGATCCGCCCACCAGAAGTGCGTGTTTTTCCTAATGTTTTATGCGGTTTGCGCGGTTTCAGGTCACGCTTGTGACTTGACCGCCCACCGGCCCCACGCTAAGATCCCTCCTGTGTTCTGAACACCCTGCTTTGCGCGTGATGGTCGAGGCTCGTTTGAGCCAACGTAATGACCAAGTGAATCGCGATGCTGCGCTGTGTGCATGCCTCGGTATGAGGAAGCCTGACGCGCGGCTCTCCCAGCGGTTCCACCTGCCCTGAGCAGGTTCATCGACCTCCCCACACGGCAAAGCGGGGTCTCATCCGTCGCCCTCCTCTCCTCCGGTTCTCGCGGGGTGCCCCACATCCCCCGCCGTCGGCGCCTGGGTTCCGCGGCGGCCCTGGAATGGTCAGGGCCCGGGATTTTGGATAGCGAGACGCTCGTCGGTCGATGTCCGGCAGCTCGATAGGCGGGCGGCCGGTGTGCTGCAGGTGTGGCACGCGTCTGGAGCGGCGGGAAGCACGGCAGCGGCGGCATGACGGAAGCGGGGTTTCACGCGGTGGGTGATCGTTCGACGGAAGCGGCAACCTCCGCCGGCCGGCGCGTCTCGGACGTCGGCGAGCAGGCCTTGATCGAACGGCTTCGTGAGCGCCTGCCGCCGCCGGCCCCCTGGGTCACGGTCGGCCCGGGCGACGATGCGGCGGTCATCGAGCCGGCCCGGAACCGCCTGGAAGTGCTGAGCTGCGATGCGCTGGTCGAGGGGGTCCACTTCGACCGGTCGTTCGTGCCGCCAGCCGCCATCGGTCACCGGGCGCTCGCGGTCAACCTCAGCGACCTGGCGGCGATGGGGGCCGAGCCGCGGGGCGCGCTGCTGTCGCTGATGCTGCCGCCCGCCATGACGCTGGCGGAGTTCGACGGCCTGGTGGATGGATTTCTCGCCCTGGCGCGCCGCTGCCACGTGGTGCTGCTGGGCGGCAACCTGAGCCGGTCGCCCGGTCCGCTCATCGTCGACGTCACCGTGGTGGGGGCGGTCGGCCGGCGGCAGGTCCTGCGGCGGGCCGGCGCGCGGCCGGGCGACGAGATCTGGGTTAGCGGTGTAATCGGCTCGGCGGCCGCCGGACTTCAGTCCCTTCAGGGGGGCGAAGAGACCGGTCGCGACGAAGGACTGGGGGCCTGCCAGGCGCGGTACCGCTTTCCGGAACCGCGGATCCGCCTGGGGCTGGTGCTGGGCCGTACGCACGCGGCCACCGCCTGCATGGATCTCAGCGACGGCCTGGCCGACGCGGTGACGCAGGTGGCCCGGGCCAGCGGGGTCGGGATGAGCCTCGACGCCGCGGCGGTGCCGGTGGCGGTGGCGGCGCGCGACTGGTTCATCCGGGCGGGCGCGGATCCGATCGAGGCCGCGCTGGCGGGCGGCGACGATTACGAGCTCCTGTTCACCGTCCGGCCCAGGTTTCGCGGGCGGCTTTCCGCGGCCCGGCGACAGGCCGGCGACGTGCAACTGACGCGGATCGGAGCCGTGACGGCGGGGCGAGCCGTCGTGCTGCGGCGTGGAGCCATCGATACGCCGCTGCCGGGGGGGTTCGCCCATTTCCGATGATCCGCCTCACGCGCGATGCGATCCGCCGGTGGAGCCACACGCTGCTCCACGTCGACGACACCCCTCGCCGGACCGCGGCGGCGTTCGCGCTCGGCGTGTTCTTCGGGTTTTCGCCGTTCCTGGGGCTGCACACGGCACTGGCCCTGAGTTGCGCGTTCATCTTCGATCTGAACCGCGTGGCCGTGCTGCTGGGTGTGTATGCGAATCTGCCGTGGACGATCGCGGCCTGGTACGCGCTGACGACCGCGCTCGGGGCCGAGCTGCTGCACACGAAGATTCCGCCGGGGTTCGCCCGGCAGCTGGCCGAACTGTTCGAGCTGTCGCTGTTCCACACGGAGTTCTGGCACGGGCTGGGCGTGCTGCTCCGTCCGCTGCTCTGGCCGTACCTGGTGGGGTCGCTGATCGGTACGACCGTGCTCGCGCTCGCGACATATCCGCTCGCGGTCGCGTTCGTCGTCAACGAGCGCCGGATTCATCTGCGCCGGCGCCATTCTGAGGGAGATACGGAGACGCCCCCGCCGCACGAGGGACGCGGAAGGTCGGACGCTGCAGCCAAGCGCTGATCTTTTTCAGGAACGTGCACACCATGCTTCTTTCCCATTCGACCTGGCGCAAACTGCTGGCCACCATCATCGCCGTCGTCGGATTCGTCTGCCTCTACGAGGCGACCATCCCCGATTCGCGGTTCGCCGCCCTGCAGGCGGACAGCAGCCACCTGGCCGTCCCGCCGGAGGCGGGCGAGCAGCTGACGTTCGCCGGCACCGCCTACTGCAAGGGGACCACCACCGCGTCGGGTGTGGCGGTGCGCACCGGCGTGGCCGCCGCCGACCCGACGCTGCTGCCGGTCGGATCGGTCGTCGAGATCAATGCGCCGCTGTCGCGGTACAGCGGCATCTACACCATCCTCGACACCGGGCCGGCCGTGCAGGGCCGGCACATCGACATCTACATGTGGAGCTGCAACGACGCGCTCGTGTTCGGGCGCCGGCCGATCAAGGTCCGGGTGCTGCGGCTCGGCTGGAATCCACGCGACAGCTCGATGGCGGGGCTGGACATGCTGGGCGGCCGTCGTGATCCGCTGTCCCGGCGGGGGCTGCCCGTCCCCGCCAGGCCGTCCCGTCCGGCGCCCGCGCTGCAGGCCGACTCCTCGGTCGGCTTCACACGCTGATCCCGCCGGAGGCCCGGCCGGCCGCGTCACGCGCGCCGGTCGCGGCCTGCGGACCGTCCTTGTATTGCAGCTGATAGAGGCGATAGTAGATGCCCCGGGCCGCCAGCAGTTCCTGGTGGCTGCCGGTTTCCCGCAGGTGTCCCTTGTGGAGCACCAGGATCTTGTCCATGTCCTGGATGGTCGACAGGCGGTGCGCGATCGCGATCGTCGTCCGGCCGGCCATCAGCGCGCGCAGCGCGTCGCGGATCACGATCTCGGTCTCCGTGTCCACGCTCGAGGTCGCCTCGTCCAGGATGAGAATCCGCGGATCGAACGCGAGCGCGCGCGCGAACGACAGCAGCTGCTTCTGGCCCACTGACAGCGTCGCGCCGCGTTCCGCCACCGGGCTGTCCAGCCCGCCCGGCAGCCGGTCGATGAAGGCGTCGGCGTGCACGGCCCGCACGGCGCGCCTCACCGCCTCGTCGTCGATCGCGTCGTTGCCGAGCCGCACGTTGGCGCCGATCGTCCCCGAGAACAGGTGCACGTCCTGCAGCACCAGCCCGCACAGACTTCGCAGCTCGTGCGGGTCCAGCGCCCTCACGTCGACGCCGTCGACCAGGATGCGGCCGCGGCTGACGTCGTAGAAGCGCAGCAGCAGGTTGATGATCGTGCTCTTGCCCGCGCCGGTCGCGCCGACGATGCCCACCCGCTCCCCCGGAGCGACGTCGAAGGAGATGTCGCGCAGGACGTAGTCCTCGTCGTTGTACGCGAACCACACGTGATCGAACACGAGGTGGCCGCCGGCGCCCGACGGCCGCGCCACGGGAGCCGCCGGCCGCTCGATGTGCACCGGCGCGTCGAGCAGCGTGAAGATCCGCTCCGAGGAGGCCATCGCCGACTGCAGCGTGTTGAACTTGTCCGAGATGTCGCTGATCGGGCGGAAGAACCGCTGCGCGTACAGCAGGAAGGCCACGAGCCCGCCCAGCGTCAGCGTGCCGTGCATCACGTTGCCGCCGCCGTACCAGATGATGAGCGACGCCGCCAGCGCCCCCACGAATTCGACCGCCGGGTAGAAGACGGCGTAATAGAAGATCGACGCGATGTTCGCGTCGCGGTGGTCGCGGTCGATGGCGTCGAACCGCCTGAAATTGACCGCCTCCCGGCAGAACAGCTGCACGGTGGCCATGCCGGTGAGGTTTTCCTGCAGGAACGCGTTGATGCGCGCGATCAGCCCCCGGACCTGGCGATAGGAGCCGCGGACGTTCCGCCGGAACCACTGGGTCACGATCACGATGAGCGGCAGCACCGAGAAGGTGACCAGCGCCAGCCGCCAGTTCATCATGAGCATCACGACCATGATGCCGGCCAGCGTGAACACGTCGCCGAAGATCGCGACGATGCCGGAGGTGAACAGGTCGTTCAGAACGTCGACGTCGGTCGTCACCCGCGTCATCAGGCGTCCGACTGGATTGCGGTCGTAGAACCGCAGGTCCAGCCGCTGGAGATGGCGGAAGATCGCCATCCGCAGATCGAACACGATCCGCTGCCCGGTCATCTGCAGCGTGTAGGTCTCGAGGTAGTCGAGGGCGAACGAGGCGACCAGAATCACCGCGTAGCAGACCGCGATCCACCGCAGGCCGGCCAGGTTGCCGGCCCGGATGTAGCGGTCGATCGCGATCTTCGTCAGGTAGGGCTGCGCCAGCTGGCCGGCGGCGCTGCCCAGGATCGCGCCGAGCGCGACGACCACCTGCAGCCAGTACGGCCGCAGGTAGCCCACGAGGCGCCGCATGAGCCGTGCATCGTACGCCTTGCCGACGACGTCGTCTTCCTGGATGGTCCGCTCCTAACTCGCCGCCAGCTCGTCCTCGAGCAGCTGTTTTCGGTAGAGGTCCGCGTACTGGCCGTTCAGCGCGACCAGCTCGTCGTGCGTGCCCCGCTCGATGATCCGGCCGCCCGACAGCACGAAGATGCGATCCGCGTCGCGGACCGTCGAGATCCGGTGCGCCACGATCAGCGAGGTCCGCTGGCGCATCACGCCGCGCAGCCGGGACAGGATTTCCTCCTCCGTATACGTGTCGACCGCCGACAGCGCATCGTCCAGGATGAGGATCTTCGGGTCGATCATGATCGCGCGGGCCAGCGCCGTCCGCTGCTTCTGCCCTCCCGAGAGCGTCAGCCCCCGCTCGCCGACCATCGTGTCGTACCCGTGCGGAAACTCCGCGACATCCTTGTCGAGCCTCGCCACCGCCGCCGCCTGCCGCAGCGCCGCGTCGCGGTCGGGCCGCGGACCGGCGGCGTCGGCGCCGAACGCCACGTTGTCGGCCAGCGTGTCGGAGAACAGGAACGGCTCCTGCGGCACGAAGCCGATCGCTCCGCGCAGCACCGCGAGCGGGATCGCCCGCACGTCGACGCCGTCGATGAACACCGTCCCCGGCGGCGGGTCGTACAGCCGCGGCAGCAGGCTCATGAGGGTCGACTTGCCCGAGCCGGTGACGCCGACGAACGCCACCGTCTCCCCGGCGGCGATCCGGGCCGACACCTGCTCGAGCACCGGCCGGCCCTGGAACGAGAACGTCAGGTCGCGGAACTCGATGCTGCCCCGCAGATCCTCCGGCGCCAGCCGGTGCCCGTCGCCCGCGGCGTCGGCGATCCCGGGCGCCGTGTCGAGGACCTCCAGCAGCCGCTTCCAGGAGGCCATCCCGCGCTGCAGCAGGTTCGTCACCCAGCCGAACGCGATCATCGGCCAGCTGAGCATGACCAGGTACGAGTTGAACGCGACGAACTGCCCCAGCGTGATCCGGTGCCGGATGACCGCGGCGCTGCCGAGCCACAGCACGAGCATCGCGCCCAGGCCGAGGAAGAACGTCATGCTCGGAAAGAAGAAGCCCTGGACGGCGATCAGCCCGCGGTTGCCGTCGAAATAGGCCTGATTCGACGCCCGGAAGCGCTCGATCTCCTCCGCCTCCTGCCGGTACGCCCGGACGACCCGCACGCCCGCCAGCGACTCCTGGACGACCGCGCTCACGTCGGAGAGCTGCGCCTGAATCTTCTCGAACCGGCGGTGGATCGCGCTGCCGAAGTACTTCACCGACAGCGACGCGAACGGCAGCGGCACGAGGGCGATCAGCGTCAGCCGGGCGTCGATCGACATCATCAGCGTGAGCGCGACGACGAGCGTCAGGGCGGTGCTCGCCGAGTACATCACCGCCGGCCCCACCATCATCCGGACCGCGTTCAGGTCGGCGGTCGCGCGCGACATCAGGTCGCCGGTCCGGTGGGCCTGGAAGTACGAGAGCGGCAGCCGCTGCAGGTGCGCGAAGAAATCGTTGCGGATCAGGTATTCCAGTTCGCGCGAGGCGCCGACGAGGATCCGGCGCATCAGGAAACGGAAGATGCCGCCGACGAAGGCGATCCCGAGGAGCAGCACTGCGTAGTAGAAGAGCTTCGCCCGCGTCACGCCGTGGGTGGTCAAATCGTCGATCGCGTACCGCAGGACCCAGGGGGCGCTCAGCGCGACCGGCGTCGTCACCGCCGCGCAGGCGAGGCCGAGAACGAACTGGCGCCGGCACTGGAGAAAGTAGGGCACCAGCCGGCGGACGGCGGGGCTCATCCGACCAGTATAGATGATGGCCTCCGCGGCCCCGGCCGCCGCGGAAGACAATTTTTTACAAACGCGCCAAACTGTCAGTAGCGGCCGGCTGAGACCGCTGATAGAATCGCGCGCATGCCAGCTCTATACATCGTCCTGCCGATCCTGTGCATCCTGGTGATCGCGTACCGCTATTACAGCGCCTTCATCGCGGCCAAGGTGATGGTGCTGGACGACACGCGCATCACGCCGGCTCACAAGAACTACGACGGCCAGAACTACTACCCGACGTCGAAGTGGGTGCTCTTCGGCCACCACTTCGCGGCGATCACCGGCGCGGGTCCGTTGATCGGCCCCGTCCTGGCCGCACAGTTCGGGTACGCCCCCGGCTTCCTCTGGCTCATTGCCGGCGTCGTGCTGGCCGGCGGAGTGCACGATTTCGTCATCCTGTGGGCGTCGACGCGGCGGGGCGGCAAGTCGCTGGCCGAGATCGCGCGGCGGGAGATCAGCCCGTTTTCCGGCATCATGGCGGCCATCGCCATCATGTTCGTCGTCGTGATCGCGCTGGCCGGCCTGGGCCTGGTGGTCGTCAATGCGCTCTACAACAGCCCGTGGGGGACTTTCACCATTGCGGCGACGATTCCGCTGGCGATCTTCATGGGCTTCTACATGTTCCAGTGGCGCAAGGGGAAGACGACCGAGGCGACGATCATCGGCGTCATCGGCATCACCGCAGCGGTGATTCTCGGCAAGCCGCTGGCCGACTCCTCGATCGCCCCCTGGTTCACCTACGGATCCGAGACGCTCATCATCCTGATGGCGGTCTACACCTTCGCGGCCTCGGTGCTGCCGGTGTGGATGCTGCTGAACCCGCGCGGCTATCTCTGCTCGTTCATGAAGATCGGCATCATCCTGGCCCTCGCCGGCGGCGTCATGCTGGTCAACCCGCACCTGCTCATGCCGGCGCTGACCAAGTACGACAAGGGAGGCGGCCCGATCATCCCCGGCCCGCTCTACCCGTTCGTGTTCATCACGATCGCCTGCGGCGCGATTTCCGGCTTCCACGCGCTCATCGCCTCCGGCACGACGCCGAAGATGATCGACAAGGAGACCGACATCCGGCCGATCGGCTACCTGGCGATGCTGTGTGAAGGGCTGGTCGGCGTCATGGCGCTCACCGCCGCCTGCGTGCTCCACCCGGCCGATTACTTCGCCATCAACACCTCGCACGCGGTCTTCGCGACCCTGCACATGGTGCCGGTGAATCTGGCGCAGCTCTCCAAGGAAGTGGGCGAGACCGTGGCCGCGCGGCCCGGCGGCGCCGTCTCCCTCGCGGTCGGCATGGCGCAGGTCTTCAGTGGTCTGCCCGGCATGCGCGGGCTGATGGACTACTGGTACCACTTCGCCATCATGTTCGAGGCGCTCTTCGTGCTGACGACGCTCGACGCCGGCACGCGCGTGGGCCGGTTCCTGCTGCAGGAGTTCGGCGGGCAGCTGTATGCCCCGCTCGGCGACAGCACCTGGCTCCCCGGCTCGATCGTCACCACGCTGCTCATCGTCCTGGGCTGGGGCTACTTCATCTGGACCGGCAGCATCAGCACGCTCTGGCCGATGTTCGGCGTCGCCAACCAGCTGCTGGCCACCGTCGCCCTCGCCATCGGCACCAGCGTCATCATCAACATCGGCCGGGCCAAGTACGCCTGGGTCACCGCCGGCCCGCTGGCGTTCGTCGGCGTCACCACGCTGTCGGCCGGCTGGCTGAGCATCCGCGACAACTTCGGCCCGATGGCGATCGGGACCAACCCGGCCCTGCACGTGCAGGGCTGGATCGACTCGGTCTGCACCGCCATCATGATGATCTGCGTCCTGCTCGTCCTCGGGGCGGCGCTGAACCGCTGGGTCAGGGTCTTCAGCGGGCGCGCCGAGACGCTGGCGGTCGCGGAAGCCTCCGAGGCCTGAGGAGCCGGGACGCGTTGCGTCGCCCCTTCGCGGGAGCATGAGACGCCGGACGGCCGGAGCCTCGAGCGGCCGGCGCCCCGCTGCCGACAGATCCGGCGCCGCACCGACAGAACCGTCGCGTCCCCGGGGGGTGGTCCGATGCAGACGATCAAGGAAGTCCTCGCCAGGATCCGGCTGTTCTTCAAGCTGCTGTACGAACTCCCGCCTTCCTGTTGAGCGATCGACGTGCGGTCCCTGGAACGGGACCGGAATTTGCTCCATCCGCCGGACGGCAAGTAACGGTGCCGGCGGCACCGGCCGGAGTGCGCGGCAATCCGGACCTGTGCTATCCTCGACCAGCCTTCATCCCAGCGGGCTGCGGTCGAACCGACGCGCGCGACTCCCGGTCGCCGGCGTGTCGGACGGCGGCCGCGGATGCCCAGCGCATCCTGCCGATAAACCCTTCCGGGGCCTGGAAACGATTGCGCCATGAGCATCAGCCGCTCGGCCCGTGCCTCCGCGTACGTGGCCGCCGTCTTCCTCGTCGTCATGGCGGCACGTCCCGCCGCCGCCCAGTACGCCCCCCGCTACAGCCCGACGGGCGCCGGTAACGCCGCCACCGGTGAGACCTATCACGTCGAGGTGCAGGCCGGGTTGTGGGACCCGAGTCCGGACATGGTCTTCTCGAGCGAGGGGCTCGGCATCCTCCCGACCAGCATCAACGGCGTCACCGACCTCGGGTTCACGCAGACGCGCTTCCCGGATCTGCGGCTCGTGCTGCGGCCCGCCAAGAAGCACAAGTTCCTGATCTCGTACATCCCGATCAAGTACCAGGCGACGGCGACCCTGACGCGGGACATCGTGTTCAACGGCATCCGCTACAGCATCGGCGTGCCGGTGACGTCGACGCTCGACTGGAAGGCGTGGGAGTTCGGCTACGAGTACGATTTCCTGTACCGGCCCCGCTGGTTCGTCGGCGTGATTGCCGAGGCCAAGTACACGCAGGTGACCGCCACGCTCTCGAGCCCGATCGACACCGAGTACACGCAGGCGAAAGCCCCCATCCCGGCCGTCGGCGGCATCGTGCGGGTCTACGTCCTGCCCAACATCTCGATCACCGGGAAGGCGACCGGCTTCAAGCTGCCCGGCAGCATCAGGAAGGGCGATTCCGGCCAGTACATCGACGTCGATGTCTACGGCACCCTGAATTTCACCGATCACATCGGGGCCATGGTCGGCTATCACTCGCTGGACGTGCAGTACCAGGTGCAGAGCGACAGCGGGGACTTCACGCTGCGGGGGCTGTATTTCGGGGGCGTGGTGAGATTCTGAACGGGATTCCGCCGTGCCGCTTGTCCTTGATGCCGTTTGCTTCTAACCTTGCGCCGTGCGCCGCCCCCGTGTTGCCGCCCTGCTCCTCTTCCTGTGCCTGGCCGTCCTCGAGACCTGGCCGCTGGCCGCCAACCCGGCGCATCTGTCCCGCAACGACAACGCCGACACCGTCCTGAACGAGTGGATCCTGGCGTGGGTCGCGCATCAGGCGCCGCGCCACCCGCTGCAGCTGTTCGACGCGAACATCTTCTACCCGGAGCCCCGCACGCTGGCGTTTTCCGAGAGCCTGATCACGCAGGGCGTGATGGGGATTCCGCTGTTCGCGCTCGGCGCCTCGCCGGTGCTCGCCTACAACCTGCTGCTGATCCTCGGCTTCACGCTGACCGGCTGGGCCATGTGCCTCGTCGTGGCGCGCTGGACCGGCGACTGGATCGCCGGCATCGGCGCCGGCACGCTCATGGCGTTCAACGCCCATACCCTCACGCGCCTGCCCCACATGCAGGCGCAGCACGTCGAATTCCTCCCGCTGGCGCTCCTGGCGCTCGACGCGCTGCTGCGCGAGCCGCGCGTCCGCCACGCCGTCTGGCTCGCCGTCTGGTTCACGCTGCAGTCGCTGGCGTCGAACTACCTGATGGTGTTCACCGCCACGGCGCTCGTCGTCGCGACGCTCGTCCGCCCCGAGGACTGGTGGGGCGGACGCCGGGCGTGGACGCTCGCGCCGTACGCCGCGCTGGCCGCCGGGCTCGCCGGCCTGGCCCTCACGCCGTTCCTGCTGCCGTACCTCGAGGCCTATCGCGACCAGGGGCTGGTCCGATCGCTCGCCGAGGTGCGCCAGTTCTCGGCGTCGTGGCGCGACTACCTCACCACCCCGGCCCGGTTCAACTACTGGGCCTGGAGCCACCGCTTCTTCAGTTCGACCGGGCTGTTCCCCGGATTCGTCGGTCTCGCGCTGGTGGGGGTCGCCCTCTGGCAGGGCGTCGGGCTGCGGGACCGGCGGGCGCGCATGTGCCTCGCGTTCGGGATCGCGGGCGTCGTGCTGTCGTTCGGCCCGGCCGTGCCGGGCTACGCGCTGCTCTATCGCTGGCTGCCGCCGCTGCAGGGCATCCGCGGCGCCGCGCGCTTCGGCTACCTCGGGCTGGTCGCGGTCGCGGTGGTCGGCGGCTTCGGCCTGGCGGCGCTGCGCCGGCGGATTCCCGGCCGGCGGCTGCGCGCCGGCGTCTCGATGGCCGTGCTCGCGCTCCTGGTGCTCGAGCCGCTGTCGATCCCGATCGGCTACGCCCGGTTCGACGGCATCCCGCCGATTTACGCGATGATCCGCCGCGTGCCGGGCGCGGTGGCGGTGGAGCTCCCGTTCTACCCGCCGCAGGATGTGTTCTACAACGCCGGCGCCGTGCTGGATTCGACCTTGAACTGGAAGCCGCTCCTGAACGGCTACAGCGGCTTCGTCCCGGCCAGCTACAGCCGGCACTATGAGGAATTGCGCAGCTTCCCGAGTCCCGAGTCGATCGCCGCGCTGCGCGCCGCCGGCGTGACGCACATTTTCGTGCACTTCACGCAGTACTCCGATCAGGTGGCGCAGACGATCGTCCGCTCGCCGGCTTTGCAGGAAGTGGCGGCCGACCAGACGCTGGTGCTGTACCGGCTGCGGCCTGCCGCGACCGCGCGGCACTGAACTCGGGCGCTCAGGCGCTCGGGGTTGCCGTCACCGGTGGTGGTGGCGGACCGGACCCTTGCGTGGTCTGACTGGGCGGTGGACCCGCCGGACCGGCTTCCGCATCACCCGGCGCTCGCGGAGGAGCGCGTCCCGCCGCGCTTCCTCTCTCCGGCGCTCGGCCTTGACCGTCGCCTTCTCGACATCCCGCTCGTTGGCCGCGCTGGCAGCCATGGCGGACGCCTCGTGGCGGCCGCCGTACAGCCACCGGTAGTCGTCTGCCGTACCGAGGATCCGCTTGATGTAGTTCTGCGTCTCCGGGTACGGGATGTCTTCGACGAATTCGTCCCGGTCCAGGTTGAGCCCGCCTCGCTCCTGGATCCACTGGCTGACGCGGCTCTCGCCGGCGTTGTAGCCGGCCAGCGCGAAATGCACGCCGCCGAAGCGCTCGACGAGATCGGAGAAGTAGGCCATGCCGAGCCTGATGTTCACCGCCGGCGCCGTCAGCATCCGCGTCGAGAACCGGCCGACCCGCAGCACGCGGGCGTAGTGCCGCCCGGTCGACGGCAGCAGCTGCATCAGCCCGATCGCATCGGCCGACGACCGGATGGCCGGCTCGAAGGTCGATTCCTGGGCGATGAGCGCCGCCATCAGGTAGGGATCGAGATTGTGCGCCGCGGCGTAGCGCCGGATGAGCGGCCAGTAATCGAGCGGGAACAGCACTTCCAGGATGGCGCGCGGGAGCTGCTCGCCGCTGGCGGCGAGATATTGCGGATAGGCGCGCTTCATCGCGTTGATGCCTTCCCGCAGATGGCCCTCGCGGTTGCGCACCCAGCCGACGGTCGCCTCGATGGCCGGCGAGGGGCCCCACGCGCGCCTGGCGTAATGCAGCTCCTGCATCGCCTGCGCGTACAGGCCGACCGCCAGCAGCGCCTGGATCGTCGTGCCGGTCGGCGGCAGGGTGCGCGGCAGATCGCTGACCAGGTCGGCCGATTCCGCCCGCAGCCCGGCCGTGTCGCCGGACACCCGCTGCCATGCCGCCTGTCCGCCGAGCCGGTCCACCGCGCGGCGTCCGTAATAGGAGTTGAGATAGTCGGTCGCCGTCAGCGCGAAGCGGGCGTCGGCGAGCGGCTGATCCTTCAGCGCCTCGTACGCGCGGCCCGCCCAGTAGAGGTACGCCGGGCGGTAGTCGGACCGCGGGAACTGCGCGGCGGCGGCATCGAAGACCCTGGCCGTCTGGCCGTACAGGCCCTGCCGATACTCCGCCCATCCGACCTTCCAGGCCGCCCGTTCGGCGTGGGCGCCGGTCGGAAACCGGTCCAGCATCTGCCGGAAAACCGTCGTCGCGTCGTCGTCGTCGTTCTCGATGATGTAGTACGTGCCGAGGTCGTTGAGCGCCGACTCCACCCACGGGTTGTCGCCGAAGCGGCCGACCATGCCGCGCACGGTCGTCACGTACTCGTCGCCCCGGTGGAGCCCGCGCAGCGCGGCCGCGTAGTAATAGGTCGCCTCGGCCTGGTGACTGCCGCGTTCGACGTACGGCTGAGCGTCCTCCCGCGCGAACGCGTAGTGCCGGAGGCGCACGTCGCAGGCGGCCAGCCGGATGAGCACCCCCTCGCGATCCTCGCCCATCGCGCGCGGGAGCATCGCGGCATAGGCGTCCCGGGCCTCCTGGAACCGGCCGGCCTTGAACAGCGTGCCGGCGCGCGCCAGTTCCAGCCGCCGGCTCACGGCGTCGGCAAGTGCAGGCGCCCCGCGCAGGCCGGCCAGGTCCTTCCCGGCCTCGTCCGCCTCCTCCGTGAGCGGGTAATCGAAATAGACGCGCCGGAGCGCGTCCGCCGCCTGCGACACATCGCCGGCGCGGGCGGCGGCGCGGCCCATCCGGAGCAGCACCTCTTCAGGGTGCGTCGGGGACTGCTGAAGGAGCTGCTCGTAAATGGCGAGGGCGGCGGCGTTGTCGTTGGCCGCCTCCGCCGCCTGGGCTTCGGCCAGCGGCGCCGCCTCGGCCAGGTACCCGCTCGGCTGGCGGGCGGCCAGAGCGGCGAAGGTCTTCCGTGCCCGGTCGATCTGTTTCAGACCGAGTTCGGCCAGCCCCGCGTAATACGTGGCGTAATCAGCGAGCGGCGTCCGTTGCAGGACCGGGCGGTCGAGCACTGCCAGCGCCGCCGGATATCTGGAGTCGGTTTCCGCCTTGATGCCGCGGGCAAGCTCTTCCAGGAGGCCGGCATCCGACGCGTCCCGGGCGCGTCGGCCTGGTACCAGCCACAACTGCGAGAGTTCGCTCGAAACGGGCGGGTGCGCCGTTGGCGCCAGCGCCGGTCGGGCCGGGCTGCCGTCCGGACCGTCCGGCAGCGTCTGGGCGTACGGCCCGTGCCGCGATGTCAGGGTCAGCAGCAGCCCGACGACCAGCCCCCACCGGAACGGCCGGTGCCAGCGTCGCAGCCGATCGTGCAGGACTGCCGCGAGATCTGTCTTGCTCACTTCTGCGCCGCTCCCCTCGATGTGTCGTCCCCCAAGGGGCGTGCCCGTCCGGGATAATCGGCACCGGCGGCCCACTTCTTCGCTCCGGCTGCTCGATCCGCCGGCCCCCGGCCCGCATCCCGGTAACGGGGCGAAGCAAACTCTGCGCCGTCGGCCCGCGGTCCGCCCTGCCGGGCCAGCCGGGCGGCCGTCATCGTCTCGAGGCACCGGCTGGTGTGCCGGGCCAGGATTTCGAGCAGATCGGGCCAGGCCGCAGGCGCTTGTGCGGGCGCCTCTCCCATCGTATCGGCATAAAGGACGGCGACCACCTTCTGGTCGATCTCGAGTGGAAGGGCCAGGCCGGCCCGCTCCGCGGCCAGGATCACGAACGGCGGCGCCGGAATGTCCGGCGCGGTCTTCACCGCTTGCCGCGCGTGAACCGCCTTGCCGACGACGTTCGAGTCGTCCAGCGGGAGATCGACCAGATGAGCCGCTGACGTCTGGGCGCCGAAGCCTGCGACCCGCCAGACCCGCAGGCGCTGGCGGCGGACGATGAGGAGTGCCGCCCGACCGGCTTCCCTCGCGGCGCCGGCGAGCAGCACGTCGAGCAGCTGGGACAGGGAGGGGCAGACGTCGAGCGCCCGGATGGCGCCGAGCAGGCGAATGAGCCCCGCCAGCCACTCCTGGCGTTCTTCGAGGCGGGCGGCCGAAACGCCTGCAGTAAACGATTCCGAGAGTTGCGCTTCGGTCGCGAGCCGCGCATCGGCGGCGGCGCGGCTGCGGTGGGCGCCGGTCGCCAGGCCGGTCAGCGCGTTCTGGATGTCGGCTTCGATTTGCCCGCAAAGCCGCTCGGCGAGGGCGTCGAGTGCCCCACCGAGGCTGGCTTCGAACGACGTAGTGCGGACGTCCGTCATGCCGGCGTCGTCGTGAAGGAACTGAGCGGCATTATGCGGGGAGTGATCGGGCAAGTCAAGGCTGTCGGGGCCAGAAAGTCCTCTGCTGGCTTGCAGTTCGGGCAAACAGCCGAAGCTCATGGTAAGATGGAGGAGTCAGTCGCGGCATGTGACTCTTGTGGGGGCGTTCTGGCTTCGACGGGGGTACAGAGTCGCGGGATGCATGCCGAGCCCCATCGACTCGTAAATCCGGTGGAACACAACGTAACTGCGAACACGCAGCTCGCTCTCGCTGCTTAACTAACAGCGACGTCCACCCCGTTCTGGCCTGCAAGGCGGGACTGGATGTCATCATGGCAGGCTAGCTTTCACTGGCGGTTCCGACGGGTGAGAGCGAATTTTCATCGGGACTAGTCGGCGGCGGTTTTTAGTCGCTTTTTCCACGCCGCCGGCGAAATTTTAAAAGCGGACACGCATGTAGAGTCCTGCGAGGAAGTGCTTTCGGACGCGGGTTCGACTCCCGCCGCCTCCACCATTCGACTCGGGCGCTTCGCGCCCTCGCTCATGGCAAGCCACCCGACTCGCGCCCGAGTCGAATGCCCTGAACGAGCCTATGAATCGAAGGCGAGTCGAAGGGCGTGGCCTTCCCCGCCGCTTCGCGCCCTCGCTCATGGCAAGCCACCCGACTCGCGCCCGGGTCGAATGCCCTGAGCGAGCCTATGAATCGAAGGCGAGTCGAAGGGCCTGGCCTTCCCCGCCGCTTCGCGCCCTCGCCCGTGGCAAGCCCCCCGACTCGCGCCCGAGTCGAATGCCCTGAGCGAGCCTATGAATCGAAGGCGAGTCGAAGGGCCTTCTCTTCTCCTTGGTTCCCCCTTTCCTGTTGCCGACGACGATGACATCGTCGTCGGACCATGCCCTACGTCTACATCACCCGCCTTGAGCGCGGCGGCAGCCTTCCGGCCCAGCGACTGCATCGCCGCCCCGCGCGTTTGCGCCTGCTCCTGGTATGACCTGATCGCCTCTTGGCCGGTGGCGATGGTCTGGGACTGCTGCGCCGAGGGATGCTCCGCCCGGGGAACGGCGGCCCGCATCACGCGCAGATAGAACGCGACATCTGCCGAGGTCATGGGAACGGGGCCAGAGTTCAGCGCCTCGCTGGAGCTGACACCGGCCAGCTCCGGCGCCGAGAGTCTCGGGCGCTGGGCGGAGGGCGCGGGCGACGGCGCGCCATGGGAGCAGCCGATGCCATACGCATACGACCAGCCC
>Ga0307374_10006781_pt1 | contig 17839 bp, 17 predicted proteins | sample OX3MG_FD_202532 | JGI IMG/M metagenome (GOLD analysis project Ga0307374, IMG submission 202532) | Soil microbial communities from Risofladan, Vaasa, Finland - OX-3 | ecosystem: Environmental > Terrestrial > Soil > Coastal area > Acid sulfate soil | place: Finland: Risofladan, Vaasa | collected... | reverse complement strand
CCCAGAAGATCGTTCGTGACCACGACGGTGATGTGACGATCGAATCTAGTGCCCCCTCCGGAACCACCATCAAGGTTACACTCCCGGCCGAGCCTCCTTCAAAGAGACCGAACTCCTCGTCCTGACTGATCTCTCCTCAGATCTCGCCAGCGGATCTACCCCGCGGTCCCAAAATTTTACAAATTCACCACAGCCCTCTGACACATTCGCCCCCGCCGCGGTGATAGGTTTGGCGTGAGATGGCAAGAGAGGACTTCTCTCCGCGTCGACGGGAATGGCCATCACAGAGAATATTTAAACCAGCAGGGGAGACAGGGCGGATGGAAGAAAGCGCCACGGGGGATTTCTTGAAAAAGGCCGCCAGGACTCCTCTCAGAGGCCATCATTTGATGGCGGGTGTGCATTTGCGAATTGAAACCAATTTTGAACCCATCCTCAGAGTCGCGCGGGAAACCTTTGAAGAAGTCCCGGCGGTCCACGAAGGGGTGAAAGAAGTCCGGCTGAGATTTTGGGTAGAAGACGCGCGTCATGCGGGCGCTACAAGAACTAAACCCTATTTCCGGGGTTTGGACCACTTGGTTTTTGCCGGGTTTGATGGCCGCAATTCGCTTTTGATCAACCTGCGCGATCGGTATGGCTTGGGACGTTTTACTTACGAAGTGGCTTCCGATGCAAATTTTTGGAAAACCACCATATTCCCAGTTCTACTCACCGTCCTCGGCCCATCCGTGGGGTTGACACTTTTACATTGTGCGTGCGTGGCCTGGAAGGGAAGCGGGTTATTGCTCGCGGGCGAGTCCGGCAGCGGAAAGTCCACCCTTTCATTGGCCTTGGCTCAGGCCGGATTCGACTTCCTTTCTGATGATCGCACTTTAGCTGGTGAATACCAGGGCCGCCTCTTGGCCTGGGGTTTATCGGCCGAAATGAAGCAAATCGCTGGAGCCGTTGCCTATTTCCCTGCTCTTCATAGGGTCAAGCCGGATAACCATCTGAACCGACAAGGTGCGCTGCGCTTCGATCCGGTCAAAATATTTGGCATCAGCCACGTCCGGTGCTGTGAACCGCGGTGGGTGGTTTTTCTCGAACGCCAGCCAAGTCCGGCCTTTTACCTGACCAGCGTGCCCCCGGACGAAGCCGCCCGGCGCTTGGAAAGTCACCTCCACCGCGAATCACCCGAAGTCCGAGAAACGCAATGCCGAACGGTTGAGACGCTTGTGACAAGGGAATGTTATCAGCTCCGTTACGGCGGTGACCCTCACATGATCGCAGGGGCACTACGTACTTTAGTTACGGAGGGCTGGAAAGCAGGCAAGTCGCTTCCTCGAACTTCGCCGAGGAAACAGTTACAACCCGAGGCACACTGCGAAGATCCCCTTCGCCGTTTTCGTGCGACTCCGCTCGCCTGCCAGGTGCTTCTAATGGGGAGAAGCATCCGAGTTGAGACCAACAGCCGGCCCGTCATGAAGCAAGTCGAACATTTGATGAACCGTTTTGCAAGCCCCGTCAGCCTGGATTCGCAATTCCTCTGGAAGATCGTTGCGGAGCCGGGAGAAGAAGTAGCGGTGTCCTGGCCTGCGATGACGGCTTTTTCCGATAACGACGTGCGTTACATCAACCTGGGCCAGCGCAGCTTTATTGCGGTCGACCTTCGCGCAAGGCAGGCCGTTGGCGTGCTCCCGGAGCATTTCGCAAGCGATGAGCCGGGGTTTTCCAGCGTTTTCCTGGCCAGCATGTTTTACCTTACTGCTCCTGCCCTCGGCCTGGTGGCTGTCTCCGCGGCCTGCGTTGCAGTGGAGGGGCGAGGGCTCCTCCTCTTCGGAACCCCGGGCAGCGGCAAGACCACCGCAAGCTATCGGAGTACAAGACTGGGATTGGATTTCCATGCCGACCAAGCCGTGTTCTTGGAAGTCAAAACTGGCAAGTTGTGCGCCTGGGGAGACTTTTGGCCGGCGGCTTTCCGCCCGGACACCGCGGAGATATTTCCTGAACTCGCTTCCCAATTACGCTCCCTTGTCTATTGTGACCGAACGTTCTTGTGTATCCCGAAGAATCCCTCAAACGCTTCTGCTGCTCGCAGCACGATCCCAGTGGGCTGCATTTTTCTCGAAAGGGAGGCAGGCACATCACCCAAGTTGGTTCCCCTTCGCCAGGGAGAGACAAGCGCGCGGCTCGCCGCCTTTGTTCCTTTCAAAGACGATGCAGGCTCCCTTTCTGAGCGTGATTGGACCTTCAAGGCGCTCAGCCGTTTGCCGGCGTACCGCTTGGCGTATGGGAATGACTCGTCGGAGGTTGCGGTTTTTCTTCGCAGCATTCTGAGTACACACCGTCCAATGGAGGAGCCGTCGTGAGCCGCTCACTGTGCCGAGCCATTACCACCGAGCTTGCTGCAACCGATAACACCTCGTTCGATTCTAATTTTTGGCTTTCCTTCGATCAGTCTGAATGGACACGAGCCCTCGCCTGGCTCGACCTCAGCGGGCTGGCACTCTATTTCTGGCAGAGGATGAAAAGTATAAAAGCGGAAGAAGCCCTTCCACACCATGTTCAGGCGCAACTGGGCAAGTCGTGCGAGGAGAACTGCGCGCGCGTGGCCGCAATTGAGAAAGAGTTTATGATCTTGAGCAAGCTCTTCGAAGATGCCGGCGTGGAACACGCTGTGCTGAAGGGCTTCGCCTTGGTGCCCGACTACTGTCCCGACCCCACTCTTCGCACCCAATACGACCATGACTACCTTGTTCGACCAGACTCGCTCAGGCGAGCCGAAGAGTTTCTCCAAAGCGCAGGATATGTGCGAAAGAATCCCGCTGAGGATCATCCCATTGTCTATATCCGGCCGGCGCTCGAAGTCGATCCTTTCGCAGAATTGCTTGGGCTCTATTCAGCCGGGTTGGGACGATCGATCGAGCTGCACCTCAGGCTGTGGGATAGTGCTGAAGAAAACATCGAGCTTCGACTCCCCGAAGATTTCTTGGACCGGGTGCGCCGACGGCCGTGGCGGGGTTCCGAGTACCCGGCCTTAAGTGATGAAGACAGTCTTGTTTTTCAGGTCCTGCATGCATTCCGGCACATTCTGCGGAATTGGTGCCGCTTATCCGTGTTTCTTGAAATCGCTCATTTTCTGCGACGGCAAGCTTCGGACTCTAATTTCTGGGCGCGCTATCATAGCCGAATCAAAACTCTGACTTGTGTGCCGGAAGCTTCCGAAATGGTCTTCAGTCTTGCGGAAAAGCTTTTCGGAGGTTCCGCCCGGCCTGAGATCAAGGCGCGGAGGCCGTCTAGAATCTCCCCAGTTGTGGACCTGTGGATCGAGCGCTATGGACATCGGGCGGCGCTCGCCAATTTCCGCAACAACAAGAGCAGCTTATTTCTCCATGGGGAATTTGTGGACGACCGCTCCGCGTGGGCAAAGATTTGGAGACGCCGTTTATTCCCCATGCATCGTCCCCATCGCCTCCCGGACGTTCTGTGCAAGCGTGGACCTCAAGGCCTGGGGAGAAGATGGGCGGAACATTTGCACATTCTTCGAAGGTTCAAGTTCCACGCCTTTTCTGCTCTTTGCTATGCGTGGGAATACCCGCAATGGCGGCTTCACCGAAGGGCGCGGCTTCTTGCTTCATCCCTGGCGAGCAAGAGTGTGGGCTCAGAATTGGACAAAAGGGAATGCTCATTGTTGCTCGCATCCGAAGGCGGAAGCAGGCCGGGGCGAACCAGCATTGACGCTTAGGAATTACCTATGTTCCGTGTCCGAGCATATCTGATTCAAACTTATCTCGCGTGCTTTGATCTGGCGGTGATTGGCGCTTGTTACATCACTGTATGGCGGGGCTCGGAAAGCCGTGGTATGGGCGCTCCATTCGACCATGCGATTACATCCGAGCACGCCGTGGCTTTCGGTGGAGCCCTAGTACTTTGGAGCGCACTCTCGTTCTATTTTGGTATTTACCATTCCAGGCGATTGGACCGGCCCTTTGCCGACGTCGTCGTCATTGCCAAGGTTTCGATCGTGAGCCTGGTGGTCCTCGAGGTCGTCACGTATCTGGCGCCGGTGTTTGGACTCCCTCGCATGTTTCTGGTCCGTTTCTTGACGGCTAGTTTTATAGCGCTGGCCTTGGCGAGATTGGGGTTGCGGCTTGCCGTCCGTGAGATGCGCCGGCGCGGGCATAACACCAAGGCCCTCATTCTTATCACCTCTCCAGAGCTTGGACGCCGGTTGGCAGCAAAGATCGAGCAGCACGCCCATTATGGATATCGCCTCCTTTGCCACTTTTTGTATTTCGCGCATGAGCAAGACGAAAAGGACTCGCTTGTGAAGGCGGTGCGCAACTACCTTCGAGGGAATCATGTTGATGATGTTATTCTCGCCCTGCCGGCACAGGTCAACGATCTTGCAGCACAGTTGATCGTGGAGTGTGAAAATCAGGGGATCAACGTCCGGGTGGTTCCGGACCTTTTTCCCTTGATAAGGACGGACACTCAAATTCACGATCTGGACGGCATTCCCCTCGTCAACGTCCGGTATTATCCGACGGACAATTTCCGTTACGCGGTTTTGAAGCGGGCCTTCGATGTTAGCGTGTCTCTGGCGGTGTTGATCCTTTTCTCGCCGTTCTTTTTGCTTGTTGCGCTCTTGATCAAGCTGAGCTCGGCGGGCCCGGTATTCTTCGCTCAAGAACGCGTGGGCCTCAATGGCAAGCCCTTCCGGATGCTGAAGTTTCGCACCATGCGGCAAGACACCGCGTTCAATTCCGATTGCCACTGGACGCGCCGGGATGACCCGCATGTGACACCGCTGGGCCGTTGGTTACGCCGCAGCAACCTCGATGAACTCCCGCAGTTCCTGAACGTACTCAAGGGCGACATGAGCGTTGTCGGCCCCAGGCCCGAACGCCGCTTTTTCCTGGAGCGGTTCCGCCAGGATGTGCCCGAATATATGGCGCGCCATTACGTCAAAAGCGGCATTACCGGATGGGCGCAGGTGAATGGCTGGAGGGGGGACACTTCGATCGTGCAGCGCGTCGCACATGACCTTTACTACATCCGAAACTGGGCCATGGGATTTGATCTTAAGATTCTTCTTCTGACTTTGACTCGATCCTTCTTCCATCGAAATGCCTATTAAGGAAGAAGTATGAAAGGCTGAAACCATGATGGATTACGAAGCCGACCGGCGCTTCCTCACGAGGGTCGGCAAATTGCGCCGCCATTGGGGCTGGATTCTGGAATGGGCGGGCGCCTGTGCAGGGGTTGCCTTGCTGGTGAGCTTGTTTTTGCCCAAGATTTACCGCGCTACGACCTACATTATGGTTTCCGAATCCAAAATTGGTTCGGGTTCGGGGGACACGCCGTGGCAACAGGTAGCCCTCCTGCCAACTTTCGTGCCCTTTGTCGACAACGATGCGCTCATCGGCGAGTCGCTTAGCGGATTCCGTTTGAATCGTCCGCCCTACAACCTGACCGCCGATCGGTTTCGCCGGGAAGGCTATCTGGACGTGCGAATTCCAAAATCCACGCGCCTTCTCGAGCTGGATGTCGAATTTCCAAACGCGCAACTGGCCGCTGACCTTGCCAATGACCTGGCCCGCCGCGCGGTGCAATTCAACAACCGAATGAATGCTGCAGACACGTCCGCAACCCAGGAGTTCCTGAAGAAGCAGCTCGAAGAAGCTACTACCCGCCTGGCGCAGGCAGCCGCACGCAGACTGAAGGTCCAGCAGGATGCGCGCATGGAAGATCGGGAAAAGGAACTCGGCATTCTACTCGCTGAGAAAGCCGGCCTCTCAGCCCGCCTCGAACAACTACGCTTGGACCTGGCTCAGGACCAGAGCAAGGCCAAGACGCTGAAGCAGGCGCTGGCAACCCAACCGCGAACCTACTTGCTGAAGAAAAGTGTCACGACGGATCGATTTCTTGAACGGGCTACGGAGAAACTGGACCCCTCGGGCGAGCCTCTCACGATGACCGAGGAGGTCCTCAATACAACACGCGAGGATATTCAGCACAATTTTGTTAAAGCCACTGTCGACGTCGCCGCTGAAAACGCAGGCATTACGGCTTCAGAATCGAGGCTTGGCCAAGTGGATAAGCAGATTTCCAGTCTCCTTGCCCGTCTCACCGCGCTGCGCAATGAGGTGGAAAATGCCGAGCACGACTACCGCTTGGCGTACGAAGCGGTCAAGACCGCCAGCCACGAGTACCAGAACGCCTCGGTAACCGTCAGCTCGAAGTCACAGGACCTGAAGCAGGTTGCCCCTGCCATCGTTCCTGAACGTCCGGTCCGGCCCAGGATCTTGCTGAATACGGTTCTGGGATTCTTGCTGGGCATCATGTTGTTCGCATCCCTGGCGTTCCTCCTCGAAAACGTGCGGGAACTGCGCCACGCGGAAGGCTCTCTTGCTGAAAACAAAGTAGTACGAGCGGTCATCGCAAGGAATTGAAGAACGATCATGTCTGTGCTCCCTCAAGCATTCCCACGTCGGTTGTTTCTGAACGGTGCAGCGATATTCGGCGGCGAGGCTGTGGCGCGCTGCGCAACGCTCCTGATGGCGGTGATCGTCGCCCGCCGGTTCGGGCCCGTGGCGCTTGGAGAGTACGGGTACGCCCTGGCCGTTGCCAGCATTCTGCTATTGGTTCCCGACTTTGGAATGCACCTTTTTGCGGTGCGGGAGCTTTCGACCGATTCCCGACGCTTGCCGGCTATTTTCTGGAATATTCACTGGCTGAAAATCTTCCTTACGAGTGGCATTGTCCTCTTCGTGGTTTTAGCCGGGGCATGGATCATTCCCGATTCAGGACGGCGTCTTCTGTTTTATGTGCTGGCGGGACGCGTCCTCCTGCAGACCTTCTCCCAGGCCTCCATGGCAATTTTCAAGGCCTTCGAGCGAATGCACTATATTGCCTTTCAGCAGAGCATTAACTCACTGATTGTTGTCGGGTGGGCTGCACTGGCGCTCGCATTCCATGGAAGTCTTTGGACTGTTGTGGCCTCCCTCGTCGCGGGTCAGGCAGTTGAAACCTTCCTCGGCTGGCGGATCATCCGGGCACACTTCTCTCCAGGGCCTCTCGTAAAGTGGGACCACAAACTGCTTTCAACCATTGTTATCTCAAGCGTTCCCATCGGAATCACCGCGGTGATGCAGGCGCTTAATGTTCGCATCGACATCCTGGTCCTCGGTCGCTCCGTTCCGGACCGCGTGCTCGGCCAGTTTCAAGCAGTGGCTTGGTTTCCCGTCGGCACCTTCCTGGTTGCCTCGCTGCTGATGGGTGTTTTGTTTCCCAAGCTTTCGCGCCTTTTGCGCAATGACCCGATGTGCGCTAGCGCCTATGTGATGGGACTTTTGAAAAACGGTCTGCTGGTCACGGGGTTGGGCTCGATTGTTCTGTGGTTTGCCGCCCCCGCACTCTTGGTCTGGACCTTTGGGAAGATTATGGCACCCGCTGCGCCGGCGCTCCGGCTCTTAGCTCCCATGCTTCCGCTGGTCTTTCTGAATACCGTGCTGTCCTACGTATTCATTGCTGCGAGAAGGCGAGGGGTTTACATGGGCACGATGGGCGTGGGAGTGACTCTGGGTCTGGGTTTGAGTGTTTTCCTTACCGCTCACTATGGTGTCATGGGTTGCGCCCTGGCGGACGTGGCTCGCGAGTTCACGATGAGTGCTCTCTACCTTTACTTTCTGATCCAGGGAAATCATGCGCGCGCGGCAGGACGGGCGCTTTCGAAGGTTTTTGGGGCCGCAATGTTACTTCTTGCTCCAGGAGCGCTTGGTGCCGTGTCCACAATGCACGGTGGTCAATGGTCTGCGGTCTGGATGTTGCTGGTGCTCATGGGAATTTTGGCCCTGCTGGGGTTGCCGCGGCCGAGCGAGTGGCGTCTGCTTATGGATGATACCTTATGAACGAACTGGTCGATTCTATCCCGGCGAATTCAAACTGCAGCCGGATCTATTATGCGCTCGCGGCTTTCGCCGTGGGTTGCATACTGGCGCTTCTTGGTTCTACGCCGGGCTGGTTACTGCTGGTTGCGGGGATTCTCGCTTATCTACTGCTCAGCGTAATCTCGATCGGCGAACCTCTGATCTTTGTTGCTGTGTTTCTGGCAGTGCTGGAGATTTTCCCGCCATTCTATTTCACGCGTACAGGCCAAACACCGATCTACCTCTCTTTGTTCCTTCTTCCCATTGGACTCGCGATTGTCGTTTCCCGCTTTCGAGACCTGCGTCTCGGCTGGGACCGGGTCGCAAACGGCTTGGTTACCTTCGTTGTCGCCACTGCGTTTTCACTGCCTTTCGCCTGGTGGCTCTCGGGCGTTCAAGTCGGAATGGAAAGTCTTTCGCGATGGCTGCTTTTGGGGCAAGCAGCGTTCATTTATTACCTCATTCGAAGCGGTGCCCGCGCTGAAGAAAGTCGATGCGAACGATGGGCCTTCCGGATTCTATTGGCGGGAGCTGTTTTGTCGGCGGCTTACGGCATCGCAGATTTTATTTGGCCCGTTCCTTTGCCGCACCCGGCAGCGGATCAATTCATCTGGCTGGGGAGCGTGGTTTTACGCCGGGCACAAGGAGTGTTCTATGAATCTTCGAATTTTGCCAATTTTTGCGGCTTCTTTCTGGTGATTACCTCCGCGGCGCTGCTGGCGCGCAAAGAGCGTTTTCTGCGCGTTCCTCGATCGTTACTTCTCCCGCTGATTGCGATTCTCAGCTTGGCGGTCCTGGTGGCGTTTTCGCGGAGCACCTGGGCCAGCGTCTTCGTCGCCCTGCTGGTATTCGCTTCCATTACGGGATATGTGAATGTGCGGCGTAGTGCCGTATTCCTTCTGGCTCTGGCGGTTCCGCTCTTCCTGTTATGGACATTTTCGCCGGAGCTTTGGACGTACCTCCTGGACGCGCGCATGGGCCGACTGGCAGACCTTTTTGCCGATCCAAACGTCGCCACCAGCGGTAGGTTTGACACCTGGATTCAATTGGTTTCCATTATCGGTGATCATCCCCAATACCTGGCCTTCGGAATCGGGTACAAGACGCTCAGCTTTACCCGGCTGTTTCACGGAGAAATCATCACGGACAACGGCTATCTAAGCCTTCTGCTGGAGACGGGAGTCACCGGCCTCGCCGGCTTCCTGATTTTCTCCGGGGCAATGCTCAAAACATTTTTCAGATTATCGCGCGCCAAGGACGAAGCCCTGGCCTTCTGGGCGGCCGTGCTGTTTTCCATCTGGTGCGGGGAATTGGTTCAACTGCTTGCTGTGGATGCCTATACCTACTGGCGCAACATGGTGATTTTCGCGGCTCTCGCGGCCTTCACGCTGAATCGGGCGGAGAGAATGGAACGCTTTCAAGGAGTGTGCGGGACACCCCCTCGGGCGAATCCTCCCCGCAGGAGTTCCCCATGAAGAGATCGATCCTGTTTCTGGAGCAGCAGAGCTGGCTCAGCGGTGGTCAGCGTATGCTGGAAACTGTTCTGAACACCGTCGTTGAAGAATACGACCCGGTTGTGGCGTTTCCGGGTGACGGCCCATTCCGCAGAGCGCTTGACGAACGAAATATCCAAACTCTCACTGTTCCGCTGGGCTTCTATCAAACCGGACCGAAGTCCCGTTCAGAAATGCTGGAGTTTGCAGGACGAAGTCTGCTCTGCGCGCTCAAGCTCGCTACCGTCATTCGAAGGCGCGAGATTGAGCTTGTTTATATCAATGGACCGCGGTGCCTGGCCGCCGGAGTTCTTGCGGCTCGGCTCACAGGGCGGCCGTCCCTCTTTCACCTGCATCTAACCCTGACTCGCCAGCCGGAGATTTTCCTCGCCCAACGCGTGGCGCGGTACGCGTCAGCGATTGTGGCTTGTTCGCAAGCCGCCGCTGCGTCAATTGCAGGCGCTGACCCGCATCTGGCCGGCAAGACCCAAGTCCTTTACAATCCCATGGCTAGATGTCCGGGCGAGGTTTTCGGCTCCCTCGAGCCCGAGCAGATCCAAAGCGCTTCTCGGGTGTTCACCCTTGGCGTGGTTGGGCGGATTACCAAGCCCAAAGGTCAGAGAGTATTTCTGAACGCGCTAGGGAGGTTGGGTCCTCAGCTCAAGAATCGAATTCGAGTCATTTTCATCGGCGCCCCTTCGCCAGATGACCGTGCGGATCTAACCTATAAGCAACGTCTCGAAGAGTGCGTCACACAATTCAATCTCCAAACAAAAGTTGAGTGGGCTGGATACCAAAAGAGCGTTGGTCCGTTTTACCGGGCGATGGACGTGATTATTCACCCTTCGCTGTTACAGTCTGGGGAAGCGATGCCTCTGGCAGTGTTGGAGGCCCTGCAGCATGGAGTTCCCGTCATTGCCTCCTGGACGGGCGGCATTCCGGAAGTTGTCAGGCACGGCGCAAACGGCCTTCTGGTTCCTCCCGGCGATGAAGTCGCGCTCGCTCGAGCCTTGGAGCGCTTCCTACAGGACGCTTCGCTGCGCGCGCGCCTTCGCATGGGAGCCCAATCCAACCTTGATGACCGCTTTTCGCCGGAGAACTTCAACTCGAAGGTTCACGAGCAGATATGGAAGCTTTGCAGTGGGCAAGATGCAAAGAAGTCCAAAGTGATTCGCGAGGAATCGACGGCTTAGGATTTGGCGGCGTTTCCGGAATTCGAATCGCTCTCGTCCACCATTGGCTGGTCACGATGCGAGGCGGCGAGAGGGTACTCGAGTCGCTGGCCAGACTGTTTCCGTCGGCCGACCTCTTCACCCTGGTTTGCGATCGGTCAATACTCCCGCCGGCTCTCAGCCGGTTGCGGATTCGCAGCTCGTTTCTGCAGAGTCTCCCGCGCTCCACGCGATGGTATCGCTACTATCTTCCGCTGTTTCCAGCCGCAACGGAAAAGCTTGACCTCAGAGGCTATGACCTTGTCATCAGTTCCGACGCGGCAACCGTGAAGGGCATTCGCACCGATGCCGATGCCATGCACATTTGCTACTGTCACACGCCCATGCGCTGCCTCTGGAGCGGCCATAGAACCTATTGCCAGACCTCTGGAGCGGTCTCTCGGCTTGCCCTCTCAGCCCTTCGGAACCGCCTGTGCCATTGGGACTACGAAGCCGCTCAACGTGTAACTCAGTTCGTCGCTAATTCCCAAACTGTTCGAGAACGAATCCAGAATTGTTACGGCAGAAAATCGGTGGTGATTTGTCCGCCTGTCGATACCGAGCGCTTTGTCCCTGGCCCCCTCCGGCGGCCGCGCGACCATTACTTCCTGCTGGTTTCACAGTTGGTTCCTTATAAGCGGGTGGATCTTGTTGTGGAGGCCTTCAATAAGTGCGGCAGACCGCTGGTCATTATTGGCGATGGCCCGGAGCGAGCAAGGCTTGAGCGACGCGCTCGAAAAAACATTCGGTTTAAGGGATCGCAGCCGCAGTCAGCCGTTATCGATGCCATGCAACGATGTAAAGCCTTCGTATTCGCCGGAGAAGAGGACTTCGGCATTGTCATGGCTGAGGCTCAAGCTTGCGGCACGCCAGTGGTCGCCCTGGGGAGGGGTGGGGCAACAGAAATCGTCGAGGACAACTTTACCGGAGTCTTATTCGAAGAGGAGTCTGTGGATTCGCTCCTGGCGGCGCTGGACCGTTTTGGAAAGATTTCCTTTGACCCAAATCTGATTCGTGCTTCCTCTTTGAAATTCGCGCGCCAGCGTTTCTTGGTGGAATTTTCCAGTCTCGTTAAAGAGATGATGAGTTTAGAGAGGAATTACAGGCTGGGTTTGTGACCGAGGCCGATGTCCACCGTTACGCGGGTCATTCTGAAAGCACACTCGGCGTTACGAGTCCCTTCTCTTCAATCGAAGATCAGGGCTGTCGCGAAAGATTCGCGCCAGCAGATCCCAACGCTGCGGCCGCAGTGAAAGTGCAAGATGGATGAACTGCCTTGAAAAGATATGCGGCCGAAGGATCGCCCTTTTTCATAGAACGGCACAAGAAACCAACACCTTTTTAGACAGGTGAAACGGTGGAATCCGGGTATGTAGAATCGTCGGTTTGCGGAGGCGGTTGCGGCAAGGGTTTATGACACCCCCGTTTGGAGGCCTCATCCAGCAGTTTGCAGATGCTGGCCTTGCTGACTTGGTGCTTCCGGGCCAAGTCGCTCAGGCTCATGCCCTGGGCGCGGTCCCGCAGAATAGCCTCGCAATCCATCCGGAGCCGAGGCCATCTATTTCTGCACCAGCCGGAAGGCCGGAACTCCGATCAGGACGACCATGACTCCCAATAAAGCCTGAATGGGGGCGCGCGAAGCCAGCAGAAACAACATCAGAGCGACCAAGCCGAGGAAGGCCAGCGGCGTGTAAGGGAATCCAGGCACGCGAAGCCGCGCGCCTTCGCGTTTGAACGCCTCCAAACGGAAGAGCCCGGCCACGGTCAAGCCCAGGAATACCACCGCGACAAAGACAAAGTAGGCCACGATCTGGTTGAAGGTGCCGATCGCCACCAGCAGCGAAGCGAGAATGGCCTGAACGCCAATGGCGCGCGCAGGGGTTCCGTAGCGAGGGTGAAGCCGCGCGACCTGATGAAAGAACAAGCCGTCGCGCGCCATCGCGTAGTAAACGCGCGGGGAGAGCATCAGCAGAGCCGCCATGCAAGCGAGCACGCACAGCACAACGAGCGCGGCCATGATCGCAGCGCCCGCCGCGCCAAACAGCCGCCCTCCCGCCTGGGCCATGAACGTTTCGTCGGAGGTAATCCGTGCGATGGGGACAAGGTACACAAACACGCCGGTAATCAGGATATAAACCAGGGTTACGGCGATTACGCCAAGCATCAGGGCAAGCGGCATATTGCGTTCCGGCTGTCGAATCTCTTCGGCGATCTTGGTGGCTTCCCACCATCCTCCGAATGAGTAGAAGGCCGCCATCGAACTTGCGGCCAGCGCGGCGAACAGAGGAGAGGAACCGGGACGCTGGGCGACGAAAGGAGCAAAATGCGACCAGTCTCCCAAGCCAAGCGCCAACGCCCAGACAACCACTAACCCCAGCGCCCCAATCTTCAGCCAAGTGAGCCCCTGCAAGAAGCCCGCGCCCAGCCGCGTGGCGCGGATGTTGACCGCCGCCAACACCAGGATCACAGCGATTCCCAGCACCTTTTGCTGTATCAGCGTGATGTGCGTGACGGAAGCCGTGTAAGCCGCCATGCCGACGGCCAGCGATGCGGTCACGCCGGGGTCAATCACCAGAAGCTGCATCCATCCATACAAGAAGGCCAGCCGTGGGCCAAATGCTTCCCGCAGATAAACGTATGCCCCGCCTGCCTCCGGATAGCGCGCCGCCAGCCCACCGAAGCTGAGCGCCCCCGCCACGGCCATGAGGCCCATCAAGAGCCACACCATCAGCAGCCAGAAGGGCGAACCCAACTGGCGCGCCATGCCGGCGGGGGTAAGAAAGATACCAACCCCAATGGCCTCTCCGGCGACGGCGGCAGCAGCCGATGCAAGCCCCAGCCGCCGCTGGAGATGACTTTGCCGGGCGGTAGGGTTCATGAGAGCGGAAGACTCGGGGGCGAGGCTGAAAGTTCGGACTCAGCGTGCAGGCTCGATCTCCTCAGGCGAGTTGCCGTGGTGGGGCATCATTTCTTGTCCTCGTGAACGTACCCTTCGGTTACCAGCCGGCGGCCCGACATCTGGTAGCCAAGTGCCGGCATGTCCTGTACCCCGGTGGCGTCGATCCAACGGTTATAGAAATTGAAGAGGGCGCAAACGGTAATGGCGTCGTAGAGCGCTTCATCCGACCAGCCGGCCCGGCGCGCTTCTTCAACATCACCGGGCGTGATCTGATTGGAAGTACGATTGACCTTGGTCAGGAATTTGAACAACGCCTTCTCGGCGTCGGAAATCGGCGCCGAGTCGTAGTCTTTGAGCACCGCCTGCACTTTTGAGGCATCACCCAGCAGTTCCGCCGCGACCGCGGCGTGCGAGCCGATTCAAAACAGGCACTGGTTGCGGCTGGAAGTGAAGGCGGCAATCAACTCGCGGAGGCCGGGGCTCAGCGGCGAAGGCCCGCGCATTAGCTCCTGCGTAAATCGCGACAGATGTTCCGTCATGCGCGGCTTAAAGGCGAACAGGTAGAGGATTTGCGGCACGGGAATGCCTTGCGCCTCCATTGCTGCGAATTGCGCGCCTGCCGGGCCGGATTTGGCGATTTGCTCGACTTCTGTTATGAAAATGGGTTCCATAGGAGTTCAGTCTCCTCAGTTGTTTAACTATACCGTACGTTAGCAGAAATCCGGTGAGGCGCAGAGCGAGAAGCGCCCTCAGCCAAATGGCGATGCGCACGCGCTCCCTGGCAACTATGGTCTAGCCGCTTTTCGAATCTTGTTAATGACGATGGCGTGCGATCCGCCCTTTTCATACACCGTGCCGCTCACCGAGACCCACTGGCCGGCAAAGGGAATCAACTGCTCGTTCTGCCCGGGAGCGGGCACCTCCGCGGAAATCGGCCAGTAGATCACTCCGTTGCTCCCCAGGATGACCAGAGGTGAACCCGCCTTGGCACAGGCTAGGGCGCACTCGGAACTAATCGGCTTCTTGAGATTCTTGACGAACGTGCAGGCCGAATCAATCACGTAGCCTTTGACTGTCGCAGGCTTTCCTCCACCCTGCGCAGTTCCGAACGCCAAGACCGTTGACATGAAAAACAGAATCGGGATTACGAATTTCTTCATCATGGCTCCTCCAAATCTCGCCACAGCGGCGCGTGCGCCGGTCTGCGGTGTTTTCGTCCCGCTCGCTCCACCATTTCCCCTCAGAACATCAGCTTCAGCGCAAATTGAATGAGCCGCGGGGGTAAAGCCTGCTGAATCCGGCCGACCGTCGGTGGGATGCGCTTCTTCGATATAAACCACATAGAATGCGACTCGATCCTTGTACTGCGCATAGAGCTTGTTGAGCGCGGGAACCTCCCGGCGAAAAGGCGGTCAAGTATGACTGCCAAAGATGAGCACCACGGGCTGCCGCCCGCGAAAGGAAGAAAGGCGCACCACCTGGGAGCGGTCCAGGGTCTGGAGCGCGAAGTCCGGCGCCGGTTGGCCCATTTTCAGATGACCCCGGCGCGCCATCAGCCACATCGGCTCGAAGGGAAAGAGGAAATAGGTGAACGCCGGAAGTTTCGACATGATCCGCCCAAACACCGCCGGCGGCTGCAGCATGGCTATAAACAGCCCGCTGAGCAAGACCATGTAAACCACGAGCGCTGAAATGGCGTACTTGAGAAAGGCCGGCATCCAGTCGTGCACCTTGCCCCGAAATTGTGTCACTCGAACGGACACAGAAGAAACCACCATCTTCTCGACGAGTGGAGGCACTCACCGCGCCGCAAGGTGAATCAGGTTTGAAGTTTGACTTTGGACCCGATGAAGGTTGCCCCTAAGACCCCTGTAGCCTATATTCAGTAGGTAGGAGCGTCAATAATCTCAGGCTGCTATTCGCTTCAATAAAACAAGCTAGAAGTCATTTCAAAATCCTGTACAAAGGGTTGAATTTCGAGTAGTTATTCTCCTGTGGAGGTGGTTCGCAACAGGAACCAGCGCCAGAAGGAGGGCCGATGGCGCGATACGGTCGGTTGCTGGCCGACGCCCAGTGGGAAAAGATCCGGCCCTTGCTCCCCAAGCGACCGCCGCGACCGCGCGGGGGTCAGCCTCCGGCCCCTGAGCGCCAAGTGCTGGAAGGCATTTTGTGGTTTCGCGCAGCGGGGCACGGTGGCAGGATTTGCCCGCGGAGTTTTCCTCGCCATCGACCTGCTGGCGACGGCTGCGAGACTGGGAGGAGCAAGAAGTCTGGCTGACGATCTGGCGGGCGTTTCTAGTGCTTAGTTGCGTAAGTTAATGAGTGTATTTCTAAGCTGGCTGCCCTTGACTTCTCGCTTGCGCCATCGGAATGGTTTGGATTTTTCATTATGTTGCTGAATGAAGGCTTCGGTCGCCGCGCGAAGTTGGTCCTGAGTCTTGAAGCTGGCGCCCCGAAGAGTCTTGCGGGTGAGCAGGCTGAACCAGATTTCGACTTGATTGAGCCAACTGGCCGAGGTGGGAGTAAAGTGAAATTGCACTCGGCCTTCGTACTTGGCCAGCCAGTCGTCTTGGTCACCGCGGGAATCGCAGCTCCCACCTCGCGCGCACCTTGCTGGTTCTCTTTGCCCTGCAAGCACGCCAGAATAATACGAGCGCGCTCCACCTTGCGCACCTCTTCCGTGCGGCTCCTGCTGAGGACGACGAGTTGGTTCAATACCTCTTCGGAGCATTCGAGTTTGGGGGCATGTCTCAGCATGCCCAATTGTTATATACTATAGCTAACTAACGCACTAGTTCTCGAAGGTGGCACCTCTGACGTGCTGCAGGGTACTGCAAATGTTGCCGGAACCGGTGCGTATGAGGCGTTAGTGCGTTACTGCTGTCTGAGTGTTGGGCGTCGGGTGGCGGGTCCCATTTACCAGGAAAGAAGCTTCCAAATATTAGGCATAGGGCAAGCTGCGCGGTTGGGCCTTCACTCAAGCGAGGCGGCACACTGCGACTCCGCGCCCAGCTTTCAAGTTGCCTTCGTTGCTCTCCGGTCAAAGTAATCGCTGGGGCGCAGCGCAGTTGAGCCGCCAGCCCAGGATTGTCGAAGGCTGTGATCCCTGTCACAGCCAAATGCGTGCCAGGTCGCTGACGGTTTGTTTGCTTGCGAGGTATCGTTGCCGTAATCAGTGGGAACGCGCCTCGGACAATGGATGCAGGCCAACAAGCGGGTTCGATGGGCACGGCTTCCCGCCTGCATCCTGCGCGAGCCAGTATCGGATTTCGAGGAGACTGGGGACATCACCGCAAGGAGGCAGAAATGAGAAAGCAGCGAACCATCGTTCTGGCCTTATGCACGGTGTTGCTGATGGCTGGATGCAAGGCAGGCGCGCCCGACGACGCTGCCATCAAGACAACTGTCCAATTCAAGCTGTATCATGACTCCACCCTGCGAGGGCGTGGCATCCAGGTGGACTCTCAGAAAGGTGTGGTGACACTCACAGGCACTGTGAATTCTGACGCCGAGAAATCGCTGGCGGAGCAATTGTCGATTCAAGCCCCAGGCGTCAAACAGGTGGTTAATCAACTCAACGTTTCCCCGCCCCGGGCACAGGCCTCCGCACAACCGCGAACTCCGTCGGCGCGCGCACGCACATCTCCGGCCTCCTCTTCGCCCCCGGCGGCCGCTTCGGCCGCGCCGCAGTCCGGTCAAAGCGCTTCCCCACCTCCTGCGCGACCCTCGATGGCAACCGTCCCAAGCGGCAGCGTGATCACGGTGCGGATGATCGATGGCATTGATTCCCAGGCGAACCGGCCCGACCAAACCTTTGCAGCCAGCGTGGCCGCACCCGTCGTGGTGGGTAATCAAGTGGTGATACCGCAGAACTCCGACGCCACCGTACGATTAGTGAGCGCCTCGAGCTCCGGCAAGTTCACGGGGAGCGCGCAGCTACAGCTCCAACTGGTTTCGGTAACCATTCGAGGAACACGCTACGACGTGCAGAGCGGGAATTACCAGCAAAGCGGAGCCTCACGCGGCAAGCGCACCGCCGAGACTGTGGGCGGGGGCGCCGCGGTGGGAGCGCTTGTGGGCGCCCTCGCTGGAAGAGGGAAGGGCGCCGCCATCGGTGCGGGAGTGGGCGCGGCCGCGGGCGCGGGTTACCAGGTGCTAACCAAGGGTTCGAAGGTGAAGGTTCCCTCCGAGACGAAGATCGATTTCACCCTGGGAGCACCACTCAGCGTGGCGATGAGCAATTAGCGCCGTCCATCTGACCTTAGGCGGCAAAGAGGTAACGTGAACAAATATCTGACCGGGCTAATCGGAACGGCAGATAGACCA
>Ga0307374_10006780_pt1 | contig 17840 bp, 16 predicted proteins | sample OX3MG_FD_202532 | JGI IMG/M metagenome (GOLD analysis project Ga0307374, IMG submission 202532) | Soil microbial communities from Risofladan, Vaasa, Finland - OX-3 | ecosystem: Environmental > Terrestrial > Soil > Coastal area > Acid sulfate soil | place: Finland: Risofladan, Vaasa | collected... | reverse complement strand
GACCGGCGGGCCGTCGCCGAGTCGCCGATCCGTCCGACCACCCTGCGAGAGCTGCGCGAGGTCGGCTACGAACCGTCCGACTCCGGCGCGTTGGGGATGCTGGTATGAGTGGCGCGCTGGTGATCGTATCCGGGTTGTGCTTCGGCCTCGGGGTGGTCGGCATCGCGGCTTCGTGGAGGCCGGGCGCGGCCCACTCCGGGCCGGCGGGCGGGGCCGGGTCCGACCGGGTGACCCGGTCGCCGTGGTCGAGGTCGGCCCTCCGGCGTCGGGCCCCGAAGCTGGCCCTGGCCGGGGCGTGTGGCGCGGGGGCCGGGCTGGCCACCGGATGGCCCGTGGCCGTCCCCATCGCCGGCGTGGCCGCACTCGGGCTCCCCGTGTTGTTCCGTCAGACCTCGGGATCGGCGTCCATCGCCAAGATCGAGGCCATCGCCACCTGGACCGAGATGCTCCAGGGGACCCTGGCGGCATCAGCGGGACTGGGTCAGGCGATCGTGGCCACGGCTCCGCTGAGCCCCCCTCCGATCCGCGGTGCGACCACCCGCCTGTCGGCCCGGCTGAGTGCCGGGATGCATCCCCTTGACGCTCTGCTCCAGTTCGCCGACGAGCTCGAGGACCCCTGCGCCGACCGGGTGATCTGCGCGCTCCAGCTGGCGGTCGCCTCCCGCGCCCAGCGGGTGGGCGACCTCCTGGCCGTACTGGCCGACTCGACCCGGGATGAAGTCGCCCTCCGGCTCCGCGTCGAGGTGAGCCGGGCGTCGGTGCGGAGCGGGGTCCGAACCGTCATGGTCTTCTCCCTGGCCTTCGCGGCCGGGCTCGCGCTCCTGGCCCGCTCGTACCTCGCCCCCTTCGGTTCGACCGGCGGCCAGCTGGTGCTCCTGGTGGTGGGCATCCTCTACGCCGCCGGGTTCACCCTGATGGTGGCGATGGCCCGGCCGCCCTCGCCGGTCCGGCTGCTCGGCCACCAGGTCGTGGCGCAATGACCCTCGCCGTCGTCTTCGGAGCGGTGACCGGGCTCGGGTGCGTCGGCCTGCTCCGCGGACTGAGGCTCCGGCCGACGCCGCTCGACGTGGTGGCGGCCAGGGTGGAGCGGCCTCTCGGGCCCGGCTCCCAACCGGGTGGGACCGAGGGGATCCCGGTGCGAGCCGGGCGAGCGGTGGCGGCCCGCATCGAAGGGGCCGGGATGCTGACCGGCCCGACCCGGGCGCTCATGGCCCCCTACCTGGCCATCACCGGACAGACAACCGAGCGATTGGTGGCCCAGATGCTGGTCCTGAGCGGCGCGGGCCTCCTGGCTCCACCCGTCCTGTGGGCCGTGTCCCAGTTGGCCGGGGTGACCACGCCCTTCGGGGCGCCGATCCTCCTGGCCCTGGTGGGCGTGGCGGGCGGGCTCGCCTTCCCCGTCCTCCAGATGGTCGCAGACGCCCGCCGGCGCCGACACCACTTCCGGGTGGTCATCGGCTCGTTCGTCGACCTGGTCGTCCTCAGCCTGGCCGCGGGGGTGGGCATCGAAGGGGCGCTCTTCTCCGCCTCCAAGGTCAGTACCGACTGGGCGGCCAGGAGAATGGCCAGGGCCCTCTTGAAGGCCCGGGACGGCGGAATGCCACCGTGGGTCGCCCTGGGCCAGTTGGGCGACGAGCTCGGCGTACCCGAACTGGTCGAGCTGTCCACGACGCTCCAGCTGGCCGGCACCGAAGGGACCAGGATCCGCCAGTCGCTCAACGCCAGGGCGGCGTCGATCCGCCGCCACGAGCAAGCCGACGCAGAGTCCGCCGCCAACGCCATGACCGAGCGTCTCTTTCTGCCCGGGGCACTCCTGTTGGTCGGGTTCTTGTTGTTCGTGGGCTACCCCGCCTTCAACCGCATCCTCGGGGGCTTCTGATTTGCGACCGCCGGCCCCCGACCCGACCCCTGACCCGTGCCCCGACCCGACCCCCGACCCGGGCCCGACACCGGGCCCGACACTCAGCTCGATCCCGCGCCCGACCCAGGCCTGCGAACCCGCATTCGACGACTGATCTGCCATCCCTGTGGAAAGCGCTATGGAAAGGAACCGTCCAGATGTTGACTCAAGCAATGGTGTTGTGGACCTATCTCCGGGCTCGAGCCCAGGCCAACGGTGGCTGGGACGAGGCCGGCACCGTGGTGGAGAAGGTCATCTTGACCGCGGTCTTCGCGGCGCTGGCCATCGCCGTGGGCGCCATCATCGTGGCCAAGGTGACGGCCAAGGCCAACACGATCAACCTCAACTAGCGCCCGCCCCCGGACCGGCCGGTGGGCGACGGCGCGTGAAGGATGATCGGGGCTCGGTGGTCGTCGAGGCTCTGCTGGTCGTGCCGGTGATGATGCTGATCCTCCTGGCGGTGGTCCAGTTCGCACTGTGGGCCCACGCCGCCCAGGTGGCCCAACTGGCCGCCTCGGAGGGCGACCGGGTGGCCCGTTCGCCGGGCACTTCGCCGGGCGCCGGGACAGCCGTCGGGACGGCCGCGGCGGTGGCCGCCGGGGTCAACCGGGCCCGGTACGTCATGGAGGGTCCGGGCTCCGATCTCGAGTCCGCGGGAGCGTTCGCCTCCACGCTGCCCGGGGATCGGGTCCGAATCAGCGTCACCGGCACGGCCCTCCCGATACTCCCGGGGCTCTCCCTACCCGTTTCGGCCACGGTGGTCGGCCCCGTCCAGGAATTCCGGGCCTCGGAATGAGCAAGCCGATGGCCCGCGGGGACGAGGGGAGCCTCACCGTCGAACTGGTGGTCGTCACGCCGGTCCTGGTGGTGCTGGCCCTGGCCATGGTGGTGTTCGGTCGGGTGTCACAATCGAGGCAGGAGGTCGTCGAGGCCTCCCGAGCCGGGGCCCAGGCCGCGGCGGTGCTGCCGAACGCGGGCAGCGCGCAATGGGGGGCCGCCGTCGACGCCGCCGTCGGGATCTCCGATCAGTCCCGTAGCTGCGCGCACCCCCGGGTCGCTGCGGATGTGAGCCACTTCCACCCGGGCGGGTACGTGACGGTCACCGTCGTCTGCCATGTCGAGCTCTCGGACTTCGCCTTCCCGGGCATGCCTGGCTCCACGACCGTCCAGGCGTCGGCCACCGCGCCCATCGACCCCTACCGGTCGGTCGGATGAGCGCCGTGGCCGTCGACGATCGCCGTCCTTCGCCTTCATCGGGACGCCCCGGCGGCTCCGAGGAGGGATCGGTGAGCGCGTTCGTGGTGCTGCTCCTGGTGGCCGTATTCGTGCTGTTGGGCCTGGTCGTCGACGGTGGTGCCGCCATCACCGCCCAGCAGGCGGCGTACGACGAGGCCGAGCAGGCCGCCCGGGCCGGAGCCGGAGCGCTGTCGGTCGGGGCCCTCCGGTCCGGCTCGGTCCAACTCGATCCGAGCCAGGCGGTGGCCACCGCCGAGGCGTTCACCGCGGCCGCCGGCCACCAGGGGATCGCGTCGGTGGCCGGCGGGGTCGTGCACGTGCAGGTCACCTATCGGATACCCACCCAGATCTTGGGCATCGTAGGCATCGGCGCCCTGCCGGTGTCGGCGTCTGCGTCCGCCGTCGACGTGCACGGCGTCACCGAGGCCGACCCGTGAACGGAGTCCCTGCCCCGAACAGAGGAGTCCTCCCCGGACCGGGCCGCGGCCTGCGCCTGTTCAGGGCGGCGCTCTCGGGCGCCGCCCTGGTGGCTGTGGTCCTCGCCGTCCCGGCGGTGCTGTCCCTGGTGGGGGGATCCCCGTTCTCCCACCTGTGGATGGCCCACACCACCCGGGCGGAGCTCCTACACCGGTCGTATGAGCCGCGACTGGTGGACAAGTGGTTGGTCGGCGGCGGTCTGCTCCTGGCCTGGGTGACCTGGGCCTGGATGACGATCTGCGTCGTGCTCGAGCTCCGCTCCCGGGCCACGGGCCGGTTGTCGAGTCGTCTCCCGGCCAGTCGGACCATGCAGTCGGTGGCGGCATGCCTGGTGAGCACCGCCCTGGCCATGTCGGCGGCCTCACGGGTCGAGTCGGAGCCGAAAGTGGCCGGGACGTCGGTGCCGGTCATCAGGTCGGGCGCCGGAGTGGTCCGGGTGATCGAAATCCTCGAGCCGGTCCGGGCCGGAGTGGGATTCGACGGGGCGTCGCTCCGATCCGAAGGTCTCGGGGCCCTGACGACGTTCGACCGGTACGCGGAAGGCCTGCCGGTCGGCCCGGTCGACGCCAGTGGGCCGATCGCGTCCGGTCCGATCACGTCCGGTCCGATCACGTCCGGTCCGATCACGTCCGGTCCGATCACGGGTGCCCCCTCCGACCGGTTGGTCGACGGGGGCCAGCGCCGGGCGGAGGTTTCCCCCCACCCCACGCACGTGGTCCGGCCGAGGGAGACGCTCTGGTCCATCGCCGCCGACCGGCTCGGATCGGCCCGCCGCTGGAAGGAGATCGCCGAGCTCAACTACGGGGTCGGTCAGGCCGACGGGGGCACGCTCACTCCGGAGCACTGGATCACGCCCGGCTGGAGACTCAACCTCCCGCGGGCCACCCAAGCCCCGATCACCGATCCCCCACCGTCCTTCGGCGACGGACTGCCCCGGTATACCGACGGGTTTGACGGACCCCCGGTCGAGTCGCCCGTCGACCCGGCCGAACGACAGCTTCCGATCACTCCGGTGGGCGGCGGCGTCGTCGGCGCCGGTGTCGTCAACCTCCTCGAGCGGATGAGACGAGTGCAACAACGTCACCGCCAGGTGGGCGGCTTCATCAAGCTGCCGGATAAGTCGGGTCGGGAGGTCGAGCAGAGACTTCGCCTCGGGGACGGTTCGGCCACCGTCCATGACGTGGACCGCGCCGTCCACCTACTGGCGCGCGCGTGGACCACGACGGGAGAGGATGCACCCGCCATCAGCGGCGTAAGAGTCCATTCCGATGCCATCGAACTGGTGATGGGTGGCGGGGGCATCGGAGACCCGCCCGATCCGTTCGTGCCGACGGCCGGTGGTGGGTCGTTCCTCATCGGTCGGGACGCCCTCTCCGATCCCGGGTCGGCCGGCCGGGAGCTGGAGATGGGGAAGGCACCGCTCCCCCTGCTGGCGACGATGGGACAGGGCACGAACGGCATGGTCATGGTCAACCTGGAGTCCTTGGGATCGTTGGTCGTGGGCGGCGACCCGGCGGTGTGCGAAGGGGTCGTCCGCTGCCTTGCACTGGAGTTGGCCACTTCCCGCTGGGCCGAAGAGTTCGATCTGGTCCTGGTCGGATTCGGCGCCGAGCTCGAACGCTTCGAGAGGGTGACGTGCGCCACCGACGTGCCCTCGCTGATCCGAAGGCTCGATCATCGACGCATCTGTGGCCGCGCGCTGCTGGAGGCCACGGGATACCGATCCTTCGCTCATGCCCGTTTCGTGGAGAGCGCCGACTCGTGGGACCCGCTGGTGGTCATCTGCGGCCCGATGACCCGCGAGCCCGGCCTCGCCGAACTCCTCGAGGTGGCCTCGGACCCCCGACTGGGCTCGGCCATCGTCTCGGTCGGGCATCGGACCGACTCCTCCCATGTCGTGACCCTGTCCGGAGCCGAACGGCCCTCGTCGTTCGATCTGCTGGGGTCGGTCCTGCTCCCACAGCGGATCGAGGCCGACGAGCTCGACGCGGTGAACCTGCTGTTCGACACGGCATCGAACCGTCAGTCCGTCCTCTCGTCCGACGAGCCCTACCTGAATCTGCCGGTACCCATGCCGGCCGCCGTGCCGACCTCCAGGCCGGTAGCAGTGCCGGTGTTCGGCTCGGAGCCCGATGAAGACACTCCACCCGTCCTCGGCGGCGCAGTCCACCAGGTCGAGGTGGCAGTGCTCGGGCCCGTCGAGATCCGCGGTGCCGCCCGCGAGTTCACCAGGGCCTGGGCGAGCGAGCTGGTCGTCTACCTGGCTTTGCATCCCAACGGCGCATCGAACGAGGCCTGGGCCACCGCGCTGTGGCCGGATCGGCTCATGGCCCCGTCGAGCCTCCACTCGACGGCGTCGGTGGCGAGACGCTCACTGGGCCAGTCGCCAGACGGACGCGACCACCTTCCCCGGTCGCACGGCCGGCTGGCGCTGTCGAAGACGGTGGGAACCGACTGGGACAGGTTCGTCTGCCTTACCGACTCGGGTCACACGGACAGTTGGCGATCGGCGCTCGAGTTGGTCAGGGGCCGGCCGTTCGAAGGCCTGCGCTCATCCGACTGGCCGATCCTCGAGGGGATCGGGCCGGCCATCGAGGCCGCCGTGGTCGATCTCGCCGGACGCCTGGCGGGGGCATGCCTCCAGGCCGGGGACCCCCGGGGCGCCGAGTGGGCGGCGCGGAAGGGACTGCTGGCGAGTCCCTATGACGAGCGCCTCTATCGGATGCTCCTCCGTGCTGCCGATGCCGCCGGGAACCCCGCCGGTGTCGAGTCGGTGATGGCTGAGCTGATCAAGCTGGTGGCCGACGACGTCGAGCCGCTCGACTCGGTCCACCCGAGCACGATGGACCTCTACCGTTCCCTGACCCGGAGGCGGGCTGGGGCCGTCATCAGGGCCTAGATCGGCTGCGTCTCTGACCTCGATCCAACGACCTGGTGAGCCGCCGAGTGGAGTGAGACCTGACCGAAAGGCATCAGCTCACACTGCATCGGGGTGCCCTTCTCATTCAGCCTTTCGGGTGAGGTCGTGCACGTTCAACAAGGAGGTCGTGCACGTTTAACAAGGGAATGGCGGGGTACCCAAAGTGCCATGAGGAGGAGTCGCCCATGATTTGGTACATACTCATACCGTTGATGGTCATAGGGGTAGCAATTGCGGTGGCACCGGTTCTGCTCGGTTCCATCCGCCAGGACCGCCCTCTCAAGGGGGGGGCAACGGAGACGGTGGAATCGGCAGCACGAGAAGCAGCCTTTTGGAACCGCACGCTCCGTCGAGACCGCGCCAAGCAAAGGCCCCACTAGCGCTCGGGATCCCCCGCCAACTCGTCAGAGTTGAGCGGGGCAGCCTGCTGGCGGATGGTGAGCCGGCATGGATGGCGGAGCGGAGCATGCTCATGGACTGCCAGGAGCCGGTGAGGGTGGATGGGCCGGACCCTGGTGGCAAGAAACGCTTGTGGCACTGCTGCTGGGACGGACACCCTGAGGTGTGCGAGATCCCTTCAAACTCACGGTTCAGTCAGCTAAAGAGGGGTAGTTGGGTTACATGACCGTTCCCGGACCTGCCGATCCTCCTCCGATCGACCCCGAGCCCCAGCCATTGGAACCAGACGTTCCCGGTAGTCCACCCCGCCCAGTCGATGGTGGATCGGCACTTCGCCTGAATCTCAAGCATCGTCGACGAAGCAGCGTCGGCCCCTAAAGCACCAACTCGGCCATCATCTCCAGCGTCCCGGGTGAGCCGGATACCAGCAGTGTGGTGGCGATCGACTCCCTCCAACCCTCGAGGTCGTCGCGGATCTTCTCCTTGGGCCCGATGAGGGAGGTGTCCTCGATGAGGGAGGTGGGCACCGCCGCCGCGGCCTCGTCCTTTCGGCCTTCGAGGTAGAGCTCTTGGATCTTGCGGGCCTCGGCCTCGTATCCCATGCGGGCGAAGACGTCGAAGTGGAAGTTCATCGACTTGGCGCCCATGCCGCCGATGTAGAGGGCGATGAACGGTCGGAAGCTGTCGGCGGCCCGTTCGATGTCGTCGTCGATCAGGGTCGGGGCGAAGGCGATCACCTCGAAGTCATCGGCCGCGTGCCGGGCCCCGGGCCGGCTGAACCCCTCGGCCAGCGCCGGCTCGAAGGCCTTGACCGCGTTGGGCGAGAAGAAGATGGGGAACCATCCGTCGGCGACCTCCGCGGCCAGGGCCACGTTCTTGGGGCCTTCGGCGCCCATGATGATCGGGATCTCCTTGCGCAGGGGGTGCACGATGGGCTTGAGGGGCTTCCCCAACCCGGTGCCGCCGGGGAAGGGGAGAGGGTAGTTGGGCCGGTCATTGGTGACCGGGGCCTCCCGGGCGATGACCTGTCGGACGATGTCGATGTATTCGACGGTGCGGGCCAGGGGCTTCTCGAACGAGGCGCCGTACCAACCTTCGACCACCTGGGGACCGGACACGCCGAGGCCGAGCACGAACCGCCCGCCCGAGAGGTGGTCGAGGGTGATGGCGGCCATTCCCATCGCCGTGGGGGTGCGGGCCGAGAGCTGGCAGAGCGCGGTGCCGAGTCGCACCCGCTTGGTCTGTGAGCCCCACCAGCTGAGCGGGGTGAGGGCATCGGACCCGTAGGCCTCCGCCGTCCAGATCGAGTCGTAGCCGAGCCGTTCGGCGGCGGCGACCATCTCGGGTGCATCGGCCGGCGGACCGGCACCCCAGTAGCCGAGCTGCAGTCCGAGCTTCATGTCCTTCATGGCTTCCTCCATGGCTTCTTCCCGGGGCGCACCCCCGTACGCCCGGGGGCGTCGCGCCCCGACCCTACCGGGGATCGGCTCATTCGACCGGGGTTGACAAAGCCGGCCTCCCGGTCTTCACTGCTGGGACCGGGGATCTTCGACCAGCCGACCGGCCGACCGGCTGACCAGCCGACCAGCCGACCGGCCGACCGGCCGACCGGCCGACCGGTCTGACCGGCCGACCGGCTGACCGGCCGACCCGGAGCAACCCACCCCGTCCGCCTGGAGGGCAGCGCCAGTGTCATCCATCAGTGTCTTCGACGGGACCAGGCCCACCCGCCAGGGCGATCTCAGGGTGGAGACGGCCGGCATCGTCCCGATCCCAGCGGACGCCCGCTACGGCGCCATGCGGCGAAATTTCACCGTGTGGTTCGCCCCGAACATGGAGCTGTCCGGGGTGTTCACCGGCACCCTGGCGGCCACCCTGGGCCTGGGCCTGTGGACCGGGCTGGCCGCCATCACCATCGGCGTGCTCCTCGGGGCCGTGCCGGTGGCGGGGCTCTCGCTGTGGGGGCCGAGGACCGGGATGGCCCAGCTCCCGCTGGCCCGTCTGCCCTTCGGGAGGACCATCGCCATCCCCGCCCTGGTGCAGTGGCTGTCCTCGGTGGCCTGGGACGGCCTGGTCGGGCTGTTCGGCGGCGAGGCCGCCCAGATCCTGTTCCACGTGCCGTTCGCGGCCGGCGTGGCCGTCGTCCTCGCCCTGGAGGGGCTGATCGGCGTGCTCGGCTACGAGTACATCCACCGGCTGGAGTCCTGGGGTGCGGGCGTCCTCACGGTGATCTTCGTGCTCCTGTCGTACAAGATCCTCCAGCGGGGTGACTTCCCGAGCCACGACTCCGTCCACGGCGGAGCGGCCGTCGGGATGTTCGTCCTCATGGCGACCATCGCCTTCAGCGGCGGCTTCAGCTGGGCAACCTATGCCGCCGACTACAGCCGGTACATGCCGACGGACACGCCGCGCCGGCCGCTGTTCTGGTACACGTTCGTCGGGCTGGCCGGCTCGTTCCTCTGGGTGTACACCATCGGCCTCCTCGGCGCCAAGGCGCTCACCAGCCAGACCGCTGCCGGCGTACAGAGTCTGATGGGCGGTGGGTTCCTGGGCGGGCTGGCCCTGGTGGCGGTCATCTTCGGCGCCATCACCTCCAATGCCATGAACGACTACTCCGGCTCACTGGCCGTGCAGGCCGGCGGGGTACGGATCAGACGGCACCTCTCGGCCGCCATCGGCACGGTGATCGCCTTCTTCCTCATCCTCTGGCTCCACACCGGCAACGTGTCGGCCAAGTTCCAGAACGTGCTCCTGTTCACCGCCTACTGGATCGCGCCGTTCCTGGCGGTCGTGCTCATCGACTGGCGGGACCGCACCAACCGCAGGAACCGCACCGACCGCACCGACCGCAGGAACCGCACCGACCGCAGGAACCGCACCGACCGCACCGACCGGGACGACAGCCTCAACCGCCGGACCCTGGTCCACATGCTCCCGTGGCAGAACCTGCGCTCGGGATGGCCCGCCCTCCTCTCCCTGGCCGTGGGCTTCGGCGCCATGGTGCCGTTCATGAACACCGGGTTGGTGGTGGGCCCGGTCGCCACGAAGCTGGACGGTGCCGACATCTCGTTTCTCGTAGGCTTCGCCGTTGCCGGGCTGGTGTACTACCCGCTGCGGAGACAGGCGGCCCACCCGGACCAGCCTGCGACCACATCCGACCCGGCCCCATCCGACCCGGCACCGTCCGACCCGGCCCCATCCGATCCGGCACCGTCCGACCCAGGCCCACCCGGCCCGGCACCGCTGCCCGGAATCAGCCCGGCGCGCGGATGAAGTGCTCGGCGAACTGCTCGCAGGCGGCCATGCGGGCGTCGTGGACCGACTCGGGGGTGTCGCCCTCCCTGGCCCGGACGGACATCCACGGTGCGCACAGCAGGTCGGTGACGCCTGCGTCTTCCAGACGGCGGTAGAGGTCGGGGTCGGGGAAGGCCCGCACCGCCAGGTAGAGGGAGAACGGCTCGTGCTCCCGCCCGGCCCGCTTGAGGGCGTCCTTGATCTTGCCCACCTGGAGGAACGCTTCGTCGGGCGTGGCCGCGCCGGTGTTGACCCAGCCATCGCACAGGGTGGCGGCGCGCAGCAGTGCCGGCTCGGAGTCGCCTCCGCCGATGAAGGGCACCGGCTCCGACGGCGACGGGTTCATCTGGCAGGCCGGCACGTCGTAGTGGGTGCCGTGGTACTCGACCCAGCCGCCCTTCCACAGGGACCGCAGCGCCGGGATCATGTCGTTCAGCCGCCTGCCGCGGTTGGAGAAGTCCTGCCCGGTCTGGACGTACTCCTCCTCGCACCAGCCCACCCCCACGCCCAGGCGGACCCGGTTGCCCGAGAGCACGGCGGCGGTGCCCACCGTCTTGGCCACGGTGATCAGGTCGCGGACCGGCGCGATGTAGATGCCGGTGGTGAAGGTCAAGTCGGTGGTCACCGACGACAGGGCGGAGATGAGGCACATCGGGTCGGGCCACGACGTCTCCTTCTCCCAGAACGGGGACCCGTCGGGTGCCTTCGAGTACGTGTAGCGGGACTTGAGATCACGCGGATTGAAGAGGTGGTCCGACAGGTAGATCCCCGAGTAGCCCATGCCCTCGGAGGCGACGGCCAGGCTCAGGGCCTCGTCGAGGGGCAGGAAGGTGACTGCTTGGTGGAAGCGCATGGGGAGGCGATCGCTTTCTGCCCGGCGCGGTGCGGCCTGGCGGTTTCTGCTTGCAGGTCCGGTCAGCGACCGATCGGAGCCGACGGGGTGAAGGCCACCGGGATGTGCTTGACCCCGTTGATGAAGTTGGAGCGCAGCCGTCGGACCTCGCCGTCCGGGCGGATGTCGGGGACCCGGTCGAGCAGGCGGTCGAACATGACCCGGATCTCCATGCGGGCCAGGTTGGCCCCCAGGCAGAAGTGGGGACCACCGCCGCCGAAGGCCATGTGGTTGTTGGGGGTGCGGCCGATGTCGAACGTGTCGGGGTCGGCGAACACCGCCTCGTCCCGGTTGGCCGAGATGTGCCAGAACACTACCTTGTCGCCCTCGGCCACCGGCTGGTCACCGATGGCCACGTCCGCGGTGGCCTGCCGGCGGAAGTGCATGACCGGGGACACGTAGCGCAGCATCTCCTCGACGGCCGTCGGGAGGAGCGAGCGGTCGGCCCGCAGGCGGTCCCACTGATCGGGATGGTCGAAGAAGGCCACCATGGCGCCGGAGATCAGGTTCCGGGTGGTCTCGTTGCCGGCCACCGACAGCAGCAGAAAGAACAGGTCGAGCTCGAGCTGCGAGAGCCGGTCGCCCTCGATCTCGGCCTGGGTGAGGACGCTGAACAGGTCCTCATGGGGGTCGAGACGCTTCTCGGCGCACAGCTCGTCGGCATAGGCGAAGAGCTCCATGGCGGCCTGGGCCCCGGCGTCGGGGCCGAGCTGGTACTCGGGGTCGTCCGAGCCGACCATCTTGTTGGACCAGTCGAACACCAGGTGGCGGTCGTCCTGGGGGACTCCCATCAGGTCGGCGATCACCTGCAGCGGGAGCTCGGCGGAGATCTGCTCCACGAAGTCGGCCGATCCCGTCTCGCACACCGCGTCCAGGATGGAGTCCGTCGAGGCGACCACCTTGGCCTCGAGGTCCCGGATCATCCTCGGGGTGAACCCCTTGTTGACCAGGCGGCGGTAGCGGGTGTGCATGGGCGGGTCCATGTTCAGCATCATCTGCCGCTGCTGGGCGAGGTCCTCCTCGCCCATGTCATGGAAGAGGGCGGCCGACCGGTAGGACGAGAAGTGCTCGTGGTCCCGGTTGACCGCCACGCAGTCGTCGTAGCGGGTCACCGACCAGAAGCCCTCGGCGAACCCCTGAGGATCCGGATGCCACTGCACGGGTGCCTCACGGCGGAGAAGGGCGAACCACTCGTGCGGGACGCCGTCGACGAACCGCTGGGGGTCTCCGAGGTCGATGTCTGCCAGGTCCATGGTGCCTCCCTGATGGATCGGTGCCTTCCCCGATGGGTCGGTGGCTCCCCCGATGGATCGCCGTCTCCCCGATCGGGTATTGGTCGACTCCGCTCCGGCCGGCACCCGGTGGCGCCGACCCTGCCAACCCGGCCCACCTCGCCGGCGATGACGTTACTAGAACGTGTATCAGTTATCATAGGCCAGCAGCACCAGGGCCTCCAGATCGGGCACGGCCCACCGGCCCGGGTTCCTCCCGGTCCCCGTTGGCCGTACTCTCGGTGCGTCACCGGTCTCCGCCGGCAGGCGAGGGGCCGGGCAGGTCATCGGAGCCGGACGTCGACGAGTGGAGGGATCACACGGCATGCACCTCGAGGAGACTCCCGGCCAGTTGGCCCTCAGGGCCGAGCTCCGGTCCTATTTCGCCGATCTGCTGACCGATGACGTCCGACGGGCACTCGACACCCAGAGCGAGGGCGGCGAGGCGTTCCGCGCCTTCGTGCGGCGCATGGGCAAGGACGGCTGGCTCGGGATCGGATGGCCCGAGGAGTACGGCGGCCAGGGTCGACCCGCCTCCGACCAGTTCATCTTCTTCACCGAAGTTCAGCGGGCCAGGGCGCCCTTCCCGTTCGTGACCCTCAACACCGTGGGACCGATGATCATGCGGAACGGAACCGACGAGCAGAAGAGTTTCTTCCTCTCCGGCATCCTGGCCGGCGAGATCAACTTCGCCATCGGCTACACCGAGCCGGAGGCCGGCACCGACCTGGCCTCCCTGCGCACCCGGGCCGTGCTGGACGGCGACGAGTGGACCATCAACGGCAGCAAGGTCTTCACCAGCGGGGCCGACCAGGCCGACTACATCTGGCTGGCCACCCGGACCGACCCCGACGCCCCCAAGCACAAGGGGATCTCCATATTCCTGGTGCCCACCTCCTCTCCCGGGTTCTCGTGCACCCCGCTGGTCACGGTGGGTGGGGTCGCCACCACCGCGTCCTACTACGACAACGTGAAGGTGCCCATGTCGGCGCTGGTCGGCGAGCGCAACGAGGGGTGGCGCCTGATCACCGGCCAGCTCAACCACGAGCGGGTGGGCCTGGCCGCCATGAGCGCGCTGGCCGATCGGCTGTGGGCCGAGGTGGGGGAGTGGGTGGCCGACAACAACCTGGCCGGGGTGGGGTGGGTCCAAGAGGAGCTCGCCCGCACCTACGCGCTGCTCGAGGCCGGGAGGCTGCTCAACTGGCGGATGACCGGAGCGGTGGCCGACGGCACGCTCGGGCCCGCCGACTCCTCGGCGGTCAAGGTCTTCGGCACCGAGTCGACGGTGGAGATCTACCGTCGCCTGCTGGGCGTGGTCGGCGCCGCCGGGTACCTGAGCCCCGGCTCGCCCGGTGCCGCCCTCCGGGGCGACCTCGAGCGGGCGGGCCGCCAGGCCCAGATCAACACCTTCGGCGGCGGCGTCAACGAGGTCCAGCGGGAGATCCTGGCCACGGCCGGGCTGGGCATGAAGCGGTCGGCCCGGTGAGCACGGACCAGGTGAGCGCCGGCCCGACCTCGGAACCGACCTCTGATCCGACTGCGGATCCGGCCCCCGGCGGCCCCTCGCTCGACGAGCGGCTGCAGGCCTTCGTCGGGCAGTCGACCGGCCCGCCCCTGCAGGCCCCGGACCCGGTGAACCAGCCGATGATCCGCCACTGGGTGGAGGCGACGGGGGACCACAACCCGGTCTACGTCGACGATGCCGCCGCCCGGGAGGCCGGGTTCGCCGGGGTCATCGCCCCCCCGACCATGCTGCAGGCCTGGATCATGCGCGGCCTGCGCTTGTCTCAGGAGGTGGACTCGGCCCGCGCCCGGGGCGACCTCCGCGGCGGCTCGCCCACCGACCAGCTGATGGCCATGCTCGACGAGGCCGGGTTCACCTCGGTGGTGGCCACCAACTGCGATCAGCACTACGTCCGTCCGCTGGTGCCCGGCGACCTGCTCAAGTGCACGTCGGTCATCGATGCGGTCTCCCCGGAGAAGGCGACCGGACTGGGCACCGGCCACTTCCTGACCACCCGCATCGAGTACAGCGACCAGAACGACGAGCCGGTGGCCACCATGCGGTTCCGGATCCTCAAGTTCAAGCCGCGCCCCCCGGCCGGTGGGGCCTCGCCGGCGCCGGCGGCGGCGGGCCCGGATGCAGCCGCGGAGCGGCCCGGGCGACCCAAGCGGCCCCGTCCGGCCCTGACCCAGGACAACCGCTTCTTCTTCGAGGGGGCCAAGGAGCACAAGCTCCTGATCCAACGGTGTTCCGAGTGCGGCACATTGCGGCACCCCCCCCGACCGTCGTGCGCCCACTGCCGGTCCTTCGAGTGGGACACGCTCACCGCCTCGGGACGGGGCACCGTCTACAGCTTCGTGGTCAACCACTACCCGCAGGTCCCGGCGTTCGACTACCCGCTGGTGGTGGCCCTGGTCGAGCTCGAGGAGGGCACCCGGCTGGTGGCCAACGTCGACGGCATCGCCCCCGAGGACGTAGCCATCGGAATGCCGGTGGTGGCCGGGTTCGAGGCGTTCGACGATGACCTGACCCTGCCCGTGTTCCACCCCGACCCCGGGGGTGCGGCCGCCACCGACGAGACGAGGACGAGCTAGTGGACTTCACGTTCAACGAAGAGCAGCGGGCGGTCCAAGAGGCCGCAGAGGGCATCTTCTCCGGCCTGGTCACCCCCGACCGGGTGCAGCAGGTGGAGTCCACCGAGGACCGGTTCGACCGGGAGCTCTGGGCCGGCCTGGCCCGGGCCGATCTGCTCGGGCTGTCCATCCCCGAGGCGTTCGGGGGAGGGGGCTACGGCCTGGTCGAGCTGGCTCTCGTCCTCGAGGGCCAGGGCCGGTCGGTGGCGCCGGTGCCCCTCTGGGCCACCGCGGTCCTGGGCGCCATGCCCGTCGCCGAGTTCGGCTCGACGGCCGCCAAGGGGGCGATCCTTCCCGGTGTGGCGGCCGGTGAGGTCGTGCTCACCGCAGCGCTGACCGACGTGGCCGGCGACATCGCGGTGGGGGGGCCGGGCCGGCCCTCGGTGTCGGCGAAGCCGGTCGGGGCCGGGATCATCCTCTCGGGGACGGCCTTCGCCGTGCCCGCGGCCCACGTCGCCGATCGGGTGCTGGTCCCGGTCGCACTGGACGAGGGTGTGGTCGTCGCCCTGGTCGATCCGCGGGCCGAGGGGGTGGCCCTCGAGCGGGCGGAGACCACCAACCGCGAGGTCCATCCCCACCTCCGTCTCGACGGGGTGGAGGTGGCCCCCGACGACCTGCTGGCCGGCGGCGATCCGACGCGGGGCGGCGAGGTGGTGACCTGGATGCTCGAGCGGGCCTGGACCGGGCTGTGCGCTTTGCAGGTCGGGGTGACCGAGGCGGCGGTGTCCCAGACGGCCGCCTACCTGAACACCCGCCATCAGTTCGGCCGGCCGCTGTCGACCTTCCAGGCCACGTTGCTCCGGGCCGCTGACGCCGCCATCGACACCGAGTGCATCCGGGTGACCCTGTGGCAGGCGGCCTGGCGCCTCGACAACGGGCTCGACGCGGCCCTGGCCGTGAACGTGGCCTCGTGGTTCGCCGCCGAGGCCGGGCAGCGGGCGGTGTTCTCGACCCAGCACCTGCACGGCGGCATGGGGGCGGACGTCTCCTATCCGATCCACCGCTACTTCCTCTGGGGGAAGCAGATCGAGCTGATGCTCGGGCCCCCGAGCGCACAGCTGGCCCGGTTGGGACGCCAGGTCACCGACCAGCTGCGGGCGGGCCGGGCGGTGCCGGCATGAGCGGCGCAGCCACGGCGCGGGCCACCACCCTTCGCTTCGAGGAGGTGGCCGTCGGCGACGCCCTGCCCGAGCTGCCCATCCCGTTGACCCGCACCCTGATCGTGTCGACCGCCATCGCCTCCCGCGACTACCAGGACGTCCACCACGACCCGGTGCTGGCTGTGGCCCGCGGGTCGAAGGACATCTTCATGAACATCCTCTCGACCAACGGCATCGTCGGGCGCTACGTGACCGACTGGTCCGGCCCCGGTGCGGTGCTGACCGATGTCCGGATCAGGCTGGGGGCGCCGAACTACCCCGACGACACCATGACGCTGACCGGGTCGGTGACCGGCAAGGACGAGGCGGCTGGCGCCGACGGCTACGGGGGGGTCGAGGTGACCCTGCGGGGGGCCAACAGCCTGGGGGACCACGTCACCGGGACCGTGGGCCTGCGCCTGCCCGGCGAGGGGAGCCCGGTCCGATGAGCGGGGAGCGCCACTCGTTCACCGGAAACACGGCCATCGTCGGCATCGGGGCCACCGAGTTCTCCAAGGAGTCCGGCCGCAGCGAGCTCCGCCTGGCCGCCGAGGCGGTCGACCTGGCCCTGCGGGACGCGGGCATCGAGCCGGCGGAGGTGGACGGCATGGTCACCTTCAGCTCCGACACAAATCCGGAGATCGAGATCGCCCGGAGCCTGGGCATGGGGGAGCTCACCTTCTTCAGCCGGATCCACTACGGGGGCGGCGCGGGGTGCGCGACCATCCAGCAGGCGGCGATGGCCGTGCAATCGGGGGTGGCCGATGTCGTCGTCTGCTACCGGGCGTTCAACGAACGGTCGGGGAACCGGTTCGGCGCCGGAGTGCAGAACCGTCCGCCGGCACCCAACGCCGAGACGGCCAACTTCGCCTGGTACGCGCCGGTGGGCCTGCTGACGCCGGCGCAGTGGGTGGCCATGGCCGCGCAGCGCTACCTCCACGTGTCGGGGGCGACCTCCGAGGACCTCGGCCGGGTGGCGGTCGCCGACCGCCGGCACGCGGCGGCCAACCCGAAGGCCTGGTTCTACGAGCAGCCGATCACCCTCGAGGACCACCAGGCGTCGCGGTGGATCGTCGAGCCTCTCCACCTCCTCGACTGCTGCCAGGAGACCGACGGGGGACAGGCCCTGGTGGTGACCTCCCTCGATCGGGCCCGGGACCAACCCACCCCGCCGGTGGTCATCGAGGCCGCGGCCCAGGGTGCGGGCCCGGGCCAGGAGATGATGACCTCCTACTACTACGACGACCTCTGCGGCCTCGGCGAGATGGCCGCCGTGGCCCGCCAGCTGTGGCAGACCTCGGGGTTGTCGCCCGCCGACATCCAAACGGCCGTGCTCTACGACCACTTCACCCCCTATGTCCTCTACCAGCTCGAGGAGCTCGGCTTCTGCGGCAAGGGCGAGGCCAAGGACTTCGTCCGGGACGGCAACATCGAGGTGGGCGGCGGGCTGCCCATCAACACCCACGGCGGTCAGCTGGGCGAGGCCTACCTGCACGGGATGAACGGGATCGCCGAAGGGGTGCGCCAGGTCCGGGGCAGCTCGGTCAACCAGGTTCCCGACGTCAGCCACGTGCTGGTCACCGCCGGCACCGGCGTGCCGACCAGCGGGCTCATCCTCGGCGTGGACGGCTGAAGGTCCGGACGCCCCAGGCACTCACCGGGCGGCCTCAGCGCT
>Ga0307374_10006779_pt1 | contig 17841 bp, 20 predicted proteins | sample OX3MG_FD_202532 | JGI IMG/M metagenome (GOLD analysis project Ga0307374, IMG submission 202532) | Soil microbial communities from Risofladan, Vaasa, Finland - OX-3 | ecosystem: Environmental > Terrestrial > Soil > Coastal area > Acid sulfate soil | place: Finland: Risofladan, Vaasa | collected... | reverse complement strand
CGGTGAACGGGAAATACGAGGGCCGCAGCCGGGAGTGGATATCGGGGCCGAAATAGGCGGTCGTGAACGCCTCGATGGTCCCGGCCAGGTCGGCGAAGGAGATACCCCGGTCGACGACCAGGCCTTCGATCTGATTGAAGGTGGGGATATGCCGGGCGTCGGGCGTGTCGCGCCGGTAGCAGCGACCGGGCATCACGGCGTAGACGGGCGGGTACTGCGCCTGCATCAGCCGGATCTGCACCGGCGACGTGTGGGTCCGAAGCACCACCGTCTCCGGCTCGCCCAGCTCCAGATAGAGGGTGTCCCACATCCCCCGGGCCGGGTGGGCCGGCGGCATGTTCAGGGCTTCGAAGTTGTACCAGTCGGTCTCCACCTCGGGCCCCTCGGCCACCCAGAAGCCCATGCCCACGAAGACGTCCTCGAGTTCGTCGCGCGTCCGCTGCACCAGATGGAGATGCCCCCGCCAAGAAACGTCGCCGGGCAGCACTTCGGTCAGATCGCGCCGGTCGGCGGCCAACCGGTCGTGCCGGGCGCCCTTCTCGAGGGTCTCCCGCCGGCCGGCCACCAGGGCTTCGATTTCCTTCCGCACCGCCTGCAGCCGTTGCCCGGCCTCACGGCGTTGGTCCGGCTCCATCCCGGCCAGCGCCCTCTGCTCCCCGGCCAGGGCCGACCTCTTCCCGAGCAGCTCCGTCTCCAGCCCGGCCAGCTCCTCCAGCGAGGCGGCGGCGGCGACCCGGGACCCGGCCTCGGCCACCAGGGTCTCGTCGCTCACGGGGTCCCCTTCATCCGCAGCACGTTAGTCATCCCGGTCAGGGTCACGAACCCGGTGAGATGGTCAAACATGGCGGACGTCACCAGACCCGGACGACTCCCTCCGGTTCCACCGTTCGAGCGGACCGTGCCGTCGGGGTGAGAGGTCGTTCCGAGTGGGATCCCTCTCGGTGCCCAGCTGTCGGCCACCGCCTCGAACAGATCGGGCACGGCCGGCGTCCCGTCGCCGTTCACCAACCCCCGGCCGCCTTGCTCGGGCAACGGCTGAGACGCCCCCCCACCCCGACCTCGCTGTCCATCGGGAGATCTCCCGGACCCCCGCTCGTTGGTCCGGGTCGAGCAGGAGGGCGACGGCCACGTCCCGTCCGACGGTGCACGAACCGGTCTGCGCTCGGCGTACCACCTGGGGTAGCGAGACTGACATCGAACATCGCCAGGGAGGCGCCGTTGCTCGGCCAAAACCTCAATTTTGGTGATTGCACGGCGGAGATGTGCTTCAACACTGTGAGAATCAACGCAGTGCGAGGACAGGTCGACTCGAAGTCGGTTGTCGAGTTCTCTCTTGGTGATCGGAATCTCTATTGGTGATCGGACCATGACGATGCTGGGTGGAAGAATCGGGGGCGCCGTTCTCGTAGGAACGGTAGTTGTTCTCGTGGTCACGGTAGCTGCTGCGGACCGTGGGTCAGCCGTCCACGCACGCTCGAGCCATACCATCAATCCGACAACCATCCCACTCGGGGACGGTCACGTTTCGAGCACGCCGCGTCGGAAATATGTGGACTCCTGCATCTCCTTCCCACCGTCACAAAGCCAGAGCCTTCCCTGGATCAACTCGAAGAAGAAGACCTGGAATTCCGAGACCAAGCCGGAAGTCCAAGGCTCCGTGGCCTGGCCAGAGGCTCAATATTCGGTGACGTTGAGCGGCACGAGCCGAATCATCGAGACGAACGACCTTCCCGTGAACCACACCACCGGGATCTTTCCCATCTCGCCGTCTGATCCGGCTTACGCGTACGACCACAATCCCAACCACATCGCGGCCCATCCCACCACATGGACGCTGCCCGCCGATCCCGTTGCCGCCTCCACGCCGTCGTGTACGGGACTCGGGCCGATCGGTGTACTTAGCGATGGGATTCTTCTCTTCAACGCCTTGGATGCCCAGGGTCGAGATGCCGCCGCTCACGAGGTCCAAGACAGTTGCTGGGGACACCCCGATGGTGCCGACGAGTACCACCATCACGACGTCCCCTCATGCATCCTGGACCCAGCCACGGGTCAATCGACCCTCGTCGGATATGCGATCGACGGATACGGCATCTACGTCGAGAAGAACAAAGAAGGAGCCCTTCTCACCGATTCCAATCTCGATGCCTGTCATGGAAGGACGAGCAAGGTGATGTGGAACGGGACGATGACTCGCATCTATCACTACGACGCGACGCTGGAATACCCCTATACGGTCGGATGCTTCCACGGCACCCCCATCACCCATTGATCCTTCGTCTTGAGATTTGCCCTCGTCTACGAGAGCGACCCGGCTTCCTTCGACGACAAGAACCCTGTGCCATTTCCGAAGCCGAGAACACCGGCACCGACAGCAACACGCACCCGCTTCCTTAGCCTCCGGTCGTGGAACGGGCCCGGCGGACCTCGAAGCACAGCACGGTGGCCGCCATCGACACGTTGAGCGACTCGGCCCGACCGGCCATGGGGATGGTCACGGACATGTCGAGCCTCCCGCCCAGATCCTCGGGGAGCCCCGAGGCCTCGTTCCCGAACACGAGCGCCAGGGGCGCCACCAGGTCCACCTCGGTGTAGGGGGTCCCCCCGTGGGCCACGGCGCCCAGACACCGCAGGCCGTTGCCCTTCAGGGTCTCGAGGACCAGGCCCGGCTCCGGATCGGCCACCACGGGGAGGTGGAGCACCGAGCCGGCCGAGGCCCGCACCGTCTTCGGATTGAACGGATCGACCGTTCCGGCGCAGCAAACCACCCCGTCGGCGCCGGCGGCATCGGCGCTGCGGATCACGGCCCCGGCGTTCCCCGGATCACGGACGTCGACACAGACGACCACGAAGCTGGCCCCGGCCAGATCCCCCAGGCCGGCCCGCGGCATCCGCACCACGGCCAGCAGCGGCTGGGGGGTCACCGTGTCGGCCACCCGCTCCACCACACCGGGGGCCAGATCGAAAATCCGCACCCCCAGGCCCCGGGCCCGCTCGACGGCCTCCTGGACGGCCGGGGCGGTGCCCCCGTCGGCACCGACGAAGACGGCTTCCACCTCGGCTCCGGCGTCGAGGGCACCCAACAACACCTTCGCCCCCTCGACGACGAACGCGCCCTCCGCCTGCCTTACGCTTCGCCGCCGGACCAGCCGCCGCAGCCGCTGGACCCGTTGGTGCCGTATCCCGAGCTGCGTCAGGAGGCGTCCACCGTCTCGGCCTCGACAGCCGCTACCTCGGTCGGCGCAACCGTCTCGGCGGCCTCCGGGGTCGATGACCCGCCGCCCGGGGATCCGCCCGTCTCCGGCGGCAGGGCGGCCTTGGCCAGGCCGACCAGCTGGGCGAAGGAGTCGGGGTCGGTCACGGCCAGGTCGGCCAGTACCTTGCGGTCCACGGTGATCTCGGCATGCCGCAGACCGGCGATCAGCCGGCTGTAGCTCATGTCGTTGGCCCGCGCCGCGGCGTTGATCCGCTGGATCCACAGACGCCGGAAGTCACCTTTGCGGGCCCGCCGGTCGCGGTAGGCGTACCGCATCGAGTGCATGACCGCTTCGTTGGCGGAGCGGAAGCTCCGGCTGCGGTTGCCGTAGTACCCCTGCGCCTGCTCGAGCACGGCACTGCGGTGCTTCTTGCCGTTGATGGCGCGCTTCACCCTGGCCACGTCCAACTCCCTTCATGAGGTCGATCTCTCGTCTCGGTGGCCTCGGAAACCCGACCACCGCCACCGCCACCTTCGTGGGGGGCTGTTACTCCCGATACTCCGGACGACTCAGCTGCTCCCGACGACTCAGCTGCTCCCGACGACTCAGCGTCCAAGCAGTCGTCGGACCTCGCGCCGGTCGGCGGGGGCCACGTCGCCCTCGCGCCCTAAACGCCTCGTCCGGCGCGACGACTTCTTCTCGAGCAGGTGCGACCGGTTCGCCTTCAGTCGACGGATCTTCCCCGTCCCGGTGATCTTGAACCGCTTGGCGGCTCCCCGGTCGGTCTTCATCTTCGGCATCTCTCAGGTCCCCTCTTCGATCGGGACCGCGGGCCCGCCCGTAGGCACACCCTCCGCCCCGGCGGCACCACCCCCGTTGCTCGATGGCGCCGGGGTGGCGTTGATCGTCTTCGCTACCTCTGTCGCCGGCGCTTGTGTCGCCGGCGCTTGTGTCGCCCGAGCCGGCATCGCTCCGTTCTCCTCGTCCTTCGGACCCTTGGCCGCCGCCGACTGCTTGGCCCGCTTGTCCGGAGCGAGCACCATCACCATGTTCCGGCCGTCCAACCTCGGTTCCGCCTCCACCTTGGCCATGCCCTCGACCCGTTCCGCCAGCCGGTCGAGGATCTTCTTCCCCAACTCCGGATGGAAAACCTCACGGCCCCGGAACATGATCGTCACCTTGACCTTGTGACCCTCGTCCAGGAACCTGATCACCTGTCGGGTCTTGGTGTCGAAGTCCCCGATGCCGATCTTCGGCCGGTACTTCATCTCCTTGATCCCGACGCTCGTGGTCTTGCGCCGCGACTCCTTGGCCTTCTGGGCCGCGTCGAACTTGAACTTTCCGTAGTCCATGATGCGGCAGACGGGTGGATTGGCCTGAGGGGCAACCTCCACCAGATCCAGATCGAGCTGTCGAGCGAGGGTCAACGCTTCCGGCAACGGCCTGATCCCGAGTTGAAGCCCATCGGGGTCTACCAGCCGCACATCCCGAGCGCGGATGCGGTCGTTGATCCTTGGCTCACCGGTCGTCGTGGTGGTGGCGATGCGGCATCTCTCCCGTCATTGTGGACGCCGGGTCTCCCCGGAGCCCTCGTCGGAAGCGCGACCGCTGCCCGTGGTTCTCGTCCTCGACGACACCACCGTGACCCGACGCACCACTTCCGTGGCGGCCGGGTGGGGGTGCACGAACGTGCGACCCCGCTTCCCTGTTCACTTGAGCATCTACGCTACCAGGGGTGAGCAGCCTCTGGACACCTGACGGAGAGCACCGGGTCGGCCGCGAGTCACCCCCCGGGAACCCGGCCGCCGGCCCCCCGGCGGGCCCGGCCGGCGGTGCCGGGCCGGACGCCGACGCCTTCGACGCCTTCGACGACATGGACGACCTGAGCCCCGAGGACCGCGAGGCGTTGGCCGCCCGGCTCGACGAGTTGCGCAGCCAACTCATGGCCACCCCGGCCGAGGTCGTCATCGCCAACCACGCCTACGGCCTCTTCGAACTGGCCGCCATCCACCTCTCCCAGCAGCCACCCCTGCTCGAGCAGGCCCGCCTGGCTGTCGACGCCCTGGGAGCCGTCGTCGGGGCTCTCACCGGCCGTCTGGGCGAGGCCGAACCGTCACTCCACGACGCCCTGGCCCAGATCCGGCTCACCTTCGTCCAGATCGCCGAAATGGTGAAGACCCCGCCGGCCGACGGTGCGGCCGACGGTGCGGCCGACGGTTCAGCAGGCGGCGGCGGGACATAGTCCTCGACCGACCCTTATAGTCCTCGACCGACCCTTACAGGTCCTCGACCGACCGTTACAACCGGATGCTTCCATGTCTTCGTGGATCTCGAAGTCCTGACCGAGGCGATTGATCGTCTCAGCGAATCCGGACCCTCGGCCTTTACCGACACGGAGTCGATCGAGACCCTGTTCCGCCAGCTTTCCCGCCTCGAGGCGTTCGTCACCGAGAAGGCTGCCGACTTCGACGCTGCCGGAAACTGGGTGCCCGACGGCGCCTTCAACGCCGCCATGTGGCTGGCCACCCGTTGCCATCTCCCCAAGGTTGAGGCCCGGCGCATGGTCCGACGGGGCCGAGAGCTCCGACATCTCCCGGACTGTGCTCAGGCCTGGGAGCAGGGCGACATCACGGCGGCCCAGGTGGACGCCATCATCCCCTTGCGTCATGGCTCGACCGAGGAGGCCCTGACTCGCGACGAGGAGATGCTCGTCATACAGGCCGCGACCCTGCGTTACGAGTCCTTCGTCAAGGCGGTCGACTACTGGAAACAGATGGCCGACCCCGACGGCGTCGAGGAGGACGAGCAACGGCGTCAGGCCCGGCGCGACGTCTATCTCGAGCGCAGCTTGGGAGGGATGTGGCTGGGCCAGATCACCCTCGACCCCATCTCCGGAACCATCGTGGGCGGAGAGCTCGAACGCCTCGAGCAGATCATGTTCAGAGCCGACTGGGCCGAGGCCCGGGCCGCACTCGGCCGAGACCCGACCGTCGCCGACCTGGCCCGGACCCCCGGTCAGCGCCGGGCCGACGCGTTGGTCGAGATGGCCACCCGGAGCCGGACGGTGCCGGCCGACGGGCGCCGACCGTTCCCCCTCTTCAGCGTCCTGATCGACTACGAATCGATGCGAGGACGGGTCTGCGAGCTGGCCGACGGCACCGTGATCGCTCCGGGCTCCCTCCTTCCCTGGCTGACCGAGGCCTATCTCGAGCGGGTCGTTTTTGCCCCCGACCGTCGCGTCGAGGTCTCGTCGACCGCCCGGCTTTTCACCGGGGCGACACGACGGGCCATCGAACTCCGAGACCGCGAGTGCACCCACCCCTACTGCGACGTGCCGGCGGACGCCTGTCAGGCGGACCACATCATCGAGTACACCGATGGCGGTCCCACCATCCAGAAGAACGGTCAGATGCACTGCGGCTTCCATAACCGCTGGAAGTCCACGGCCTGAGTCCCATCCGACGGATCCTTCCGTCCTGGTGATGAACAAAACGACATCCACTAATTACACAACTCCTAGCCTTACCTTTTGTGCTTTTTGTGTCTATATGATATATTCGTCTCCATGAGGTCAGGGACCTTCGATGCCGCCACTCCGTCCGATAGCGATGATTTGCTCACCACTGGGGAAGCGGCGGCACTGTTGAACACCTCTCGCCAGCACATCGTCGACCTTTGCAACGCCGGCGACATCCCGTTCTCCACCGTCGGTCGGCACCGCCGGGTTCGGCGAGGCGACATCGAGACTCTTCGGACGCGCACGGGACGCCTCACGAAGGACCAACTCCGCAGCCTGTGGCTCGGTCACGCCGTTGCCGGGAAGCTGGTTCTCGATCCAGAAGGGGTGCTGGCCAAAGCCCGGGAGAATCTCGAACTCCAGCGCACCCGTGCTCGGGGTCGGGCGTCACATTGGTTGGTCGAGTGGGACAAGCTGCTCGAGGGACCGATCGGCGACGTCTTGGTCGCTCTCACCTCCCCAGTGCCTCGATCACGTGAGCTCCGGCAGAACTCGCCATTCAGCGGTGTCCTGAGCGAAGACGAACGTCTCTGTGCCCTCGGAGCCTTCGGACGCGTGAACCGTTCCCCTCGGTCATGAACAGAGAGGACCTCGCCCACATCCTGCGCTCAGCGGCCCAGATTGCCGGCGACAACGACATCCTCATCATCGGAAGTCAGGCGATCCTTGGTTCATTCAGCGAGGACGAGCTCCCCGACGAGACGTACATGTCGATTGAAGCTGATGTGGCCTTTTTCGATGATCCGGGGGGCGACAAGTCCGACATGGTCGACGGAGCCATCGGCGAGGGGTCGTTGTTCCAGACAACTCACGGCATCTACGGCCAAGGAGTCAGCGTGGAGACGGCGGTGCTGCCCGCTGGTTGGCGTGCCCGTCTGGTGCCCTTCGTCCGACCTGATGCCCTGCCCAGTCGGGCCCTGTGCCTCGAACCCCACGATCTCGTGATCTCGAAACTGGTGGCTGGGCGCGAGAAGGACTTCATCTTCACCGGAGCCCTCTTGAGGGCGGGTCGTGTCTCGGCCGATCTCCTGCGGGAGCGTGCCGACGAACTCGAGGTTCTCGGAGCCATTCGACGTCGCGTCATCGACGATATCGGTCGCCTCCAGAGGTCGAGCTGACCTCGACCGTCACAGAGCCACGATGTCGCGGGCCTCGAGCCGCCCGAGATGGCCGGCGGCGAGCGTGAAGATGACCGGCCTTCCGATCTCGATATGACGGGTCCCGTCCGACACGGCCGTGCAGTGGAACGGGTAGCGGCGGCCGTCTTCATCGAGGACCGTCCCGAGACCCCGGAGATCGTCGAAGGCGGCGACGCTGCCCGTCCGGGTGGCGTTCATCCTGGCCGAGTGGGTCACGACTCCGACCTTGAGCCCGTCAGTGGACGATCTTGGACAGCGGGAGCTCGATGATGTCGGTCGCCCCCTTGTCCTTCAGAGCCGGGATCAGGATGTTCACCTGGTCCTTCGGCACCACTGTCTCGACGGCGAAGCCGCCCCCACCTGACAGCTCCGACACGGTCGGCGACTTGAGGGCGGGGAGCACGGCGATCACGTCGTCAAGTGCGCTGCGGGCCACGTTCAGCTTGAGCAGCACCTTGCCCCGGGCCTCGAGGGTCCCCTGCAGCAGAGTCAGGATCTGCGCCATGGCGTGCCGCTTGGTGGGATCGGCGGCCGCCGTCGGATTGGCGATCAATTCCGTACACGATTCCAACAGCGTGCCGATGATCCGCAGACCCGCGGCGTTGAGCGCCCGGCCGGTCTCGGTGATCTCCACCACGGCGTCGGCGATGTCGGGGATCTTCGCTTCGGTGGCACCATAGGACAACCGGATCTCGGCGTGGACACCCTGCTTCTCGAGCAGTCGCCGGGTCAGCTCGGGGTACTCGGTGGACACCCGGCACCCGGCCGGCAGATCGGCCACCGAGGTGACGGCGGAGTCGCGGGCCACGGCCACCACCACCCGGATGGGGTTGCTCGTCGCCTTCGAATAGGCCAGGGTCCCGAGCGACACGACGTCGGCGCCCGTCTCCTCGATCCAGTCGCGTCCGGTGATCCCCAGATCGAAGAGCCCGTCGGCCACATAGAGGGGGATCTCCTGCGGCCGCAGGATCCGCACGTCCTCGATGCGGGGATCGTCGATGCTGCCGCGGTACTCGACCTCGGACCCCCGCACGACGGCCAGGTCGGCATGAGTGAACAGCTCCATCGTCGCCTTCTCGAGCGAGCCCTTGGGCAGCACCAACCGCAACATCAGACAGCCCCGGTCCGTCGTCCCCCGGGAGCCGGGGCCGGCAGCATCTCGAGCAGCCGCACCATCTCCAGAGCGGTGACGGCCGCCTCGTAGCCCTTGTTGCCCTGTCCCGGCCCGGCCCTTTCGGTGGCCTGGGCCACCGTCTCGGTGGTGAGCACGCCGAAGATCACCGGCACGCCGCTGTCCAGCGCCACCCGCTGCAGGCCGGCGGCACACTCCCCGGCCACGAAGTCGAAATGGGCGGTGTCACCCCGGATGACGGCCCCCAGGGCGATGACCGTGTCGTAGTCACCGCAGCGCAGCAGGCGCGAGGCGGCCAAGGGAAGCTCCACGGCACCGGGCACCCAGGCCACAGCCACCGTGTCGAGCGCCACCCCGTGGTCCTTCAGACCGGCGAGCACACCGTCGAGCAGCCGTTGGGTGATCCCGCCGTTGAACTTGGCGCAGACGACCGCCACCCGGGCGGGACCGCCGGCGCCGGCCTCGTACGACACTCCCACCACTTGGGCCACGTCGGCGATAGCCCCGGGACGCAGCGCCGTCTCGTCAGAGCTCGTCATCGAGTCCCTCCATGATGTGGCCCAGTCGGGCCTGCTTCGTCCGCAGGTACTCGATGTTCTCGGGATTGGCATGATTGGCCAGCGGCACCCGGTCGGTGATGTCGAGACCGAATCCCTCCAGACCGCCGTACTTCATCGGGTTGTTCGTCATCAGCCGCATGGTGGTCACGCCGAGGTCGACCAGGATCTGCGCCCCGATCCCGTATTCACGGTTGTCCACGGGCAGTCCCAGCTCCAGGTTGGCGTCGACGGTGTCATGGCCCTGTTCCTGCAAGTGATAGGCCCGCAGCTTGTGGGCGAGTCCAATCCCGCGCCCTTCGTGACCGCGCAGATAGACGACCACTCCGGTCCCGGCGCCGGCGATCAACCGCAAGGCCTCGTGCAACTGCGGCCCACAGTCACAGCGCAGCGATCCGAGCACGTCACCGGTCAGGCATTCGGAGTGCACCCGGACGAGCACGTCGCTCTGTCCCGCCAGATCGCCCTTCACGATGGCCAGGTGGTGCTCGCCGTCGATGACCGACTCGTAGACATAGCCGCTGAAGTCGCCGAACTCGGTGGGAATGCGCGCCGGACCGGCAATCCTCCGCACCAGCTTGTCCTTGCGCCGCCGGTAGCGCACCAGATCGGCGATGGAGATCAGCAGCAGGTCGTACTTCTTGGCGAAGGCTTCGAGTTCCGGCTGCCGGGCCATGCCCTGCTTGTCCTCGGAGACGATCTCGCACAGCACGCCGGCCGGATAGAGACCGGCGGCCTTCACCAGGTCGATGGTGGCCTCGGTGTGGCCGGCCCGCTTGAGCACCCCCCCGGCCCGGTAACGCAGCGGGAAGATGTGACCAGGTCGGTTCAGGTCGGTGGCCCGGGTGTGAGGATCGATCAGGGCCTGGATGGTGGCCGCACGGTCTTCGGCCGAGATTCCCGACGACGTCCCGTGCCGGTAGTCCACGCTCACCGTGAACGCCGTCCGCTGCGATTCCGTGTTGGCGGTCACCATGAGGGGCAGTTCCAACTGGTCGGCCCGGTCGGCGGTGAGCGGCGTACAGATCACACCCGAGGTGTGAGCCAGGAAGAAAGCGATCTTCTCGGGCGTGGCCGCCTGGGCCGCCATCACCAGGTCCCCCTCGTTCTCGCGGTCCTCGTCGTCGACCACGATCACGATCTCGCCCCGGCCGACGGCGGCGATGGCGTCTTCGACCCGGGCTATCTCCATGTCGTCGCGTCCTGGGTCGTCGCGTCCTGGGTCGTCGCGTCCTGGGTCGTCGCGTCCTGGGCTCTTCGCACCAGCACCGTCATGCCGCCTCCAACTCCACCCGGAGATCGTCTCCGAGCCTGGTGACCGAGACCAACCGGCCCCGCCACAGGCCTTCCATACTCGAGGCGCCCGCTCCGCCGAACATGGGCACGGCATCGTTCCCGCCGAACAACACCGGAGCCAGGTAGACCACGTACCGGTCCACCACCCGGTGGTGGTGAAAGGCGTGGGCCACCGTGGCGCCCCCTTCCACCAACACCTGCAGGATCCCCTGTCCGCCGAGCTCGTCGAGCACGGCGCCCGGTTCGCCGTTCATCTCCATGGCCGGCAGCACCCGGGCACCGGCCGGGGCCTTGCCCAGCACCACCCGTACCGGTTGCCGTTCGGACCCGGGTTCCAACCGGACGGTCAGCTGGGGGTCGTCGCTGCGCACCGTCCCCGCCCCCACGAGCACGGCGTCGGAGCAGGCCCGCAGCCGGTGGGCGTCGGCCCGGGCCTCGGCGCCGGTCAGCCACTTCGAAGACCCGTCCGGCGCGGCGATCCGACCGTCGAGGCTGGCGGCCAACTTGAGAACGACCCAGGGCCGGCCGGTCCGCCGGTGCTTCAGGTACGGGGCGAGCAGCTCGGCGCCTTCCTCGGCGGCCACGCCCACCGTCACCTCGACGCCGGCCTGGCGCAGTTCGTCCACGCCACGTCCCGACACCCGCGGGTCGGGATCGAGCAGCCCCACCACCACCCGGGAGACACCCGAAGCCAGGATCGTGCCCGTGCACGGCGGTGTCAGGCCGTGGTGGCCGCAGGGCTCGAGCGTCGTATAGAGAGTGCCGCCGTGGGCCTGGTCACCGGCGGCGGCCAGGGCCACCACCTCGGCGTGGGACCCCCCCGGGGGCTGGGTGGCCCCCTCGAAGCTCCGTCCGCCGGCCACCACCACACATCCCACCCAGGGATTGGGCGCCGTCCGGGTCCGCACCGAGGCGGCCAGGCCCAGGGCGCGTCGCATGGCATAGAGGTCTTCACCCTGGTCACCCGGACCGGGTGACCGGTTCGGAGCCGGCGTCATGGGACCACGAGTCTACCGGTGACCCGCCAGCGCCTTCTCCCCCGCCTCCCGGATACGGCGCGCCGCCTCCCAGGGTCGATCGGCACCGAAGACGGCCGAGCCGGCCACCAGAACCCGGGCCCCGGCGGCCACCACCAGGGGAGCCGTCTCCTCGTCGATCCCGCCGTCCACCTCGAGCTCGGCGCCGAGCCCGCGCCGGTCGAGCTCCTGGCGGGTCCGGGCGATCTTGGGCAGCACCTCGGCCATGAAGCTCTGGCCCCCGAAGCCCGGGTGCACCGTCATGCACAGGATCAGGTCGGCCTCGTCGAGAAACGGGTCGATGGCCTCGTACGGGGTCTCGGGATTGACGGCCAGCCCCGCCCGCAGCCCCAGGCTCTTGGCCTCGGCCAGCAGGGCCGAGGTCTGCCCCACCTCGACATGCACCGTGCAGCCGTCGGCCCCGGCCCGCCGGAAGGCCTCCAGGTAGGCGCCCGGATCGGTCATCATCAGATGGCAGTCGAAGAAGAGCCCCGAGTGCTTGCGCAACGATTGCACCACGGGCGGCCCGATGGTCAGGTTGGGAACGAAGTGGCCGTCCATCACGTCGATATGCAGCCAGTCGGCCTCGGCCGTCACCTCGCCCACCGCCTCGGCCAGCCCCCCGAAGTCGGCCGACAGCACCGAGGGGGCGATCTTGAGCATCAGATCGTCGAGCCTACGACCGAATCATCCGGCCGCGGGGCCCTCATCCCCGAGCCTCTCGCCTGGTTCCGGCCGCACCCCGCGACGCCAGTCGGCGGCCCCCATGGGCTTCTTCCCGGCCGGCTGCACCGACACCAGCTCGAGCCATCCCGACCCGCAGCCGACCACCGGACCCTTCGTCGGGCCGGTCCCCTCACCGATGCCCGTGCCCTCGCCGCCCACGGCGTCGAACATCCGGCCCGGCGCCGGAGGCGATACGGGGTCGCCGGCCGCGGCCGTCGCCTCCCCCACCCGGGAGTCGAGCACCCGGAGCCGTTCGCCCCGGAACGTCGTCCAGGCCCGGTCGAGCCGGACCACCCGCTGCACCGACCCTGCCGGCTGCTCCCAGTCGAGCCGGAACTCCCCGGGATCGAGCTTGGCCGCATAGGTCGGTTCGCCCTCCTGGGCCTCGCCCGGCCCGAGGCCCTCCACCCCGCCGGCCAGCACCTCGGTCACCAGGGCGGCCCCGGCGGCCGACAGCCGCTCGACCAGGGCGCCGGCGTGCTCGTCGGCTCCGATGGCCAGTTCGTCCCGGGCCAGCACCGGGCCGGTGTCGAGCCCGGCTTCGAGCCGCATCACGCAGACCCCGGTCACCGCGTCCCCGGCCAGGATGGCCCGTTCCACCGGCGCCGCCCCCCGCCACCGGGGCAGCAGGGAGAAGTGCACGTTGATCATGTCCAGGGCGTCGAGGACCCGGGGGGGCACGATCTTCCCGTAGGCCACCACCACGGCCAGCTCGGCGCCCACCTCGAGAACGTCGTCCAGACGGTCGCTCACGGCCAGACCGAGACCCTGGGCGGCCGCCTTCACGGCGCTCGGCTGAAGCGTGCTCCCCCGCCCGCGCCGGGTGTCGGCCCGGCTCACCACCAGCGCCACCTCGTGACCGGCGGCCACCAGGGATTCGAGGGGGGCCACGGCGGCCGGGGGCGATCCCAGATAGGCAAGCCGGGCCACTGAAGTCAGTCTTGGCTCGGGGAGCGGATCAGAGACCGTCGTGGTCGACGCCGGCGCCGGCCCCGGTGCCGGCCAGCCGGGCCAGCCCGTCGGGATCGCTCCCGGCCAGCGCCCATGACCGCAGGATCCGCAGCGCCTCTTTGCGCTGTTCGTCGTCGAGCCGTTCGACCAGCAGCACCCCGTCGAGGTGGTCGACCTCGTGCTGGAAGACCCGGGCCTCGAACTCGTCCGCCTCGATCGAGATCTCGTTGCCGTCGAGGTCCCGGCCGGTCAAGTGGATCTCCTTGGGCCGCACGATGGGCCAGGACAGTCCCGGGATGGACAGGCATCCCTCCATGTACGTCCACTCGCCCCTGGCCTCGGAGATCACCGGGTTCACGATCGTCTTCGGCCCCTCGTCGTCGTGCAGGTCGTAGACGAAGATCCTCTTCTGCACGCCCACCTGGGGTGCGGCCAACCCCACCCCGGGGGCCTCGTACATGGTCACCACCATGTCGTCGGCCAGCACCTTCAGCCGTCCGTCGATCTCGGCCACCGCCGGGGCGCGCTGCTTCAGCACGGGATCGCCGAACAGCCGGATGGCGTACCTGGTCACCCTCTCATGGTACCGGCGCCGCTTCCGGTGCCGGTCTCCGGGGATGTCCGTCAGGGGATCACCATCGCCGACACCGGCGACAGCCCGCTCGTGCCCTTGGCCCGGTACATGGTCTGGATGTCGGTGAACTCGGCCAGGCCCCAGGGGCCGTTCTCCACCCCGATCCCGCTCCACTTGAAACCGCCGAAGGGGAACTGCGGGCCCATGGCCAGGTGCACGTTCACCCACGCGGTGCCCGCCTCCAGCCGGCCCGCCACCTCGGCCGCCCGGTCGGTGTCGGTCCCCCAGACCGAGCCCGACAGGCCGAAGGGCGTGGCGTTGGCCCGCTCCACGGCGTCGTCGATGTCCCGGTAGGAGATCACCGGCAGCGCCGGCCCGAACTGCTCCTCGTCCACGATCCGCACCCCGTCGGACAGCCCCGACAGCACGGTGGGCTCGAAGAAGTAACCCGGCCTGTCCATGGCCCGGCCGCCGGCGGCGGCCACCGCCCCGTGGGCCAGCGCATCGGCCACCAGCTCACCCACCCGGGCGTACTGGGGCGCGTTGTTGATCGGCCCGAGCTTGTTGGCGGCGTCGGTCCCGTCGCCCACGGTCACCGCCTTGGCCCGACTGGCCAGCAGGTCCACCACCTCGTCGTACATCGCCTCGGGCACGTAGACCCGCTTGATGGCCGAGCAGATCTGCCCGTTGTTGGCGAAGGCCCCGCCGAAGATCCCGTCGGCCACGGCGGCCGGGTCGGCGTCGTCCAGGATGATGGCGGGGTCGTTCCCGCCCAGCTCGAGTGTCACCCGCTTGAGGTCCGGGGCGGCGGAGGCGGCCACCAACTTCCCGGTCTCGATGGAGCCGGTGAAACTGATCTTGCGCGGCACCGGGTGCGACGTCATCTGTGCCCCCAGCTCGTCGCCGCCGCTCACCACGTTCAGCACCCCCGGCGGCAGCACCGACCGCAGCAATTCCCCCATCTTCAGCGTCGACAGCGGCGTGTAGGGCGAGGGCTTCATCACGATGGTGTTCCCGGCCAACAGTGCCGGGGCGATCTTCCAGAAGGCCAGGTTCACCGGGAAATTCCACGGTGTGATGGCGGCCACCACCCCGAGCGGCCGGTGCACGACCTCGACGGTGGCCTCGTCGTCGTCCTGCAGGATCTGCCGGGGCAACTCCAGGTCGGCGAAGTAGGTACACCACATGGCCGAGCCGAAGATCTCGAGGTTGGCGTCGTTCAGGGGCTTCCCCTGCTCGGCCGTGAGCAGGGGCGCGACCTCCTCGAGCGAGGCCATCAGCACCCCGGTGATCTCGCGCAGGCACTGCCGCCGGACGCTCTCGTCGGCCTTCCAGTCCCGGTAGGCCTTGGCCGCCGAGTCCATGGCCGCCTCGAGCTGGGCGGCCGAGCATTCCGGCGCCTGGGCGAAGACCTCACCCGTCGCCGGGTTGATCACCCCGAAGGTCTTCTCGGTGGCCACGGCCTCGCCGCCGATGGTCATGGTGAAGTCGGCCATCTGCTCCTCCTGCTCAGGGTCCCCCGATGGGTCCGCCACAAACCCTACGCCTCACCCCTCGCCATCAGGCCCGCACGGGGTCGACCTCCACCCGGAGCCGTCCCGGTGGTCGGGGCACGGCCGCCAGCAGGTCGGCCAGCGCCCGGTGGTCGGCGGCCCGCACCGACCACACCCCGTCGACCGGTCCCCGGACCTCGAGTCCCGCTGGGGCGGCGTCGCGCAGGGCGGAACCGTAGGCGTCGGCCGACGCCCCCGAGACGACGGCCATGGCGCTCACCGGAGGTAGGGCCAGAGCCCGACGGACCTCGAGTTCGGCGGCGGCCAGCCGACCGGGGTCGGCCAGGGCGGCCGAGCTGAGCACCTCGTGCTGGGGCAGCCGGGTCTGCACGAGGACCCGGCCATGGCCCCGCCCGCTCGATTCCGCTCTCGACGATCCCGCTCCCGCGCCCCCGCTCACCAGCCGGGCGGCCCGGGCCAGGAGGCCGAGTGCTTCCTCGGCGCCCCGCAGCCGGGGGGCGAGCAGCTCGGCGTCGAAATCCAAGAAGGCCACCCCGTCGGCCCGGTCGGTCCGGTGCAGCACCGCTTCGGTCCCCACCACCACCGCCGCCTCCCCGTCGCCCTCGACAGCGACCTCGCCCTCGACGACGCCGGCGCCTTCTCCCCGGCCTCCCTTCGCCTCCTTGGCCGCCGGACCCCAGACGGCGGCGACGGGCGCACCGGCCAGTGCCTCGAGCTCTTCGCGCACCCGGGTGACGCCGGGACGCAACGCCTTCATCCGGGTGGTGGCGCAGTGGGCGCAGATCACCGGACGCTGCTCCGCGCAGCGCCGGCAGCGCAGGAACGGCTGGCCGGCCCGGCCGCCGTCTTTCTCCGGGTCGACCAACTCGACGGCCGCCCGGCAGTGCTCGCAGCGGGCGATCTCGTGGCAGCCGGCACACGCCAGCAGCCGGACCCGGCCGGTCCGGTTCACCACGCAGACGATCCGCCGGCCCGGTTCGGCCACCCCCCACCGGACGAGCTCCACCAGTCGTTCGGAGAACAATCCGGTCCGGGGGTCGTCCCCCCGTCGGTCCACGATCTCGAGCGCCGGCCAGCCGGCGCGCTCGGACCGCCTCGACGTCGTCACCAGCCGGCCCGCCTCCAGCACGTCGAGGGTGGGGCACGGGGACAGAAGCACGCACGGTGCCCCGTCGCGCCGGGCCCGTTCCGCCACCACCTGCCAGGCGCACCAGGTGGGCGCCCGCTCCTCGTGGTACACCTCGTCGTGGGCGTCGAGCACCACGGCGCCGGCCAGCCGGGGCAAGGGTGCGAAGGCGCCGGCCCGGGCCCCGATCACCACGCAGCCCCCGGCCCGGGCGAGGGCCCAGTCCTGGGGCAGCAAGGCCACCCTCCGCCCTGTCCGCCGCAATCGGCCCGCCATCTGGACGGCAGTCGAATGACTGGGGGCGAGCACGAGCACCCCGGCCTCCTCGGGGGCTCCGGACAGCAGTTCGGCGGCCGCGGTCAGCAGGGCGAAGGGGTCCTCGGCCGGCGGGAGCCGCACCACCACCGTTCCGCCCGACAGCGCGTCGTGGATCAGCGGCGAGTCACTCCCCGACGTCGCCGTCCCGGGCGCCGGCCCGTCGGCGCCGGCCAGACGCCGATCGGAAGGCAGCCCCCGCACCGCCGTCGGCGCCGAGGCCGTCCCGAGCATCGCCGACAGGGGCCCGGCCCAGCGCCACGCCGCCCACCGGGCCACGGAGACCACCTCGGCCGGCGGTCCCCACCCCCGCACCCCGGCCAGGGGTTTGAGCGTCACCCCCACCGGGGCCTCGGTGCCATCGGCCACCACCCAGCCGGCCACCCGGCGACCCCCCAACGGGATCCGCACCTGGGTGCCCACCCGGACCCGGTCGTCGAGGGCCTCGGGAACGCAGTAGTCGAATTCCTTGTGCACGGCGGCCACGTCCGGCACCACCCGCACCACCCGCCGGCCCGCCATGGCCCGCCCCCGCTGGCCCCCGGTCGGCACCAGGGGTCTGACTACAGCCCGAGTGCGCGCTTCAGCTCGTCGAGTCTCGGCGTCGCCTCCCACGTGAATTCCTTGTCCGTCCGCCCGAAGTGCCCGTAGGCGGCGGTCCGGCGGTAGATGGGTCGCAACAGGTCGAGATCACGGACGATGGCGGCGGGCCGGAGGTCGAACACCTCGCGCACGGCCTTCTCGATGGCGGCCGGGTCGACGGTCGAGGTCCCGAAGGTCT
>Ga0307374_10006777_pt1 | contig 17846 bp, 11 predicted proteins | sample OX3MG_FD_202532 | JGI IMG/M metagenome (GOLD analysis project Ga0307374, IMG submission 202532) | Soil microbial communities from Risofladan, Vaasa, Finland - OX-3 | ecosystem: Environmental > Terrestrial > Soil > Coastal area > Acid sulfate soil | place: Finland: Risofladan, Vaasa | collected... | reverse complement strand
CCGCCCGCGCCTCCCGCCGAACCGCCCGCGCCTCCCGAGGCGGTGGACCCCTTCACCGAAGGTGACGGTACGGCCCCCTCGCGGCGTGTCGCGCGCTCCTCGGTCGCGCTCCTCACCGCTTGGATGTTCCTGTCCACCGCGCTGTGCTACCTGATCGCGACACAGCTGCCCGGCAAGCCCGTCCCGTTGGCGGCGTCCGCCGTGATCCTGGCCGGTCTGGGCGCGCTGCTCGCCGTGGCCGCGACCGCCGAACGCCGCGCGGCGGACCAGCGACTGCGCACGGAGGCGCGGCGGGCGTCGAACATGCTCCGGTCCATCGAGTCGGTGACGGACCCGGGGCTCGCCTTCTTGGACATGGACGAGCTCCTCGCGACGGTGCTCAGCCGGACGAAGGAGTCGCTCGAGGGCGATCTCGTCTGCGTCCTCCTCGCCGACGACACCGAAGCGGCTCTCCGGGTCCGGGCGAGCCAGGGCGCCCCGGGGATCGCCCCGGTTGGCAGCCGGGTGCGGATGGGCGAGGGGGTGCTCGGGACGGCCGCGCAGTTGGGGCGCCCCATCGTCGTGTCCGACGCCGGCGACGACATGGACGCGCTCCCGGAATCCCACAAGGGCATCGCGTCCCTGATGGCCGCCCCGCTCATCGTGCACGGCAGGACCCTTGGGATCGTGGAGGTCGGGTCTGTCAGCCGGCGCACCTTCCACGCGTTCGACCTGCGGCTCCTCCAGGTCGTCGCCGACCGGCTGGCCGCGCTCGTCGAACGCGCCCGGCTCGACGACGTCGCCAGGCGCAACCGCTACGGCGCCGACCACGCCAACATGCACCTGCGGGTCCTCGCTCGCGGCTCCACCGTGCTCGGCAAGGCGTTCGAGTCCTACGACGCCGCGCTCGCCGAGCTCGCCGACGTGGTCGTCCCCGAGTTCGCCGACTGGTTCGGCGTCCACGTCATGGAGGACTCGGGGCGGGTCCGGCGCGTCGTCGGCATCGCGGGGAACAAGCCCGACGGCGGGCCGATGTTCAAGCGTGCGGGCCATCCCCACCCGAAGGGCGACGAGCTCGTCCGGGCGGCGGTTCGCGAGCGGCGTTCGCAGTTCCTGGTGCCCACCACCCGCTTCGACGCCGGGGACCTCGGCGCGGTCATCCACACCCCTGACACGCTCGGAGAGTGGCCGGACGTGACCTCGCTCCTGGTCATCCCCGTCGAGCTGCGCGGGGCGGTCCCTGCCACGCTCTCCTTTGCGACGGCACCCGGGCGGCGCGGCTACCGCCCGTCGGACCTCGAGACGGGAAGGGAGCTGGCGGACCGGGTCAGTGTCACGATCGACCGGGTGCACTCCTGGCGGGCGAGCCAGCGTGCGGGGGAGATGGCGTTCCGCTACGCCGAGCGGCTCCGTCGCCTCGTGGACGCCTCCCTCGTCGTGAACGCACGGCTGAGCGAGGACGAGGTGCTCCAGCTGCTCGTCGAGCACACCCAGCTGGCGCTGGGAGCCGACGTCGCCGTGGTGAGCGCGCTCCCGACAGCCGGCGACGGCCGGCTCGCCGAGAAGGTGTGGCCTGCGGGGTCGCACCCCGACAAGGGGGGGACGGGCGTCGACCTCCGCAGCCTCGTGCGCACCGCCACGCAACTCGTGACGCGCTCGGGCGAGGTGGTCCGTCGTCCCGACGAGTGGGTAGGGAGCGAGTCGTCGCACGCCGCCGTCCCAGGCGCCGCCACCCCATCCCCGCCCCCCGGACCGCTCACCGCTGCCGCCGCCGCTGCCGCCGCTGCGGCCCTGCGCGTCCCGGGGTGGGTCGCCGCGCCGATCACCGACGCCAACGGGGACGTGCGCCGAGTGGTGGTGGCAGTGGGATCGCTCGGCACGGGGTTCAGCTTCGAGGACGAGTCGGTCCTCACCCTGCTCGCGCAGATGACCTCGGTGGCGCTGCGCAACGCCGGCCTCTACGCCGAGGTGGTGGAGAACGAGCAACGGCTGCAGACCCTCGTCGACTCCTCGCCCCTCGCCATCGCCGAGCTCGGCGCCGACGGGGGCGCCCAGTGGTGGAACCGTGCGGCCGTCGAGCTGTTCGACTGGACCGACGAGTCCGTGCCGCGCCGGGTCCCGGTGCGGGCCGGCTCCGAGCTCGTGCTGGCGGGGCTCCTCGAGTCGGCGTTCGCCGGCAAGCCCCTCATCGGCGTGGCCCTCCCGGTCACCGGCGCGGCGGGGGAGCCGCTCGAGCTCTCCGTCTCGGTCTCCCCGCTCGGGGCGCCGGGCGCGGTGGCGGGGCTGCTCGTGGTCGCAGAGGACGTGACCGAGCGCCACCGAATGCTCGAGCAGTTCCACCAGGCCGAGCGGATGAACGCGATGTCCCGCATGGCGGGGGCCGTGGCCCACGACTTCAACAACCTGCTCACCGTGATCCTCGGCTGCAGCGACGTCCTGATGCGCCAACTCGGCGGGGACGTCGAGCTCGCCCCGGACGTGGCCGCCATCCAGCGGGCCGGGTCGCGGGCGGCCGCCCTCACGACCCAGCTCGTCCGGATCGGCGGGCAGCAGCTTCCCGTCCAGCCCGAGGTCATCTTGGTCGACGAGGTGGTCGCCGGGATGCACCCGATGCTGGCGGGGGTCCTCGGCGAGCACGTCCGCCTCGAGGTCGTCGCAGGAGCGGGGGAGGCTGCGGTGCTCGTCGACCGCAGCGAGCTCGAACGCTCCGTGCTCAACCTCGCCATCAACGCGCGCGACGCCATGCCCGAGGGGGGCACCTTCACGATCGAGACGAAGCGAGCGGACGATCCCGCCGGCCCGGGGGAAGAGCCGGGGGCACGACCGGGGGCAGAGCCGGGGACCGGCCTCGTGACCCTCGTCTTCGCCGACACGGGCGTCGGCATGGACGAGGACACCGCGACCCACTGCTTCGAGCCGTTCTTCACGACCAAGGGGCGTGCGAAGGGCACGGGCCTCGGCCTGGCGGGGGTGCACGCGATGGCCACCCGGGCGGGCGGCGAGGTGAAGGTGGACACCGCGCCGGGCGCGGGGGCCCGGTTCACGCTGACGTTCCCTGCCGCAGCCGCAGCCGGAGACGCGCGCACCGCGACCCGCGACCCGCGACCCGGGGCCGTCGCCGAGGCCGTGGCACCCGGGGTCGGGGGCGCGACGCTGCTCGTCGTCGACGACGAGGCCGAGGTCCTCCGCCTCGAGGTCCGAGAGCTCCAGGCGTCGGGCTACGAGGTGCTCGGCGCGGCGAACGCGAGCGCGGCGCTCCAGCTGCTGCACGCGCACGGCGGCGCGGTCGACCTGCTCCTCACCGACGTGGTCATGCCGGGCATGAACGGGATCGAGCTCGCGTCGGCGGTGCGGTGGCGTTACCCGGACGTGGCGGTGCTCTTCGTCTCGGGCCACCTCGACGAGGAGGCGACGGTCAACGGCCCGCTCCCCTCGGACGCCACCCTCCTCACGAAGCCCTTCGGCCCCGACGAGCTGACGCGGACGGTGCGTGAGGTGCTCCGCACGGCACGGGCCGCGTCGGCGCGGGGCAGGCTCGGTGCGGCGGACCTGGATGCCGCACCGGCGCCGGTCGACGCGTAGGAGCGCTCAGGGTTCGAATCGGTACCCGACGCCCCGGACGGTCCGGATCCACCGGTCGCGGGTCTCTGTCGCGCGGAGCTTCTGGCGGATCCGCCGGATGTGCTCGGTGACGGTGCCGTCGTCCTGCCACGCCGACGACGACCCCCACACGTGGTCGAGCAATTGCTCCCGGGTGAAGACCTGCCGCGGCGAGGACGCGAAGAACGCGAGGAGGTCGAACTCCTTCATCGTCGTCTCGACCAGCTCGCCGCGGAGCCGCACCTCGCGCGCCGTAGTGTCGATGGCGAGGTCGCCGAACTCGATCAGCGCCGGCGCCTTCGGGGTGTGCGCGTAGCGGCGCAGCACCGAGGCGACCCGGGCGGCGAGCTCGGGGGCGGAGAACGGCTTCACCACGTAGTCGTCGGCGCCGAGCCGGAGCCCGAGCACCCGGTCGGACTCGTTCATCTTGGCCGACAGGATGATGACGGGCAGGTCGCTCGTACGGCGGATGTCCGCCAGCACGTCGAAGCCGTCCTCGCCTCCCAGCATGAGGTCGAGCAGGACCAGCTCCGGCGCCCCGTTGACCAGGGCGGCGCGCACCTCCGTCCCGTTCTCGGCCTGGGCGATCTGGTAGCCCTCACCCTCGAGCATGCGCACGAGGACTCGCCGGACGTCCGGATCGTCGTCCACCACGAGCAGCCGGCCCAACGAACCCCGTCGTCGCTGCTGCTGCTCCATCGTCGTCGCCACGGTCATCCCCGTACCGCCTTCCCCTTGCTCTTTCGAGCGGTCACCCCATCCCTGGCAGCAACAGTGTAACCTAAAAGTTGATCGTCTGTTGAGAATCAATAGCGGGGGCCGTGGCCTCGACGCGGGAGACTGTGAGAAAGCGACCGGAACCCCGGGGTCGCGGGCGTCGGCGGAAACGCGTCCGCAAGGTGGCAGGGGTCCGGGGGGAGTGCCCGTCCGGCGACGGAGCCTGACGGCGAGCGCGGAGGAGTGGGGATGCGAGAGAGGGCGGGTCGCCGCATCGACGAGATCGAGCCCTGGCTCGAAGAGCTGTGGGACGCGGGCGGGACCGACCTGCTGCTCATGGCGGACGCCCCCCCGCTCATCCGGGTCGAAGGGGACATGCGCCCCGTGGCCCACGCCCCGACGCTGACGGCGGCGGCCGTCGAGGGGCTCGTCTACTCGATCGTGGGGGAGGAGCTCGTCCCGGCCTACGTCGAGGCGAGGGAGGTCGACTTCGCCTTCTCCTGGCGCGACCGCGCCCGTCTCCGCTGCAATGCCTACCACCAGCGCGAGACCACCGCGCTTGCGATGCGGATGATCCCCTACGAGATCCCGGGCTTCACGGACCTGGGCATCCCCCCGGTCGTCGAGAAGCTCGTCGAGCTGCCGATGGGGCTCGTCATCGTGACCGGGCCGACCGGGTCGGGCAAGTCGACGACGCTCGCCGCCATGCTCGACCACATCAACGCGCACCGGCGCTGCCACATCGTCACGATCGAGGACCCCGTCGAGTACGTCCACCGCAACAAGCACTCCGCCGTCTCCCAGCGCGAGGTGGGGAGCGACACGGCGTCGTTCCACCGCGCCCTGCGCTCGGTGCTGCGCGAGGACCCCGACGTCCTGCTCGTCGGCGAGATGCGCGACCTCGAGTCGATCTCGACCACCATCACCATCGCAGAGACCGGCCACCTCGTGTTCGCCACCTTGCACACGAACGACTCGGCCCAGGCTCTCGACCGGATCGTCGACGTCTTCCCCTCGGACCGGCGAGACCAGATCCAGGTGCAGCTGTCGGCCGTGCTCGAGGGAGTCATCTACCAGCGGCTCCTGCCCCGCCAGGCCGGCGGGCTCGTCGCGGCCTACGAGGTCCTGACGGCGAACCACGCCGTGCGCAACCTCGTGCGCGAGGGCAAGACCATCCAGCTGCGCAACGTCATCACGACGCACCAGTCCGAGGGCATGCAGACGCTCGAGCATTCATTGTCGCGCCTCGTCGCGGGCGGGACGGTCTCCTACGACGACGCCGTGCGGGTGAGCTTGCACCCCAAGGAGGTCGAGAAGCCGCAGCCGGTCACGGTGCAAGGTGCCGGCCCGGGCGTCGCGGTCGGAGGCAACGGGACGGCAGTCGGACCGCCGCAAGGCGACGGTGGCCCCGGCCCGGCGAACGCGGGCACGGCGCCACATGTGTCGTCGGTATGACGCCCCCGGGGTCGATCCCGTCCTGAACGCGACGGGCAGGGAGCACCGGTGAGGATCGGCCGCGTCCTGCGGGCCGCCAACGCGCGGCGCCGCGACGATGAGGGGTTCACCCTCATCGAGATGATCGTGAGCATCGTGGTGCTCACGGTGCTCATCGGTGCTATCACGCTCGCGCTCATCACGGTCCTCACACTCTCGGGCACCGCCACAAAGAGCATCTCGGACACCGCGGGCGCGCAGGTCGTGTCCGCCAGCCTGACCAACGACGTGCAGAGCGCGTCGCAGATCACGACGTCGCCGTCGCTCCCCAACACACAGTGCGGCACAGGGACGCAGCTGCTCGGCGTCGAGTGGAGCCTGGTGCCCGGCTCTACACCGCCCACCTATCGCAACGTTGTCTCGTACCTGGCGGTGCAGCACGGCAGGGTGTGGGCGCTCGTGCGGAGCCAGTGCACATCCGGGTTCTCTACGACGCCCACGAGCAGCAGGGCCGTCGCTGCGAGCATCTGCCAGCCGGCGGGGGCCACGACAGTCGTGAAGGGCTGCACCACGCCGCAGGCACCGCCGACAATCACACCGCCGACAAAGACCGCCGCAATCAGCGCCGGATGGACGTCGTCGGTGGGGGTGACCGGCGTCTCGTTCGCGATCACCGCGCCGCAGAGCCACTACACCTACACGCTGCGGGCGGAGCCGGCCGGTGCCGTCGGTCCGGGCACCGGGGGCACACTCGGTACTCCGACAACAGGCTGCTCGTACGCCACGCCGGGGACCGGCACCTACGCGCCGTCGCTCTGCTTCGTCAACTTCGTGCACTACACATACACAGCGGCGACAGCGAACCGGAACCGGTGTCAGACCATCACCGAGGGCATCACCGGGACGCCGTTCCAGCTCTCGTTCTGCCTCAAAGTGAGGGCCGGCACCGAGTCCAACGGCGCGGCACCACCCAGCGGTTGGGGAACACAACACACACCGGGGAGCGTGTGCAGCACGCACCCGAAGAACAACTTCGGGGTGCTCCCGCCGCCGCACCCCCCCACGACACCGTGCACCAATGCGTCCGCCGACGCGGTGGCGGTGCCGTTCCCCACCTACACAGGCGCGCCCACGAGCGAGGCCTTCCTCGGCAACAACGGCTTCTATACGGGCGTCGGAGGGGACCCGGGCCTCTACGAGTACCTCGGAGGCACCGCCGCCACGCTCTACTTCACGACAATCATGGTCGTCGGACCTGGCGGCGTCCCCGCGACCAACTGGCAGCTCGTCACCGGTGACGCCGAGTCCACCGACACCGGAGAGTCGATCACCTGGTCGACGTGCCCGGCCGCGTCGGGCGGCGGACTGCAGACCTCGTGCTCGACAGGGTCACCCACATTCAGGCTCATCCCCAACAACCCGTCGTCGACACCGATCGACTACTACGGGAACGCCTGCATGAACAAGACGTACACAAACGCCTCCCCGAACGGCTGGCTGCGGTACGGGGCGCTCGGCGCGGGAAAGGGAACGTACTTCGGGCCGATATCGCACGCCCAAGAGGTGCAGTGCGCGTCGGGGGTGAGCTCGGACAAGACCGGCACGGTGATGCTCGAGGCGCCCAAGCCGTCGAGCCTGACGGTGAACATGTACGGTGCCGGCCTCGAGGCCGTCTTCTTGGGGTTCATGCTGTGAGGGCGCCGCGACGCGACGAGGCCGGGGAGACCTTGATCGAGCTCGTCATCGCCATGGCCATCTTCGCCGTGGTGAGCGTGGGGATCCTGCTCGCGCTCCAGACCGCCATCATGGGTTCGGCCACCTACCGGAAGGTGGCCACCATGGACACGGAGCTCAAGACCGCGTCCAGCCTGGTGACGTCGCAGATCCAGGCGACCCCGACGGCGTTCACATGCCCGAGCACCTACAACCCGACGACCGTGAAGCTCCCCTCGGGCTACTCGGTGACGAGCTACACCCTGCAGTGGTGGCTCGGCTCGGCCAAGACCTCCACGTGCACGCCGCACGCGTCGCTCTTCATCACCCTCGTCGTGTCGGGACAAGGACAGTCGGGTCACATCAGCTTCATCGTGGACGACCCCCACGCGCGTACAGTGGTGTCGGGGGCGACACCGACGGAGCTCATCTTCACGAGACTTCCGGTTCACGCGACGGTCGGCGGGACATTCGCCCCACCGGTGACCGTCGAGATCGTCAACAGCGCGGGCGCCGTCGTTACCGGCGACCTCTCGCAGATGTCACTCTCGATCGCGACAGGGCCGGGCGCCCTCTCGTCGACGTGCTCGGGGACCGAAGCCTACGGGGTCTTCACCTTCTCCTATTGCTCGGTCAACAAGGCCGGCACCTACAAGTTCCTGGCCACGGACTCCACCGACGGCCTCACTGCAACGAGCTCACCCGTGGTCGTCGGCACCCAGCCGACGGTCGTGGTGACGAACAACAGCGTGCCGGCCGGCGGTACCCTCGTCTTCACCGCCACGGTGTCGGGCTCGAGCGGCACACCGACGCCCAAGGGGAGCGTCGCCTGGACCGTCTCCACAGCCACAGGCACGGCTGTGGCGTGCTCGTCGACGACCGGTCCGACGGGGTCGTCGAACTCGGTCGTCTACACGTGCTCGGTGGCCGGCGCGGTGGCGGGCGTCTACACCGCCGCCGCGGCCTTCCCCGGCACTACAGGGTTCTACGGGCCGTCGACGGGCTTCGACAACTCGGCCACCGTCACCGGGCCGCCGCATTCCTCGTGAACTGGGTCGGCACATGCACAGCGAGATTGAGCACCAGAACGCCATGCAACATCACCGTCGTGCACAGCGGGGACTCGACGTTCACCACCTCGACGGCGAAACTCACAGGGTTCAGGCCGTGAACCGCGGCGCGATCGTGCGGGACCTCGTCCGCCGCCTGGTGTCGAAGGACCGCGAACGGTCCGACTCGGGCGTGTCGCTGATCCTCGTCCTCGTCTTTCTCATCGTGGGGAGCCTCCTCGTGGGGGGGCTGGCCACGATGGCGTCGAACGACCTGCTCAACTCGGGGAACTTCGCCAAGGCGCGGTCTCTCTACGTCGACGCGACGAGCGCAGTCGACGTCGCGGTCCAGAGCATCCGCTACACACCGCTGCTCGCGCCGTCCCAGACGCTGAACGCGAGTCCCCCGACGCCGTGCTGGCCCGGCGGGGAGCCGACGACACCGCTTCCGACAACCGGGGGGAACCGCTTCGACGTCTGGTGCAGCACGGTGTGGACGCCGACAAGCGCCAACACGAGGACGGTCACCCTCTCTGCGTGCCTGTCCTCGGTGGCCGCGGCGACGTGCGCGTATCGCCCGCTGGTGCAGGAGGTCGTGAGCTTCGACGACTACCCGCCAGGCGGTGCCCCGCCGACCTACGCGGAGTGCTCGACCTACTGCGGGGAGAGCATGACGGTCAATCGATGGGTCCAGCACCCGACGATGCCGACGGTGACGCATCTCGGCTGCGCACCGACACCGGGGTCTTGCGCCGCGTCTCCGCTCGGCGGCCCGATCACCGGGACAGCCCACATCGCGGTGACCGGGACCGGGTTCGTCAAGGCGAAGTGCACGACAACCACATCGTTGACACGGTGCGGGACCACGGTCGAGTTCGTGGAGGAGTCGAGCGGCGTCCCCGCGACGGACAACGTCGTCGTGACCGTGACACCCAAGACAGTCACGGTCGCCTCCTCCACGTCGTTGACAGTCACCGCGCCGCCGGTCTCGGAGGGATCGACCTACTTCGTGGTGGTCACGACTCCCTCGGGGTCGAGCGCCTACGGCGGCCCTGACGTCTTCACCTACAGTGCGGGAACCCCGACGGTGACTAGCGTGTGCACCGGCCCGGCCGGGACGGGGCCGACCGGCGCCACGTGCAACACCAACGCCTCGGGTACGAGCGCGAAGGGTGCGGTCGCCGGGGGCACGTCGCTCGTGATCTGGGGGACGAACTTCCTCTGCAGTTCGTCGTGCCGAGCCGGCGGTGCGCCGTCGGTCAGCTTCGTGGCAGTGCCGGGGGGGACGACCCTCACAGCCGTGTACGTCACCAGCGTCTCGGAGACAGAGCTCACGGTCACCACGCCGGCCGAGTACCAGGTTGTGCCTCCGGCGGAGTTCTACGTGACGGTCGCCACCCCGGAGGGAACGAGCGCGAGCTCCGTCGCCTTCGACTACGTGCCGAACGTCCCGACCGTCCAGAGCGTGAAGTACACATCCACGAAGGAGTCGTTGACGATCAAGGGGACGGGGTTCGTGACCGGAGACGACACCGTCGGCTTCACAGCCGTGACAACGTGCGGCACAAGGAGCCCGTGGAAGCCCGTGACGACGTCGAAGACGGGAGTGGTGACGGTCGTGTCGCCGACCCAGATCACAGCGGGGATCCCGACGACGGGGACGCCCAGCCTGACCAAGGGGAAGGTGTACTTCGTCGTGGTGCAGTCGAAGGCTGCGACAAACGGGGCGAGCAGCTGCTATCCCTCGTTCACGTACAAGTGACAACGCCCCGCTGAGGCATCGGGGGGCCCCCTCGGGTCGGCCTATCTTTGGCTGCGTGTCGACCGACCACGAGGAGATCGCGGAGGGTGACATCCTCCACGTGGTCGTCGGCCACGGGTTGCCCGTGCTCTTCCTCAACGCCGTGAGGTCGTTCCGGGCCGTCTGCCCGGAGAGTGAGCTCCTCGTCGTCGACAACGGGAGCCCCCAGCGGTCGCTCCGCGACGCGCTGGTGTGCCTCGCCGCAGAGGACGTGCACACGACCACCATTCTCCGCGACGACAACGATCTCGAGAACGCCAAGGTCGGCGCCCTGTACGCCGCGTACCGGCTCGCCTTCGCCACGGCGGAGGAGCGGGGTTTCCCCTTCGTGCACCTCTTGCAAGGAGACCTGCAGGTGCTGTGGTGGGACGCCGACGCCCGCGCCAAGCTCGCCGAGCTCTACCGGCGCCATCCCAACTGCGTGAACGTCCACACGCTGGCGCTCAGCTCGGACCGCTCCCTCATGGGTGACGTCGTGCGGGACCCGGCGTCGGGGGACACGGTCATCGCGCGCTACGGCATGACCGACACCGGCGTCTTCGACCTCGCACGCTGGCGGGCGGCGGGGATGCGCTTCACCTCGTCGGAGGAGTCGACCGCGGCGCTCGCCCTCGACAAGGGGCTCGTCGCCCTGGTGAGCCCGTGGCCGACGGAGATGCCGGTGCCCTGGCCGGCGGTCGTGCGCCGGGGTCGCCAGGTCGGCCGCGAGGTCCGGACCTCCAAGCCCTTCCTCTGCCGGCCCATCGGCGCCGGCGACGTGGCCGCGATCAAGCGCGCGACCGAGCCGGTGCCCTGGGAGGAACTCTGCACGCCGTGGGGGTGGTGGTGCCTGGCCCCCATGTCCGCGACCGACCTCTCGCAGTGGTACTACCTGAACTACCGCCGCCACGCGCTCCGGAAGCAGGGTTGGCGCCGGGGACGCCCGCGATGGGTCACCCGCGGCCTCGACCACCGACGCGACGTGCTGCGCGCTCCCCACCGTCCGTCGATCGTGGCTCTCGTTCTGCGGCCGGCTCGCCCACTCCTCGCCGAGGTGGGCCGGCGGATCACCCGGCGACGCTGACGCCTGTCCGCGGCCCGCCCCGCGGCCCTCCCGTGGAGCGCACGCCGTGCTCAGGCCGCGCTCACGCCGCGCGCCATGCGGCGAGGCGTGAGCGCAGCGTGGCGGCGTCCCAGTCGAGCACCGTTCGCCTGGGGAGCTGGAACCGGTCGTTCAGCGCCGTCACCCGGCCGGGCCGCGTGGTGCAGGCGGTCTCGAACCCGCAGAGTCTGGCGACCGCGACCGTGGTGGCGTCGAAGGACTCAGGATCGCCGTAGGGGTACGCGAAGTGGCGCACCCGCCGGTCGAGCAGCGTCTCGAGCTCCTCCTTGGAGCGGGTCATCGTGGCGACCTGCTCCGCCTCGGAGCGCCGTGCGAGGAGGACGTGGTCCACCGTGTGGGCGCCGACCGTGACGAGCGGGTGCTGGCCCAGCTTCTCGAGCTCGATCCGCGTCAGCACCCTCGCGGCCACCGCGTCGGGCATCGGCACGCCGATCTGCCGTGCGACCGACGCCACCGCGGCTTCGGCTTCGGCCAACGTCTGCATCCGAAGGCGCGCGTGCAAGGCGGCCAGCGCGTCGGCGGCCGCCCGGTCGCCGTGGAGCGAGATCCGCAGGGGCGAGCCGCCGATCACGAGCTCGAGCTCCACCTCCGAGCGTCGGGCGAGCAGGAGCGCCAGGCGGTCCCACCAGAACCCCTTCGGGTCGTCGAGCGCGCCCGTCGCCACGAAGAGCGTCATCGGCGCCCCGCGCGCGTCGAGGGCCGGGAGGGCGTGCTCGAGGTTGTCGGCGTACCCGTCGTCGAAGGTGATGGCGACACGCGGCCTGCGGCGCCGGCGGGGCCATGCCGTGCTCTGTGCCGGCGACACGAGCTCGTCGAGACTCACGACGTCGGCGAGCTCTGCGAGGAGCTCGAGCTGTGCGGCGAACCGCTCCGGTGCGACGCACAGCCCGTAGTGGTCGCGGGAGTCGTCCGCCACACGGTGGTACATGAGGATCGTGCGCCGCATCATCCGTGCGCCTTGCCGGTCGGCGCGTGCGCGCTCGCCTTGTCGACGCGCGCGATCACCCGTTCGTGCGCGTGCGCCGTCGCCCCCGAGCAGCCGTCGGGCGAGGAGCGCCTTTCCGCCACGAAGAGGCTCCCCCCCGGGCGAAGGGCCCGCAACAGGTTCTCCACGACCTTCTCGTCGTCGTCGTCGACCCAGGATGTGGCGAGCGCGATCGCGCACTCGTACTCGCCGGTTCCCAGCGCCCCGGGCCGCTCGAGGTCGCACAGCAGCGTCGACGTGCGGTTCCGAGGTTTGCGGTCCCACACGACCCATTCGCACGCCGCGGCCGAAGGCTCGGCCTCGCCGACGAGGAGCACGCGCCCCCGCACGGCCCCCGGGTGGCGTTCGGCCACGATCGACGCGACCGAGCTCCCTCCGCACCTCTCGACCTCCCCCGCGGCGGCACGGGCGGCGCGGACGGCACGGGCGGCAGCGACCACGCGCGCCGCCCGGACGGCGCGTCCCGCCGCGCGCAGCGAGGACCGGCGTAGCTCCGGCGGGAGGACCTGCACGAGGCCGCGCACCCACCCGCCGGCCGGCTGCTCCCTCGACACCCTCGAATAGAGGGCCTCGAAGCAGGCAGCGTTGGCGGCCGGGTCCACGTCGCCGACGGTGGTCACGCGACTCTGGGTCAGGTGCAGCGCAGACCGCACCCGCGGGCCCATGACACCACTGGCCCCCACGTGGACCCTGGGCAGGCGCGCCGCACCCATGGCGAGGAGACGAGCGGCGAGCGGCGGGCGCGGGAGCACCCCGTGCACGACGCACAGGCTGGGGACCCCGGCGAGAGCTGCCGCGAGCACGCCGTCGGGGCTCGACCACAGGTGCTGGTCGACGTGGACGATATCTGCGCCGAGGTCTCTGAGGGCCGATGCGTGCGCGCGAAGAGAGGCGACGTCGCCGCGTCCCTTTGCCTTTGGCAGCACGGTGGTCGCCGTGCCCGGGCGGCCGCCGGCCAGAAAGGCGACCACCTCGGCGCTGGTGCCGACGACCGAGGGCTCGAACCGTGGGCCGAGGGAGCCCAGGAGCGCGCGCGCCGCGCGCTCGGCTTCCTCGACGGCCGGCGAGTCGGTGGAGAAGACGACCCGGACGGGCGCGGCCGGGGCTACCACCCCCACTCGCCCTGCCAGGGCTCGACGCGCACCACGGCCGGACTGTCGCGTACGTGCTCCCACCGCCTGGCGTAGAAAACGCGCTCGGGTGCCCTCCAGGCGAGCCCGTACTGCTCGTCGAGGTACGAGGTCAGGTCCTCGGCGCGCGACCACGCCGTGCCGCACAGCGGTGGCACCGTGGGCACCTTGGGCTGGAACCGGACCTCCGTCTCGACCTCGACTTTGCGCGGCGCCGAGGTCGAGCGGTGGTCGGTCAGGTACGTGACCCAGTACTCGCGGTCCGCGCGGCGGAAGCACCGGAGGAAGTCGATCCACACGCCGTCGCGGCGGACCTGCATCTCGGTGAGCGCGCCGGCGTTGCTCACGAGGCGCGCGGTCGGGACGAAGCCCCTTGCCGCCAGGAGCGGCACGGTGGCGACGAACGCGTCGTGGTCCTCGTCGGAGTACCCGAGGTCCACGTCGTCGTCGCGGGCGAGCGGCCGTCCGTCGCGCGCGTAGCCGATCGCCACGCCCCCCATGATCCAGAGCTTCCCGGCCATGGGCGTCGTCTCGAGCGTCGTCCAAAGGAGCTTGAGCGTCCTGCGCAGGAGCGCCCGCCGGAGCGGGCGGCTGTGAGCCGCGCCCGTCGGGAAGGCGTGCCTCACCACGTAGTACCCGGCGCGCCGCGCCGGGGAGGGCCGCAAGAGCGTGTCGGGGACGCTGGGCGTGCCGATCGCCCCGTCGGGACCGTGGAGCGCGGTCATCGGATGCGGGCGCGCATGACCATCGTGGCGGCGAGCGCCGGGACCCGCCCGGCGAGCACGCACCCGGTCGGCTCGAAGCCGCACTCGGCTGCCAGCGCGCCGAGCGTGCGCCGGGAGAAGAACTTGACGTGGCCGTAGTCTGTGCAGGGCCCCCAGTGGTCGTCGAACTTGCCGGACAGCGCGAGGGCGAGGTTCTTCGCGTAGCCGTGGTAGGGGGTGGAGACCACGATCTCGCCCTGCGGTCCGAGCGCCTCCCTCGCGCGCGCGAACAGCACCCGCGGCCGGAAGAGGTGCTCGACGATCTCGGTGGCGACCACCACGTCGAAGAAGCCGGCCATCTCGACGGGGAGGGGATCGCCGACGTCGTGGACGGCGAAGGAGAGCCCCGGGTGCGCGCGACGCGCGAGGTCCACGCCGGACGGCTCGAAGTCGATGCCCGTCACCGCGAATCCCGCGTCGGCCAGACGTGCGCTCAGTGCGCCGTTGCCGCAGCCGACGTCGAGGAGCGTGCGGCTGCGGGCGTCCCCGAGCGCCTTGAGCACGGCGGGGACGAGGTAGCGGTGGTCAGGGGGCGGATCCGCGCGCTCCCATCGCCAATAGCCGCTCTGAGTCTCCCGATCCGTGGTGGTCGCGCCTGCTCGGGGTCCGCGCCCGTCCTGCGCGGCGGTCCCCGCCACCTCAGACGGCGAGCGCGGCCACCGTGCGCCGCACGAGATCGTCGGCTTCGCTCGTCGACGGGAGCGGGCTCACCATGTGGGCGACGCGCACGGCCGGATCCGGCTCGGCGCCAGCGACCAGGGTCGATCCCGGACCCGCCACCGGCTGCGGTCCGGCATCTCCCGGGCCGTCGGCGGAGGTGACGGCCAGCGCCACCGCGGCGCGGAGGTGCTCGGCGACCTGGGGCGCCGGCGTGCGGCCGGGGAGGAACGGAAGGGCGAACACGAACGTCGAGGGGCCGAACCTCGCGACCGGGTCGTCGAAGCGCAGGTTCGCCTCGAGGGCTCGGGCTGCCGCCGCGAGCGCCCGGTGGCGTCCCGCCGGGCTCGAGCTCCAGGCGCCGATGTCGACGGCCCCGACGAGGAGGGCCCATCCGCCTCCGATCTCGCCGCCCGTCCCGCCGAGCAACCGCCCGACGCGAGCGAGCATGGCCCCGGGGGAGGGCAGGCCCGTGACCGCGTCCGACTCGCTGAGGAGGTCGAGGGAGACGTCCGCCTCGGCGAGCGGCAGCGGGCCGGCCGCCGCCGCAAAGCCGTTGGGCGGCGCAAAGCCGTTGGGCGGCGCAAAGCCGGCGGTCGCAAAGTCCACGGGCGACTCGACCGCGGGCGCTTCGACGGCAGGCACCGAGCCCGGGGCTGTCGGTGCGTCGGACACCGCGCCCTCGGGCGCCTGTTGGACGACGCCGTCCTCCTCGGCCACCTCTCCGCCTCCCCAATGCCACACGCGGAAGGGGGGACGGCCGACCATGGCAGGGCCGGTGCCCCACCTCGTGCCGTTGCCGTTCTCGGTCATGTCATCTCCTTTCGGCGAGTTCGACGTTCCGGCGATCGCCGGATCGGGGAGCGGCGCGACCGGGAGTGGCGGCGGCGTCGGCTCCGGTGCAACTGGTGGCCCGCCGACGGGCGGGCCGGCGCGCCCTTTGCGCGTGATCGCCGACCGCAGGGTCGCGACGAAGCACGCGGCCTGGCGCCGCCCGGCGGGCAGCGCCAGGAAGACCGCCACCGGGACCATCGTGAGCAGCTCCAACTTGCTGGGTACGAGTGCCGCGGCGACGAGCGGCAGCAGCGCGGCGGCAGGAAGGAGCCTCGTATAGCGGACCGGGACCTCCTTGGACACCGCGTGGTGCGAGTACGCGACGGACACGACCCCCACGAGCGTCGCGTAGCCGTAGCCGATGGTCCCGAACGCCCGCACCGTGAACCAGGCCACCGTGCAGGTGAGCACCAGTGTGAGCGCATTGGCGACGAGGACGGCGACGTTGCGCCCGCGCGCGTACAGCACGGTCCGCTGGGCGGTCGCCGGCGTGCGCAGGGCCGCCGCGATCGCCAGGAGCGCGAAGAGAGGCACTGCGGGCAGCCACTGCCTGCCGAACACTGCAGGGACCAGCCAGTGCGCCGTCATGGCGAGGCCGGCGAAGGGCACGATGGCGACGGAGGTGAGGAGCAGTGACCCCTCCTCCAGCGCTCTCCCGAGCCGCCCGGGTGTGCGCTGCCCGGTCTGGCTCGCCGCCACCAGGCCTACGCGGCGGCCGCTCCGGGCGGCGAAGTTCAAGGTCGTGACCAGGCGCCGTGAGAAGGCGAGGTAGCCGACGCCGGCCGTCCCGACCACGGCCCCGACCAGGATCACGAGGAGGGACTGCGTGAGTGTGCCGATCCACGACCCGAGCGCGTACCCCGACCCGTGGCGCAGGACCTCCCGCGCCGTGGCGTTCGACCATGCGAGGCGCGGCCACAGCCCGGACATCGCCATGCTGCCGACCAGCAGCCACGCCTGCCAGGCGAACGTGCCGATCACGAGCGACCACGCGCCGAAGCCCAAGAGCGCGAGCGGAACGGCGGTGCCGTAGAGGACGACGTCGCCGCCCAGCTCCAAGAGGCCCATCTTGCGGTACGCGAACTTCCGCTCGATCGCCGCCTGCGCCGGCGCCCACAACGCGTTGATCGGCACGCTCAGCAGCAGCACGCGAAGCGGCACGACCACGCCCACCGGCCGGAGCCAGGGTCCGATGGCGAAGGTCAGCGCGATCCCCGCGGCCGTCACCGCGCACGACATCGCCAGCACCATGGTGAAGCACTCCGCGTAGCGCCGGCGGGAGGGTTCGGCGGGCGACCGGATGAGCAGGATCTCGACGCCCATCTGCGCCAAGGACACGGCGAAGAGCGTGAAGACCGCCGCCGCGCTGTACAGCCCGTAGCCGCTCGGGCCGATCTCGCGCAGCGTGACCACGAGGCCCGCCGACCGCAGCCCCATCCCGGCCAGCTCGCGTACGGCGAGGTAGAAGCCGCTGCGGATGGCGATCTCGCGCACCGGCCGCGGCGCCGCCGCCGGTGCAGCCCACGCGCCGGTGGCCCGGTCCGGCGGCGGTGAGCCAGCGGGCGCGGCGGCTCGGTCGAGCACCGGCGCCATCGGAGGACGCCGGCTCACCTGCCACGGAGCTTCCTCACCGCCGTCCGGACGAGCTCGTCGGCGTCCCGGTCCGCGGAGAGGCCGGTGACGGTGTGGGTGGAGCGGACGGCTACGCCCTCGTGCGCAGCGAGCGCGGCCCCGAGTGCCGATGCCAGGCGGTGCTCGACGGCGTCGGCGGACGCGGCCCCGGGCGCCGACGCCACGACCGCGACGAACCCCGCGGTGCCGAATCGTGCGACCGGGTCGTCGAAGCGCAGTTCCGCCCGGAGCGCGCGGGCGAGCTCGGGGACGACGTCTTCGACACCCGTCCCGATCCCTACGATCTCGAGGGCGACGATGACGACGGACCCGCTCGCCGTGCTCGCACCGAGGAGCCGGCCGGTGCGCCCGATCAGCCCCGCGAACGTCACGAGTCCTTCCGTCGCGCCGCCGAGGAGGTCGGCGACCACCGCTGTCTCGTGGGCGCTGCCGCCGGCCGTGGCCGCCGG
>Ga0307374_10006776_pt1 | contig 17847 bp, 16 predicted proteins | sample OX3MG_FD_202532 | JGI IMG/M metagenome (GOLD analysis project Ga0307374, IMG submission 202532) | Soil microbial communities from Risofladan, Vaasa, Finland - OX-3 | ecosystem: Environmental > Terrestrial > Soil > Coastal area > Acid sulfate soil | place: Finland: Risofladan, Vaasa | collected... | reverse complement strand
GCCTCGTCACCTGGATCAGCACTGGCCAGCGGCGGCGCAGCATCAGCCTCCAGGTGCAGCAGGGCCAGCGCCGCAACGATCTGATTATTGAGTTGCTGGGCGAGTCGCTGCTGCTCTGCCTCGCCGGTGGCCTGGCCGGGATTGTGCTGGGCTACATCCTTTGCGGCATTCTCGGCTTCTTCATCACGTCGTTCACCGTCACGCCGGATGGCGGCAGCATCTTCGCCATCTTCCCCGCCACCACGGTGCTGGCCTTCCTGGTGACGGGCGTCATCGTCGCCTACTTCGCCACCCACACGGATACCCGCGCCTCGCTCAGTTGATGTGTGGGCGAAAACTGAGGCGCCGCCCGCCGCCCTCTCGCAAAACTTGACATCGCCGCCCGGCGTCGCCTATAATACCCTGCACACCTGCGGGGGCGCCATGCCGTGAAATAGGCTGCGCGCCTGCGGGAGAGATAGACGGCGGGTCCACTCCTCGGCTGAGGATGCTACGGACACGCTGTTTTGTTTAGTGTTTGGTGTTTGGTTTGGCAGGGTAATAACGACGCTAGTATGAGAGGGCGGCCTACGACCCCGGCGAGCGCCGGAGTTCGCGCCGTACAAAGGTGAGACCAATGGCGAATGCAGTCAACAATGCGGGGGCGCGCGCGGGAGAGAAGGAGCGGATTCCGCTGACGCGCGAGGGCTATGAGGAGAAGCGAGCGCGTCTGACGTACCTCATCACCGAGCGACGCCGTGAGGTCGCGGACTATATCCATGAGGCCAAAGAGGCCGGTGACATCAGCGAGAGTAGCGCCTATGAAGACGCCAAGAATCTGCAAGCGATGCTCGAAGGCGAGATTCAAGAGCTACAACAGGTGCTGGACAACGCCGTGATCCTCGAGGCGCCCATCGAAGAGGATGGCAAGCGCACCGTGCGGCTGGGCGCCACTATCGAGGTGGAGACCGACAAGGGGACCACGCGCACGTTCATGCTGGTCAGCACCGTCGAGGCGAACTCTGCTGGTGGCAAGCTCTCGGACCAGTCGCCGGTGGGCCGCGCATTGCAGGGCCACTCCGTCGGCGACAAGGTCGAAGTGAACACCCCTGGCGGCGCCGTCTTCTATACGGTCAAAGCCATCCGTTAGCAGGTAGCGCGATGGCGTCGCACTACACGGACGCTCCCGTGGCAAGGCGCCACGGGAGCGTCCGTGTTTGCTCTGCCGTACCGCCGGATCGGCGTCCGGCGGTACGGCAGAGCGCATGACCTTATTGCCGCTTATCCTGCGTCGCCACCGCCAGCCGCGTTCGGCGTAGCCGACGCCACGGTTGGCGTGTTCGGCGCCGCAGCGTCGGCGGTATGCTCCGCGCCAGAGACCGCGTCAGCGGCGTCCGCTTCATCGGGCGCGTCGGGCATCGCCTTCAGGCGCGCCAGCAGCACGCCCAGGCCGGCCAGCCAGAGCGCCAGCCCGGCGGTGGCAGGCGTGGAGACAACCGTCTCGACCTGGGCCGGGGCAAACACGAACAGGACGGCGTTGGCGGCCAGCATGATCACCGTCAGCGCGCCCAGGTAGGGCAGCCAACGCGGGAAGCTGCGCGTGACGACCATCCGCGAACAGATCAGCCCCAGGAACAGCGCCACGATCAGCCCGCCGATCACCCGCGAGAGGATCGTCTCGACGGCGTAGGTCGCGCCAAACTGCACGGCGATGGTGTTGCGCTGGGCGGCGCTAGCAGCGGCGGCATAGCTGTTCGCCGCGCTCTCGCTGGTGAAGGCGCCAACCACCAGGACGATGGCGAAGAGGCCGAAGCCCACCCACCCGGCCAACCGCGCCACCAGCGCCGACGGTCGCCACGCCACAAACGGCGCGAACCGTGCGTCGGGCGCCCGCGCCGCCCACAGCGCCGCCACCAACGGACCCGCCACCGTCGCCGCCAGCGCATACGCCACCAACTGAATCAGCCGCGAGACCCGATCGGCGCCGACGTTCTGACTGATCCAGAGCAGGTAGGGGCCGAAGTCATGGTGCGTGGCGATGGTCTGCACGGCGCTCTGGTAATCGGCCCCCAATGTCGCCGTCTGATACAGCGGGGCGATCAGCAGTAGCAACAGGGCGGCCACCACGGCGTAGGCGCCACGCAGGCGCAGGCGCGCCAACATCATCGCGGGTTCCTCCATCCTTCACGGGTACACCGGGCGCCGCGTTTGGGGCGCTTTCTATCAACTCTAGCAGTCGCCAGATGCGCGGCGCCAGGGCGGCGTGTGGCCAGTGGTGGCGATGGATGGGCGGTGGGCGATGTCCGGCGTTGGGCCAGCGGTTGAAACCGCGCCTGGGGGCTGCGCCACAAGGTCTGCCTTCGCGGACCTCCCGTGGGGCGAGCGCCGTGGCGTTGGGCGCGGGTGTTTGCTCGCCCCACACCACAGAACGCGCGATCACGGGAAACCCACGAAGGTGGGTTTGTGGCGCAGCCCCCAGGCGCGGTTTCAACCGCTGGCCGCGCCGCGCCGCCGCTCACCCGCCGCCGACCGTCAACCCTCGTCGCGTTCGCTGACGCCTGCCTCGGCGAAGGTAGCCATCTCGCGGTGCATACGGGTCGCCGCGTCGATCAGCCCCATCGCCAGCGCTGCGCCGGTCCCTTCGCCCAGGCGTAGATTCAGGTCCAGCAGCGGCGCCAGCCCCAGGTGTTCGAGGATGATGCGGTGGCCGCGCTCGGCGGAGACATGCCCGGCGAAGAGATACGGCTGCGCGGCGGGGCAGAGCGCGACGGCCACCAACGCCGCCGCGCCAGAGATGAAGCCATCCAGCACGACGGGGATGCGCCGCGCCGCCGCCGCCAGGATCACCCCCACCATCCCCGCAATCTCCAGCCCACCCACACGCGCCAACACATCCCGCGCATCCGGCGCCGTCGCATCCGCCACGTCCGCTACGTCCGCTACGTCCGCTACGTCCGCTACGTCCGCTACGTCCGCTACGTCCGCCGCTGACGCCGCAGGCGTCAGCGAACCTCCCCTCTCCCCCTGGGGGAGGGGCCGGGGGTGGGGGCTAGCGCCCGGCGCTGCCAGCCCGTTGACGGCCAACGCGCGTTCGACGATGGCGATTTTGTGGGCCAGCGCGGTGTCATCCACGCCCGTACCGCGCCCGGTGGTCTCGGCGGGCAAGGCGCCGGTGAGCGCGGCGGTGATGGCGCTAGCTGCTGTCGTGTTGCCGATGCCCATCTCGCCGGTCGCCACCAGGTCCAGGCCGCGCGCCGCTTCGTCGGCCAACACGTCGGCGCCTACCAGCAACGCCGCCAACGCCTGCCCGCGCGTCATCGCGGCGCCCTGCGCCATGTTGGCCGTGCCGCTGGCCACCTTGCGGCTGACCAGTTGCGGATGTTCGAGCGGCGCGGCGACGCCGACATCCACCACCACCACCCGCGCGCCCGCCCAGCCCGCCAGCGCATTGATTGCCGCGCCGCCACGCAGGAAGTTGATCACCATCTGCGGCGTCACTTCCGCTGGGTACGCGCTGACGCCCTCGGCGGTGACGCCATGATCGCCCGCCAGCGTGATCACCGCCTTGCGTGTCACGGCGGGCAGCGGCTGGCCCGTCGCGCCCGCCAGTTGGATGACGATGTCTTCCAGCCGCCCCATGCTCCCGGCGGGCTTGGTCAGTTCGGCCTGCCGTTCGCGCGCCGCCGCCATCGCCGCTGCGTCGGGCGCGGCAACCGCCGCAATCAGCGCCGCCAGCCGCGCCGCCATCAGCGTCTCATCAGCCACGCCAGCGACGCTACCTGGCACTGTGTCTGCGCTCTCGGGGCTTGCACTGTTCAGCGCGTCGTCGTTTCGCTCGCTCATCACTTGTATACCCGTCTATTGCTATGTTCTTGCGCCCGCCGCCGCCGTATGGTTAAGGGGCGCCAACGTGCGGCGCGTCGGCGTCACACACCGGACGATTGACCCAGAAGAGGCGACGCCGACGCAAGAATACCGCACACGCCCTGGTATCGCCCGCGGTAGTATACCGTATTATCCGGCAAGGTACCTGGCGACGGAGGCGCTTTGGCGAAAGGACCGGACAATGACGGAAGCGATTTTACACGCGCAGCAGCGCATCATTACCGGCAAGAAGGTACGGGGGCTGCGGCGGGAGGGGAAACTGCCGGCGAATATTAGCGTACGCAACCAGCCATCACTGTCCATCCAGGTTGACGCGCATGAGTTTGAGCGGTTTTTGAAGACGCATGGCGGAGCCGCCGTGCTGACATTGCAGGTCGCCGACGAGCAGGGCGCGACAACTCGACACTCCGCGCTATTGGGACGGATGCAGCGTCAGGCCGTGACCGGCGTGGTCGAGCATATTGACTTTCAGCAGGTGGATATGACGGAGCCAGTGCATACGCATATTTCCGTCGTGGTTGTCGGCGATGCGCCTGCGGTGAAGGCGCTCAACGGCGTCCTGCTTCAGACGCTGACCGCAGTGGAAGTGCTGGCGCTGCCCGGCGATCTGCCCGAGGTGATCACCATAGACGCCAGTGGCCTCGACACCCTGCACTCCTCGCTCAGTGTGCGTGATCTGAAACCGCCGACCGGCGTCACCATCCTGACCGACGCCGATGAGACGGTGGTGATGGTCCAGGCGACACGCGGCGGCGCTGAGGCTGCGGCGGCTACTGAGGCGACGCCTGCTACTCCGGCGGCTGGCGAGACGAAGAGCGCCGAGGCATAGCGTTCGCCTATCATGTGGCGCCATAAAGTGATGGCGCCCATTGAAGCCTGGCTTCAATGGGCGCCATCAGCATCACTACGCTTGCGCTGGTTGGGAGGCGGCAGGCTGCGCATGCTGGCCGTGGCGGCAGTTGGGCTTGCCACAGCCGCCCGTCGCCGTCTTGGTCGCCGTGCGCGCCTGCTCGCGCTGCTGGTCGCGTTGGGCGAAGGCTTGGGCGTAGCCGTCAAGCTGACGCACGGGCACGGTGATGGTGGCGCCGCTCTCCAGCATCACCTCCACCGACTCGCGGGGGACGTTGACGCCAACCACCCGGCCCGGGCCGCTGCCGGTGGTGACCACCTCATTATAGGCGGGCATCTCTTCTTTGGCCTCGACATAGTCGTCGTTCTCATACGCCAGGCAGCACATCAGCCGACCACACAAGCCAGAGATTTTGCTGGTGTTGAGCGGCAGGCCCTGCTCTTTGGCCATCTTGATCGAGACGACGTTGAACTCGGTCAGCCACGAACTGCAACACAGCGTCTTGCCGCACATGCCCACGCCGCCGAGCAGCTTGGCGTGGTCACGCGCGCCGATCTGGCGAAGCTCGATGCGCGTGTGGAACTGCGCCGCGAGGTCGCGCACCAGCGCCCGGAAGTCCACGCGCTCCTCGGCGGTGAAGTAGAACGTCAGGCGGCCGCCGTCGTAGGTATACTCCGACTCCACCAGCTTCATCGGCAGCTCGCGCTGCTCGATGCGTTCGGCGCAACGACGGAGCGCGCCCTTCTCCTTGGACTTATACGCCAGCATCTGGCGCAGGTCGTCCTCGGTGGCGATGCGCAGGATGGGTTTGAGGTCGTCGGCGCCCAGCTCGGACGACTCGATCTGGCGCGGCGCGATCACCACGCGACCGCACTCGGTCCCCTTGGGGCTTTCGACGATCACCCATTGGCCCGACTTGTAGTCAGCGGCGCCGGGGTCGTAGTAATAGACTCGCCCGGTGGGGCGAAAGCGCACGCCGACGACGCGCGTCGTCGGCGCGCCGTCGTTCGCATCGTCGTTCGCATCGTCGTTCGCGGCTCGTGGCTCGCGATTGGCTTGCTGCGGCACATTCCCCCCTTTGGGAACGTAGGGGCAGGCGTTCCCGTTGGCCTGCATGGGCGCACGGCGACGTTGGTTGCGCGCTCACGCCGATTGTCTACTGCTGGTTCAGCTCTTCCGCCAGCAAGATCGCCTCGGCCACTTCTTTCATGGACTTGCGGTTGTTCATGCTGAGCTTCTGGATGCGCCGGAAGGCCTCTTGCTCGGTGAGCTTCTGCTTCTCCATCAGCACGCCCTTGGCCTTCTCGACGACCTTGCGGGTGGCGAGATGGTCTTGCAGGTCCTTGACCTCGGATTCGAGCGCGCGGAACTGCTGGAAGCGGCTGAGCGCAATCTCGATGGCGGGCTTGAGGTCACTCTGCCGCCAGGGCTTCGTGACGTAGTGAACGACCCCGGCGTTGCGCGCCCGCTCGATCAGTTCTTCGTCGCTGTACGCGGTCAGCAGCACCACTGGGGCCAGCTTCTCGCGAGTGAGCAACTCCGCCGCCTCGATGCCATCCATCTGGGGCATGCGGATGTCCATTATCACCAGGTCGGGGCGCAGCTCGCGCGCCAGATTGACTGCGCTCTCGCCGTCGCCCACATCGCCGATCACCAGGTAGCCCTGGCGCTGCAACTCTTCGCGCAGGTCCATACGAATGACGGCGTCATCCTCGGCGATGATAATACGTGTCGGCATGGTTGGCCTCCTCGTCTGTTCAGGGGTTTGTTCGCGTGTCGCGGTCGTCGTAGCGTATTGTCGCATATCTTCCGATCCTTTCGCCTGGCAAGTACCGGTTTGTCCACTTGACGCCGAGAGCGCCCTGCGCATCCAGCTTGCGCATCCAGCTTGCGCATCGCTCGCCATAGCGCACAGCCTACGACAACGCCGGGCTAGCCACCCAGCGGCTGCCCGGCGTTGGACATAACACTTGTATCATGAAGCAGTATAGCACATATTAGGGGATCGATGATGGGCGCCGCGAGAAAGGGTACATCTTTGGCGCGTTCCGGCGTGCCACCGGCGATTGCTGACAGTCCCCTCCCCAGGGCGCACGATTGCCAACTGGGGGACTTCCTCGAAGGGGTAGACGGCTGGCTGGCTGCCCACCGAGGTCGCGTGGGTCTACGGCGTGGTGGGCGCCTGGAGCGCATAGAGTCCTGTCACCCCAGCGCGCACGCGGCCTCCGCTCGCACACCATCATCCAGATCATCCGTCGCGGCCCTGGCGAGCGCGGCGCTGGCCTGCTCGCCACCCAGGCGACCTAGCGCCCAGGCGGCGTGGCCGCGCACCAGCGGCTCCGCCTCGTGCGCCAGCGTCTCGCAGAGCGCCGGGATGGCGACGGGATCGCCAATGTTGCCCAGCGCCACGCAGACGTTGCGCAGCAACCCCCGCCGCTTCGCCCGCTTGATGGGACTGTGGCGGAATCGCTCACGAAACCCCTCCTCATCCAGCGCCAGCAGCGGCAACAGCGCCGGACTAGAGCCAACCGCAACGCGCGGCTGAAACTCCAACCGCGCACGTCGCGCCTGCGTCGCCGACGCCGCCAACCTCCCTTCTCCCGCGTCCCCGTAGGGGGACGCGAGACCCCCCTCTCCCGCCGCAGCGGGGGAGGGGCCGGGGGTGGGGGCAGCGCGCAGGCGGCGCTCGGCGACGCGGTTGACGGGGCAGACCTCCTGGCAGATGTCGCAGCCGAAGATGTGCGCGCCGATCAGCGGACGCAGTTCAAGTGGGATGGCGCCGCGTAGCTCGATGGTGAGGTACGAGATGCAACGTCGCATATCGAGGACGTAGGGGGCGACGAAGGCGTTGGTGGGGCAGGCGTGCAGGCACACCTCGCACTGGCCGCAGTTCGCGGCGAGGGTGGAGTCGGGCGTCAGGTCCAGGCTCGTCACCAGTTCGGCGAGGAAGACCCACGACCCCCAGCCTTTGGTGAGGATGTTGGTGTTCTTGCCATACCAGCCCAGCCCGCTGCGTTGCGCGGCGGCGCGGTCCACCATGCGCCCGGTGTCCACGAAGGGGATCGTCTTCTGCATGGCGGGGTCGTTGGGCGGCGCCAGCTCACGGATGAAGGCGGCGAGCTGGTCGAGGCGCTGGCGGATCACCTCATGGTAGTCGTCGCCCCAGGCGTAGCACGAGAGGCGTCCATGTGGATCACCGGGCGTGGTCAGGTCGCGTGGGGCGTCGGTCAGGTAGAACGTCCCCAGCGCGATCACCGTGCGCGCGGTCGGCAGCAGCGCCTGGGGATGCGACGCCACCTCGGCGCGGTCGGCGGTGAACCAGTCCAGCCCATCCATCAGGCCATCGCCAATGGCGTGTTTGAGCGCCGCCTCGGCCTGGGGGAAGGGATCGGCGGTGGTGAAGCGCGCCAAGTCGAAGCCCAGCGCATACGCCCGCTCCCGGATGCGCTCGGTCAGCGTGTCGCGCGCCGCGTCGACTTGTTCGGCGGACTGCTCGGCTGACTGGTCTGGGGAACAGCCAGCTTGCACGCCATGCGCAGTCGCATGCTCGTCAGCGCCCGCGACGCCAGCCTCTAGTCCAGCCATAACGCCTTCTGTTCGGCGGTCATCTCTTCGCTCTGACGGATGGCGTCGGCGAAGTCGATCTCCGGCGGCGTCTGGTCGCCAATCGTGGCGCCCTGGCGGCTGCGCAGGTTGACAGCCAACCGTTGCACGCCCATCGCGCCGCTGATCTGGTCCACCGTCGCGTCGAGCAGGTCGCCGAATGCGCTCAGCAGATGGGCCGGCACGCTGGCGACGCGGATGCGCCCCGCTTCGAGGTCGCTCAGCACATCCAGCCCCAGGCCCAGGCGTTGCGCGACGCCCTGCATCGTCAGCCCGCGCTTCTGCCACAGCGCCTTCAGCGAGATCGCAGGCGCAGTCGCTGCGGCTAGTGCGGGGGCCACAACCGCGACGGGCGCAGCGCCGAAGACGGCGGCGAAGGCGCGGCTGCGGGCGGAGGCGGCGATGGCCTGAGTATCGGCCAGCACGGTCTCCAGCGTGTCGCCCCAGGGGTCGCTCTCGGTGGCGACGAGCGCCGTGGCAAAGGTCGTCAGTTCGTCGGAATAGGCGGGGTAGCGGGTGAGCGTCGCGCGTAAGGCATCAGTCTGGCCCTGCTCACGCGCCGCCACCAGCTCCATCTTGGCGCGCAGCAGGTTGTTTGGCTCACTGGCCGCGCGCGTCGCAGTGGATGGATTCTTCGTCTTCATGGGTCACGCTCCTAAGTGTTGGGGTGGTGGTGGGATAATGGCGGTTACGGTGTCGGCCAGTCAAGCGCCCTGGAAGCTCTGCGTCTGCTCGGCCTCGATAGCTTCGCGTAGTTTGACGCGCGCCTTCTCGAAGCGCAGGCGCATCGTGCGTTCGGTCTTGCCGCAGACGGCGGCGATGTCGTCCCAGCGCAATTGCTCGAAGACGCGCAGGATCATGATGCGCTGATCGAGCGGGTCGGGCAGGTAGTTCAAGATGCGTTGCGCCTCTAATGAGGCCATACGCTCGGTGATGGTGTCGTGCGGGTCGGCGATGGTCCGGCTCTGCGCAGCGGGATCGTCGCGGTCCTCGGCGCTGATGTCGATCGTCTCGACCAGCGCCCGCGGCACATGTTGCGGTCGCCCCGCCGGTCGCCCCTGCGCGTCGCGCCGGTAGCTCAGCCCCTCCTGCCGCAGCACGCGCCCGAAGTTATCGGCGCAGAGGCAGCGCAGGTAGTGGATGAAGTTCAGCGTCATGAACTCTTCGCGCGGGTCCATCGCCTCGCGCAGCAGTTGCTCGATCATGCCCTGGATGGCGTCTTGCATCAGGTCGGGCCGATGCCGCAGGCCACCCGCGCGCCGCTGGAACTCCGGCATGCAGCGGTCGATCAGCAACTCGCACAGCCGCTGAACTACGGCGCGCTCCCGCTGGGCCGCCGCGCCCTGCGCCTCCAACGAAGCCACGCGCTCGTTCCACATGCGGATGGCGCGCACGAGATCGACATCGGCGACGATGTAGCCACCAGTGGACGTGCGCCGCGTCAGCAGCGCCAACGTCTGCGCGTCGCGCGGATCGTAGGCCGTCGGCGTCGCGGCGCCCGCGCGCTGGGGCCGCGCGCCCTGCCCGCCGGGGATGAGCGTGTCGGCGGGGACGCCGCTCGGCCCGGCGACATCGGCGGACGATGCGCCGCTGTTGGCCGCGTTGGCTGGCCGCGTCTCCGTCGAGACCGCCGCCCGCTCCGACCGTTCGTTGTTGGCGCTGCCTGTCATAGCTTGTCGTGTTTCGTTGGCGCGTGGTCGCTCATCCATCATGTGCGCTTCCTCTTGGTATGGCGCCCGGCTTCGGGCGCCGTCTGTTGCAGGTGATGTAGGTAGTGCTGATGTAGCGTACCGAACTTTCCCGGCGATTGCAAGGACGCCGGGTGGGTGGGTTTGGGTGTAGGTGTCGGCTCACGGCGATCTGTTCTGCGGCGCGGCGGCGGAAACGGTAACGTCAATATTGCGGCGGCAAATATTGACGGCTACCTCGCGCCTGCTAACGCTCTGGCGCATCTGATGATATGCAAGGCTCTTTGGGTTCATGTGGATCGAGAGCCGCTTCACCGATGTAATAATCGTGGTTGACTGTCAAATCTGGGTAGGGCGCCTGGAACGCGCCACGAAAACCATCCCACGGATCGGGATAATCCTCATTGTCCGCAGTGTTAATGACGTTATAGTCCTTCATACCACCCCTCGGCTGAATCGTGATTATGCGCTCTCACCACAGCGTATCACGCGGTCGCAGTTCGGACCGCTCAGCCCCGGCAAGTGGTAAAATGCTTGATATGGTACGGAAGTGTGCGTCTAAATAGAGACGAAACGACAGCTTGTTGTCGGGTCTGAGGACTATGCAAGCTGAAAGGCAGCCAGAGATGAACCTATACACCGAGCGGCTCGCCCTCCGCGATTTCGTTCTGTCTGATTGGAGCGCGCTCAACGCTATCCTTACCGATCCACAGGTGAAGCGCTTTATGCACTTCGCCGCGTGGGATCAAGAGCAGCGGCGCGACTGGCTTTCGCAGATGATCCAGGAGACAAGTGACTCTCCGCGTGTCGCCTATAATCGAGCGATCACGCTGTTGAGCGATGGTCATCTGATCGGCTGGTTTGGCATTGGCAACACCGCGTTTGCGGAAAAGGGCGTCCGTGACTTTGGGTACGCGCTGGCTCGTCGTTTCTGGAGGAACGGCTACATGACTGAAGCATTACAGGCGGTGATCGAATATGAGTTTACCGCGCTGGGGACGCGCCGGATCATTGCCGAATGCGATGAACAGAATCCCGCTTCGGCGCGCGTCATGCAGAAGAACGGCATGCGCTACCAGAGTGTATTGCATGCCGTTGATCATGATGGTCGTCAATGTGTAAGCCTGCACTATGCTATAGACAGGGACGAGTGGCGCAACGCGCGGACATGAGTTGGTCACGACGTTGGCGATCTCGTTCGAGCGCACACTCCGGAAGGCAACCTTATGAAGCGAAATACTCAACCCGCCGAAAACACACAGGCGGCTGATAGCGCGCAGGATAGGACAGCCCGGCGGGGCATGCGGCTGGCGCTGGCGCAGTTGGACGTGACGGTGGGCGACCTGGATGGCAACGCGGCGCGCATGTTGGCGGCGGCGCGGAGGGCGCATGCGGCGGGCGCCAATGTCGTCGCCTTCCCAGAACTGGCGCTGACCGGCTACCCGCCCGAAGACCTGCTGCTCAAGCCCGCCTTCGTCGCCGACAACCTCCGCGCGCTGGACCAAATAGCCGCCGCGACCGCCGACCTCAGCGGCCTCACGCTGGTCGTCGGCTTCGTAGACCGCGCCATCGACATCTACAACGCGGCGGCGCTGCTACGCGATGGCCAGCGCGTCGGCGTCTACCACAAGCAATACCTGCCCAACTACAGCGTCTTCGACGAGAACCGCTACTTCAGCGCTGGGGCGACGGCCCCCGTCTTCGTCATCGATGGCGTGAACATCGGCGTCACCATCTGCGAGGACATCTGGTATCCCGGCGGCGCGCACGCCTTCCAGGCCGCCGCCGGGGCCGAGGCGCTGCTGAACATCAGCGCGTCGCCGTTCTTCGTCGGCAAGCAGGGCGCGCGTGAGCGTATGCTGGCGACGCGCGCCGCCGATAGCGGGGCCATCGTCGCTTACCTCAACCTCGTCGGCGGGCAGGATGAACTGATCTTCGATGGCGCCAGCGTCGTCTTCAACGGGCGCGGCGAGTTGCTGGCCCGCGCGCTCCCCTTCGCCGAAGACCTGCTGATAGTGGACCTTGACATCGAGGATGTGTTTCGGACGCGCCTGCACGATCCGCTACGCCGCAAAGACCAGGAGGTGTTGCGGCTGGATCGTGAAGGCGCGCCCGCGCCCATCGTCATCTCGCCGACGCCAAGCCAGCCCGCCGCCGCGACGCAGCACGCGCCCGCCGTCAGCGTGGAGGGCGCTGAGTCGCCGTCGCTGGGCGCGCCGGGACGTATCGAGCCGCCGCTCTCGCGGTTGGAGGAAGCGTATCGCGCGCTGACGCTGGGCGTCGCCGACTATGCGCGCAAGAGCGGCTTCCAGTCGGCCTTGATTGCGCTGTCGGGCGGCATAGACTCTGCACTGACGGCCACCATCGCGGTGGACGCGCTGGGCGCCGATCATGTCGTTGGCGTCTCGCTGCCGTCGCGCTACTCCTCCGCTGGCAGCCGCGACGACGCCCGCGCGCTGGCCGAGAATCTGGGGATGCGTTACCTGACGATCCCCATCGAGGGCATGTTCGCCGCCGGGCTAGACGCCCTACGCGAGCCGCTGACGACCTTCCCGCCGACCACCTCCACGCTGACCGAGGAGAACCTGCAAGCGCGCATCCGGGGCAATCTGCTGATGGCGCTCTCCAACCAGTCAGGCGCGCTGGTGTTGACGACCGGCAACAAGTCCGAGCTGGCGGTCGGCTACGCCACGCTGTATGGCGACATGGCGGGCGGCTTCGCCGTGCTGAAGGATGTCTTCAAGACGACGTTGTATGACATCGCACGTTGGCGCAACGAGCGGGCATTGGCCGAGACAGGGCGCCTCCTGATCCCGCTGGCGAGCATCGAGAAGCCGCCGTCGGCGGAGCTACGCCCCGACCAGCGCGACACCGACGCGCTGCCACCCTACGAGGTCCTCGATCCGATCCTGCGCGCTTACGTCGAAGAGGACCGCGACTTCGCGGGCGTGGTGGCGCTGGGCTTCGCGCCCGACATCGTGCGCCGCGTAATGGCGCTAGTGGACCACAGCGAATACAAGCGACGGCAGGCCCCGCCCGGCGTGAAGATCACCCCCCGCGCGTTTGGCCGCGACCGGCGCCTGCCCATCGCGAATGCGTATCATGGGCTGCCACGCGCAGGGCAGCAGACGACGCGCACTGGGGAATAAGGCAGCGCGAGCTTTTGAATACGGCTGCGTCGCAGCAGGCGCGTGGGATCAGGCGTACCGCCAGCTGCCAAGCTGGCGTGTCTGTCCGCTGCTTAAAGTCTCGCTGCTTAATAGTGGTGTGACGCCAGGTGACGCCAGGGCGCAGGCCCGACATGCGCCAGCTTGGCAGTTGGCGGTACGCCTGAACGAGATCGCATTGGGCGGCATCAACCATCCCGAACTGACGACGGTGTTCGCCGCTGAAACGCGGAGAAAGTGGGAAGACACATGGATACCCAGCCCACCGCGTCACTGCTGGATCGTTCGCCCGCAGCCCCTGTGGCGACGAGCGACGCGCCACGACGCGCCTGGCCCGCCGTGGTGGCGCTCTACCTGATCGCGCCGCTGGTCGCCGAATTGCTGTCGGGGTCTACCCCACCACGAAACTGGAACAATATTGGCGGGGTGATGCTGACGGTGAGCCTCTACGGGTCGGGCGCGCTGCTGGCGCGCGAAGTGGCGCGGGCGCGTGGCCTCAGTTGGGGTAATCTTGCCCTCCTTGGCGCGGCTTATGGGGTCCTCGAAGAGGGAATCAGCTATCAAAGTTGGTTCAATCCGCGCTGGACGCCGCCACCCGACGCCGCACGCGCCTTCGATGTCAACTGGACGTTTGCCGTCGGGTTCACCAGCATTCACACAGCGCTGAGCATCCTGACCTCGATTGTGATCGCCGAGGCGCTCTTCCCCAGCGTGGCGACCCGTCCCTGGTTGGGGCGCGTGGGACGGATCGCATTCACGATTTGGCTGGGCCTGATTGTGGTGGTGGTGTTCCTGAGCTACGGGTTCTCCATCTACCACGGCAAGGGCTACGATCATCCGCCGGTCTCCTATGTGATCGCGCCGACGCTGTTTGTGGTGTTCGCGCTGCTGGGGGCCTTCGCGCCGATCCGGCCCGTGCCGCAGGTTGGCGTCCGGCCACCGCCGCGTTTGTGGACCCTGCGACTGGCAGGGTTTCTCGGCGCCTTTGTGATCCTGCTCAACCTCTTTGTCTTGCGCAACGTGATTCCCATTCATGTCATCCCCATCGCGCTCATCCTCGCCACGGATGCGCTGGGCGTGTATCTGGTCCGGCGGTGGGCGCGGCGGCCTGGGTGGGGGATGCGTCAGCGGCTGGCCTTGGCGTCGGGGGTGATGGGCGTCTTCATCGTGTTTGCGCCAATTATAGAGTTTCTCGTGCGGGACCCGGCCATGACGGGGATCACCATCGCCAATCTGCTGGCGTTGAGCGGCCTCATCTTCCTGGCGTCTCGCGTGACCCTGTTTGAGGCGCCACCCACGATGCCAACGATACAATAACGTGGGCTATCAGCGACGCTGAGCATGGGTTGGCGCGCCGCTCAGCGGAAGCATTGATTAGCGTGAATGACGATCATGAGGAGACACGATGGCGGAGCGCATCCTGACCTTACGTGAACTGAACCGCGCCACACTTGCACGCCAATTCCTGCTGGAACGCGCGCATGTGAGGCCGCTGGACGCCATCAAACAGTTGGTCGCCATGCAGGGCCAGGTATCCAACGCGCCCTACATCGGCTTGTGGGCGCGTTTGTCCGCGTTTCAGCGCGCTGACCTGACGTCGCTGCTGACCGGCAGGCAGGTGGTGCGGGCGTCGTCGTTGCGTGGCACGCTGCATATCATCGCGGCGGACGATTACCTGCTGCTCCATCCACTCCTGCAACCGGCGCTCAGCCGTCGCCTTCACCTCTTCGCCGAACGGACGGTGACCTTTGATATGGATCACTTCGTTACCCAGATGCGCGACTACGTCCAGGAGCAACCACGAACCGGCATCGAACTACGTGCGCGGCTGGAGGAACTGTATCCCGGGATGGGGCAGCAGCAGATCGTCGATTCGGTACGCATGTACCTGGCGCTGCTCCAGCCTATCCCGGCTGGCGTCTGGGGGTTCACAGGCCGTCCGACCCATACGGACGCCGCGACTTGGTTTGGGCAGCCGCTCACATCTGCCACCGAAGGGAATCTGCGTCAACTCGTCCTACGCTACCTCGCGGCGTTTGGCCCGGCGAGCGTGCAGGATGCGCAGGAGTGGTCGGGACTCACCCGCCTGAAGGACGTTTTCGACGAGGCGCGGCCAGACCTGCGCATCTTCCGTGACGACCTGGGCAGAGAACTCTTCGACTTGCCAGGCGCGCCACGGCCCGATGCGAATACGCCTGCTCCGGTTCGCTTCCTGCCGGACTTCGACAATCTCCTGTTCGCCCACGCTGACCGCCGCCGCGTCATCTCGGATGCGGATCGCGTACGCTTCTTTGCTGGCAATTCCCGGTGTACAGCTTTTCTGGTGGATGGCGTTGTCCGTGGGCGATGGAAGGTTGAGCGCCGCGCTACGTCAGCAATGTTGGTGGTCGAGTCGTTTGAGCCGCTTTCGCCCGCTGTAGAAGATGAGCTAAGGGCGGAAGGCGAACGGCTGCTGCGCTGGATGACCGAAGACGCTGTGGTGTATGTGGTTCAGTTTACTAGAATGGCGCCTTCACTGTGACGGTTCAGGGCACTAATTCGGGGGCGAGCCGCGCTACCCCTTCGGTGAGGATCAGGAACACCTGGTCGGTGATCTCGTCCGGAGTGAGCGTCTCCTCGTCGAGCGCCTGTTGGAAGGCCCACTCGATGCCCGTCCCCAGGATCGCCCAGCTCGTCGCTGAGACGATAGTCTTGCGGCGTACCCGCGCAGGGGCCTTCGCGCCCCCTGCGCGTCCGAGCCACGCCGCGAGGATGACGGTGAGTTCGCTCTGCGTGAGCTTCCCCGCAAGCAACTCCATCTGTGTGTCGAAGGGCTTGCACAGCCGCTTCACCTCCATGAGAAACGCATACGTTGTGCGGATGAGCAGGCGCACGCTGGCCTCATCCCATCTCCCACCCGTCGCGGGGAACCGGTTCGCCAGCGCCTGCTGGAACTGGGCGCGCAAGGTGGCTTCCAGCAGCGCGTACTTATCGGGGAAATAGGCGTAGAACGTCGTGCGATTGACGTCCGCCTGCTCTGTGATGTCCTGGATGGTGATACTGTCGAACCGCTTCTGCCGCAACACCTCCAGGAAGGCGCGCTGTAACAGCGTTCGCGTGCGTTGGGCGCGCCGCTCGGCGCGCGTCGCTTGCCGCTCCATACGATGACCTCTTCTTGCCACTGGCCACAAGCACGATGACTGCATGCATAGCGCGACGATCATTGCGCATTCCAGTCGAGTGACGACAATTGCGCCGATTTGTCGGCTGTCCAACAAAAGCGCCGATTTGCGTCTTGAGCGCCACGCGCCTGCACTGTACAACTATACACAACGGATGTCGCTCATGCAACATGCGTAGCGCACCAGACACATGTAGCGCATCCGACAGATGTTGAGTCCGACGTGTTCTCCACACGCGGGCGCGAAGAATATGCGACCAGTGGGAAAGGTGAAACAAAATGTCAGTGACACAAACCGCATCCGGCGCCCTGAAGCGTCAGGGCCTCTCCGCGCGTTCCTGGTGGGTGGGCGCCCTCATCGTCCTTGCCGCCGTCGTCATGAATACGCTCATTGTGCTGGCTGCGCATGCGCTGCTCACGGTGGCGCCAACGTTTAGCCCCTTGCAGTACGTGGGCGTCATCCCAGCCACCATCGTCGCCGTCACGGGGGCGCTGATCGTCTTCGCGCTGATCAGCCGACGGTCGCAGCAGCCCGTGCGCCTGTTCCGGCGTGTTGCCCTGGCTGTCCTGGTGATCTCGATCATACCCGGCCTGCTGCTCCCCGTCTTCGGGTGGTTCCAGGGCACGACGCTACCGGAGGTTGGGGCGTTGCTGCTGATCCATGTGGCGACCGCGCTGCTCTGCGTCAGCCTGGCGCCACGCATGCTCGCATGAGGGGCCACGGGCCTCACATAGCGCGGCGCCCTTCCCACTGGGTTCGGGAAGGGCGCCGCGCTGTGATAAAGGGTGAATGAGGTAGGGCAAGGTCCCGCTCGGCCTGATTGTTGTCGAATGGAATGGCGACGTCGTCGGGGGACGCTACCACCTGCGGTTGGTTCAGCGACAAGCGCTCGAGCAGATTGCGGGCCGGTGACTGTTTCAGGCGTGGGCGCCGTGGCGTCGGCGACGAGGCGGTGGATGGCACGCGGCGCTCCAATATACAGCCAGGCTTCAACGAGCGTGTCAGTGGTGGCCCCGGCGGGAATCGAACCCGCATAGCCGGTTTAGAAGACCGGTGCTCTGTCCATTGAGCTACAGGGCCGGATGGGATCGGCGCAGGGATCGTCAGCGCTCCTCGGCAATCTTGCGCACATTGTATCGCGTCGGCGCCCGACTACGCAAGCCGCTGACGAGAGAGCGCCAACATCTGACCTGAGACGCCCAATCGAGTGTAGATAGTTGATAGGGGACCCCCAGTGGCGAACACATGCGTCGCCCACACCGCGCCAGGGATATGCTGGGCCACGCGGCGAGCGACGCCTTCACGATAGCGCTAGTTCGCCTGCCCGGACTACAATCTGGAACGAAGGCTTCGCCTAAACCTTGGCGCCGCGCGCATGGTCCCGTTGCTGTGGGGCTGGCGTCGGCGAACTGCGGAAGCGCAGGGTTGGGCGACGATCTTTCACGCCTAGACCCGGCGCACAACGTCAAGCATTCGTGGGCCGCGACGTGTTACAATCACAGATGGCGTTGAAA
>Ga0307374_10006775_pt1 | contig 17848 bp, 7 predicted proteins | sample OX3MG_FD_202532 | JGI IMG/M metagenome (GOLD analysis project Ga0307374, IMG submission 202532) | Soil microbial communities from Risofladan, Vaasa, Finland - OX-3 | ecosystem: Environmental > Terrestrial > Soil > Coastal area > Acid sulfate soil | place: Finland: Risofladan, Vaasa | collected... | reverse complement strand
GCTTCGATGCGGGCCGGGGTCCAGTGGGAGAGATTGGCGAGGGTGCGCTTGCGAATGCGAGAGCCCTGGCGAACACTTTCGCGGAGGAGGACGGCGGGCGGGGAGTTGCGATTGGGGACAGTATCGACGTACAGGGCATGATCTCCATGCACACCATAAATAATGGTAAGGCAATTGTCAAGTACTTACATGGGCACAACATAGCGCCCCCACCTGAACCTTCCAGCATGAAAATAAATCGCTTACCTCGGATTCCAAGGGTCAAGGGTGGGGGAAAATCCGCCGGACCGCCGAACTTTATTCTTCAACGGTTTCCGGCGGTCAGAGACCGCCGCTACAGCAACCTGACCCACTACCTCTGCTTAACAGGCGTGGCGTCTCGGGGTGAAAAGCATACGCAACTCTTGTCCTTTTACACTTGCAGCACGTCACCGTCCCGAGCCACCATTTCATAGAGCACCGGGTTGACGAAGAATCCCAGGAACAGGCGTGAGACCAGTCCGGCGACAATCACGATAGCAAAGGGCCTTTGAGTGTCGGAGCCAATGCCGTGCGAAAGAGCTGCGGGCAACAGTCCCAGGCAAGCGACCAGGGCCGTCATCATGATGGGACGGAGGCGCAACAGAGAAGCCTCCAGCGTAGCATCGCGAATATTTTTGCCTTCGAGCCGAAGCTTGTTGATGTAAGAAACCAGAATGACCGCGGTTTCCACCGAGACGCCCATGAGGGCGATCAAGCCAAGCACGGAAGAGACGCTTAAGGGCGTGCCGGTGACCTTCAGCGCTAGGAGGGCGCCCACCGGTACAGTCAGGATGACGCCAAGCGCAATGGTCACGGGAAATTTGAAGTTCCCGTAAAGCGCAAACAGGATTAGAAAAATAATGAAAATTGTCATCGGGCCAATCACGCTGAGCTGGCTCTTGGCGGCCAGATACTCGCTGTATTCTCCTCCCCAGGTCATGGTATAGCCGGGGGGCAGGTTGACGGCCTTGGCGACGGCGCGTTGGCCGTCCCGCACAGCGCGGGCCAGGTCGCGGCCCTCAATGCTGTACTGTACACCGATGTAGCGCGAGTTGTTCTCACGATATATAAACGCTGCACCGTTGCCCTGGCGGATATCCGCGAGCTGGTTGATGGGGATCTGCTTGCCATCCGGCGTTCCCACCAGCAGGTTGCCGACCTCCCGGGCATTGGTCCGGAACTGAGGTTCCATGCGGACTAGCAGGTCAAAGAGTTTTTCTCCTTGTATCACCTGCGTCACCGCCTGGCCACCCACGGCCGCTTGCACCACTGCCTCAACATCGCTCACGTTGATCCCATAGCGCGCGATCTTGGCGCGGTCCACGTCAACGATCAAGCTCGGCTGGCCCAGCTCCCGCATCACCACCAAGTCAGTGAACCCCGGAACGGTGGCGAGAACCTTTTCAACCTGCAGCGCCTTATCTTGAAGGATACGCAGATCGGGTCCATAAATCTTCACGGCAAGCGCGCTCTTCAGGCCGGTCAGGGCTTCATCCACGGCGTCCTCAGCGGGCTGGGTATAATTGAAGATAATGCCTGGGTAGGTTATGAGCTTGCCATTGATGGCCTTGATTAATTCTGCCTTCGTTCTGATTGGCCCTGACTTCCAGGTTTTATCGCTATAGGGCCTCAGACCCACGTAGAACTCGCAGTTGAAGAAGCCGGTGGGATCAGTGCCATCATCCGGCCTGCCCAGCTCGGAACCCACCACCGTAACCTGCGGGAAGGATTGCAGGATTTTCCGGATTTGCGGCGCAATCTTCGCGGCTTCCCGCCAGGAGATGGTGTAAGGCATGGTAGCGCGAACCCACAATGCGCCTTCATCGAGGTGCGGCATGAATTCCCCGCCGATGGAAGGGACCAGGAGGAGCGCGCCTCCGAAGATGGCCGCCGAAACCACTAGGGTAGACTTGGGATGATTCAGGCACCATTCCAGTTGCCCTTTATAGGCGCGTTTGGTCCATTCGAAGGGCCGGTTTTCTCTCTCCTTTACGCCGCGCTTGAACCATGCTGAAGCCAACACGGGGACGAGCGTGAGGGAAAAGATGAGCGCGCCGATGAGCGCGAACGCCATGGTGTCCGCCATCGGGTCGAAGAGCTTGCCAGACGCACCTTGCAAGGCGTAAATGGGCACGTAGCCGGCAATGATCACGGCGACCGAGTAAAAGATCGGTCGGTCCACATCGTGCGCTGCCGCAACAATCACTTCCGTTATATTGAAATTCTGGCCGTACCGTAACCCGAGCTCGCGGTATATGTTTTCCATCATCACCACCGTGCCGTCAATGATGATGCCGAAATCGATCGCCCCTATTGAAAGCAGGTTGGCCGAAACGTCGTGAAGGTGCAGAAAGGTGAAGCCGAACAACAAGGCCAGAGGGATGGTGAGCGCCACGATGATCGCCGCGCGAATGCTTACCAGGAAGAAGATTAGGATCAAGAAGACGAGCACCATGCCACGCAATAGGTTGCTTTCAACTGTGTCCGTGGTCAAGCGGACCAGGTCACTGCGGTCGTAAAACGCATGGATTTTAACGTCCGGCGGCAGGACGCTCTTGTTCAATTTCTCTGTCATCTTTTCGACGCGCTGCAACACCGATTGCGTTTGCTCCCCCGTACGCATCAGAATCACGCCTTCCACCGCGTCATCATTGTTCTGGAACCCGTACTCGCCCAGCCTCGGCGCGTGGCCGATCACCACCTTGCCGATGTCCCCGACACGGATGGGGATTCCGTTGTAACTGCCAGCGACGACGTTTTCGATATCCTGGATATCCTTTACCAGGCCGAGACCCCGAACGTAAAAGAACTGTCCGCCTTGAGAATAGAATCCACCTCCGGTATTGGCATTGTTATTGGCGAGCGCCTGCATCACTTGCGGAACGGTCAGGTGATAGTTGTATATCTTCGCGGGGTCCAGTAGCACTTGGTACTGCATCACGGTCCCGCCAAACCCCGAATCATCGGCAACGCCCGGGACAGATTTATAGGCGCGTTCCAAGACCCAGGCCTCGATGGTTTTCAATTCCATCGGCGTTCGGTCCGGGCTCTCAATCACGTAACGGTAAACCAGGTCACTGGGACTGGAAAGCGGAGCCAGAACCGGAGCGACGCCTTGGGGCAAAGTGATTTGGGCCAAGCGTTCGAAGGCACGGTCGCGGCAGAAGTACTTATCGGTGCTGTCCGAAAAAGTAAGGATGACATCCGAAAGCCCGTAGAGTGAAATCGAACGCATGTAACCCAGGTTTGGGATTCCGTTCATCTCGATTTCGATGGGCAAGGTCACCAGGCGCTCGACTTCCTCCGCCGCATGACCCGGCCACTGCGTGATGATTTCAACCAGGGGCGGGGAAAGGTCGGGATAAGCGTCCACCGGCATCCTTTGAAACGCGATGACGCCAATAACAGCGATGGCCGCGGTCATCATCAACACCAGGAAACGCTGGTGGAGGGCAAAATGAACAATCCGGTGGATCATTTCGAAGTTCGCGCCTTTCTGATTTTCACGACGCTCCCAGCTAGCCGAATATCGGAATACTTGCCTGCTGTGGGACGTCTACCGCTGGAATGAATTGGCAAACTGAAGGAAAAGACCGCCGTCGGCCACCACGCGCTCGCCGGCCTCGATGCCCGAATAGATCTGAATCAGGCCGTTCTCGCTGGTCCCAACCGCAACCAGCCGCTGCCCGAATTGCCGAGGCCCGGCTGCAACATACACGAATGGCTGGTTCTCGCTGTTCCGCAGAACGGCTGCATTGGGCACGGCGATGGCGTTGCGTATCACTCCCGCGTTCACCGTTACGGTCACGTACATGTCCTTCTTCAGTTCCTCACCGGGATTATCCGTCACAATTCGCACCGGCAGCGTTCGCGTATTCGGGTCGAGCGCCGGAGAAATGTAGGAAATTTTGCCGGGGAATGCGGCGGGATAGGAATCGGTTTCGACACTTACGGGATCACCTAAATGAACGTAAGCCAGGTCCTGCTGATAAACGTTGGCCAATACCCAAACGCTTCTCATGTCTGAAATCGTAAAACACTGCGTGGAACCGCCCTGAATCACCTGACCGGGCGCGACCAGCCTCTCAACCACCTCGCCGTGGAGCGGCGCAAGCACGGGAATTTCCGGTGAAGCGGAACCCTTAACGGCTTGGCCTGGGTCGGCGATGCCAACGATTTTCAATGCTTGCCCGGCAGCTTCAAAATCTGCCAAGGCCTGGGTTTGCGAGGATTCCGCCTGTTCAAGTTGTTGAGTGGGGATAGCGTGATGAGAGTAGAGGTCCTCGGAACGCAGATACGCCTTATGCGCTAGGTTATAAGAGTCACGCGTCTTCAGGTAGTTGTCGCGTAGCTGGGCGTAATCGGGACTACTGACATAAAGCATGGGTTGGCCGGTGGTCACGTTCTGGCCTGGGTAAACCAGGATACGGGTGATGGGGCCGCTCACCTGGGTGAGGACGGGAGTGGTGACAAAACTGTTGTAGGCCACGGTTCCAGTGAGCCTAAAAATCCGCGGCAGGCTGGTGGTTATTACAGTCACCACTTTTACGTGGGCCATCTGATCTTCAGGCACAGTGAAAAGCTGTGCATGGCTGCCAGACGGTGCGGAAGCTGATCCACGGCCGGAGGACTCATCTGCGGACGCTCTCTCTCTGCCGCAACCTGACAGAAGCAGCACAAGACATTGTGCGGTCAGCACGAGGAGCACAGACTGTAAAGCATGGCGAGTCCGGGATACAGACATGGAACTTGGTCCTTTCTCCGGGTTCTCTCGGTCATGAGCGGATGCATGTGCGGTCATTGTAGATTCCTCGTTCCTACGGCCTCTCGCACTTGTTCGAGGGCGGCCATGTAATTGGCAAGCGTCTGAAGATAGGCAAGCTGTGTGGCTCTGTAGCTGCGCTCCGCATCCAGAAAATCGAGCAGGCTGGCTGCGCCACGCTGGTAAGCGTATTGGCTGATGTCCCGCGAATCCTGGGCTTCCTTCAGGTAGCCCGACTGGTAAAGCTTCACAACTTCACGGTTGGTCCGGAAGCCCTCGTAGGCATTTCGCACGTCGGTCATCACCTGGTCGGAAGCGGCCGCTTGCTGCTCCTGCGCTTGAGTGATGGCGAAATGGGTGCGGGCGATCTCTCCCTGGTTGCGGTCAAAGATGGGAATTTCCATGTTGAAGATGAAACTGGCGCTGTTGATGCCGGTGACGTGCGTGTAGTAAAGGCTGGTGGTGACGTCGCGCTTGCCGTTGGCGCGCGCCAAATGGTACTGGCTCTGCGCCGCAGTCACGCCCTGTTTGGCTGCTGTCAGGTCGGGCCGCAACTGCAAAGCTCTGGCTTGCAGGTCCTGTAAGTTGAGATGGAGAGGGGCAAACGCCAAGTTACCTGCAACCTGGTAGTTTTCAGGCACAGCGTCATAACCCAGTAAATCCCGCAGGCTGGCCATTGCCTGCACCAGAGCAACTTGTGCTGAGGATACGTCGGTCTGAAACTGAAGAAGCTGCAGCTTGATCTTCAGGAAGTCGCCTTCGCTGATTTGCCCCGCCTTATATTGCTCCTGACCTAGATTGACTGTCTTTTGAAAACTTTCGAGGTCCTGCTTTGCAAATGCCAGGGTGGCTTTGGCCAGCAGTACACTGATGAACTGCTGCGCCACGTTGTAAGTCAGGCTGCGCTCCGTATCTCCCACCAGCGATCGTTGTACGGTTGTCAGGTCGCGCGCCGCTTTCATGCGGGCCTGGCGTTTGTGCCCTCGTTCGATGGTATAGCTGGCGCCCACGTCGAACTCCGTAATGTTGTTGAAGTTCGTGCCGTTAAACTGGCTGGGAACAATCGGCACAAACAAGTCGTCGTAGACGAATTGCGGATTCGGGCGAAGACCGGCGGTGATCTCTTGCGCTTGATCCTGTGGGACCAAAGTCTCCGTGGCCTTCAAAATGTGGTTGTGAGCGAGCGCCAATCGAATCGCCTGGTTCAGGTCAATGCGCATCACCACTGGCTGGCTCTGACCTTGCGCGCACACTGGCACGCAAGTGGCAAGCGTCACAAGGGCCAGTGCCACAACCCGTAAGGCAGACAGCGCATGGTCCCGAAGGCTTCTCCTCGATACCGTAGGTGTTAGCGTCTGAGCCTGAATCTGCTTAAATAGCTTGGCTTGGCGGAATCGGACCCGCCGGCTTCGCCAGCCGACGCCCGACAGCACCGGAAAGAATGCGGCGTTTTCGTATTTCAAATATATTCCTCCTCACGGATTTCCCTGGAGGTTGAAGCAGACGGTGATCGGTTAAGGATTAGGTGAGAGGCGGCGCACGAGCGGGAAGGGTGGAGGCGCGCGGAACCAGAACGAGGTCGAAAGAAGCCACCGGGCAGAATATGATGCCGACCGGCAACTGGATCAGGGCGCTGCGGATGGCGGGACGCGCTGCACCCTGCCGGACGATTTGGCATACGATGCAAGGCGTGGGGTCCGGCGCTGGACCCGAGGGATGGCTCGATTGCGAGCAAGCGGGCAATCGGTGCGCCGGAAACAGGAAATCATTGGGATGCCAATGCAGGCCGGCAACCAACACTAATTGAGTTTGCGCCAGAACCAGCCCAATGATGGCGAAAGACCGAAGCCGATTGCGAAGGCCCACGAATTGCATCCGTTTCTTCTTCATATCACGGCACAGCCAGCGGCAAAAACACTCCTAGCCAACATCATCTTGTATCTTGGATCAGGTTACACTATATCATTGGGTTGGACAAGGGATTTCAACGCGGACTTTGATTGGGAGAGGCTTCTTGCTTCATTGCCAGCGGTTTGCGGCCATCGACCAAAAATTCCATCGTTGCCGTTCTCCATTTCAGTCTGCCCGGCACGAACTCTGTTTTCCACTTGACAAGTCAATCCGGCGAAGGGCAAGTTAACTCATTTGCAGACTCTGTTTTTGCCGATAGAAAATTGAGGGTTCAAAAAGCCTTATATGTCAGCCGAAAAGCGAGCCCGCATTTGTTTTCACGATAAGTGCTTTGACGGCGCTTCAGCCGCTGCCCTCTTCACCCGCCTCTACCGGGAGAAGATTAATCCGGGGGCCCATGTCCAATACCGGGGGATGCTCCACCGCGCCGGCCAGCTTTTTGATGAGGCCATGTTCGATGGCGATGAAAACGCGATTGTTGATTTCAAGTATTCCAGCTCGCCCCGGCTCACCTGGTGGTTTGACCATCATCAGAGCGCCTTCCTGACCGAGGGCGATGCGGCCCACTTCCGGCAGGACGCAAGCGGCAAGAAGTTTTACGACCCGAACTTCCGGTCCTGCACCAAGCTCATTGCCCATATCGGGTCCACAACGTTTGACTTCCACGCCCCCGATTTGGATGAACTGGTCTATTGGGCTGATTTGATCGACGGCGCTCAATATCCGGACGCCAGGACCGCCGTCGAGATGAAAGACCCAGCGATGCAGTTGGCCGCCGTGATCGAAGGAGTCCGCGATCCTGCTTTTGTGCCCAATCTGATCCCTCATCTCCAGTCAGAACCTTTGAAAAGCATCGCAGCCATGCCCAACATTCGCCAAGCCTTTGAAGAGCTTCAGACCCAGCATCAGCGATGGATTCGGATCATTCGGGAACGGGCAAAGTTGAGCGACGGCGTACTTTCTTTGGATGTGGCCGATCTCGGTATCGAGGGCTTCAACAAGTTTATTCCCTATTACCTATTCCCGGATGCCGTCTACACTGTCGCCATCAGCCGCTCCCCAGAGCGAATCAAGATTGCGGTAGGTAGTAGTCCCTGGAATCCGACGCCCAAAACCGCAAACCTCGCGTCCATCTGCGAACGTTACGGCGGCGGCGGCCATGCCAAAGTGGCCGCCATCTCTCTCCCACCCACTAATTTGGAAATCGCCCGCGCCAGCGCCCATGAGATCGTTAATGAGCTACTCCGCAGTCTGGCCCGATGGCAGAGGTAGATCGCACCTGGATACGCCGGCTCAAGTGTAAAGCCTTCATCAGGTTTGTTCGCGGCCGGAAATCCAACCTCCGGGCGATGCCTATTATCACCCATGAAGGCCGGCGGTCCGAAAGCCTTCCATCGTTCTCCGCAGTTGGACTTGGAAAACCACCGTCATCCGCCTCATAATACATAACGAGGGAATCGCACTTCAATGAACGAGTGGCGGCCTATGACTGATTTTCTCGGCGCATTCGCGCGGCAAGGCTCCAATGCAGCATATGTCACCCGCCGGGGCTACCGGAGCTACCGGGTTTCCTACCGTGAGATTGCAGAAGCTGCCAGCCAATTTGCGCATGAGCTTGCCGCAAGGCAGATTGGCCGGGGCGACCGCGTGGTGATCTGGGGTGAGAACTCCGAGCAATGGGTGATTGCATTTCTCGGAAGCCTCCACTGTGGGGCCGTGCCCGTGCCGCTCGACGCCTTCGCAACCCCTGATTTCGCCGCGAGGGTCATCCGGGAGGTCCAACCCGTCCTGGCCGTCTGTTCCCGCTGCTTGGTCTTGACGTCGAGGGGTTCCATCATAACCCGCGTGAATGATTCCGCTTCTTCTGACGCTGCGGACTCGGCAAAACCCGCCCCGGATGCGCCGGCCCCAAATACCCTATTCGACGTACCCGTCATGGAACTCGAGCGATTGCGTGAAAGCATCTTCCGGCATCCATGCACGATTGAACCCGTTCGCGGCCTTTCGCCCGGCGACCCTCTGGAGATCATCTTCACATCCGGTACGACGTCCGAACCTCGCGGAGTGGTCATCACCCGTGAGAACATTCAGGCCAATCTCGCGCCCTTTAAGCCGGAGATTCAGAAATACCAAAAGTACGAACGGTTTCTTCATCCCATCCGCTTTCTGAACCTCGTGCCTTTGAGCCACGTCTTTGGCCAATTCATGAGCATTTTCATTCCTCCCCTGCTGGGCGGAACCGTACATTTTCTGGACACTTTGAATCCCTCAGAAATTCTCAAGACCATCCACCGTGAACGAATTTCCGTATTGGTCACGGTGCCCGGACTCGTTGAATCGCTGCACAACAAAATTGAGCGTGACGTCGAAGCCTCCGGACAAGCTCTCAAATTCAGCAAAAACTATGAGGCGGCGGCAGGAGAGGGGTTTCTCCGCCGCTGGTGGCGCTTCCGGCAGCTACATTGGCAACTCGGATGGAAGTTCTGGGTGCTGGTTTGTGGCGGAGCGGCCCTCGATTCGCAAACTGGGACCTTCTGGAGCCGCCTGGGATTTGTCGTGGCCCAAGGTTATGGCCTGACGGAAACGGCATCCCTCATCAGCGTAAATCACCCTTTCGCTTCCCAGCCCGAATCCATTGGCAAAATAATGCCCGGCCAGGAGGTCAAGATCGATGAACACGGCGAAATTCTGGTGCGTGGCAAAAACATCGCCGCCGGATACTTTCGCCGCAATCACCTTGATCCAGTGCTTGGCAAGGATGGATGGTTCCACACCGGGGACCTTGGAGAAATCGACGCGAGCGGCCAGCTCTATTTCAGAGGAAGAAAAAAGCGGGTGATTGTCACGCCCGAAGGAATGAACGTGTTTCCAGAGGATATCGAAGCAGCCTTACGCCGCCAGGCTGAGATCAAAGACTGCGTGGTGACGGGCATCGAGATCGAAGGAAATTCGACCCCTTGTGCGGCCCTTATCCTAAATAGAGATGGTGCAGACCCCGCGGCAGCCGTCGAGCGCGCCAATGCAGGGCTTGCGCCCTATCAGCAGATTCGCCATTGGATCCATTGGCCGGATGAGGACTTTCCTCGCACCGCCCTCCTCAAGCCCCGGCTTGGCGAGATCGACCGGCAAATCCGGGAGGCGGCTGGTTCCATTAAAGCCACCCTCGGTCCATCGCGTGATGCGGGAAGTTCAGTAGGGCCGTCGCACCCGCTTCCACCCCTTGTTCGATTGATTGAGCGCGTGACTGGCCGGAAACTGCCAGCGAGTCCCGGGCAAGAGCTGGCCGCAGACCTGAATCTGAGCTCTTTGGAACGCGTGGAGATTCTGAGCGCCATCGAGGACCGGTATCAGATGGAGATCGACGACAGTCAATTCACAGCTTCCACCACGCTCCAGGATATGCAGCGGATGATCCAAACCCGAGCCGGGTCGTCGCCAGATTCAGGCGCGGCGGTTCCGGGCTCAATAGCCGGTGAATCGCGCCAAGGCAAACGCGGAGGTCCAGGTTTCGACGGTACAGCCTCTCCAGAAGCGCCTCACGGTTTCACGTTTCCGCATTGGGCGCAGAGCTGGCCTGTTAACGCGCTACGCGCTGTGCTCTATTACCTCCTGATCTGGCCTGCAACGACGCTGCTCGGAAAACCCCGCATCATTGGCCGCCAAAACCTGCGAGGCATGCGCGGTCCTTTCTTGGTGGTGTCTAATCACGTCTTCATGGTTGATCCAGGATACGTGATGGCGGCGCTGCCCTGGCGTCTCCGTCACCGGCTGGCCGTTGCCATGGACGGAGGATTGATTGAGTCCTTCCACCACCCACCGGCCCGGCTTGGCCTCTTGCGGCGCATATTTGAACGGTCGAAATACTATCTGATAACGGTCATTTTTAACGTCTTTCCGCTTCCGCAGAAGGCAGGATTCCGGTCGAGCTTTGCTTATGCCGGTGAATCTGTAGATCGCGGCTACAATGTCTTGGTTTTCCCAGAAGGAGAGCGGACGAGAACAGGAGGAATTACCGGCTTTCGGGCGGGGATCGGTTTGCTGGCGGGCAATCTGGGCGTCCCGGTGGTGCCCGTGCGGCTGAGTGGGCTTTATCAGCTCAAGGGCCGTCGAATCGCTCCGCCGCACTCCGTCCGCATTGACATTGGACCGGCGGTGGAATTTCCGTCCGGCACGGACCCCAATGCCATCGCCCATGAACTCGAAAGACGGGTTAAGTCCCTCGGTTCAAAGGACGCTTGATCCCGAAGGGCTCCCGTTGTACGGGACCATGTGGCGCAAACCAAGAATGGAGTTTTCTAGACTCCTGGTTCAGCGAACTTGTACCAAATGAGTCAAGGCTTCCTCGGCCCCCTCACCCCCGATTCGGTGGAGAGGGTGGCCAGCGTAGAGGGCAGGGTGAGAGGGTCACGACTCGCCGGAATGAAGCGAAGCCTCGTTAGACATCTAGAAAAACCTCAAACTCTTAGCTGCCTCCTGCTGTTCAGATTGTCAGCCGGGAAGACTTTATTCTCACGCTTTACGAGTCGTGCCGATCACAAACTCTTATAGCAAGAAGTGTGCCCCAGTTTCTGCCAGTGTTGCTATAATGTCGCGGCAATGAGTGCGGCGGAACGGCGCTAGGCCGTTCCGCCGCGCATGATCCAAGTATCTTTCTCAGCAAGGGGGAGTTCATGAGGAAAAACACCACTATCCGCTGGCCATTCGCAGCACTCGCTTTAGGCTTTGCTTCTATTCTGGTCCTGTTGTTTTTTGGCGCGCCTCTCTTTGCAGATTCATCACCGGCGGACGTTTTTCATAACCTGAAATTTCGTGACCTTGGTCCCGGCACGGCAGGCGGGCGCGTTACCTCGATTGTGGGCATTGCCGGCAATCCTAATCTCTATTATGTGGGCACGGCAGGTGGTGGCATCTTCAAGACCATCGATGGCGGCCTTCAATGGAAACCAATTTTCGAACATGAAGCCACCGCCTCTATTGGTACTCTGGCGCTTGACCCCTCCAATCCCAATACGATCTGGGTAGGTACCGGCGAGGCCAACGTTCGCAACGACCTGGTGGATGGCCACGGCGTTTACGTTTCGAATGATGGGGGACATTCCTGGAAATTTATGGGGCTCGCCGATGCTGGCCAAATTTCCGACATCGCGGTGGCCCCCAACAATTCCAATGTGGTTTTCGTGGGCGTTCTGGGACACGCCTGGGGCCCGAACGCTGATCGAGGTGTTTTCCGAACCATCGATGGCGGCAAGACCTGGCAAAAAGTTCTGTACGTGGATGATACCACGGGCGTCGCCAACCTTGTGATGCAGCCCGGTAATCCCCAGGTGCTCTATGCGGCCATGTGGCAATTCCGCCGCTATCCCTGGACCCTGGTGAATGGCGGGACGGGCAGCGGTATCTACCGCAGCACAGATGGGGGCAGTTCCTGGAAAAAATTGACCACCGGATTGCCCCAAACTTTGATTGGCCGCATTGCGCTTGCCGTTGCGCCCATCAACCCCAATCACCTTTACGCGCTCATCGACGCTCAGAGAGGAATGCTGTGGCAATCGATGGACATGGGCGATCACTGGACGGCAGTCAGTAACAATCACGGTTTGGATGTGCGCCCATTTTATTTTTCTCGCATCCTGGTTTCACCCGTGGATGAAAACAAAATTTACACGCTCTCTTTCAACCTCATGGAATCGGACGATGGCGGGAAAACGGCCCGCCCCATTGACCGCCGTGTGCACCCGGATCATCACACACTCTGGATTGACCCGAAAGACCCCCAGCGCATGATTCAAGGCAACGATGGCGGAGTGTTTCTTTCGACTGACGGCGGAAAAACCTGGCGCTTTCTGGACGGTCTTCCCATCGAGCAGTTCTACCAGGTCGCCGCGGACAGCCGCTCGCCTTATAACCTCTGCGGCGGGCTGCAGGATAACAATTCCTGGTGCGGGCCATCGAGCGATATGGGCCGGCATTCGGAATCGAGCCTCGAATGGTATACGGTGGTCGGCGGTGACGGTGAATACGCGGTTCCCGCGCCCAGCAACCCCAACATTATTTACACCGATTCCCAGGATGGCTTCATCGAACGCCTGGACCTTGCCACTCACCTCTCGCGCTTCATTCGTCCCTCCGTTGAATCCGTGGAACAGATGGATCCCGCAACGATGAAGGTCCGGTTCAACTGGACCTCGCCCATCGCCGTTTCACCCACGGATGCCAATGTCGTCTACCTGGGCGGTAATTATCTTTTCAAGTCCACCGACGGAGGCAAAAACTGGACCACCCTCGGTGGTGACCTGACGCGAAATGACAAAAGCAAGCAGCCGGTGGCCGGCTCGCCCATGGGCCACGACATCAGTGGGGCTGAAACCTATGACACGATTCTCTCTATCACGCTGGCGCCCACCGATCCAAATGTGATCTGGGTGGGCACGGATGATGGTCTGGTGCAAGTCACGCGCGATGGCGGCAAGCATTGGACGAACGTCACCAGCCAGATTCCAAGCGCACCCCCATGGACCGCGGTTTATCAGATTGGCGTCTCGCCGTTCGACGCGGGCACCGCTTACGTGACGTTAGACGGCCATAAGCTCGACGATCAAAAACCTTATGTCTACCGCACGTCCGATTACGGGCAGACATGGCAGAAAATCACAACAGGACTTCCCGATCACGATCCCATGCACGTGGTGCGGGAGGATCCAAACCAGAAGGGCCTACTCGTGGCAGGAGGTGATACCGGCCTCCTCTATTCAACAGATAACGGCAGTCAGTGGACTGCGTTGAGAGCTAATTTCCCCACCACGCCGGTCTACGATCTGAAGTTCGTCGAATCGACACACGATCTGGTTGTCGCCACGCACGGCCGCGGTGTTTTCGTCCTGGATGACATTCGCCCGCTTGAAGAGTATTCGAGCTCGCTCGCTTCTTCGGACTTTCACTTATTCACCCCTGGCCCTGGCGTCCTCTACCACCACTGGAGCCGTGACGAAGGTCAGCAAAATGCTTACACAGCGCCGAATGCCCCGAACGGCGTGATGATTGACTACTATTTGAAAACGAAGCTCGAGCCCACGGCGGCCGAAAAGAAGAGTCATCACACTCCCGTTAAGATTGTCATCACCAATGCAAAGGGCAATCCGGTCCTAACCCAGTACGGCCCCGCCAAGGCAGGCATCAATCGCGCCGTCTGGACGATGCGCTATAAAGGTCCAACGCTGCTCAGCTTTGTTCCAGCGCCGCAGCCCAATCGCTATTTCAACCCCAACCAGGGTCCGCTGGCCGCTCCCGGGGATTATCACGTCACAGTTACGGTTAACGGCCAGAGCCAGTCCGCCGCAGTCACTCTTGTTCCCGATCCCAATCTGAATATCGACCCTACCGTGTTCCGCGCCCAGCTTAAAGCGGCGTTGATGGCCCGCAATGAGGTGAGCGCCCTGGACGAAATGCTGAACCGCCTGGATGTCATGAAGAAGCAGATGGCGAGCTTCAACGCCACCGTGGATCACAGCTCAGATCCTGGGGCGAAGAAGAGATACGCAGCACTTATGAATCAGGGAGAAGGTCTCGATAAGAAACTGACGAGTCTTGAGGACCAGGTCTTCAACACGAAAATCCAACGGAACGCCCCCGAGGATAGCGTCCACTACATCGGGCGGCTGCGCAGCCAATTGTCGGGCGCCGCGCGAAGTGTGGGCCGGTCCTACGGAATGGCGCCCAACGCAATCGTCCAGGCGAGACTCGATCAGCTTCGCAAGGAACTGGATCAGAGTTTGGCGGAATACAATGCGCTTTTGAACGGTCCGGTCGCTGCTTACAACAAAGCGGCCTATGCCGGCGGCGCGCCGACGCTCTATGGAGGCGATCCGATCAGCGTCCAACCGCCTTCATCGATGTGAAAAACGTACTGGAAAACGGAATGAGAGAGGATGGATTTGCCACAAGCAAGTGGAGATAAGAAGCTCTTCCTGATTGACGCCATGTCGCTGGTCTTCCGCGCTTTTTATGCGCCCATGCAGATGGCCTTGGTTTCACCCGGAGGATTGCCCACCAAGGCCGTCTATATTTTTGTTCGCACGCTTCGAAAACTCATCAAAGATCACCAACCTGAATACTTCGCGGTGGCTTTTGACCTTTCGGCTCCGACTTTTCGCGATCAACTTTTCGCGACTTACAAAGCGCAGCGCCCTCCGTTTCCCGAAGACCTCTCCGTGCAGTTGCCTTTTGTCCGGCGTTTTTGCCAGGCGCTGGGACTGCGAATCGTTGAGAGAGAAGGCTTCGAGGCGGACGACGTGATCGGAACCTTGGCGAAGGAAGGGGAGAGAAGGGGTCTGGATACCTTCATCGTCACTGGCGACGAAGACATGTTTCAGTTGGTGGACCCCAAGACCAAGGTCCTGAAGCCTTCCCGCGCCAAAGAAGGAGAGACGTTGTGTGATGAAGCCAAGGTGGCGGAAATCATCGGCGTGGAACCGGGAAAAGTCGTGGACTGGCTTGCCCTCACCGGCGATCCGAGTGACAACATTCCGGGAGCGCGGCCTCTGCCCGGGTCGCAAACCGAATCTGCAGAGGGAAAGAAGCGGAGCTACATCGGACCCAAAGGCGCAACAGATTTGATCCGCCAGTTTGGTACGCTTGAGAACGCGCTCGACCATTGGGAACAGGTTCAAAAGCAAAGCTATCGCGAGGCTCTGCGCGACTTCCGGAAGGAAGCAGTACTCAGCAAGCAACTTGCCACCATCCGCACCGACGTCCCGCTGGATTTGGGCATTGACCAGCTTCAGACGCAGGCCCCACACGCGGCGGAAATTGTCGAATTATGCCGCGAACTGGGTTTTACGAGCCTGCTGAAAGAATTCCTGGAATTAGCTCCGGCAACCGGCCCCGCCGTCAATTCCACAGAGCTGGGGGTTGGCAGTGTGACCCCCCAGGAGCTTTTAACTTCCCAAGCCATTGAAGTGTGGCTCAGTGAGTTGCAGGCCCACAAACCGGTTGCCATTTATGGCGCGGTGGCCGGTGAAGAGGGATTTTCAGGACAGCTTCAAGCCCTCGAACTTTTTGATGGCGAGCGCGCGGCGCTGATCCCACTGGCATCGAATGATGAAAATGCGCTTCTAGCCGCCGCCAGACGGTTCCTTGGAAATCCCAATGCCCCCAAAATCGTCCACAATTCCAAGCTTCTTCGACTGCTCCTCAAAAAAGCGCAGATCGGGCTTGAAGGAGTCCAGGATGACACTTTGCTTTATTCCTTCCTGCTGGATCCGCTCGCTTCGGCCCACGGATTGCGCGATGCTTTCCTGCGGCTGAAAGGGTCGGCGCTTTCTGGCGCGCCAGGTGAGGGCGCCGGCGGCACACTGGACCTTGCTCGCGTGTTGCGGCCGGAAATCGAACGGGAAGGGCTGAAGGACCTGTACGAGCAGATCGAGCTGCCCCTTTCCGTCGTTCTTGCCGATCTTGAGTTTGTGGGCGTGCGGATCGACCCAGCGATTCTTGCCCGCATGTCTACGGAGTTTGAGCAGGAACTGGCGGAGCTTACGAAGGAGATTCATCATCTCGCCGGCGAAGCGTTTGACATCGAATCACCACGGCAACTGGGAAACATTTTGTTTGAAAAGTTGAAACTGCCGGGCGGGCGGCGCTTGAAGAAAAGCGGGCAGTATTCCACCGAAGCCTCGGTTTTGGAAGTGCTGGCAGAAAGGCATGAACTGCCCCGGAAAATTCTGGATTACCGCACGCGCGCAAAGTTGAAGTCAACCTATGTCGACGCTTTGCCCAAGTCCATTAACCCGCAAACGGGCCGCCTGCACACCAGCTTCAACCAGGCGGGCGCCAGAACGGGACGACTTTCGTCCTCCAACCCAAATTTGCAAAATATTCCCGTGGGCGATGAATTTGGACTGAGGATTCGCTCGGCATTTGTCGCCGATCCGGGGTGGCAGTTGATTTCCGCGGATTACTCGCAAATCGAGCTGCGAGTGTTAGCGCACATGTCCGGCGATCCGGTGCTGATTGAAGCGTTCAGGCGGGATGAGGATATTCATTCGCGGACCGCACAGGAGATTTTCGGCGTGCTTCCCGCTCTTCAAACTCACGAGCACCGGCGCATGGCGAAGGCCATCAACTACGGCGTGATTTACGGCCTGAGCTCGTTTGGCCTGGCCGCGCGCACCGGCAGCAGCAAGAGCGAGGCCCAGCAATATATCGACGCCTACTTTCGCCGCTACGCCAAAGTGCAGGAATTTCTGGACGGCGTTATCGAGCAGGCCCGATCAACGGGCCGTGTCCGCACGCTGTTCGGCCGTCTCCGCCCGATTCCGGAAATTAACAGCCGGGATGTGATGACCCGCAACCGCGCTGAGCGCGAAGCCATGAACACACCCCTGCAAGGAACCGCCGCGGACCTCCTGAAACTCGCCATGGTGAAGGCGCACACGCGATTGCAGCGCGAACGCTTGCAGACTCGCATGATCCTTACAGTCCATGATGAGCTGGTCTTTGAAGCGCCGGGCGCGGAGGTGGAAACCGCCAAAGTCATCGTCCGGGAAGAGATGGAGAACGTCTACCCGATGAAAACGCCGCTGCGGGTAGAGATCGGGACCGGCCTGAACTGGAAAGAGGCGAAATAGGTTTTCTGCAAACACGGATCTTCAGGCACGCGGGCAAGGAATCCGTAGGCAGAATTCGCCGGTCCGCGCTGTTTGCGCCCGGTCTATCTTTACCGTTCGTTCCGGTAATCGAGAGCCGCAATCATCGCCCGGTTATTTCGCCAGTCGTGTTCCACGCGCACGTGCAATTCCAGGAAAACCTTGGGTGGAAACAAGCGCTCCAGCTCGTGCCGCGCTTCCGTGCCGATCTCTTTCAGCCGCGACCCTTCAGCCCCAATCACAATCGGCCGTTGTGTATCTTTTTCCACCAGGATCGTGGCGAGAATGCGAGTCAGGTTGCCGTCCTCTTCAAATGATTCGATGACCACCGCCGTGACGTAAGGCAGCTCCTTCTTGGTGTGCAAAATGATTTTCTCGCGGATGATCTCGGCGGCCAGGAACCTTTCCGGCTGGTCCGTGTACAATTCGGGCGGGAACAAGGCATCACTTTCGGGCAGGCGCTTAATAACGGCGTCGATCAACTCTGCAACCCCTTCTTGTTTCAGTGCGGAAA
>Ga0307374_10006774_pt1 | contig 17851 bp, 14 predicted proteins | sample OX3MG_FD_202532 | JGI IMG/M metagenome (GOLD analysis project Ga0307374, IMG submission 202532) | Soil microbial communities from Risofladan, Vaasa, Finland - OX-3 | ecosystem: Environmental > Terrestrial > Soil > Coastal area > Acid sulfate soil | place: Finland: Risofladan, Vaasa | collected... | reverse complement strand
CCGGTTTGGCGCTGGCCGGCGCGGCTGTGCTTGGTTTGGCCGCGGCCGAGCTTGCCGCCGCGGCGCTGGATGCGGGGGCGGCGCCGCCTCCGCAGGCGGCCAACGCCAGACAGACAATGCCTCCCAGAGGGCTCAGGATTCTCAGTTTCACGTCTCTTCAGCTACCTCCTCGCCTTTGAAGTCACTTTGTACCCTAGTCCGGCCTCCCTGCGCAAGCTTCGCCCTACAATCGGGTGGCTATGCCTGCTGACATGGGGGTGATGCTCCACACCGGCGACCTGGAGTTCGACGAGATCGTCGGCTTCGGTCAGGAGTCGGGCAAGCTGGGTTTCGAGCGCTTCTGGCTGACTGAAGAATCAGGCAAAGAAGCCTTTGCTCTGCTGGCCTTGCTCGCCCGTGAGGCGCCGGGCATCGCCCTGGGCACCAGCATCGTCAACTTCTACTCCCGCACTCCCACCTTGCTGGCCATGGGCGCCCGCACCATCTGGGACCTGACGCAAGGCCGCTTCGCCCTCGGCATCGGCACCGGCGGCGTGGGCTTCATGGTGCGCGGGCACGGCACCGGCATCCCCCGCCCCATCGCCCGTGGCCGTGAAAGCTTGCGCATCATCCGTGGACTGCTGAGCCAGAAGCGCTTCTCCTATGAAGGGGAGTGGTTCCAGGTCAAGGACTACCACCTGCGCGAGGGGCCGATTGAGGCGCCCCTACCGATCTACCTGGCTGCGCTGGGCCCGCAGATGGTCCGCCTGGCCGCCACGGAGTTCGATGGCTTCATCATGAACTGGCCGACGGCCGAAGCGGTGGCCGAGTACCGCGGCATCGTCGAGAAAGCGGCTCGCCAAGCCGGCCGCGATCCGTCGGCGGTCAAAATCCTCAGTCTGACCATGACGGTCGCCGATCCCAACGACGACACCTCGATCGATGCCATGCGCCGCGGCCTGGCCTTCTACTGCGCCTCGGAGCACTACCTGCACATCGCCGACATCTCCGGGCACGGCGCCGACGCCCGCAAGGTGCACGAGGTGTGGCAGACGGGCGACTTCAAGAAGGCCGCTTCGCTGGTGACTGACGCCATGGTCGAGAAGTTCAGCGTGACCACCTCCAAAGAGCTGCAGCGCATCCTGGCCGATGGCGTGTATCCCATCATCTACCCCGTCCCCCGCCACGACCAAATGTACGAAGACCACGTGGAAACTGCCCGCGTGGCGATGAAGTACGCAACGAGCATCCCCTCTCCCGCCGCGGCGGGAGAGGGTTAGGGTGAGGGACCCCCCGTGCTAGCCGGCTTCGTCCCTTACCCCCCAGACCTCATCGCCCGCTACCGGGCCAAAGGCTACTGGCAAGACCGGCCATTGATCGACCACTTCCGCGAAGCCTTTGCCCGCTACGCCGACCGTGTGGCCATCGTTTCCGGCGGCGAGCGCGTCACCTACCGCCAGCTCGGCGAGCGCGTCGATCTCCTCGCGCTGCACCTCCTCGAGCTCGGCCTGAAGCCGCTGGACAGCGCCGTCATGCACCTACCCAACATCCCCGAGTTCGTCTACCTCTACCTGGCTTTCCAGCGCATCGGCGTCATCCCCTTGATGGCCCTGCCGCCGCACCGGCAGCACGAAATCGGCCACTTCGTCGACTTTATCGACGCCGAGGCCTACGTCATCCCCGACCACTGGGGGGGCTTCAACTTCCCCGAGATGGCCATGTCCATCCGCGACAAGGCCAAGACGCTCAAGCACATCCTGGTCACTGGCTCCGAAGTTCCAGATGCCTGTGCCTCCGTTTCACGATGGCTCGCGACCGAGCCGTCGCTGCCGTCCAGCCGGCTCGACCAGCTGGAGCTCGATCCGCTGGAGCCATGCACCTTCCAACTGTCCGGCGGCACGACCGGCATCCCCAAGGTGATCGCCCGCACCCACAACGATTACGTCTACAACTCCAAGGCTTCGGGCGCGGTGATTGACATCCACCCCGACGACGCCCTGCTGGTGGTGCTGCCCATCGCCCACAACTTCCCGCTGGCTTCGGCGGGCATCCAAGCGTTCCTGCTGCAGGGCGCTCGCATCGTGCTCTCCACCACCACCCGACCCGCGGACGTCATGCCGCTCATCGAGCGCGAGCGCATCACCCACCTGGAGATCGTGCCGGCGCTCATCATCCGCTGGCTGGACGATCCCGACCTCGGGAAGCACGACCTGTCCTCCGTCCGTGTCGTCAACAGCGGCGGCCAGAAATACCAGCCCGAAACCAAAGTCCGCACCGAGGAGATCTTTTCCAAGGCCAAAGTACAGGAAGTATTCGGCATGGCCGAGGGCCTCCTGATGTACAGCCGCCTGGAGGACTCTCGCGAGGCTCGCATCGAGACCGTCGGCCGGCCCGTCTGCCCCGACGATGAGGTCCTGCTGGTGGACGACGACGGCCACGAAGTCCCGGTGGGCGAGCTGGGCGAGCTGTGGGTGCGCGGCCCCTACACCCTGCGCGGCTATTACCGCGCGCCGGAGCACAACGCCCGCACCTTCACGCCGGACGGCTTCTACAAATCGGGCGACGTGCTGCGCAAGCGCGCCGACGGCAACTACATCGTCGAAGGCCGCCTGAAGGACGTCATCAACCGCGGTGGCGAGAAGATCAGCGCCGAAGAGGTGGAGAACCTGCTGCTGATGCACCCCGCCATCCACAACGTCGCCTGCGTGCCCATGCCAGACCGCGTCCTAGGCGAAAAGATGTGCGCCTTCGCCATCCTGCGCCCCGGCCGGTCCATCACCCTGGCCGATATGACCGCCTTCCTCAACGAGCACGGCCTGGCCCGCTACAAACACCCCGAGCGTCTGGAGATCATCGCCGAGCTCCCTATCTCCGGCTTCGGCAAGGTCCAAAAGAACGTCCTGACGGCGCAGATTACGGAGAAATTGAAGGCTGAGAGCTCAACGGCCGCGGGCGTATGAGTGCTGGGGTTAAGCCCACAATAGCTGGCATTGGCGGAGTAACCGGCGCTCGATTGGCGTCCCGGCGCTCCAGTTGCGGCGAATTCCTCGTCCGCAAGCCGCTAGCTGAACTCGCGGCTCCGTGGGTTGTCCTCGCGTTGGGGTTGTTCCTGCGCCTTTGGCAAATCGACCTGACGCGCTTCTCCAACGAGGCTGTGTGGCTGCTCCAGGCGACCAATGACTTCATCAATAGCGGTCACATTCCGCTGCACAGTGGGCTTGCATTCAGTATAGGAGCCTGGGCGCCCCCGCTAATTACCTTTCTCTTAGCGCCTCTTGCGCTCCTTAGCCGCGATCCTCTTTGGATTTCGGCCGGCCTGGCTGTACTTGACTCGCTTGGCTGCCTTTTCGTGTTCTGGGCTGCGAGGCGGCTCACCTCTTCTATGTGGGCGGGAGTGGCGGCCGGACTCGCGTATGCGGCAGCTCCAGCCGGGCTGCTTTATGGCCGGATCATCTGGAACGTCACGCTGGTTCCAGTCTTATCCGCAATTGCGCTTTGGGGCTTGGTCGAATTCCAGCTGCGAAGGCGCTCGCTTGCACTCGCTGTGGCCTTGGTGGCCATCGGCGGGGCCGCTCAACTCCACTTTGTCAACGCAATCTACGCGCTGCCTTGGATTGCAGCAGCTCTGGCCGGTTGGAAGTACGTTCAATGGCGCCACATAGCCGTCGCGGCAGGGCTGCTGCTGGCGACCCTCGTCCCTTACGTGGTCCTTCAACTGCGCACCGGCTGGGCGGATATAGGCCTGGTCCTCGGCTTCTTGGCAAAGCCCAAGCACGTCGACGCGCAGGTATTCGATACGGCGGGCGCCCTTATTGGAACCACCTCTTTCTGGCGCTTCCTGCCGACTGTGGTGGGGTTTCCTTGGTTCAACTTCGATGCCATGACATGGACATGCATCGCGATTACGTGCGTTGGCCTCATGTATGCGCCCATAGTGCGCCGGTTCGCGCACACTATTGTGGTGGTCTGGCTGGCGCTGCCCCTAGCGTTCAGCATCCGGCACAGCGTCGATGTGCTGCCTTATTACCTGCTTGGTCAGGTCCCGGCGGTATGTCTGCTGCAGGGCCTGGCTGCCGTCGGTTTGATCACTGCCGGCCGCAAGGTGGCCCGGACACGCGCGACGGCAACGATAGCGTTGCTGCCAATGCTTTTCGGGGGGGGGGAGCCTGCTGCTCGCCGCGATCGCACAATACCTCAGCTTCGAGAGCCAAGTGGCGGCAGACGTGCGCCCGGGTACCTTTGGCATTCCGCTACGCTACTGGAGGGCTGCCGCCAGCTCGCTTCGATCGACCGCTGGCAATGATCCCGTATACGTCGCGGAACCGCTTGATGTCGGCTATATCCTCCCGTACCTAACGCCGCTTCGGTTGTATCGGTACTACAGCGGCAGGCAGGTCGTGGCCTTGCCACCCGCCCCGGCCTGGTACTTGGCTCATGGTGATACGTTGGCGAGCCAGTTTCTGATCGACCGTGTAGGCGCACCGCGGACCGCGATCAGGACGCCCAACGGTCACATGGAGTTCGGCCTGTTCAGGTTTCCTGGGGCGCGCGAAATCCTCGGTTCCGGGTTCACGCCAGTCAATGCGACCATTGGCCAGAGTATGGCCTTCGAGGGCTACGTCGCGCACGATTGGAAGGCCGGCCAGCTTTCGCCGGTCGACCTGGTGTGGCGAGTGACCGACGGGCCGGCGCTTGCCGAACGGCACATCAGCGAATTCGCCCACCTCGTGGACGCGGCCGGCCGCGTTTGGTCCACGGACGCAGATCTATGGGGCATCAATGAGCCATGGAACTCAGGCGAGCTCATGGACTCCCCAATCCAGCTTGGAGTACGCTCGGACGCTCCGCTCGGCGGCTACTGGCTCGAGCTCGGCTTCTACGACACCTTCTCCGGACAGCCGCTCCCCGTGGCCCAAGACGGCCGGCCGTTGGGGACCTCCCTCCGCATTGGTCCGCTTCGTGTGGCTGGTGCGATTGCCGCGCCGGGTGTGCCGCCGCTCGGCATCTTCGGCCAGAACGAAGTGGCGCTCCTGCACGTCAATTGGCAAGGGGAGGACGTGGCGATTGATTGGCAATCTGTCGAAAAGCCGCGTGCGAGCTATACCGTCTTCGTGCATGTGGTCGATAGCCAGGGCAAGGTTGTGGCGCAGAAGGACACGTTGCCACGTGGGGGAAGCTATCCGACGTCACTCTGGGACGCCGGAGATGTTGTCCGCGACACGTATCACGTCGGCATCACGCCGACTCCCGGCACGCACCTAGAAATCGGCCTGTACACGCAGCCCGATCTCCGGCGCCTCCCGTTGCGCAAGCCCGGATTGCCCGTGGTTGAGGACCACCTGGCTATTGCGCCGCCAACATAGGAACTACCAGCTTCATCCTTGTTCAGCTCGGCTGAACGCAGCTCACCCTGAAACAATCCGAGGCTCGCGGCGGTGGGGCCGATCCGCCGGAGCCGTGTGGAGGCGAAGGCCAGTACCAGGATTGATGCGAACCAACGTGCGCCGAGAGACTTCCGTCTCGCGGTGCATCCGAAACGGCAAAGGCTGGGTTCCCGCCTAAACCTAAATAGTGCTCCCTGGCGAACCGCGTGGCGGGTGGCTAGGTATAGTTCCGCCCATGCTCGACTTCGACGTCGCCAGCCTAAAAGCGCGGTTGTCGGGCTACCAGTGGCGAGAAATCTTGTCGTGTCTGCGCTTCGCGCCGCGCTGGCCGGACAAGTCGACCAACCCGCTGTACCGGCAAGAGGAGTGGCGGAAGAAGAACCCGCGTTTGGGCGCGGTGATGCTGCTGTTCGTCCCACGGCTCGACGGCCTGCATGTGCTGCTGACGGAGCGGCACGCGGGCTTGAAGGACCACGCCGGCGAGCTGTCACTGCCGGGCGGACGGGTCGAACCGGACGATGCCAGCTTGGAGGCGGCGGCCCTGCGCGAGACGGCTGAGGAGGTGGGACTGCCGGCTGAGGCCGTTGAGGTGTGGGGGCGGCTCGACCGCGTGTACGTGCCCCCCAGCAATTTTCTGGTGTCGCCATTCACCGGCCTGGTCCTCAATCCAGGCGCCATCAACGCGCAGGCGGCCGAAGTCACCGCCATCGTCGAAGTGCCGCTGTCGCGGCTGTTCGACTCTGACGCCACCGGCTGCATGCAGGACGCGACTAACCGCGATATCGACTACTACGCTTGGCAGGAGCACCGCGTGTGGGGCGCCACGGCGCGTATCCTGAACAACCTGTGCGAGGCCCTGGGCCAGCCGTGCGACCCGGCGCATCGGGCCTGAGCGCGGCTTAGACGACGTCGCCGATCGCCCGGCGCACTCCAATGATGACTTCGTCGAGCAGCACCTCCGGTACGGGGCGCCCGTACGGCCCATCGACCACCAGCGACCGATCGAGCGACGAAACTTCCTCACAGAACAAGATACTGTCGTGCGGGATTCCGCCCATCCCCTGGCGGATGGGCACGTGCCGCGGGTCAATCGCTCCTCGGGTGTAGATCGGAACGATGATGACGTTGCGCGACATATCGTTTTGAAGGTCGCTCGAGACGATCAGCCCGGGTCGCGGCTGGTGCGGGTCCTGGACCTGTCCGGGATTGAAAGTGCGCCAAATTTCGCCGCGCCGTGGGGCCGCTGGGCCTACTTCCAATTACGGAGCTTCAGTTCCCAGTTGTATCGGCGAAGCGCCTCCCAATACGCCGCTTCCTCAGGATCGACCATCTCTCGGTTGGCGATGATGCCGTCCCGGATTTGGTTCTTCAGCCGCTCCGCGTACCACATGCGCAGGGCTTCACTGACCACGGCGCTGCGGTCGGACTCCGGCTGTTCCTCCAGGTACCGATCGACGTGATCGAGCAGCCAGGCGGGCACTGTTACGCTGATGCGTGGCCGCTTACGCTCGGGCGCTTTCCTCTTGGGTGGGGATGCAACCGCCATACGTGAAGTATAGTGGGCGCACTCGTGTCCGACAATATGGCCGACACCAAGCCTAGGCGTACACTTGACCTCATGCAGGCCCCTAAGACGAACTGGGCGGAGGTCGAGGCACGCTATTACATGCGGACCTTCAGCCGGCTGCCTGTCGTGTTCGAGCGCGGTGAGGGCTGCTACGTCTACGACGATGCCGGCAAAGCCTACCTGGACATGGTCGGCGGCATCGCCGTCAACATCCTGGGGCACGCGCACCCCGTGCTGGTGGAGGCCATCACCAAGCAAGCCCAGAAAATCATCCACACCTCCAGCCTGTACTATTCCGAGCCGCAGTGCGAGCTGGCCGAGTGGCTCATCACGAGGTCTCCGGCGGACCGCATCTTCTTCGCCAACAGCGGCGCCGAGGCCAACGAGGGCGCCATCAAGCTGGCCCGCAAGTACGGGCGCACGCAGCGCAACGGCGCCTACGAAGTCATTACCCTCGACCATTCGTTCCATGGCCGCACGCTGGCCACGCTGGCCGCCACCGGCCAGCCGAAATACCACGAGCCGTTCCTGCCCATGCCGGACGGCTTTAAGTCCGTTCCGTTCAATGACTTCGAGGCCATGCGCAAGGCGGTGTCGGCCAAGACCGCGGCCATCATGCTGGAATGCATCCAGGGTGAGAGCGGCATCCACATCCTCGACCGCGAATACCTGCACGCCGTCCGCAAGCTGTGCGACGACAACAACATCCTGCTGATGTGCGACGAGATCCAATGCGGCCTGGGCCGGACGGGGACGTTCTACGGGTTCCAGCAGTTCGGCATCGAGCCCGACGTGATCACGCTGGCCAAAGGGCTGGCCGGCGGCCTGCCTATCGGCGCCTTCCTGGCCAAAGAGCACTGCGCAGTGCTGACCCCGGGCGACCACGGCTCTACCATGGGCGGCAACCCGGTGTGCTGCGCCGCCGGCGTGGCAGCCATGACGTACCTCGAAGAGCAGAACCTGATGGGCAACGCCGCCCGAATGGGGCAGGCGCTGAAGGACGAGCTGAGCAACCTCAAGGAAACCCTGCCCGGCATCACCGAGGTGCGTGGCCTGGGTCTGATGGTCGCCTTCGACACCGCTGATCCCATCGCGCCGGACATCGTCAAGAAGGGCCTGGACAAGGGCATCGTGCTGAATGCCACCGGCCCGAACACGGTCCGGCTGGTGCCGCCGCTGATCGTCAGCCACGGCGAGGTCGAGAAGGCCGTGGGCCTGATCGCGGACACGTTCAAAGCCGTCTCCTGAGCATGGGCAACATCCTGCAGCACCTGCCCGTTGGCGAGCGGGTGGGCATCGCCTTCTCGGGCGGGCTGGATACCAGCGCGGCCGTCCACTGGATGCGCGCCAACGGCGCTATCCCCTACGCCTACACGGCCAACCTGGGCCAGCCCGACGAATCCGACTACGACGACATCCCTCGCCGTGCGTTGACCTACGGCGCCGAGAAGGCGCGGCTCATCGACTGCCGCACGCAGCTCGTGGCCGAAGGCCTCGCGGCGTTGCAGTGCGGAGCGTTCCACATCTCCACTGCCGGCCTGCCGTACTTCAACACCACCCCAGTCGGCCGCGCCGTCACCGGCACCATGCTGGTGCTGGCCATGAAGGAGGACGGTGTCGACATCTGGGGCGACGGCAGCACCCACAAAGGCAACGACATCGAGCGCTTCTACCGCTACGGGCTGCTGGCCAACCCGCACCTGCGCGTCTACAAGCCCTGGCTCGACCCCGAGTTCAATGCCCAGCTCGGCGGCCGTAAGGAGATGTCGGAGTACCTCCAGCAGGCTGGCCTGTCTTACCACATGAGCCAGGAGAAAGCGTATTCGACCGACTCCAACATCTGGGGCGCGACGCACGAAGCCAAGGAGCTTGAGTTCCTTAACCGAAACGTCAGGACCGTCGAGCCCATCATGGGCGTGCCCTTCTGGCGTTCGGACGTAGCCGTCGAGCCCGAGGAAGTCACCGTCACCTTCGCGGATGGCCAACCGGTGGGGCTGAACGGCGCCGGCTTCGACGATCCGGTGCGGCTGGTGCTGGAAGCAAATGTCATTGGCGGGCGCCACGGGCTTGGCATGTCCGACCAGATCGAAAACCGGATCATCGAAGCCAAGAGCCGCGGCGTCTACGAAGCGCCGGGTATGGCGCTGCTGTTCATCGCCTACGAGCGGCTGCTGACGGCCATCCACAACGAGGACACCATCGAGCAGTACCGCGACAGCGGCCGCCGCCTCGGCCGGCTGCTGTACCAGGGCCGCTGGTTCGATCCCCAGGCTATGATGCTGCGCGAAGCCTCGCAGCGCTGGGTGGCCCGCGCCGTCACAGGCGCGGTTACGCTGGAGCTGCGACGCGGCAACGACTACTCCATCCTGAACACCGAAAGCCCCAATCTGACCTACCGCCCCGAGCGCCTCACCATGGAGAAGGGCGAAGACGCCGCCTTCTCGCCCGAGGACCGCATCGGGCAGCTGACTATGCGCGGCATGGACCTGGAGGACACGCGCGAAAAGCTGCTGCTGTACGCCAAGGCCGGCCTGCTCGCCCCCGGCAGCAGCGGGGCGCTGCCCTTGCAGCTCGCCGCGGGCGAATGAAACTTCCCTCGCCCGCCGCGGCGGGAGAGGGTCCGGGTGAGGGAACCCGGCCTCAGCCGCCAGACCAGTTCACGCCAGCGGCAGGCGACGCTCCAACACGCGCACCCTTCAGCACCGCCTTTCGGGGCGAGTACCGTTGGACGACGATCACTGCCCTCGCCGCTGTGCTGGTCGGCTCCATTGACACCTACATCGTCAGTACCGCCATGCCGCGCGTCCTCGGCGAGCTGGGGCAGCCCGAGCTCTACGCGTGGGTGACGGCTGGGTTTGTGCTGATGCAGGTGGTTGGCCTATCGGTGGGCGGGGCGTGGAAGGATCGTGCCGGCTTTCGGCTGCCGTTCGTCGTATCCGTGGCCGTGTTTGGCGTGGGCTCGATCGCCTGCGCGGCCGCACCCAGCATGAGCGCATTAGTGCTGGCACGTGCGTTTCAGGGTCTGGGTGGCGGGGGCATGATCGCGGTCGCCTTCGCCGCCGCCGCGGTGTACCCGGAGACCTTGCGGCTGCGTATGTTCAGCCTGTTTTCGACGATCTGGGGCGTGGTCGCGGTCGGCGCGCCGCTGCTGGGCGGACTGCTGACCGATACGCTGGGATGGCGCTCGATCTTCTTGGTCAACGTGCCGCTGTGCGTGCTGGTGATCCTGCTCGGCTGCCGCGGTTTCGCCGCCTCGTCGCCGCGGGACCAGCGCCGGCCGCTGCCCATCGCTCGTGCGATTCTCTTGGCGGCGGCAGTGGGCGGCATCACCGCTGCACCCTCCGTAAGATGGCCACTCGCCTTCGGGCCGCTGGCCATCGGCCTCGCAGCGGCCTGGCTGTTCAATCGCGAGGAGGAGCGCGCCGCGGTGCGGGTCATCCCCAAAGGCTCGTGGCTGGGCCGCGGCGCTGTGGGCTCCTCGATGCACGCAACCATGTTCTACACCGCTGCCTACACCGGCGCAGGCGTGTTCCTGCCGCTGTACCTGGTTGAGGTGCGGCACGAATCCGCCACGCTGGCAGGCATAGTCCTGACGATCGGCGGAGTGGCCTGGACGATTGGCAGCATCATCGCTTCTTCGAGGCCGCACGGCGCCTGGCCGATGCGCCTCGTCGTCAGCGGCGCTCTGCTCATCGCCGGCGGAGGCCTGGGCATTGCACTGCAAGCGGCCGTTGGCGGCTGGCCGCTGCCGCTTGTCTATGTGGCGTGGGGCATGGTCGGCCTGGGTATCGGCGCCGCTATGCCGCACCTCATGAACTGGGCCATTGTCTTCTCGCCGGCCAGCCAAGCGGGCAGCGTGAGCGGAGCCGTCCAGATCGTCCGTTACGTCGGCAGCGCTGGCGGCGGCGCGCTGATGGGCGCCCTGCTGAATGGTATCGGGGCCGATCCGGCGCATCTGCCGCTGTCGATTGTGGCCATCTTCCTGATGGTGTTCTTCCTCGGCCTTTGGCCGGCGACGCTCGGCCGCCCGCACATCGGGGAGCGCGGAGCGCGCGAACCAGCGCTGGCAAGCTCCTAAAGTATCAGGCTCGAGTCGCCGAAGGAGTAGAAGCGGTAACGCCGCTCGATGGCTTCGCTGTACGCTCGCAGGATCAGCTCGCGCGAAGCGAAGGCGCTGACCAGCGCCATGAGCGTCGTGCGCGGCAGGTGGAAGTTGGTGATCATGGCATCCACCGCCCGGTATTCATAGCCGGGGTAGATGTACAGCCTGGTCCAGCCCTGGAACGGCTGCACGCCGCCATCTCGCCAGGCCGACTCGAGGGCGCGAACGCTGGACGTTCCCACGGCCACGATGCGCCGGCCATTTGCCCGTGCCCGGTTGCAGGCTTCGACGACGGCGGGCGGGACCAGGCACCACTCCTCGTGGATGTCATGCTCTTCGACCTCGCCCGCCTGGATTGGTCGGAAGGTGTGCAGCCCGATATGGCAGGTGACATAGGCGGTTTGGACACCTTTGGCCTGCAGGGCGCCGAGGAGCTCCGGCGTAAAGTGCAGGCCGGCGGTGGGAGCTGCCACGGACCCTTTGGGCTGGGCGTACACAGTCTGGTAGCGCTCCGGATCGGCGAGTGGGGTACGGATGTACGGCGGCAGGGGCGTGGTGCCGTAGGTCTCTAATGCCCGATCCAGCTCGTCCCCTGAGAGGGAGAAGCGGAGGCGGCGGGAACCGTCGTCGGCCGAAGCAAGCACTTCAGCGCGGAGCGGGGCTCCCCCACCCCAGCTCTCTCCCGCCGCTTTCGCCGTCCGCGTAGGACCGGGAGAGGGAGTGAGCGGCTGAAACTCCAGCTCGGTGCCGGCATGAATCCGCCGGCCGGGCTTGACCAGCGCTCGCCATACATCCGGAGTCTCCGGCTGGAGCAGCAGCACTTCCACGGCGCCTCCGCTGGCCTTGTGACCGCGTAGCCGCGCCGGGACTACCCGGCTGTCGTTGGCCACCAGGACATCGCCAGGCTCGAGGTACTCGCCGATCTCGTGAAACACGCGATGGTCGATGCGTCCGCTGTCGCGGTGGATCACCAGCAGGCGCGCGTGATCTCGGGGCTCGGTCGGTGTTTGGGCAATCAGCTCGGGTGGCAGCTGGTAGTCGAGCTCGGCGGTTTTCAGGGTGGCAGTATAGCCACGAGATCAGGCCTCGGCGGCGAGCGTGAAGACCTCCAGTTCGTGCTCCTTGCCGCGGATCGCGGCCGCTCCTAGCCGTTTCAGAGAAAAGGCTGCTTGATCCAGCAGTGCGGCGGCGTCGCCGGAGATGATCGACTCGACGTGGTACTCCTTGCACAGGCTTTCCAGTCGGGAGGCGGTGTTGACGGTATCGCCGATGGCGGTGTAGTCGGATCGCTGCGGCAGGCCGACCGCGCCGAGCACCACCTCGCCGGTGTGAATGCCGACGCCAAAGCCCACCCGCGGCTCACCCCGCGCCTCGCGGTCCTGGTTGAGCTGGGCAATCGCCGTCCGGATTTCCAGCGCCGTCCGTGCCGCCGCCGCCGCTCCGTGGCTCGGATCGGGCAGCACGCCAAAGATGGCCATGAGACCGTCGCCCAGGAACTTGTCCAAGATGCCTCCCTGATCGAACACGCACTGGGCCATTGTCCCCACGTAACTGTTCAAGACGCCAACCACCGCGTCCGGGGCGAGCTTCTCGGCCAGGGCGGTCGAGCCGCGCAGGTCGCCGAACAGGATGGTCACTGTCCGGCGCTCGCCGCCCATGCGGATGACCTCGCCGGACATGACCCGCTCCACCACTGCCGGAGAGACGAAGCGCTCGAAGCCGCGCCGCCGGTCCAACTCGATGAACAGCGTGCACAACGCCGCTGTCACCGCCGCCAGCATCAGCACGTGATACTCCCACCAGGCCAAGCTCCAGATCGGCGAGATCACCATGGCTACCTGGGCATCCGCCAGCAACAGGAATGCCGCCACCTGAGCGGCTTGCATGGGCAGGCGTGACGCCAGGAGCTCCAGGCTCTGGCGCCAGGCAGCGAACAGCAGCAGCGCCACCGACAGGCCCGCGGCGATATACACGAATGGCGGCTGCAACAGCGGCAGCAGCGCCACGGTATTGGGCGCTCCGAGGCCGAGCACGCCGTAGGCGATCAGGATCGCGGCGATCAGGGCCACGATGACGCGGGCCCGCGTCATCAGCATCTTGGAGGGCCGCCAGTTCAGCGGCAGGTAGCGTGACGAAAAGAACAGCGCCGGCACCAGCAGGCTCAAATAAGCCGAAATGCCCAGGACTGACGCGGCGCCGTGCTCGTCGTGATAGGTCCCGCCCGAGAACGTTACGCCGCTTGGAGGCAGGATAATGCCCGGGGTGGCCAGCGCATGGACGGAGAAGAAGCCGGACATGCTCAGGAAGCCGAGAGCGACCAGCAGCGCCCGATAGGCTTTCTGCTGCAGCGCCGCCCGGGCCACGAAGATGGCGACCAGCAGGGCCAGCAGCGAAACATTCGCCACCACGACCAGGTGCTCGAAGCCGACCTCGGGCGTGGGCGCCCTGGGCGGGAGCCGCAGCAGCCAGCTCAGCAACCCCAGCGGGACCAGCAGCACGGCCGCGGCCATCACCGGCAGCAATGGCGGCACAGAGCTTGCCTTTCCTGCCAGTGGTGTCGCGCCGGCGCTTACAACCATTGCTTGCTTATAACACGTCCGGCAGACGCGCCCGGTTTATGCTGAGAGTCTGCGGGAGGTGCACCACACATGAAGATCGCTGACATGGCAACCACAGCTCTCAGCCGCCGTCAAACACCGAGCCTGGCCTGGGGCAAGCGCCGGCCAAACTTCCAGCTTTCGCTGCTGGACACGCCCATCGGCTTGGCCCGCCGCCGTGGGGCCGACCATCCGGCGAAGAGGCCGGACAAGCTCATGTCGCTCGAGTTCGAGTTGGCCGGCCTGGCGGTGGAATTCAAAGCCAAGAGCCTGGCCGGTATCCTGGCCTGGCTCAGCCTGGACGTGGCGCTGGTAGCCGTGCTCCAGGAGGTCATGCGGCCACGGCAGTTCCGGACCTGGCACGGCCGCGTGGCTGGCTTGATCCCTTACGACTTCCGCAAGCCCACCCTGCGCCGCATCTTCAACGCCGTTTGGGCGCCTGACAACCAGAGCCTGTTCACCGACACCGCCCTCGGTGTCGGTTGGAGCCTCAACCTAGCTCAACTCCCGCGCGTCCTGCGGACCGCCTCGCGCCCAACCCCCGCGCCGCCCAGCTACAACGGCCCCAAAGTAGCCAGCAAGCACTAGGGGCAGTTAAATATCGACGTAGTCAGCAAGGCTGGTCGGCTCGGGCACCACCAAACCGTCTTCTTTGAGGCCTTCCATATGGAAGGTAATGGCAGCGCGGAGCTCCGTTCGGACATCTTCAGGAGTGCTGCCCGTGGCGACGCAGCCCGGTAGGTCCGGCACGTACGCCGAATAGTTGGAGTCCGCTTTCTCAATGATGACGGCGAAACGCATCAGTTCTCCCGTTCCATAAATGCCTGCTTCCAGATGCTCGTCAAGGTCTTGACCGCTAGGTCGTGATTGGCCTTGCCCGCAACTGTAACGCGACCCGGCTTTGTCCGATGCTTGAATTGTCTATGACTGCCGCGGGGTTGCGACCAGATACCACCCGTCATCTTCGAGCTTGCTGATCACATCTCGAACTTTCACCCCTACTTCGCCGCCGCGGCCAGCGCCGGCTCGTGGATCGAGGCCAGCAGCGTGTCCATGAGACGCACCAGCTCCGGGCGCCATTTGTCGCCTTGGACGTGGAAGCGAAGCTGGAGGCTGCCGATAGTCAGGCGCGGGCCGAAGCGCTTGCCCAGATCGTAGCGGTTGAAGGTCGCGCCCTCCTTGAACTGGAGCAGCACGTCTTCCTGGAGCGGGCGCTTGCGGATAGCCTCGACGCCGATCTGCAGCGCCTTCAGCTTGAGGTTGAGCAGGAAGAACATATTCTCGGCCTGCTCCGGCAGCGGGCCGAAGCGATCCCGTATCTCCTTGCCCAACGCGTCTGACTGCGATAGCTCAGTCACCAGCGCCAAGCGCTGGTAGAGGTTCATCTTCAGCGCCAGGTCGGACACGTAGTCCTCGGGGATGAGGGCGTCGAGGCCGAGGTCGACCGTCACGGTGTCCTTCGCCGTCGTGTCTGGCGACTCCTCACCCCTCAGCTCCTGGATCGAGTCGGCCAGCAGCTTGCAATACAGGTCGAAGCCCACGCTGTTCATCTGGCCGTGCTGCTCCGGGCCGAGCAGGTTGCCGGCGCCCCGGATTTCCAGGTCCTTCATGGCGATCTTGAAGCCGGCGCCGAGGTCCGTCGTCTCAAAGATGGTGCGCAGCCTCTTCTCGGCTTGCGGCGTGAGCGGCACTTCGCCCTTGAACAGCAGGTAGGCGTAGGCGTGCACCGACGACCGGCCCACACGGCCGCGGAGCTGGTACAGCTGGGCCAGGCCGAGCTTGCCGGCCTCGTTGATGATGATGGTGTTGACGTTGGGGTTGTCCAGCCCGTTCTCGATGATCGTGCTGCACACCAGCACGTCGTACTCGCCCTGGGCGAAGTCGTTCATCGTCTTTTCGAGCTGCCCTTCCACCAACTGGCCGTGGGCTCCGATGAACGTCGCCTCGGGTACGAGCTTGCGCAGCTTCTGAATGGCCGGACCCATGGTCTCGACCCGGTTGTGAACGTAGTACACCTGGCCGCCGCGCTTGATCTCGCGCAGGATGGCGTCCCGCACAACTTCGTCGCGGTACTCCTCGAGGTAGGTCTTGATCGGCTGGCGGTACTCCGGCGGCGTTTCGATGACGCTCATGTCGCGCACGCCGACCATGGCCATGTTCAGTGTGCGCGGGATGGGCGTGGCCGTCATGGTCAGCACGTCCACATTCTTCTTGAGCTCCTTGAGGCGCTCCTTGTGCATCACCCCGAAGCGCTGCTCCTCGTCCACCACCAGCAGGCCCAGCTTCTTGAACTGCACGTCGTGCTGGAGCATGCGGTGGGTGCCGATGAGGATGTCTACCGCGCCGGCCTTGGCCTCGCCGGCAATCCGCTTCTGCTCCCTGGGCGAGCGGAACCGGCTGAGCATCTCGACCGTGACGGGGAAGGCCTTCATCCGATCTCGGAAGGTGTTCAGGTGCTGCTCGGCCAGGACCGTCGTCGGCACCAGGATCGCCGCCTGCTGGCCGGCCATGACCGCCTTGAACGCCGCCCGGACGGCGACCTCCGTCTTGCCGAAGCCAACGTCGCCGCACAGCAAGCGGTCCATCGGCGCGGGCTTCTCCATGTCGGCCTTGACCTCGTCCGCGGCTTGCAGCTGGTCGGGTGTTTCGACGTAGGGGAAGCTGTTCTCCAGCTCCTCCTGCCAGGGCGTGTCCGGCGGGAAGGCGAAACCGGACGCCATCTCGCGCTGCGAATACAGCGCCAACAGTTGGGCCGCCAGCTGGATGATGGACTGCTTCACGCGCGACTTGGCGCGCTCCCAGTCCTGGCTGCCGAGCTTGTTGAGCGTGGGCTTGTGCTCGCCCACACCGATGTAGCGGCTGATGCGGTCGATCTGCTCCACGGGCACGTACAGCTGGTCGGTGCTGGCGTACTGCAGGATGAGGTACTCGTGGCTTGTACCGCCAAGGTCTCGTACTACAAGGCCCTTGTACTGCCCCACGCCGTGCTCGATGTGGACCACGAAATCGCCCAGGGCGATGTCGCTGAGCAGGATCGTTGGCGCCGTTTGCTTGTGCGCCAGCGCCTTGCGCGGCTTGGCCCAGCCGAAGATCTCGATGTCTGTCAGCAGCGTGATCTGGAAGTCCGGATTGCGCCAGCCCTCGCGCAGCGAGCCATTGACGATGGTCAGGCTGCCCTCGTCGGGCAGTGCGTCCAACTCGTCCAACGGCTCGGCCAGCGGGAGTCCTGAGGCCGGAGTCCGGGGTCCGGGGTCGGCGGGCTCGCCGAGCTGTTCGGCCAGCCTCTTCCCCTGGAGCGTGACGATGACCACCCGCTGGCCGGCGCTCAACCAGCGCTTCACATCCTGAACGACCGTCTTCGTTTTCCCGCCGTAGGAGCCCGCGGTACGAAAGCCGAGGTCCAGCTCCGGCGAAAGCCCAGCCGTAAGCTCCAGAGTCGAGCGACCCCGAACCCCGGACTCTGGATCCCGGACCCCGGACTCCGGACCCCGGACTACGTCCTCCCAGCTCAGGTACGGCTTGGGCAAGCCCTCCGGCAGTTCGCCCTCGCGGGCCAGATCGAGGCGCATATCCTCGGCCTGGTTGCCCAGGTGGGCGATTGAGCGAGCGATGGCGTCTGACTCGCCCAGAACGACCACGCCATCGTCCGGGAGGTAGTCCAGCAGCGATGCGGAGCGGCCGAACAGGAAGCGCGTGTAGAAGTCGCTGTCCTCGGCCTTCTGGCCGGCGGCAATGGCGTCCAGCGCCTGGCGCCAGCGACCGGCCTCCTCTTCGCGGCAGCCGTCGAAATCGAGGCTGTCGAGCAGATCCTGGGCGCGCTGGCCGATGCCGCCGGACACTTCACGGACGGGCGTGAAGGTGATGGTCTTGACCTCGGCCTCGCTGAGCTGCGTCTCCGGATCGAACAGCCGGATGGATTCGATGTCGTCGCCCCAGAACTCGATCCGCACCGGCCGCGAGTGGGCTGGGGGAAAGACGTCCAGCACGCCGCCGCGGCGCGTGAACGTGCCCGCCTCCTCAACCAGCGGCGCCGGCTCGAACCCCATCCGGACCCACTCCTCCAGCAGCGTATCGGGCTTGATCTTCTGGCCCTGCTCCAGGCTGAACACTTGCGCGGCAAAGTCCTCCGGTGGCGTCACCCGCGGAAACAGCGCCGCCGCGTTGGTGATCACCAGCGGCTTGAACCAGCGGCTCTCGTGCTTTGGCCGTGTTTTCAGCTCGG
>Ga0307374_10006771_pt1 | contig 17856 bp, 16 predicted proteins | sample OX3MG_FD_202532 | JGI IMG/M metagenome (GOLD analysis project Ga0307374, IMG submission 202532) | Soil microbial communities from Risofladan, Vaasa, Finland - OX-3 | ecosystem: Environmental > Terrestrial > Soil > Coastal area > Acid sulfate soil | place: Finland: Risofladan, Vaasa | collected... | reverse complement strand
GTAATGCCAATGCGAAAAGAATAAGGAAATTCAGCATCGGCTGCGAGGGCGTTCTCCACGTTGTTGGCTTCGAAAGTGGTCCTAATGCGGAACTCGCTGTTGTTGTCACGGTCGCTGTGAAAGCCGTGGCAGTTGTCCCGTTCGCAGTGACGGAAGTTGGAGAAACGACGCATGTGGATTTCGCCAGCGCGTCCGTGCAACCAAGTGTCACCGTCCCGTTGAAGCCACTAACAGGTGAAACCTGAAGGTCATAGGTTGCCGTTTGTCCTGCGGTCACTGTCGCGGACGTCGAGCAATTGCCACCGCTTGGACAATTACTTCCTGTGGCAGCAGAAAACGAATAATCCGTTCCCGTCCCGGTCAAGGACACGGTCTGCGGACTATTCGATGCGTTATCAGTGATCGTCACCGACGCCGTCATTGCCCCGGTTGCCGTAGGACTGAATGTTACCGCGATACTGCAACTAGTGCCGGCTGCGACGCTAGTTCCGCAGTTATTCGTCTGTGAGAAATCGCTGCTGTTCGGACCGCTGATCGCGACACTCGAAATCGTTAGTGCCTCGCTGCCGCTGTTGTCCAACGTTATAGGCTGAGAGCCGCTCGAGCTGCCGACCACAATCGAGCCAAAGCTAAGATTCGCGGGTGCGACAACAGCCGCAGGTGAGCCAAATGTGAACTTCGCCACAAAGGCGCCGATTGTAGAACTGGAAGCGGTAGGTTGGAATGCGCCTGGTGTAGTGGGGAAATTGGTCGAAAGGGCTTGGCCGGCGAGATAGATGTTCCCGTTTGAGTCCAGAGCAATGCCATGGGCGGCATCCTCCTGGACCTTTTGGCTACCCCCCAGATAAGTAGAGTAGATAAGGGAAGAGCCGGACGTATTAACTTCGCTCAGAAAAGCATCACCGTTGTTCGTCGTGCAATTGGTGCACGCAGATTGAAAGGCATCTGGAGTCACTGGGAAATTGAGCGACTCGGTGTAGCCGCCAACGTAGGCATTACCTCCACCATCTGCAACAACATCTGTAGCAGCAGAATAGCCGTTGCCTCCAAGATAGGTCGAATACAAGGCAGCTGTCCCCGAAGGATTGAACTTAGTTAAGAATGCTATGCCGCTCCCTCTTCCCCCGTTTATCGGGCCGCAATTCCCAGTCGGACAAGTGGTTTGATAAGCGCCCGCCGTCGTAGGGAAGTCGCTTGCATACGTGACCCCAGTAACATACGCATTACCGGAGGAGTCTACTGCAATTCCGCCGGGGTAGTTAGCTTCTGTGATCCCGCCAAGCAGCGTGGAATAGACCAGTGTCGTTCCGTCTGTGCTGAGCTCCGTCACGAACAGGACGTTTCCGCATTTCGGGCAAGATTGAAAGGCACCCGGAGTTGTCGGGAAGCCATCATTAGATCCAGTATTCCCGACTATATAGGCGTTTCCAGCAGCGCTGAGTGCGATCCCGGTTGCAGTATCAGCGTTGGTTCCTCCCAAGTAAGTCGAATAAATGAGCCCGGAGCCAGTGGCGTTTAGCTCGGTGACGAACGCATTGGTCTGCCCGTTGTTTTTCGACTGGTAGCATCCTGACGTGACAGGGAAATTGCTTGATGAGGTAAAACCAGTCACATATGCGTTGTCCGAGGCATCCAACGCTATCCCGGCGCCTGACTCAGCATTGTTTCCACCGAGAAATGTCGAGAAGGTCAGCGCCGAACCGCTCGAATTTAGCTTCGTCACAAAAGCGGTGGCGTGGCCTGCGGCGCAGGCTTTACAGGTAGTCTGCAATGCTCCCGACGTAGTCGGGAAGTCAGAAGCGCCCGTTTGTCCAGTGACATAGGCGTCGCCAGCAGAGTCCACCGCGATGCTGTTCCCGAAAGTGATGCCGAGCGTCCCGCCAAGGTAGGTCGAATAGAGAAGGGCGGAACCTGTGGAATTGAACTTGGAAACAAAGGAAGCTCCATAGTTGGAGCAGCTACCGGTACAGGTTGTTTGAAAGGCTCCCGGTGTTGTAGGAAAGCCAGTGCGGTTATTGCCACCGGTTACGTAAGCGTTCCCAGAGGCGTCTACTGCAATCGCATATATGCCCCCACTCGGTCCCAGATACGTTGAATAGCTCAGCACCGGATCGATCACCAATGTCCTGCCCCTGTCGTACGATGCAACCGCGAGGCTGATTTGCGATTGTTCGGGCTCAAGGACATACTCAGTCTTCACGTATTCCTTGGGGCCGGAACCGTTCGTTTGGTACGCAAGAGGCTTGTGTAGGCGGATTTCGCTCCCATCTATTCTCACCATCAGGTCGCCATCCGCAGTTATCCGCAGGGGCGCTGCGCGATGCCCAATGGCCGACGTGTGATCGGCGGCTACGTTGAATCGTATGATACTCGGGTCTGCGCCCGGCGTGACTATAAAGTCGTATTCCAGTTGGCTTTGATTACCGTAATAGATTAGGTCCACACCGGGATAGACACCTGCATATTTGACCCTAGCGTAATTGGCTAGATTCGTCTGCCACTTCTTTGGATCACTGCCAATAAAGTAGTTGCTTTTCGTGGGCAACTCATCTACTCCGCTCACCGTAACATGCGGGTCTGAACCCACGAGTTTCATGCCCAAGCGTAGGTGCCTCGGCTGTTGTTCTAATTCGCGGCTGGACAAGTGACTATCAACAACTGGCGACTGTCGAGCTTTGTTTCCTTGGTTTGCGCTTGGCCGTTTCTTCTTTGGGACGTTTTCTGGCACCGAGAGGACTGCTTCATCCGACGTTAGAAAAAGCGAGTAACCAGCACTGTGTGACACGAATTTTACCCGCGGATCGACTTGGCCTCGATTTTCCTCGAATGCAAGCGGGAGCTTGCCGTAGTTTTCAAGAATCCTGAGTTGAGTTGATGGATCGGGCTTCGCAAGTTCAGCACCAGTGCTGAGGTTTGCCTTTTTGGCAGCGACAAAACCTTTGGGGCCGCCTGAAGTTCGTGCGTCACGCCAGTCGTGTTTGACGAGTTGGCACGTCGCTATCAAAACGGCTACGCACAAAATGATTCCAAATTCCTTCTTCATGGACGCCCCCGATTTCGGATTTATGTCTTGTCATCTCACTCTGAGCAACATTAAGCATGCTGTCACCTATTTGTAGATAAACGGTTAGTAACTGATTGGCATGGCCCCTAGCTGGGTCAGTTTTGAGAATTAAGACGGCCCTTCCGGTAATCAACTTCATGGCATCCTTTTCACGCTTCGTCATCTCGAGTCGGCTCCGGCTGCTTTGCTCACGAATGCTGACCACTTTTCGGTACCAATGTGCCCAGTGTAGTCCGTATACAGCTAATCTGCTCGTGGTGTTATTGCTTGTGTGTCGTTAAACAAAAGGTGTGGCCAACCACACCAGGTTCTTCCGCGCTCTTGGGATCCGAGTTAAAAACCTACGCAAGGCGAAGGGCTGGACCCAGGAAGACATGATTTCGCGCGGATTTTCGGCGCGACACTGGCAACAAATTGAGGCTGGACGCCCAATCACCATGACAACGCTGCTGCGAATTTGCGAAGTGTTCTCCGTGCGACCAGACCGCTTGCTTCGAAGTCTCTAGGAGCCTGCCGGAAAGCGATGTGGCTCTACTCCGGCGTTTCTGTACCGGGATAGCCCGAATGCGGTTTTATCCTCACCCATTCTGCCCGGTTGAACGCATGCACCGCGCCGGTTAAGCGATCCAAACGAATCAGCACGCAGGGGTTTTTTATCGGCTCGCCTCCGATCTTGTCCATGAACTGGTAGCGTTCAAGCAAAATGAGTTTCACAAACCAAACAACAAGACCCCAAAAGGCTGTCAGCGACGCAACGATAAGGCTGGTCGCCATATTCTCCTCCTGCCCTGTAGGTGCAGACAGGCTACGCCTCCACAGACGGATCGTTACCACCGCGATGCCGCAGTCAAGGCTGACCACGGGGAGCCGACCTAGCGGACCTGCCCCTTGATGGCGGCGATAGCGGAGGGACCCTCTCCGGGAGAAAATGCCAGTTCGGTGTTACCGAAGGACCGGTGGGAATCTCTGGGAATGGCGAATGTTCGGCGTTGCGATAACTGTGTTCTCTTGAATCGACTGGTAAACAGGAGCGAGAACGGGTACTTCTCTGAGCGGCATTACGGGTTTATACTCCTGCCTTCCAGGAGGCAGCCAAATGGACTCGAAGGTCTACTTGGAATGGAGTGCGAGGCTCGGAAAGTGGGTCGTCGAATACCGCGGACAGGTACAGGCGCAATTCGATACGAAAGCTGAGGGAGAACAATGGATGCAAACGAATTTCCCGAATCACGGTAAAGAAAGAGAGAGAGTTCAGAAGCGGACAAATTCTCCTCATGGTGTGAAAGTGGGCGAGTGGATGTAAGGAGATCATCGTCGCTGATGGGAACAGAGATCTAGTCCATGCCATCGAAACAAATAATTGCGCTGGCAACTCACCACCACGTTCAGCTTAAAGGCCACACACTGAACGGCAGATTTGGTCAAGTCATATCTCTGATCAGGGAAAAGTACCCCGTACAAATCATTTTGGAAGAATGGACGCCCGACCGGCAGTCATTCGCTTCCACTGTGGATACGGACAAGTTGAAATGGAAGAATGTCGGGACACCCAAAGAAAAGCGCTTTGAGACTTGTGCGTACGGCCTAAACACCGACCCTCCAACGCATGACCCCAAGAAGCCGATGCTGCAAGAGTATGGGCCTTTGGACGTGCACGAGCTTAGAGAGCGCTACATGGTGGACCGCATCAAAGAATCTATGGAGCCGTTCAAGGTCGGGTTGTTCATCGTGGGCCTTGCCCACCTACATTCCACACTTTCAAAACTTAAAACCGCTGGCTTTGAAGTTCGGGGTTATAGCTGGATGGAGCAGTAACCGCGCCCAACGTACAACCGGGCCGTTCCCCCTGCGGTCGGATGGGAAGGAGTTTCGGACAGGAAGAAATGAAGGTGCGGCGTCTGAAACTTTCTCTCTTCCCCCGGCTAGCGGGCCAGGGAATGGAGAACGAAAATGAATACGTTGGTTGATGCATCTACAATTATTGCGACAACAGCAGGTCTCTGGGCGCTTTCCTTTGCTTGGCTCACATATGTTATGTCGGTTCGCCAACACAGCCAAGATGAATTCGTCGCGATAAAAAGCATCGTGCAAGGGTTGGGCATTGAACTAGAGTTGATGAAAGATTGGACCGGTGCCGGGGGACCGGGATTCTCGAAAAAGATGACGCCCAGCGACGCACCACCTGAATGGTCGCAGCCGGGCCGATTGATTTGGAAATTTGACTGTGAGGCCGTCTCAACCCTGTCTAGTTCTGGCTACGTCTATCGGCTGGGTGACCTCGTAGCGGCTTTTGTCCGGCTTAACTTTTCGATTTCGAGACTGTTCCAGCTTTACGACGAATACCGCACCTTTGTAAACAACAATCCGACACTAAATGGTGTCTTGTTAAGCGGACAGGTTGGCAGCTCCGGGGCGAAGGCGAACTCGGCGTTTCAAAATGTGATTCTAAACTTCAACTTTGATATGCACGTGAAACTCATCGGCGGTGAAGACTCCGATGATCCTATGTGTTTGTATAAAACCTATCACGCTGCTACGTCTGCCCTTCGTGGGTTCGACACCAATTTGAAGGAAAAAGCACCTCCTTGGACTTTTTGGGTGGGACACATGATTTGCGCGGGATGCTTTGGTTCTGGAATCTTCCTATTGTTCAGGTTATGCCGACCTTGATAAATTGCGGAGCCGAAAGGTATGTGCGCGGAGGCACCCCGAAAGCATCGGAAGTTTCTATCCGCTCTCCGGTGTCGGGCATTTGCCCGCTCGGTCAATGGCTCGTCGCAGCTGAAGCCGCGCGTTTTGTTCCCTGCGACAATACCTGTCTTTTCGTGGGCAAGGCGGCGCGCGTAGAGCGGACCTCGAAGCGCACGCCTTCCGCGTGCTGCAAATAGGCGACGATCTCAAACAGATTCCGAGCCTGAGGGTTGCCACGGGGACCGAGCATCCGCATCAGACTTTTCGCTGAGCGATGGGTAACATCGCTCAGTTTAGTAAAGCCAACGGTTGCATTGATGAAATCGCGCAGTATGATCTTGCCGGTTTCCACATCACCTGAAAGAAAGTTTTCGATTCCCTCTCGGAGAAGCGCCTTGCGGAAGCCAGGATCGCGTTTTGCCCGCGCCCGAATTGTTTCCTTGAAATCTCTTGTCAAAGCCATTGTAGTCACCTTCCTGTCCCTTTTCGTTGTATATAGTCTTGCCACCGGGCCAGTGGCAGTATTGATGTCTTCCTGCTGGCGTTTTTTTGTTCCGCCGCCAACAAGGATTACTAGCCGGTCGCCATCTTTGCCGAAGTAAATCCGGTAGCCCGGACCAAAATCAATCCGGTACTCATAAACACCGGCTCCAACGCCTTTGGCGTTGGAAAAATTGTCCTGTTGGATGCGCACTAGAGCAGCCGCCACCTTGGCCGCCGCTTCTCTGTTCAGACGGTCAAACCAAGCGGCATACGGACTGCGTCCGCCCCGGTCAAGGTATTCGCGTACTTCGACCATAGCTAATGGTAACACATACGATACCATTGTCAAGACTGTCTAAGCGGGCTGTGCCTCCGTCGTCTGGTGCGCGGCCTTGCCTTGGATAAAGTCGGCGGCCTTCTGTGCCTGCGAAGCAGCGGAAACAAGTAAGCGCGAATCCGACTTCAGCCGTGCAATCCACGTTTTGAGATAGGCAGCGCAGTTTTCAAGAGTCTTTTGCTCGATTCCCGCGATGCCGCAGAGCATGGCGGCGGTCATCTCAGCGATGAGTTCCTCTTTCGAGTAGGATTCCGAGCCAAAGGAAACAGGATTGTCGAAGTTCTCTCGGTGTAAGCGTTTTGCGTGTCCGCTGCTGTGTGCAAGTTCGTGAAACAGGGTCGAGTAATACTCTTCCGATGAGTGGAAGAGGCCACGCGCTGGCATACCGACCACGTCGTTGCTCGGCGAGTACCACGCCTTGTCCGATTGCTCGAACGCTGGCGGGTTCGGCATGTTGGTCACAATTTGTTCGCACGTTTCGATGGGATCGTTGGTGCGGGTCTCCTGCAGAAGAGATGCGGGAATGTCGATCCCTTCCGTCTGTGACAAATTGAACACGCTGTAATAACGCAGCAGAAAAGGCCGCGAGGTCTCTTTCGTGCCGTCTTCCGTGGCCGTCTCTCGTTCGTCGCCAACGTTCCAGAAGATGACGGGCGAAGACTTCTCGCCCTTGCGAATCTTCCCGCCCAGCTTCGTTGTCTGATTGAAAGTAAGCCAGAATCGTGAAGGAAACCCCTGCGAGGCGAGAGTAAAAACATTGAGGCCGCGATACTCTTTTTGCGTGAGCAGGTTTGCAGGAGTTTGACAGGTCCAGGGCTTGCGCCAGGGAGCCACGCCGGATTCAAGCTGCTTGATAATTTTCTCGGTGATGATTTCGTATACGCTAGACATTGTGTTCGCTCCAGTGTGAGTTAGTGTTTTCAGGCCCTTTCAGGGCATAAAAAACAACATGCTTTACTAGAGGCGGGTTCTGGCCGTGGTTCGCGGCTGTCAAGCCCCAAAGCGCATTTCAGCGTCGCCCGGAGGGGCGCGGAAGCGAGCACGGTTGGGGTATACCGAGCGGAGCTGCACAAGCGGGCTTTACAGTGGGAGCGGACTACGGCCTATCTTGCGCCGAGTAAAGCATGTGGCGGGGCAGTTGAGCGGAGCGCAGGCGAGAAGTAAAAGGGGTGACGCGACTGGTTCAATCCGTGCGTGAACTCTGTCGGCGCAGACATCCCAGCGATTACCGTAATTTAGCTATTAAAGCTAACACGCTTATGCTTTAATATAAACTTGGCTTATTAAAGCGAGCTTGCATAGCAACCAATGGCGGACGAAAAACACTCAAGACTCGGCACCTATATCTCGACAACCACGGCGGGCGAGACAGTCAAAGCTTTTGTGCCTCAACCCTTGCCTCCAGACCCGCCTGTCGATCTAAGTGGACTATACCAGCAGCTCGACCGGGCAAATCAGGCTCTTGGACGCTTAGACGGCCTGACAACGCTCCTGCCGGACACTCAGCTCTTCCTTTATCTGTATGTGCGCAAGGAAGCCCTTCTTTCTTCACAGATCGAAGGCACCAAGTCTTCCTTCTCCGATTTGCTCCTATTCGAAAACGAAGCAGTGCCCGGCGTTCCCATCGATGATGTCGAGGAAGTCTCCAATTACGTCGCCGCAGTGCAACACGGTCTTCGTCGCATCAAAGGGGGTTTTCCGCTTTCGTTGCGGCTCATTCGCGAGATTCACGGAATCCTGCTGCGAGGGGGACGCGGAGCGAACAAGACGCCCGGCGAATTTCGCCGCTCTCAGAATTGGATTGGCGGTAGTCGTCCGGGAAATGCTGCATTTGTTCCCCCGCCGCCGGAACGCATGATGGAGTGTTTAGACCGCTTCGAACATTTCCTTCACGACGAAAAACATAAGCTGCCCGTTCTCGTCGAGGCCGGACTCATTCACGTGCAGTTCGAAACGATCCACCCCTTTCTCGATGGCAATGGTCGGCTTGGCCGTCTGCTGATTACATTACTTCTCTGCGCCAAAGGCACTTTGCGTGAGCCGCTCCTCTATTTGAGCCTTTACTTCAAGGCTCACCGTCAACGCTACTACGATCTGCTTCAGCGAGTTCGTACCGAAGGCGTTTGGGAAGAATGGCTCAGCTTTTTTCTTGAAGGCACAGAAACTACCGCGCGCCAAGCAGCTAGCGCGGCCGTTCAGATTCTTCACCTCTTCGAAGCTGATCGGAAAAAGATCCAAACGTTGGGTCGCAAGACCGCATCGGCTCTGCTCGTTCATGAGTACATGCAAGGGCACCCGCTAATCAAGATTGGCCCGACGGCAAAGTCGCTCAAACTTTCCATCCCCACCATCACGGGTGCTCTTGAGAGCCTTACAAAACTCAAAATCGCAAAAGAAATGACCGGCAAACGGAGAGATCGCCTGTTTGCTTATCCTCGGTATTTGCACATTCTGAGCGAAGGAACCGAGCCGTTGAGGAATTCTTGAGGTCAATGACTATTTATATTGATGACAGCGGTACAAGCCCTGAGAATGCAGTGGCTGTTGCCGCTGGATGGATCGCGCATACGGATAGTTGGGTAGATTTTCAAGCCGATTGGGACAAAACGCGCGATATTGACGGGGACAAATTTGATTCGATGCACATGGCTGAATTTGTGTTTGGTCGAAGGGGGACAGAATTCGAAGGATGGTCTCTCGAGAAAAAACTACGAATCTCAGCTAGGCTCCGGGGCATTATCAAGAACACGGCGGAGAAAGGATTCGCGCTGGGCATTGTGAAGAAAGACTTCGATGAGCTTGTCCCCAACGCGCTCAGAGTGCAGGGCTTTGAAAGCCACTACACATATGCCATTCGCCGTGTGCTCGGCATGATCGACACGTGGCGTCAAAAAGAAAAACTAACCGAACCAATCAATCGAGTACATCTTCGACTGGATGGACCCTGGCGATCCCCGTCGCAAGGAAATAGGAGCCGTGTTTGGACCTGCTGAAGGCGAACCTGAGGCCCTTCGTCGTTATGGCCTATCCAAAGGCGGCTTTTCGTTTAAGCCAAAGAAAAATCTCGCACCGCTTCAGGCGGCGGACATGTTCGCGTGGCTAACGTATCAATGGCTCCTGAACGAATGCGAGGGCAAGAAACTAAATCCGATTGCGATGGAATCGTTTAAGGACTTCTACCTGCACCGCAACAAAGCCTTCTTGGAAGGAGGTTACAACAAGAGGGCCGACCTGGCTGATTGGGTGAGAAAGAAAGGCTTTGTGATCCCGCCAGAGTGAATATCGCATGACACGACGGTCTCCCGTCAGACTTGCAACGAGAGTGCCGGGGTATAATCTCCGCACAAACTCCATGTCCCACTTCGAACAGGACTTTTTAATTTCCTACGGCGATGAAGACCTCCTCTCTGAACTCAAGAGACTCGCTCGTGCTCTGAAAAGGGATGGATTGTCTAGGCGTGACATTGATGAGAATGGCCGAGTAAGTTCTGGCACTGTAATCAAGAGATTTGGCTCCTTGAGAAAAGCCCTCCATGCTGCCGGTCTAAAGCCGATTCGGTTCATGAAAGCGTCAGACGAAGAATTGCTAGGAATACTCATCGACCTTTGGACGAGAACATTGGAGAAAGAAGGCCGACGCCCGTATCGACGCGATCTCAAGGTCTACGGTTTTGCTGTTTCCTCGGACACGGTTGTCCGAAAGTACGGGTCCTGGCGAGCTGCCCTGCTGCGCGCAGCCGAAAGTCTAGGTAATCGAGGCAGTGTCGAAGCGGCTGAAAGAGTGGCGAGCGGGCACACGGGATCAGTCAGGAAGCGTGAGGGGTTGAGCGTCCGAAAAAGATTTTTCGTCTTCAAGAGAGATAGATACCGGTGCCGCTTGTGTAGAGCGACGGGAGTAGAACTCGAAGTTGACCATATCGTTCCTGTAGCTGAGGGTGGGTCCGATGCACTCGATAATTTGCAGACTCTCTGCTTCAAGTGCAATCGCGGCAAGAGAGACAGTATTCAATGACCGAATGGTTTTGTCGGCATCGCCCGAGTGGGCCTGTCCCTTGACGGCGACCAGAGCGAAAGGAACTCCTCTCAACGTCCGATGCTCTGTGCCGCCACAGCTTGCGCATGACTCGGTGGGGACGACTCAATCTTCTCGGCTGCTGGCTGCTGCGCGCGTCCCGGCTCCATCGCGGTTCGGTGCGACACGTCGCGCGACAGTTGCTCGGTAAGATGGCCTTTGTCGTTCGTGTAGAGCTGCGCATCGTAGCGGCCACGCGATACCGCCACATAGGCCAAGCGCTGGTTGATGAGTTTTTCACCCGCTTGCTCCGTGTCCACATGCACTAGCACGCGGTCGGCGGTTTGTCCCTGGCTGCTGTGGCTCGTCACCGCATATCCGTAGTCGAGATGCGGATTCCCTTTGATGTTGAACGCAACCGCGCGGCCTGAGTCGAGACGCAGTTGCAGGTTGCCGCTATCATCGATCTTTTCAATGGTGCCTAGCTCGCGGTTGGCGATGTGTCGCTCCCGATTCGGCGCTGTGAACTGCACCCGGTCGCCTTGACTGAATGTGCGTTCTGTTTCGCGGTAGAGCGTCACGCCGTGCAACCGGCGCGGATCGTAAGTCACGCGCTCGCCGTTCTCGCGTTTTACCGTCACTAGATTTTCTTTCTCGCTCGCGCGCTCAACGCGGGCATACTCTCCGGCCTCGATGCCGTGCGTCTTGCTGCCTCTCGTGTAGCGCACAACGTCGCCCTCTCCGTATTGCGCAGCCCACTGGCGGTCCGCGCCCGTGATCTCCTGCCGCGCAACGAGCACACGCTGTTTGTGTTCGTGCGTGTCCACCTGGCCTCGCGTTTGCATTTCTTGGTGGATAACCTGATTGATTGCTCTGCGCGATTCGTTGTCGGGCGAAACCACGAGCGTGCCTTCGGGTTTCGCCGCATACTCGCGTGCAATTTCCTTCAGCCGCTCGTTGCGGTCCGGGATTTCATGCACGCGGCCCTGTGTATCGAGTCGTTCGATTGCTTCTCTCACATTGCCACGCGAAAGTTGCTCCACCACTTCTTTGAGCGCCGGGTCTTTCTGCCGCACGATCTCATCGAGCCGCGCCGTCTCGATCCCCGCTTCTTGTAGTTGCTGATAAGGTCTGCCCGCTTCGACCGCTTCATGCTGGCGCGTGTCACCTACCAGCAACACACGGTCGCCTTCCTTTAGCCGATGCAGGAACTCATTCATCTGCTTCGTGCTTGCAAGACTCGATTCGTCGAGAACGTAGAGGCGTTTTTGTCCGCCGTGCGACTCTTCGCTCCGCGTCAGGTGCCGCTGCAATGTGCTCGATTCGATTCCTGCTTCTCCGAGTTTTTGCGCCGCGCGTGATGTCGGCGCAAAGCCTTCCACCTTATAGCCCTCTCGCTCGGCGGCTTCGCGGATCGCAACTAAAGAAGTAGTTTTCCCCGCGCCGGCGACGCCTTCAAGCGCCGTCACCTGATCGCGGCTCGACAGGATTTGCTCGACCGCAGCGCGCTGGCTCTCGCTCAAATGCGAGTGGTCTTGCTCGATCTCTCGGCGTGTCTCGAAACTCGCGATTGGTGTGTGTTGGTTCTGCCCCGCGCGCATCACTTGGATTGTGTTGCGCTCGTGGTCGATCATCTCTCTTGTGGTGAACGCGCGGCCCGGCGCACGATTGCTCGTTTCGATGAACTCGCCTGCTTGCACGCCTTTCTCGAACTCCGCTTTAACCTCCGCAACGGTAGCGTCACCCATTGAACGCTTAAGCGCATCCCGTAGCAGCTCTCGCTCCTCGGCCACCGCTTCACGCTCCAGATTTTTCTCGCGGGAGTAGGTGAGCGCCTGGCTGATGGCTCTATCTCCGGGTTCTTCCTTTAGATGCTCTCTTCGCTCCTGTGCCGCTTCAACAACCCGCTCTGGTTGATTGCCGAAGCGCGCGGCCATTGCCTTGTGCCGGTCTTGCATCTCTTCGTGTGAGAGTTCGAGCTTTCCTTCTCGTGTCTGGTGCGCGGCGATCTGCGCCGCGCCTGCTCCTCGCCGGTTCTCCTTTGCGAGATGTTCCTCGATCTGTTGGCGGCGCGGACTCGATGCCTCCAGATACTCTTTGCTGTAGCCATTGATTTCCGGCTGGCCGCTCTCACCGCGCTCGATCTCGTAGCCAAGTTCTTTCAACCGATGGGCCAATTCCGAGCGATACACTGACGTCGCATACTGCTGGGTCTTGTACAGTTCCCGTGGCTGTAGTGCGTGGGCCTCTCCGTCGTCAGTCTCTGTAAGATTGAAAAAGACGGCATGCGTGTGCAATTGCGGTGCCGCGTACCCGTCTACCGGCCTGGCGCTGTCATGCTCGAACTTCGCCGCTACCCACTTGCCGGTCGTCTCTGCCGGAAGATTCCCGCCGATGCGGGCCTGAACATATCTCTCTAGCTCGTCAAGTGCGACGCCAACGCTTTCTTGATGGGCTTCTCGGACACGCTTATCTCCGCCCACCAGGGCGGTCAACGAGACACTCTTTGGTGCCGAAAACGTCGCGTCCCATCCTGCGCGATGTTCCATCGCGCTTACTTTTTCCCCGCGCCTGTTCATGTACTCTCTGGCGGATTGGTGGCGGATGAGTTGGTCGCCCGTGATCGGGTGTTGCCCTTCCGAGAGCCGCTGGAAGTGCTCTTCACGAACCTCGCCGCGCAGCCACCATTGCTCGGCGAGTTTGCCATGCCATTCGCCAGTGATTCGCTCGCTTTCCGTGTAGTAGTTCTCCCGCGCATTGCCGAACTCTTCCGCGTGATACGACTCTGCCTGACCTGCGCTCAATGGCTTGGAGATAGTTAGCATGTGTTGACCTACTCGAAAAAGTCCCTTTGCTTGTGTTGTGGCTCTCGTTGGATTTTCTGGTCCTCACTTTGTTGCTGTTCATTGGGTACGAGTTTCTGGGCCGAAGCTCCATTCCCCGACGGCTTGCCCGCTCCTGCCGCGGCCGCCGCAACCTTCGGTGGTTCCTCGGGTGGCTGCTCTGCCGCGCGCTCGATGTATTGCGGCTCTTTGCTCTCAAGCTCGATGTACGGGAGATTCATCCGCGCCACGAGGTTTCCGCACTTGAGATAACCGTGCATCTTTTCGAGGCCGCTGATCTCGCTTGCCATCACCAGCGGCCTGATCTCGCGTTCGAGGTTATAGCCCTTCGATTTGCGCGATTGCGGGAACTGCTCATTTGTGCGGCTCTCTCGTATCCTCTCGATCTCTTGTTCTCCTATCGTGTCGCTAATCCATTTCGCTGCGTGCGGCTCGCTGGTGCACAGGAAGATTTTTGTCGAGGGCTGAGACATCATCGCCTCGGCTTCATGCCCGTAGCGCACTTCCAACTGGCTGCGTCCCTGAAAACCCAGCACCACCGGATTGTTGGATTTGCGGTTCTCCGTAATCGCCGTGTGCAACTGCGGCAGCCGCTGCAAGGTCGCTAGTTCGTCCAGAATGAACCACACCGGACGCGGACTCATGCGGCCCTGATTCATGAGGCGCAGCACGAGTATGTCCAGCCACAAACTGATGAGCGGCGCGAGGCGCTTCCGCGTGTCCGGCATGCTGGTGAGGAACAGCCAGCCGCGCCGCTCCTTCGACCATTCGAGCGTGCTCCAACGCTGCTTCGTCTCCGCTTCACTCGGCAGCAGCTTCATGGCGTCAGCTACCATGCTCAACGAACCAAGCACGCCGTTGCGTTGTGGCGGCGATTCTCGGTCGATCATTGCCGCGTACTCTGTCCCTTTCACTCTCCGGTCGATCTCTTCCGGGTGCGACATCCACCACACCAACTCTTGCGGCGTCGGATGGAAACTAAGCAAGTGCGCGAAGATTTTTCGCGGAGCTTCCACAAAGAACGAATTCTCGTTGTGCCGGTCGGGAAACAGCGACGCGGCCAATGTGAGAGCGTCGGCCCCCTGTCGCAGCTCGTCTCCCGGAGTCCAGTAAGGCATCCGCAGGTCCAGCGGATTAAGAATCAAATCGCCGCGCGACGGAGTAAGAAAGTAGGGCACGTAGTCGGCGGGCGTGGCGGGATCGTACACGATGGCCGTCTCACCGCGCTCCTCGATCTGCAACAAGATTTGGCGGATAAGCGCACTCTTGCCTTTGCCCGAATCGCCCATAACCAGAATGTGGCTCGACTCAATCTCGCGCGGCAGGCGCAGCCAGGACTTCCAGCGGAGCACTTTTTGCGTGAAGCTCTGCTGCTGCAAGAAGCCGATACCGTCTGAACGGTTGCGGCGATTGAACGCACGCACTGTCACAAGCTCAGGGCCTTTCAGCCGCCGTCCATGTTTGCGCATTCTCTTGCGCGCCGAGTCCATCGGGACCGCCACAACGAGACCCACCAGCAACACACCCAAGCCGCCCCACAGCGCCGGTTTCGCCAGATCGGTGAGCGTCTGGTCCTGGTATATCCAGTGCCCCAGGAATTCATGCAACTTCGCATTGTCATACCGTGCGCGCTGCCATTCGAGCTTCAGGTCACCGATCTTCAGGGCCTCTTCGGTCAGCGCGAACGTGCTCTCGCCCTTCTCCGTCACGAACGGTTCTGCTTCGTTGTCGAGCGCTAGTCGCGTTCCCTTCCGTGTCACCACCATCAACAGTGTGTACGAGGCATCCGCCCGAAACGCTCCTGCTACTGGCGTCCCCGCGTAAGTCAGTAGGTAATGCCGTTGAAGCGGCGTCCACACCCGCATGTAACGGTAGTACCCGATGGCGAACACACTGAGCAGAGCAACGCAGAACGCTCCGATAATCCATACAGCCCGGTCACTCGGAAATTCTCCTGCATCGTCCTCTCGACCCCATTTCTGTTTCATGGCACACCCCCTGTTGCTGCTTGGGCGAGGCGCTGTCGCGACTTGCTCAACTTGTTCTGGTCCGCCCGCTCGATGAGCTGCTGCATCTCTTCTGCGGTCAGCGTTCGCCCTTGGGATACGGCGAAGTGGATGTTTAGTAGGATAGTTCGCAGCGCCAAAACTTCGGCCAGGACGGTTTGCTCGCCTGCATTCGGCTTGGTCGCCTTGAGCAGAACATCACGCGCCCACTCGCTGATCGTCTGCTCACCAGCAAGGGCTTCAAACTGCGCATATTCCTCGTCAGTGACTTTGGTGCTGATGGATTTGGTTCGAAGTGCGGGCACGGAATTCACCCCATAAAATCAACAAGTTCCCATACGGGAACCATTGGTTACTGCGCAGCGCCTTGAGGAAATCGATTCGCGGCAAGCCACTGGATTTTCAGCAAGTTCCCATATAGCAACCTTGGTTGCTGAGCGGCACCCGTTTGGGGGTGACGTGTCAGTCCAACTCCCGGTGCCGTAGGCACCGCTCTTCGCAAAACGTAGCTCGGACACCGATTCACGCAATCAACCCTGTTCGCCATACTCCAACTGCAACTCCTGCAACCAACGCTGAATCTCCGGGATCGCCAATCCCTTCTGAAATAGTTTGCGTAGGGCATCCCACTCAGTTTCGGTGAAGTCGATGGACACATCGTGTTGGCGGAGATCAAGCGAAAACCTCGTACCGCCCTTTTCCTTGGAGACTGTCGTGAGGAAGTGCCTTCCACTCCACGAATGCTTCGCCGACCATCCTTCGAGCATGGCTCGCAATTCAGCCAAGTCAGGGTAGTGGGTAATCAGATAGTTGAAACGGCGCGTAGGGCCAAAGTCGATATACACGCCCAACTCCGGGCAAGCTGTCGTCGTAAACGAGAGCTTCAGGTCATCGACCTTGAGCGGATCAGGCAGAATAATTCGGCGGCGAAAATCAGTTTCGTTTGGACCCGTTGGTCGCACGGGCTGGCGGTCATGTCGCACCCAGTGGCCCCGAGCGGCGAGGCCCCAGAGAGTCGGCCAGAACGGGGCAAGGATTTGATCGAGTCTAGTGCTGTCGACACCTTCATCAGTAATGGCGGCTAGGAAGCATCCTCCAATGGTGCCGGGGTTCTGCCATTTCTCCGTCGGCTTCAGCAGCTCCCTGCGATGCGAAATTTGCTTCAGAACTGCTTGATGTCTCTGTTCGGCGTCATCATCGGAGAGCCGAACCTCGGTGAAGTGACCGCCAAGGTTTCCGAAGTAATACCAGGCGTGCTTCGAGGCATGTTTCTTACGGTTCTGATAAACGGTTTCGAAGGCGTCTAGTAACCTGAGGTATGACTCCCTGGATGGAATCGCGGGCCAAAGCAGCGGCAGCTCTTGAGGTTCTTCCTCCGCGCCGATCTGCACGTACTGCGCGAGAACATCCCACTCGGCGGCGGAAAGAGTGTGCTGTGACTCCCACTTCTTGCGAATGTGATAAAGAGAAGCGGTCGGCGTGCTGAGCATCTCGTGACGCACCGTCTCGCGGTTCAAGTCAGCGCCTCGCTCTTCGATAACAAGGAAAGCGGCCTCTCCGAGAGACACTTCCCGTCCCAGTTGATCGCTGAGGACTTTCTGATAGCGCTCTAAGAGTTTGAGGCGGTCTTCGTTGAGGCGAATCGAAATGACCTCATAGCGGGGCTTCTTCTTGAGGATCGACATCATGTTGACATATTCTCCTACACTGTTGTACAGTGTTTACGTTAGCGTAGCTCTTCTGGCGACTGGATGCAAGAAGAATTTTTCTTCACTACTTTCGGAAGCCTGAGAGCCAATCGACGAGGTACTCGTCGATCTTCGCAATCCTGGAGGAGTCGCTGCCACGCAATGTCCTTACCATCCCAAATCGAGACCTCGGTGCACATCGAGCGGCATTATGCCGTTGCGGAAATCGCCGAAATGTGGAAATTGAGTCCTGATAAAGTTCGCGAGCTATTCGAGAACGAGCCGGGCGTGCTTGTCATAGGAGAGCGGAGTCCACGCCACAAAAGACGATACGTCACGCTGCGCATCCCTCAGAAAGTGCTCGAACGCGTCCATCATCGTCTATCATCGAAGTCTGGCGTCCGGTAGGAGTATTCCACGATGCTGACCATCTATCGTCGTCACCGCAAGGATTGCAGGCAACGCGCAAAGGGTCGGAAATATCGACACTGCCAATGCCCCATTTGGGTTGACGGAGCACTCGGCGGGAAAGAGATGCGAGAGTCGCTAAAGCTGCGCGATTGGCAGCGAGCACAAGACCTGATCCGCGAATGGGAAGCCGAGAACCGCCGCACAGTGCAGCAGGAACACCAGGTCACGATTAAGGATGCTCATACGAAGTTCATTGCCGACGCAGAAGCGCGGAAGCTGAACGATGCCACGCTGAATAAATACCGCCTACTCTTCCGACAG
>Ga0307374_10006767_pt1 | contig 17865 bp, 18 predicted proteins | sample OX3MG_FD_202532 | JGI IMG/M metagenome (GOLD analysis project Ga0307374, IMG submission 202532) | Soil microbial communities from Risofladan, Vaasa, Finland - OX-3 | ecosystem: Environmental > Terrestrial > Soil > Coastal area > Acid sulfate soil | place: Finland: Risofladan, Vaasa | collected... | reverse complement strand
ACCCCCCCCCCCCCCCCCCCCCCCCCCCCCGGGGGGGGGGGGCGAAAAATCTAAAGCGCAGATAGAGGCATTTACTGATTCTTGGACGTGGGATAGCAAGGCACAAGCGACATTTGAGTATCTAACTGGAAATAATACAGTCCCATCTAACGTGACGGAACTAATTATAGCAATAGAGCAATTTTTAGGCAAAAATGCCATGACTGCGTATGTAGTCATGATGACTATCAGATTATTGGAAATGTATAGGATCCTAAAACCAACAGGATCCATATATCTACATTGTGACCCAACTGCAAGCCATTATCTAAAGATAGTATTGGATTCAATTTTTGATGTCAGGAATTTTAAGAACGAAATTGTTTGGAGAAGGTCATTCGCTCACGGAGATGCAAAACAAGGGGCAAAGCACTTCGGGAGATGCACAGATTCAATACTTTTCTATACTAAAACCGATTCGGCTACTTGGAATCCACAATATACACCATATTCTGAAGAAGCATTGAAACGTGATTACAAGTATATAGAAGAAAAAACGGAGAGAAGGTATAGACTTGCACCTGTTGATGGGCCAGGTGGTGCAAGCAAAGGTAATCCGTTCTACGAATTCCTTGGAGTAAAAGGATATTGGCGTTTCAATCAGGAAAAAATGCAAAAGTTATACGAGGAGGGCCTAATAGTAAGGTCTTCCACTGGTAAGTCACTAAGTCAAAAAATGTATCTTGACGAAGCAAAAGGCAGACCTGTTGATAATCTATGGGATGATATCCATAGAATCTCCCCGAATTCATCTGAAAGTCTCGGCTATCAAACACAAAAGCCTACTGCACTTCTTGAAAGGATAATATCTGCATCATCTAACAAGGGTGATATGGTGCTTGACCCTTTTTGTGGTTGTGGAACTGCGATAGACGCATCAGAAAAGTTAGAAAGAAATTGGATAGGCATAGACATAACGCACCTTGCCATAAATCTAATCAAGCGACGTATAAAGGACAAATATCCAACTGCCAAATTTGAAGTAGTAGGAGAGCCAAAAGACTTAGAGGGAGCCAAGCAGTTAGCGCAGAGCGATAGATACCAATTTGAGTGGTGGGCATTGTCTTTGATTGATGCAAGACCTATAAACGATAAAAAGAAAGGTTCTGATAGGGGAATAGACGGTATAATCTACCTCTTTGATCCCAGAGACAAAACCACAAAGTCTGTACTTGTTCAAGTTAAAAGCGGCCATGTGAAATCAGGTGATATAAGGGACTTCAAAGGGACTTTAGAGCGCGAAAAAGTAAAGTTTGGAGTGTTCGTTACCTTAGAGGAGCCTACAAAAGATATGAAAGAAGAGTCAATACAGTACGGGTATGAAAAATCGCCATTAGGTGATGAGAGCATAGCCAAGATACAGATATTAACTATAAAAGAGATTTTGGATGGGATTAAGCCGAAAGTATTGTTCGTTAATGTTTCGTATAAAAAAGCAGAACATAGTAAGAAAAAGGGGCGTAAGAAAGAGATAAAGAAGGGTAAGAACAAGAGGTTATAGATAAATTATTGCTCAATAAGTATTGAGTGGCGCAGACGGGGGGATTTGAACCCCCACATCCCGTCAAGGATTTTCGGTTTGTGGCTTTTCCTTAAAAGTCATCTTGCACTTAAACTTTCATTCTTGCACCTTTATTAGATGGATTTTGAGACTTTAGGTGCAAAGCTCTTTGCGCAGCAAGGTATAAATATCTTAGTTTAAATATAATCTAGTTTAGATTTAAACCATCAGGGCGAGAAGTGCTGCGAATGAGTGCCAAATCATATATAGGAAACCCCTACATGACGAAGGACATGAAGCGGCAGGTGCTCAAGCTGATGGTCCTCAGGAGGATCAAGGCTGGGCGTGCCTACTCGTACGCGATAATAAAGGAGCTCGGCAACGAGCACCTCTCGATGTTCCTGAAGAAGGACACGGGGAGCGTCAAGAACGACGTCTACAACACCATAAGCGTTCTGGAGAAGTCCGGCTACATAAAGCTGAGCCGCGCCTCCGCGGCTGACGGCGGCAAGAAGTACTACAAGATAACCCCCAAGGGAAGCACGGTGCTCACCGAATCGAAGAGGCTCTTCCTCGCCTCCATGAAGGAGCTCATGGCGATAATAAAATGAGGCGAATGCATGACCGAATACGCGATAGTGATAGAAAACCTGGTCAAGAAGTTCGACAAGCTCACCGCGGTCAATGGCATAAACCTCAAGATCAAGAAGGGGGAGATATTCGGCCTTCTCGGCCCCAATGGCGCCGGAAAGAGCACCACGATAAACATGATACTCGGCCTACTCTCGCCCACGTCGGGCAGGATCCTGGTGGACGGCGCCGACATGCAGCAGAACCCTGCCGGAGCCAGGAACCACATAGGCATAGTGACTCAGGAGACCGTGGTGGAGCCTGAGCTGACCGCAGAGCAGAACCTGATGATATTCGGAAGGCTTTACCATATCCCCGCGGATGAATTGCAGAAGGACATAGACTTCGCGCTCGAGCTTTCGGACCTGGTCGCGTTCAGGAAGGCCTACGCCGGCACTTTCTCAGGCGGGATGAAGCGACGCCTGGAGACTGCGAAGTCTCTCATGCACGCGCCCGAACTGCTGCTGCTCGACGAGCCGACTACTGGTCTCGACGTCCAGAACAGGACAAAGATATGGAACCTGCTCAGGGACATAAACAAGAAGCAGAACGTGACGATACTACTTACTACCCAATACTTGGAAGAGGCGGACCAGCTCTGCGACAGGATTGGGATAATTGACCACGGGAAGCTGATTGCGCTGGGGACACCCACAGAGTTGAGGCAGAAGATCGGCATGAGCAACGTTATAGAGATATCCGCTGACAAGGACGACCTGCAGAAAGTGGCCGCCGTGTTCAAGAAGGTGGGCCTCGAGCCGAAGATCCTCACCAACAAGGTAGTGGCTCCTGGAGGAGCCAACGCCACCAAGAAGATAGAGGCGCTGCTCGCGGCGATCTCCGCAAGCAGGCTGCAGATACGGAACGTGAGCATGCACGAGCCGACTATAGACGACGTCTTCCTCAAGCTGACCGGCTCGGAGGTGAGGGATGCGGCAGGCGAATACGCGGGCGGCAGGGACGCGGCAATGATGGGAAGGGGCAGATGAGATGAGCTTGGTCGGAGACACATACACGCTTTTCCTCAGGGAGATGCTGATATTCAAGAAGAACCTCGGGCCCAGCGTAATGAGGGCCGTAATATTCCCGCTTATCTTTGTCCTCCTCTTGGGCAGCTTCGGCAGCTCCCCCAAGAACGTGCCGGTCGCGGTGGTCAACTATGCGGGCAGCCCGGCATCTCTCAATTTCATAAACGCGCTCCAGTCGGGGAACGGCATAACGGTCGTGAGGGAGACTACCCAGCAGCAGGCGATGAGCCTTCTCTCCCAGGGCGTGGTCGCCGGGGTGGTGGTTGTGCCGAGCGGCTTCTCTCCGGGCCAACGGTCGGCCTCGAGCATATACGTTTACCTTGACAACTCACAACCGCAATCCGCGCAGGTAGTAAGCGGGAAGGTCAGCGCCATCGCCTCGGAATCAGGTGGCACCGCTGTGACCTCCACCCAGAACCCTCCGGTTTCCGTGATAACTAACTATGCCTACGGCGCAAGCAGCAACTACCTCAGCTTCGTGATAGGGGGCCTGCTGGTCATGGTCGCTGCCTTCGGCGCAGTGTTCAGCTCGGGCTTCACACTGCTCAGCGACAGGCAGCTGGGAAACCTCAAGGCGTTCCTGACTACTCCGATAAACGGGGTATCAGTGCTGCTGAGCAAGATACTATACGGCACCTTCCAATCAATCTTCTCGGCCTACCTGGGCCTTGTCATAGGCCTGCTCTACGGGGCCACGGTATCAGCCGGATTCATAGGGTTCCTGGAGCTGATGTGGATCGTATTCCTCGTCGGCCTCGGGTTCAGCGCGCTTGCGATAGCGCTCGCCGCAAGGGTGAAGCAGCTCCAGACCTACGCGCTTGTCGCCCAGACCATGACTATGCCGCTCGCATTTCTCGGCGGGGCATTCGTGCCCGTGACCCTGCTGCCCGGCTTCCTGCTTCCGATTGTCGAGGTCAACCCGCTCACTTATGCGGTGAACGCGGTCAGGGACATAATGATAAAGGGTTCCCTGCCGGTATACACCCTGCTCACGACAACGCTTATACTGCTCGCCTTCACCCTGGCGATGGTAGCCCTCTCGTTCGTCCTATTCAAGAAGACGAGCCAGCAAATATGAAACGGTTTAATAAGTTATATTTTGATAGATATCGGTGTAAAAAATGGAAACGCGAAACTTCTTCCTGATGTTTGCCCTTGTGGCAATGCTCGGCAGCGCAGCCGGCGCAACTACCCTGTACGACAATGCCCTCTCGCTGGCGAACGTCTCGGTCTCGCCGAATCCGGTGGTGGCTGGGGGCAACGCCACGATAAGCTTCCAGCTATACAACTCCTACGACTTCTGGCTCTACGGCACAAATCTTCAACCAACGGGCAGCTATCCGCTCCTTAACGTCTCCCCACTGGGCGACCGAATAATAGGCGTGGTGAACCCGGGCTTTAACTCAACCCATTACACTTACACCATCGCCATACCCAACACCACGCCATCAGGCGTATACACCTTGGGGCTGGGGGCCACGTACACCGTCTATGCCGCCACCGGCACAGAGGTGGCAGCCTCGTCCATGCCTGTCAGCTTCTACGTTCAGAATAGACCCATGATAAAGGTATCGCCCGCAAGCCCGCAGCCAACTGCGCTGTACTCCGGGTACAACCAGACGCTGAGCCTGCTGGTGCAAAACACGGGTTACGGCGACGCAAGGAATGTCACCGTCAGAGTAAGCGGAGGACAGGGACTGAACCTGCTGAGCTCAGTGACAACCTTCTTCATATCGAACCTGACGCAGGGGGCGACCGTTACCGAGCCGCTCACTGTATCCGCGCAGGGCACGGGCCATCCATCCCTGCTCGCGAACATCACATACTATTCAGCTAGGCTGAACCAGCGCTTCAGCAGCATACAGGCAATAAACCTCTCCGTTGCGCCATCCGCGCAGTTCTCCATCAACTCTACCGGCTCAAGCCCGGGTGTGGGCGCCACTGACGTGCCCGTCCATTTCAGGGTGACCAACATCGGCACCAGCCCGGCCAACGAGCTGCAGCTCAACCTCCAGACCTCCTATCCGATAACGCCGGTCGCAAGCACGGCTTATGTTGGCTCGCTGGAGCCAGGGGCTACCGCGAACGTGACCTTCCTTGTCAACATAGACACTAACGGCGTTCCCGGCAGCTATCCCGTCACGCTATACGAGCAGTGGAAGCAGCCAAGCGGCGCAATCAACCAGCAGTTCACCGGATCCGACAACTATTACGTGGCTGTTGGCGCAGCCGGGGGAGGGATAGGGTCGTTCATAGCATACGCGATACTCGCCATAGTCGTGATTGTCGGAGGGACCTTCGCATACAGGAGATTCATTGCCAAGGGCAAGAAGAAGCATGATAAGAAGGCGTAAGGCATGAAGGGGATAGCAGATAGGATAGTGGGGCCCACCCTGAGGAAGTACGGCGTTCCAGAGTGGATCGACCCTTACGTATACCGCTACCTGAAAAGCAACCCCCTCAATGTCGTGAAGTTCGCGACGAGCTTCATAGACACCAAGAGGAAGAAGGGCGAGGTTACGAAGAAGTATGTGAGGCTGCCGAACGGCACCACCTTCAGCATGGATTCGATAATCCATCTGCTCAACCTGTTCTACTACGGCGAAGACAGGATGGTCGGCATATACAAGGAGTGGTCGGAGAACAGCCCCGAGCACAACGCCGAGTACTCCTCAAGGTTCGCCGCCATGATGCCCCTCAAGGCGAAGCACGCAAGGGCGATAAAGAACATGATGGAGGGGCTGGGCAAGAGGCCCGAGGCCAAGGAGCCGAAGGAGATAAAGGAGGTCTTCGACTACATAGGCTCCCTCAAGGGATGGAACGACAGGATACTCGCCACGAACGTGGTGCTGAGAGGGTCGTACGCCAACGTCTTCGGCACCATATTCTTCAAGGTCTTCTACCCCGTATCACCGGAGTTTATGAGGTCGCTGGGCAAGGCATTCGAGACCGACGCAATCGACAACGAGTGGGGATTCGAGGAGGCTAGGCGGATAATAGGCGAGGGGCTTGTGCCTGAGGAAAGGATCCTCCAGCTGGCGAGGGAGCTCACCGCCCGTGTGCTGCTCTCGATAGAGGCCAACATGAAGTTCGCCAAGAAGGCCAAGATACCCCGCGAGATGGAGCTCCTGCGCGACATAGCGGTGGCTAACCCGTTCCACACGCTCAAGGAGCTAGGCTTGGAGGTGGACGTGGACAGGGAGGTCAAGATGGTGGCCTCGCTGGCAAAGGCTCTCGCCCCCGGCAAGAAGGCAGCGAAGAAGTAATCTTCGACTACAGAGACCCTAACCCTCAAGTACTGCCAAAAGCTTAAATATTAGGAAAACCGGATATCTGAGTATGAATGCGGCAGCGAAGCAGGCGCCCAGGTCCAAGAGGCTCCAGAATGCATGGGAGAAGTTCATACCTGAAGCGAGCCTGATATCCAATGGGAACATGGCGCTCAACATACAGTTTGATTCCTCAATAGGCGTGCCGCCCGCTATTTCCTATCTCACCAACAAGTACGGCAAGCAGATGGAAGCCGATGGCATCAGGGACGGCAAGGGCTTCGTTGGCGTGGTGAACTACGCCGTCAACGGCAAGAACGTTGACCTTATCTGCAGGCCCGTAACCTATTTCGAGCACAGGTCCACAGACCTCTCCTTCATAAAGGGCCCTTTGAGCGAGGAGCATGCGATTTGGGTAGGCGCGCAGGCTAAGAAGTCGGACTCCAACGGCTTCATACCCTCGTTCAGCAACTTATTGGGGATGGACGTCCTAGTGGTATGCAAGTCGGATGACGGGAAGGGGGAGCTGGCGGTCTTCCAAGTGAGGTCGAACAAGGTTATAGCCAGGCACGGCATGCTGATGGGAAGCGCGTCCGGGGGATTGACCTTAGGCGACGCCTCTCTCCTTTCGGAGGAGAGCATGGTGGCGCTTTCAAGGCTTCAGGGCGACATGGAGGATGGAAAGAGACACAACAACAAGATAACCTCCCGTCCGTCTACTGACCACGCAATAAACATCTACAACACATGCGCGTCGGAACTGCAACAGGAGCTCAACCTCAAGGCCGAGGAGCTTACCTCGCTGAAGCTGAGGGGCTACATACACAACAAGTCGGAATCCGATCCCGATGCCCTCTTTGTCGCGACCACCGACCTTACGGAGAGCGAGATAAGGGCAAAGTCCGCATCCGGAGTCGACAACTACGAGTACGACCGGCTGCTGTTCGAGGAGTTCCCGATCTCCGGAAGCAGGCTGCATGAGATAAGGGATAATATGTCGCCACAGTCGAGGTCAGTATACTTCCTCTCACTTCTTCGAATATACGGCGAGGACGGGGGCCTTGACATCATGGAGCAACATCTTTCCTGAGTGCCAAAAAGATATATATAGTTTGATTCCTCATCCTCATTGCGCAACCCCCTGTAGGGATTTGCGCTAAAATTTTACGTGTGAAGCCGATGGAAGAGAGCAAGGACATCCCAAACCAGAGCGGGGACGGAAGCGAGAACGTCGTCTACATAGGCAGGAAGCCGCTCATGAACTATGTCATGGCGGTTGTCACGCAGTTCAACAACGGCATGCCGGAAGTCACGATAAAGGCGAGGGGCAACGAGATATCGAGGGCGGTGGACGTAAAAGAGATAGTAGTCCGCAAGTTCCTTCCAGCCCTCAAAGTGAGGGGAACTACAACTTCTTCAGAGGAGATGACCAACGTAGACGGTAGCAGGTCAATGGTAAGCTCGATACAGATAATCCTTGCAAAATAAGCCTTCTTCCTTGTCCTAACCCGACTTTGCTGATAGCAGCTCTGTCGCGCTCACCACCCCCACGCACTTCATGTCGGAGTCTGAGTTGACCACAGGCAGCCTTGTCAACCCGTGCTCTATCACGTATCTGACCGAGGAGTCGATGCTACTGTCCATCTCTACGAACATCGGCTTCTTCATTATCTCCTCAACGCTGTCGGCTATCGAGAAGCTTTTCTCGGTTTCGTACTTCAGAAGCAGCTTGTCATCTATTATCCCCACCAGCCTTCCCTCCCTTACCACCGGGAGAAGGCCCACGTTGGTGCTCTTGAGCAGCTTTATCGCAACCCCGATGGTCGTATTGGGGTGGACCGCGACGAGCCTCCTGCTCATCAGCGTTGATATCTTCGCCTTTCCTGGCTCTGCTGCCATGGATAAAATATGAATGGAAGAGCTTAATAGGGTTATCACTTAGGCAACCTAAACACAACATATTTATAATTTGTTATACATGTTATACCTATGGCTGGAGAAACGGTAGTGGTTAGAAACACGAATAAAAGTATCTATAAAAAATTTAAGCAAATGGCTGTAGCTGAAGATATAAACCTAGGTGTTGCACTGACGGAGGCTATGGGATACTGGCTGAAATTCAAAGGCCAAAGACCTGGTCCTGACCCCAAAAATCTTTTGAAGCTGAATGGGATAATAAAAACAGCTAAGAAGGTCAGGTGGAGCGAGGAGATAGACCAGACCCTTTATGGTGGTGGCGAATGATAATTCTAGACACCAGCCTGCTTGTGTCCTATGAGGTTTCCGGCGATAGCAATCATGCCAAAGCTGCAGATCTCATGGTCGATATAGCTTCCGGAAGGTTCGGCAACATCGTCCTATCCGACTATATCTTTGATGAGACCCTTACTGTAACCTTGGTCAGAGGCAAGTCTCTTGAAAAAGCAGTAGCTGCAGGCAAAAGGATTAGGGAAGGGTCAAGTATACTGGGGATTGACAAAGACATATTTGAGGCTGCATGGACACTTTTCGAGGAACAGTCCAAGTCAAAATTTAGCTTTACCGATTGCACCACACTTGCTTTAATGGAATATAACGGTATAAAAAATATCGCAACTTTCGACAAAGAGTTCACTAAAATAAAAGGAATAAACGTTATAAGTCAGCCGCTCAGCAGGCCGTAGCCGGTGAGCCTCCATCTCTTGGCTATGTTCCTCATTATCGCGATCTTCACCGACTTGTCGGCGCAGATGGGGTGCTTCAGCTCCACCTCGATGTTGTCCTTCTTCACCTTCTTTATGTAGCCCACTATCGTGGTTGTGCCCATTCCCAGGATGAGCGGCTCGTTCTCCGCCATGTGCTGCTCCGGGACATCGTCCCTCTTCAGCTTGTGGTACTTGAGCGTCATCGTAGTCAGTGTAGGCGGGGTCTTGCCCACCAGTCCTACAACGTTTCCGACCAGACCGTCCGCCTTCGTGAACGTGGGGTCCAGCTCCGTCGATATGCCGATCAGGCCTCCCGGCGTCGCAACGTCAAGCTTCACCGCGCCGCTGTCCATTCTCTCTATCACTGTTACAATCGTCTCGTAAACGTCCTTCTTCGACTTTGTGTTTACCCTTATGCCGGGCTTTATCTCTATCTTGTCTCCGACCTTCAGCCTTCCCTTTGTTATCGCCCCGCCTATGACTCCACCCACCAGCTTGGTGGCGTCGATGCCGGGCTTGTTCACGTCGAACGACCTCACCACGTACATCAGCGGGTCTGACTCCAGGTCCCTCACCGGCATCGGTATGTTGGCAATCATCTCCAGCACTACATCGACATTGATTCCGAGGTTCGACATTACCGGGACTATGGGCGCGTTCTCTATCGTGCTGCCCTTGAGGAAGTTCCTTATCTGGATCTCGTGAGCCTTAGCGGCCTCCTTTCCGATTATGTCCACCTTGGTCTGTATCACTATGACATTCTTGACGCCAAGTATGTTGATTATCATCAGGTGCTCCTTTGTCTGCTGCATCGGGCAGGGCTCGTTCGCCGCTATGACGAACAGTATGGCGTCTATCACGCTGGACCCCGCTATGGCTGTTGCCATGAGGGTCTCGTGGCCCGGTGCGTCGAGCATCGATATCTTCTCGAGCGGAACCACCTTGCCCCCGCAGTTGTCGCACTTGTCGCCAGTGGTGTAGCCCTCAGGACCCTTGCAATTCTCACATCTCTTTATGACCGTCTCGGCATAGCCGAGCTTTATCGTCATGTTCCTCTTTATGCTCTCGCTGTGCCTGTCGGTCCATGTGTGCGTTATCGCCCTGGTGAGCGATGTCTTCCCGTGGTCTATGTGGCCTAACGTGCCTACGTTTATCACGCTCTGTGCCACCGCCTCGTTTGTAGTTGCTGCCATCTGGATCAGTCAGTAGTCTTCGCTTCAGCGAGTGCCTGTCTGGTTATTCCTTCTTCTTCTCGGCGTACTCAAGAGGCTTCTCCCCATACTCCGTAACGACCAGGTTTATCTGAGTCGTCTCGGCCGATATGGTGTTGCCCCTTACTGTGGCCCTCGTGTGTATGCCCTTCCTCCTTCCGGAGACCGGCACTGTCTTCATCGCCCTGGCCTTGAGGTATCCCTGGATGCTCCTGTCCATCGGGAAGCCGCTGTTGTCGCTGCCGCCGGATATCTTGAACTTGTATCCGCTAAGGCCGATTGCCGCTCCGTCGATTATCTCTCCGAGCTTCCTGTTCAGGAAGAAGGCGTCAGCGTCCTCCTTTACCTCCATCTGTCCGCTTTTTCCCGTCTTTGGGTCCGAATAAACTATCTTCATACTCTCACTTAACATCTTGTTTTATTTAGCGTAACCTGATTTCTACCTATACATGCTTTCGGGCTCCTCCTTAAATCGCTTTATCCTTTCAGTGAGCTCATGAGGTATCGCAGGTCTTACCTCCTTGAGAGCAGTATCGAAGTCCTGCTTGGTGACTATCGACTTCTCAGCCCTTATCGCGTTCATACCGGCCTCCCTGACTATGTTCTCTATCTCCGCGCCCGTATAGTTCTCCGTTGCCTTCACAAGCACGTCGAAGTCCACGTCCTTGGCCAGCGGCATCTTCTTCGTGTGCACCTTGAATATCGAGAGCCTTGTGGCCTCGTCAGGCATCGGTATCTCTATTATCTTGTCGAACCTTCCCGGCCTCAGCAGCGCAGGGTCTATCATGTCAGGCCTGTTTGTCGCCGCGAGCACAACCACGTTCTTCATGTCGTGCAGCCCGTCCATCTCCGTGAGCAGCGTGTCCACCACCCTCTCGGTCACGAATGAGTCGCCCCCGTCGCTGTCCCTTGCTGGAGCTATGGAGTCTATCTCGTCTATGAATATGATGCACGGCGCAGCCATCTTGGCCTTTCTGAAAATTTCCCTGACCGACTTCTCGCTCTCTCCCACGTACTTGCTGAGGAGCTCCGGTCCCTTGATCGATATGAAGTTCGACTCCCTCTCAGTGGCGACTGTCTTCGCCAGCATGGTCTTTCCAGTTCCCGGTGCGCCAACGAGCAGTATTCCCCTGACCGGCCTTATCCCTATCTTCTCGAACGCCTCCGGATGCTTGACGGGCAGCTCTACCGCCTCCTTGAGCTGCGCCTTCACGTCCTCCAATCCGCCCACGTCGTTCCAGTGGACGTTGGGCCTCTCCACGAAAACCTCCCTCAGCGCGCTTGGCTGTATCATAGCCAAGGCCTCCATGAAGTCCTGCCTTGTGACGCTGAGGTTCATAAGTATCTCGTTGGGTATCGTGCGCTTGTCGAGTATCGTGGGCAGTATGTGCCTGAGCTCCGCCATCGCCGCCTCTCTTGCGAGCGCAGCTATATCAGCTCCCGTGTAACCGTGAGTGAGCGAGGCCAGCTCGTCTATCTTGACGTCCTTGGCCAGAGGCATGTTCCTCGTGTGTATCTGGACTATCTCTTTTCTGGAGTTCCTGTCCGGCACCCCGATCTCCATCTCCCTGTCGAACCTTCCGGGCCTCCTGAGCGCGGGGTCTATCGCGTTCTGCCTGTTCGTCGCCCCTATGACTATGACCTGCCCTCTCGACGCCATCCCATCCATAAGGGTAAGCAGCTGCGAGACCATTCGCCTCTCCACCTCGTTGGTTGCCTCCTCCCTCTTCGGGGCTATGGCGTCTATCTCGTCCATGAATATGATTGTCGGTGCCTTCTCCTTCGCCTCGTTGAATATCTCCCTGAGCTTCTCCTCGCTCTCTCCCACGAACTTGCTCACCAGCTCGGGGCCGGATATGTTTATGAAATGGGCGTCGCTCTCGTTTGCCACCGCCTTGGCGAGCAGGGTTTTTCCTGTTCCCGGCGCTCCGTAGAGAAGCACCCCCTTGGGCGGCTCTATGCCAAGCCTCTCGAACAGCTCCGGATACCTGATCGGAAGCTCTACCATCTCCCTTATCTTCTGCATCTCGTTCTTTAGCCCGCCTATGTCCTCGTAGTGGACATCTCCAATCTTAACCATTGATTCGGAGACCGGCTCGTTCTTTACCACGACCTCGGTCTTGTTGGTCGTCTTCACAACGCCGTGGGGCGTGACCTGAACGACTATGAAGTTGAAGGCATAACCGAACATCGCTATGGGCACCACGTCACCCTTCACGAGCGGCTTGTCAGCAAGCCTGTTCTTTGCGTACTCGGCGAAGTCAGGCGATAGCGGTGTGCGCTGGTTCGGGGGAGGGGCAAGTATCACCTTCTCGGCCTCCTTAACCTCCGCCTTGGTGACAAACACGCGATCGCCTATGCCGACCCCTATGTTCTGCCTAATATAACCGTCAATCCTCACAAAGTCGAGGCCCTCGTCCTTGTCATGGGCCTGAAGCACCACTGCAGCCGTGGACTTCCTCTTGCCCTTTACCTCCACCACGTCGCCTGACATCACGTTCAGCATCTTCCTGGCCTTGGAGTCCATCCTGGCGATGCCTCTACCGTCGTCAGTGACAAGCGCTCCAGCAACAGTTAGTTCAATGCCTCCGGTCAATCAAAAACACCTTCCAGCTCAAGACGGCGCGGTTCCGCACCGGTATCTGCACCAACTTTCAGTGTGCAGTTCTGTATACTATAATATCCACAGTTGTCCTCTATATACCTTTCTGTATAAGGGAGGAAAGCGAAATCCGCCAGCGCAAAGGGCGGCTGGAATGAAGAAAAAAGAAGCAGAAACCTTGGGGAACTCTGAGGGTTAGTCTTCAAAGTCCTCGTCGTCCATGTCCTCGTCATCGTCGTCGTCCGCGTCGTCTTCGTCATCTTCTTCGTCTGCGATCTTTAAGATCCATTCCTTCAACTGTGCCATGTTATCACCAAGCCTTTTTCGCCAGCCCTTGCTGGCAACAAATTATATACACAAGCATTTAAATAGCTTTCCAAACCTCGCAGGGAAGGTATAAATATTTCCTTCGGCTGACTCTCCTCGGTGAACTTGTGGCAGACGGGTACGCGCTTCACTTCAAGTTATAATCAGTGGATAAGATGGCAAGCACAACAATGCAAATGGATACCAAGGGGCTGGATAGGTTCGAGGCGCAGGTCATGGGCAGCATGAACGTGTTGGGATACTGCGTCATAAAGGATCTTGTTAAGGCAAGTGAGTTACCGTCCGCCATGGTCGTAAAGTCGGTATCTTCTCTAATTGCAAGGGGTATCCTAGCTACAGATGGCCCTTGGTATGACACAAGCACACCATATTACATAACTACCATCAATGACGGTAGGCCTATCCGCGAGGTATTCCACAGTGTCAACAGGCTTGATGAGATGCTGCGAAGGGAGGCAGGAGTGAATTCAGATCTGGGCGTCTCGGATGCTATATACACCCTGACAAATATAGTCAGTGAGCGGCAGAGGAGGGACTTCATCAACATCGCGAATAACTGGAAGCCCGCAATCTCTGTGAACAACATGATACTGGTTTCTGAATTCAGCGCATCATCTGCAAAAAATATAATGGAGGTGCTGAAGAAAGACAGGGAGCTAGATTCCATTGGGGTTGTGGGTCCGGTAATTTCTAAGGGGAACGCCGACACCCAATTCGGTGCGACATTCCTCAGACTCAATGCGCTTGACACGGCGCTCCGCAAGGATGCTGACGTGAACTCCGATTATGGGCTGTCCGGGGCGGTATACGACCTGAAGGACATCGTTGAGTCCAGGCAGGCGAGGCTTAAGGACACCGGAACAGACAACAGGCGGCCCAACCGCAAGATAATCGTATCTGAGATAAACAGGTATAGTAGCCTGCAAGAGATAAGATCCATAGAAAAGGAGGATTGCAGCATAGTCGCCTGAGTCTGGTGCAATCATGAGCGGGTTATCAAACAAAAAAACCCACACTACGCGCGCAAGGGAGCAGTGGGCGATGCTGTACGATGAGGCCAGCTTCCTGCACGGGAAAGGGGACGACATTGCAGAATCACTGAATATGACACTCAAGGCGCGCGCAATAGCCGTAACCACGCTGAAGTCCAGGGACGAGATATTTTCCTCTAACGACCAGTTGATTCTGATATGCAACGCTCTCATAGAAGGCCAGAGAGAGGAGCCTGAACGCTACAGGAGTCTGGGTTTTGTAATCAGGATGTGCGGACTTGCCACTGGCGCCGCCCAGAGCAACCTAAATTCATTTTCAATGCCAAGCGAGCAGCGCGGCCTCCGCCCCACCAAGGCTGGCGAAGAGAATGCGCACAGCAAAAGCGCGCTTCAGTCCACCCTCCTCTCAATGCGGAAGAGGGAGGTGAACATGCTTTTCAAGCACGCGGAGGAATCCGAGTCGAACAAGGAGTACACTACGGCAATCTGGGCCTACAAGCAGATGCTCTACATCGGAGAGAAGTTTCCCCCGTCATTCCACGCGGCTAAGGATCTGAACACAAGGCTTTACAAGGTCGCCCTTCTCGAGGTCAACGACACAAACGCAACCGGCCACGACTCCAAGGAATTCAATGCGCTCAATGTCGCGATAGAGATCGCTCCCAAGATTGGAAAGGCCGACAAGGTAAAGGGCCTTAAGAGACGTGCGGAATCTGCAGGGGTAAAGGCGGCCAAGGTTGCAGAGTCCGAATCAAACTACGACATCGCGCAATCGTTCCTGAAGACCGCAATCGCATACGCCTGGGATACCGGAGCTGATATGGACACAATCGGGGCAATCCGCATCAGGATAAGCAACTGCAGGTACATGCTCGGCAAGGAGAGGAACCATCTGGTGCGCCAGCTCGACAGCGCAGTTTGATACCTGTCGTCTCTTTGGTTCTCGAAAGTATTATTATATCTGCGACCATTATTCCTCTAAACACTTTTCAATGGTAGGTTTTATGTCCAAGGTAAAAGACGAATCGCTCGCAAAGCAGGGAAGATTGAAGATAGAGCTTGCGCAGGCAAGCATGCCCGTTCTGATGAAGCTCAGGGATATCCACTCCAAGTCAAGGACGCTTGAGGGTATAAGGATAACAGGATGCCTGCACGTCACAAAGGAGACTGCCGTTCTTGTAGAGACGCTCAAGTCTGCCGGCGCAATCGTGGCATGGTCGGGATGCAATCCTCTCTCTACACAGGACGACGTCGCTGCGGCCCTCGCGGCCAACGGAATAGATGTCTACGCATGGAGGGGACTCTCATCAGAGGAGTACTACTGGTGCATAGACGAGACGCTCAAGATAAAGCCCCAGTTCACGCTTGACGACGGTGCTGACCTGATATTCACCGTGCACACGAAGCGCACCGAGTACCTCGCCGGCCTTCAGGGCGGAACGGAAGAGACGACCACTGGCGTCCACAGGATAAGGGCGATGGCAAAGGACGGCAAGCTGATGTATCCGATAATAGCGGTCAACGATGCCGCGACCAAGTCGAGCTTCGACAACGTATACGGGACCGGCCAGAGCGCTCTTGACGGAATAATAAGGGCGACCAACGTCCTCCTTTCCGGGAAGAACGTCGTAGTGGGCGGATACGGCCACTGCGGAACAGGGATAGCATCCAGGTCCAGGGGCATGGGAGCCAACGTGATAGTCACAGAGGTCGACCCGATAAAGGCGCTGCAGGCCAGGATGGACGGCTACACAGTGATGGAGATGAAGGATGCCGCCAAGCACGGAGACATATTCATAACCGCGACCGGTTGCAAGAACGTTATAACAAAGGAGCACATGGCAGTGATGAAGGACGGTGCCATCCTTTCCAACGCCGGCCATTTCAATGTTGAGGTCTCGGTTGAGGACCTCGAGTCCATCGCCAAGTCGAAGAGGGAGGTGCGCGACAACAACATGGAGTATACGCTCTCTGACGGAAGGAAGCTGCACCTTCTCGGTGAAGGGAGATTGGTGAACCTTGCCGCAGCTGAGGGCCATCCGAGCGAGGTCATGGACATGAGCTTCGCCAACCAGTTCCTCTCCATAGTGAGGCTTGTCAAGGAGTCCAAGGGAATGAAGCCCGACGTCTACGAGATATCGAAGGAGCAGGACCAGCAGGTCGCGAGGCTCAAGCTCGAGAGCATGGCCATATCCATCGACACCCTCACGCCCGACCAGGAGAAGTACCTCACGGGCTGGGAAGAGGGAACATAATCCGCGAGTGGGCAGATGCCGGAAAGCTACAATGTCGAGGAGGGCGTCAGCGCCCTCATCGCAATGATAAACAGGCTCAAGTCGGGCTCTACCAGGCCGATAATAGTCAGCATAGCCGGCGGCTCCGCATCCGGGAAGAGCAGCATCGTCTCGGCGCGCGTGGCCGATGCGTTCAAGGGCGAGTCCATCCTGATAACGATGGACGACTACTTCAAGGGCAAGAGCTTCGTCGACAGCGAGACCGCCGCCGGGAGGGAGATCAACTTCGACCATCCCAACTACATCGACATCGCGCTGCTTGAGCGGCACATGCAGGCGCTCAAGGCATCGCAGCCGATAGACAAGCCAATATTCAGCTTCAAGACTCAGGAGAGGATGGGCACTGAGCCGGTCACGCCTCCCAAGGTGGTGATAGTCGAGGGCATAATGGCGCTTCACGAGCAGCTCGCAAAGGTCTCGGACGTGAAGGCGTTCGTTGACGCGAGCACGCACAGCAGGGTCGCAAGGAGGCTCGCAAGGGATCTGAAGAGAACAGTCTGGACGCCGAGCTTCATAATAGGATACATGGGCAACACGCTTGAGAAGATGTACGCAAAGTATGTTGGGCCCACCATGGCGTTCGCCGACATGGTCATCACCAACAACTATGATCCGTACAAGGAGACCCTGAACTCGGACAAGAGGGAGCTCCAGATCAAGTTCAAGGTTGGCGAGGATTTCAAGGTTCCGTACTCGCTGGCAGCGCAGCTTGCATCCCAGTCTGTGCAGCGCGATGATTATTACACTTCCGATGCCGCAGATCTGAGGAGAACCGACGAGATAATAAGGATAAGGACCGAGACGGGCAAGAAGACATTCACCTACAAGGGTCCGCGGCTCGAGACCCAGGCGGACTTCCTCGAGCGGGCCAACATCTCCTTCCCCATCGAATCCGATGCCGAGCGCGGGATACTCGAGCTTTACAACAAGAGGGTCGTCTCAGTCACTAAGGAGCGTTTTGTCTACATAACGCACGACGGCGTCGAGGTCTGCATAGACAGGAACGTCGCGAGGACGGAGAACGGAAAGACTGCCATGCTGGGCCACTTCCTCAATGTGGCCGTGGGTCCGGGCAACGCCCACCTGCTGGACGACCTTCGGAAGGCCATGGCGCCCCACAACGACCCAATCATAACCGCATCCTACTACAACATGTGATCTCCCGCCATATACCCCATTAACGTCAGGAAACCAATAGCTTTTTATATCTTTTAGACATAAAATACTATTGAAATCAGGCTTTCTTTTTCAAGCTTGCAGTATGTATTTTTGCGGTTGCAATAAGAAA
>Ga0307374_10006766_pt1 | contig 17866 bp, 21 predicted proteins | sample OX3MG_FD_202532 | JGI IMG/M metagenome (GOLD analysis project Ga0307374, IMG submission 202532) | Soil microbial communities from Risofladan, Vaasa, Finland - OX-3 | ecosystem: Environmental > Terrestrial > Soil > Coastal area > Acid sulfate soil | place: Finland: Risofladan, Vaasa | collected... | reverse complement strand
GCAAGCGCGATCCCCACCCAGGCGACCAGCGGCTCCTTCGGCTCGGAAACGACGACCAACCTAGAAACCTTCCAGACCGCCCACTCGATCCCCCCCAGCGGACGAACCGACGCGGCCACGTGGGCCGCGCTGCTGGCCCTACCCCCCGTCGCGGTCGATTGGACGGGGGGCGGGCCAAGCGGCGGTTAGCTCAGACGCGCTGAATCAGCGTGCCGGTGCCAAGACCGCCGCCGCAGCACATCGTCACGAGGCCGATCTCCTTGTCGGAGCGCTCGAGCTCGTGCAGCAGGGTGGTGATCAGGCGCGCGCCGGTGGAGCCGAGGGGGTGACCCAGCGCCATCGCACCGCCATTGACGTTCACCCGGTCCATGTCGGGGTTCAGCTCGCGCTTCCACGCCGCCACCACCGGGGCGAAGGCCTCGTTGATCTCGATCAGGTCGATGTCCTCGATCTTCATGCCGTTGCGGTCGAGGATTTTCCGCGTCGCCGGGATCGGCCCCTCGAGCATTTTCACCGGGTCACAGCCGACGGTCGTCTGGTCGACGATCCGCGCGCGGGCCCTCAGCCCGAGCGCCTTGGCCTTGTCCGCGCTCATCAGCAGCACGGCTGCCGCGCCATCGGAGATCTGCGAGGCGTTGCCGGCGGTGATCTTGCCGTCCGGCTTGAACGCCGGCTTGAGCTGGGAGAGCGTCTCCAGATCGGTGCCCGGGCGGATCCCCTGGTCGGCGACGAAGGTATCGCCGTTGACCTGGAAAGGCACGATCTCGCGCTCGAAGCGGCCCTCCTCTGTGGCCTGGTGGGCCAGCCGGTGGGAGCGCACCGCGAGCTCGTCGAGCTCGGCGCGTGAGATCTCCCACTGATCGGCGATCATCTCGGCACCGAGGCCCTGCCCGACGATGTTGTGCTTGGCCATCAGCTCCGGTGTGAAGGCAAAGCCGAAGTCCTCCTGGGTCTTCATCCCCGCCGCGAATGGGAAATGGCCCATGTGCTCGACGCCCGAGCCAATCATCGCGTCGTGCACGCCCGCCGCGATCAAAGCTGCGGAGAAGTTCACCGCCTGCTGGGCCGAACCGCACTGACGGTCGACGGTCGTGCCCGGCGTCTCGATCGGCAGGCCCTCTTGCAGCCAGGCGTTGCGTGCGATGTTGAAGCCCTGCTCGCCGAACTGCTGCACACAACCGGCGATCACGTCCTCGACCTCGGTCGCGTCGATCCCTGAGCGCTCGATGACCTCGGTGTAGACCTTGCCGAGCAGCGCGTTCGGATGGGTGTCCTTGTAGTAGCCCTTCTCCTTGTGCCCGCGGCCGATCGGCGTGCGCACTGCCTCGACGATCACTACCTCGCGGCCCTCTGCTTGCCTCATGGTGGAAGTCCTCCTAGTAAGGATCTATCGCGGCTTTGTGGAGTCCCGAAGCGGACGTATGCGAGTATGCCCGGCTCCGTATCCCTACTCTACCGCGCCAGCGCAAGATTAGATTGACCAGTCAGTCAACACACCCACCGCAAACCCTGGACGAGCGCCTGGCGATAGCCGGCAGCGGCGCCATCGCCTGCGGCCTGGCCGCGACCGCCGCCCACCACGGGCCAGTGCTGCTGCTGGCGCGGTCCGCCGGCTCCGCCGGGCGAGCCCGTGCGAAGGTCGAGCAGACGCTCGCCCGTATGGGCGCCGAGGTGGGGGTGGGTGGGCTCCATTCCGTCCAGGTCGTAACTGACCCAGCGGCGCTCGCCGCCGCCACGTTCGTGGTCGAGGCGGTCATCGAGGATCACGACGTCAAGGCGGGGTTGCTCGCCGAGCTGAACGGGGTCCTCGACCGCGACGCGATCCTCGCGAGCACCACCTCCTCGCTATCGGTTCAGCGCCTGGCCGAGGCAAGCGGGCGGGCGGAGCGGTTCGTCGGGTTGCACGTGTTCAACCCGGTGACCAAGATGCGGCTCGTCGAGCTGATCTTCCCCTCCGCCGCGAGCGAGCAGTCGCGCGCGCGCGCGATCGCCCTGTGCGAGACCTTCGAGAAGACGCCCGTGATCGTTCCCGACGTGCCCGGGTTCGTCGTCAACCGCCTGCTGTTCCCGTACCTGTTCAGTGCGGTGCGCCTGCTCGAAGAGACCGGCATGGAGCCGGCCGGCATCGACACCTGCATGCAGCTCGGGGCTGGACATCCGATGGGGCCGCTGGCGCTGCTGGACCTGGTTGGACTCGACGTCTCCGTGGCGATCGGCGAGACGATCGGCGAGACGATCCCCACCCGGATCAAGGAGCTGGTCGCGAAGGGCGCGCTCGGGCGCAAGAGCGGGCGCGGCTTTCTCACCTACTGAGAGCGAGCCCTCGGGGCACACGGGCGGCGTGCCATGCGAACGTGTGACACGCCATCCACCCGCGCTCACCGCGGGGAGTCATGCAGGCGCGCGTGACATTGCGCACGTGAGAATATATTTAGCCTGATGTGACTTTTAGCTGGCGTTCATCCCCGTGTAGATACTTGTCCATGCGACGCAGCAGTCGCACGCACACCCGCCTCCTCCCAGTGCGCACGCCCGGCCCGCTCCCCCCGCGGGCCGGGCGTGTTTTAAGCCTCGCTTTCGGGGGGGCCGCTTGGCGGCACCGGGCGGCGCTCCCGGATGCGCACCGCCTCGATGCGGTTGTCGCGTACGGACTCGACGCGGATCGAGAAGCCGTTCGCGTTGACTGTGTCCCCGCGCCTGGGAAGGCGGCCGAGCTCCGCGAAGACGAATCCGCCGATCGAGTTGTAGGCGTCGCTGTCGATGGGCAGGTGCAGGCCATAGTCGGCGAGATCGGTGACTGCGACATGACCGCGCACGAACCAATCTCCGTTGGCGAGCTTGCGGATCTCACCAGCCGCCGGGTCAGTCTCGTCGGTGATCTCGCCGACCACCTCCTCGATGATGTCCTCGACGGTCACGATCCCAACCACCCGGCCGTACTCGTCGGCGACCACCGCCATCGAGGTGCGCTGGCGCTGCAGGTCGGCCAGCAGGTCGTCCAGCGGCTTGGTCTCGGGGACGATCGGCGCGTCGTGCACGAGCGGCGCCACCGGGGAGCGTGGGCCGTCCTGCATCAGCTTGCCGATGAGCGTGCTGGCGTGCACGATCCCCCGCACGCGGTCGCGGTCATCGCCCTCGGTCACGACCAGGCGCGTATGGCCGCTGGACACGCACAGCTGGAGCGCCGTCTCGACGTCCTGGGAGACGTCGATCGTGACGACCGCTGGAATCGGCGTCATCACCTGGCGCGCCTCCTGTTCGTGCAGGTGGAACACGCCTGTGAGCATCCCCGCCTCGCCCGGGTCGATGTGCCCGCCGGCATGGGACTCGGCGATCAGCCGCTTGAGCTCGTCCGGCGAGCCGCCGCGCCGCTCGAGGCTCATATCGACGCCCAGCAACCGCAGGATGCGGTCCGCCACGGCTGTCAGCGCGAGGATGATCGGACGGAACAGCACGCTGAAGGCCTGCAGCGGACGGGCGACGCGGCGGGCGACCGCCTCGGCGCGATCGATCGCGTAGAACTTCGGAACCATCTCGCCCGCGACCAGCTGCGCGCTGGAGATGATCAGGAACGCGACGAGCGCCGCTATCGCCACAGCCGCGCCGTGAGCGAGCGTGCTTCCAAGCGCGTTTTTGAGCACTGCCGCGAGCGCCGGCTCGCCGAGCGCGCCGATGCCGATCGAGGTCAGCGTTACCCCGATCTGGACGGCGGAGATGTACTCGTTGATGTCCGCCAATTGCGCAAGCGCCAGCTTTGCCCCTCTGACGCCTTCGTCACGCATCTGCTCCAGAACGGTGCGGCGCGAGCGGACGAGCGCGTACTCGGCGATCACGAAGAAGGCGTTGATCGCAACCAGGACCGCCGCAAAGATGATCTTCAGCGCGTTCACGCGGCAGCGGCAATCCGCGCGACGCCGGGGCGCCTGGCGTGTATGCGCCGCCCTGGACTGGGACGCATGAGGCCCACCGGGGCCGCGCTACTTCGGGGAAGTTCTTCGTCGTCGTTCATCACTTGCCGACGCGCCTAACCTAGCAAGGCGAAGGGTCGGAAGCGCAAAGGGCACCTAACGGGTCAGGCAACGGCGTCGATCTTCACCGCCAGCCCGAAGTCGGCCTCGGTAAGGCCGCCCTGCGAGTGGGTGGAGAGCTCCAAGCGCACCTTGTTCCAGCCGTGAATGAGGATATCCGGATGATGATTGGCCGCCTCGGCTGTCTCGGCCACGCGATTGACAAACGCGATCGCCGCCGCGAAGCCGGGGAGCTTCCACTCGCGCACGATCGCCTGCCCAGAGCGATACCACTCACTCATGGCGAGCCTCTGCTCGATCTCGTTGTCGGTGAGCAGTGGCAATACAGTCACAGGATGCGGATCGTTAGCCTCGTTCCTCACGCCACCGAGCTGCTGTTCGCGCTCGGCCTAGGCGATCAGGTTATCGCGGTGACCCACGAGTGTGACTACCCGCTCGCGGCATCGAGGCTGCCGCGAGTAACCCGCGACGTGCTACCAGGCGGCCTGAGCGCCGCCGGGATCGACGCGGCGGTACGCGAGCGCACGCAAAACGGCCAGGCGATCTACGAGCTCGACGAGCAGGCCCTACGCGAGCTAGGACCCGGCTTGATCGTCACCCAGGCCCTGTGCCCGGTGTGTGCGGTGTCCTATGAGGACGTCGCCAAGCTGGCCGGCACGCTGCCCTCCAAACCGCGGGTGATCGCACTGGATCCAAAGACGCTCGGTGAGACCCTCGCTGATGTGCATACGGTGGCGCAGGCGACCGAGCGGCGTGAGCGGGCTATCGGGCTGACCAGCGAAATCACGGGCCGGATCGACCGCGTCAAGCTGGCGGTGCGCGGAGCGCTCAGACCGCGTGTGGCGGCGATCGAGTGGCTCGACCCCGTGTATGTCGCAGGTCACTGGACGCCACAGCTGATCGATTTCGCCGGCGGCGAGGATGTGCTGGGCCTCCCCGGCGAACCCTCACAAACCGTCTCCTGGGAGACCGTCGCAGAAGCCGAACCCGAGATCGTGGTGATCATGCCCTGTGGCTATGACGCCCCGCGCGCCCGCGTGGAGGCACTCGAGCACGCTGAGGAGCTGGCGAGACTAAACGCCCGGCGGATCGTGGCAGTGAATGCCTCGGCCTACTTCTCAAGGCCCGGCCCGCGACTGATCGATGGGCTTCATCTGCTTGCACACATCTTCCATCCCGAGCTCGTCAAAGACGCGCCGGGCGGCGCGCAGGCGCTCGCCGTGGAGCTCTCAGGCAGCCTGGCTCACTGACCGGGTTCGGCGAGCGGGACCGGAGCCGCCGGCTGCGCTTCGGTCGACTTCGCGACCGCGATCGATCCGGCAAACGCCGCTAACCCAATTGCAGCGCAGCCGGCCAAGGCGATCGCTTGCGAGCGATAGCGAGCGCCGAGCTGAATCACTATCGCCGCCAGCGCCCCGCCGGCCAGCCCGCCGACGTGCCCTCCCCAAGAGATACCGGGAAGCGTGAAGCTGATAATCAGATTGAGCAGGATCAGGCCACCCACACCGCTCTGCATGATCGGGATCTGACGGGTACGCATCTCGATGGCGGCCGCCCCCATCAGACCGAAAACGGCCCCTGAGGCGCCGACCGTGGGCGAGTGAGGCGTGACGAGCAGCGCCCCGAAGGAGCCCGTCAGCAGCGACACCGCGTAGATCGCCCCGAACCGCAGGCGCCCGAGTGCTGGCTCGAGCATCTGGCCGAGGATGTACAGGACATACATGTTGAAACCGATGTGGATCAGGTTCTCGTGCAAGAAGCCGCTGGTGATGATTCGCCACCACTGGCCGTGGGCAACGCCCAGCGTGGGTATCCCGTTGATGCTGGCGAACAGAGCGCCTTCTTCATAGACTTTGCTCGCCGACTGGCCGCTGATGCTGATGTTGCCCTCGGCCAGGAACGCCACCACGTTGATCGCGATCAAGGCGAAGGTGACCTCGGGCCGGCGAATCGTGTTGCGCAGCGTCTTGACAACGGTTCGCTCCCGTGAGCACTCCGGACAGCGCATGCCCACCGGGGTGGTCGTCATGCAGTCAGGACATATAGGCCGCCCGCAGTTCGAGCACGAAACCCCCGTCTCCTGCGAGGGGTGGCGATAGCAGGTGGCCATGTCAGTGCGCAGACGCTACCAGCAGCAGCTGGCTGCCTGGGCAGGGTGTTGAGCGCGCCAGTCAGGCTCGCTCAACGATCGCCAAGGAGCTTTCGCGCCTCCCCACCGAGATCGCGCAAGGTGCGCCCAGCCACGTTGCGCACAGCAGCCGGGCCGCTGGGAGGATTGGGACGATGCCGGGCACGCAACAGGACCAGCGCGACCCCCGCCGTGCTTCCAACCACGAGCGCCGCGGCCGGGCGGGCCCAGTTACGCGGGTCGCGCATCGCCGATAGCTCCCAGTCCTGGAGCTCTTCAGCGGCGATCTCCGTGAGGCTCTGGAGCGTTTGCTGCAGGCGCAAAGGCAGATCGGCCGGCGGCTCCACGGGCGCGAGCGCTTCGCGCAGCAGCCCCTCGAAGTTTCCCAGCGCCTCACTCATCGGAGTCCTCCTCGCCGGGACTGTTCACGAGCCCCTCCAACTGCTTGACGGCACGATGTATGAGCACCTTCGTGGCGCCATCTGAGCGCCCCAGCGCACGCGCAATCTCGCGGTTGTCCATGCCGAGCGCAAAGCGCATGATCAGCGCCTCGCGCCGGTCCTCCGGCAACTGGCGCACACCGCCGAGCACACGGGTCAGCTCCTCTCGTCCCTCGACCAGTTGCTCGGTCGTGTGGGGCGCTGCCAGCGCGGTTGACTCGTCGATCGGCGTGGCCGGCTTGCGGGCGCGGTCGCGGTACAGATTGGCCGCCAGGTTGTGCGCGATGCGGATCAGCCATGGGCGCAATGGCCGCCCCCGCGATTCGCGCTGGGCCCGCTCGAAGTGGCGGTAAGCCTGCAAGAACGTCTGCTCGGTCAGGTCCTCCGCGTCGTGATGATTGCCGATGCGGTAGTACGCGTAGCTGTAAACGTCGCGCAGGTGAGCACGGTAGAGATCGGAGAACTCGCTGTCGAGCTGCGCCTTGGACTTCTGCTTGACCTGTTCGCTCACTCATCGCACACTACCCTCGCGTTCCACTCGAGCCCACCCGTCTCGCTCACGCGGCGCGAGACATTTCACGCTCGCGGGCCTCTAGAGGGAGATCAGCAGATGTAGCTTTGACACCGCCCAGCCAGTCCCACTGCAGGCTCACGCAGGCCCACACGCGCTGAGTCACCCCGGCGGCCAGCGCTGGCGAGCAGTTCTCGGCCCTCGGGAAGAGCAGCGGGCGCCCAGCGCGGATGCGTACCTTGCGCGGGCGGATGCGCCAGCCCCTGCGCACCGCGTCACTGCCGATCACTGCGATCGGCACCACCGGCGCGCCCGTCTCTAGCGCGAGGCGCCCCACACCGCGCCGGGGCTCGCCAAGCGGCCCCGGGCGCGTGCGCGTGCCCTCAGGGAAGACGACCACGCAGTCCCCCCGCTGCAGGATCGCCCGGGCGGTGTCCATCGCGCCGCTGTCGCCCGCGCCGCGATCGACCGGGAAGGCGCCGAGAGCGTTGAGAATCCATGCCTGCCACCGCTTTTCGAACAGCTCGCGCTTGGCCATGTAGTAGACAGGGCGCCGCGCCATCGTGCCGATCACGAACGGGTCGAGGAAGCTGCGATGGTTGGAGGCCAGCAGCAGCGGACCGCTGCGCGGCAGATGCTCGCGGCCGATGCGCTGCATTCGGAAGTAGACGAGGAAGAACGGAACCAGCAGCGCCCGCAGCAGCCAATACAAAACCGGGTTCACACCGCTGCGCAGAGCATGCTCGCGAAAGGAGCTCAGGTTTGCTGGACTCCCACTCGCCCGGGTCTGCTCGTTCTCCAGAGGATCCACACCCTGGGATACCCGCGCGCGAGGACCCCGTTACAGTTGATAAGCGATGGAAACCGGTTATGCAAAGACGCTACGGGGAGCAATCGCAGGTGCTCTGGCCGCCGCCGTGTGGGCAGCGCAGATGCCGCTCGACAAGCGTGCCTTCAAATCAGACTTCGATGATGTTGCGTTGCTCGGCAAGGCCCTTACACGCACAGATGCATGGCCAGCTGCCGGCTGGGCGCTGCACCTGCAGAACGGAGCGCTGTTCGGCGCCGCGTATGCCAATTTGGCGCCACGCCTGCCATTGCCCTCCTGGGCGCGCGGCCCAGTTGCGGCGAGCGCGGAGAACATCCTCACGTGGCCGCTCACGGCCCTCACCGATCGCCTGCACCCCGCGCGTAAGGAGCTGCCGGCCGTGTTCACAAGCCCGCGGGCCTTCGCCCAATCCACCTGGCGCCACCTGCTGTTTGGCGTGCTGCTCGGCGAGATCGAGCGGCGCCTGAACGCCCCGGCCGCTGTGCAGGCACCTTACTGCGCTGGCGTCGCGTCCTCAAACGGCCACGGTAGGATCGAACACGCGATCTCCGTCGCGCCGGAGTAGCTCAGCTGGTAGAGCGCCTGTCTTGTAAACAGGGGGTCAGCGGTTCGAGTCCGCTCTCCGGCTTATCTGCATGACCTGGCGCCCGGTGCTGCGGCGCTGTTTTGGGCGATAAATTTCGTTGGCATCATCAAATCCCTTTCACGTGGGCTGAGAGGCCGTTGTGGGCTGAAAGGCCGTTTTTCTATTTGTGATGCTTCTTCTTCAGTTTCCTGACCGGGCACGGGACCTTCACCATCGTCACGATGTTCTGGCCCCCTTCGAGGGTTACTTCGCCCTTGCCGGGGAACCCGCCCTTGGGGCATTTGGTGGGGACGCGGCCGTAGTAATAGGTCTTGCCGCCCTTCCTGATCGCCGCCCCGGCCGTCTCTTTCAACGAGGTCCCGGACACTGGCAGCGCGCCGGGGACCGAGTCGACCAGCGGAATGTTGAACGTGAGCTTTGGCCCGTATGGCGGAGGCGCTGTTTCCCACTGTGCCGGGATGATGATCTGCGCAGAGATCGGCGAGGCCGCGTTGGCGTATGCCACCACCCCGTTGCCGGGGGTTATGAAGACTTCTAGTTTTCCTTCCTCGCGCGTCGCTTCGCCTGAGCCGATCTGATCGGCGACACCGACCGTCCCGTCGGCTATCCGGGACTTCTTGGGGCAGCCTTCCGGGCCGCTCACTTCGAGCTTTGCCACCGTGCACGTCGGGAAGCCCGTTGGGTCGATCTTCGTGCCCGCCGGGAAGTACAGGACCAGCCTGCGTGTCTGCAAAGGCAGCCCGCCGGGCAGTTCGTTGCCTTCGAGCCTGCCTTCGATTTCAACCTCCGCGCCCGCGCCGAGGATGTTCCCGGTTTCCGGAAACCCGGGGATCGGTTTGATCGACGCTCTAACACCCGTGACCGTCGCCGCCGGGGCGGCCGGAGGCAGGCCAAGAATCCCCAGCGCAACCAAAGCCAGACAGAACGGCGCTTTGCGCATCGCCTTCTTCTCCCTCTCAGCAGCCTCCCGGCCGCTGTTTCAGTGCCAGTAGCAAACTATGCGGCTTTTGAACGAAAGTCAAGAGGCAACCGCGAGTCGAGCCTTGACTTTGGTTCAAGGCTCTGCCTAGATGAGGATTCGTGATTTAGGCTTCGTGATCGAACCATGTTCAATGACGGTTGCTGTGAGCATCCTCGCCCATAAATAGCCGCCCGTATCATCCGCACACGATAGGATTCAGCATCTCAAGCGAAGGACATACGCTCTTGAACGCAACGCGGGAGATAGCCGAGACAGAGTCCAGCGGCCCTCCTCGCAAAGGCACGGACGAGCGGCGCGCCGAATTCATCGAGATCGCGATCCGCCTGTTCTCCGCGCGGCCTTACGGGAAGGTCTCGATGGACGAGATCGCTGCGGAGGCCGGCCTCGCAAAGAGCCTGCTCTACTACTACTTCGGCGATAAGCAGGGCCTCTATGTGGCCGGCCTGCAGCGGCTGGCGCGGGAGATGCACGAGCAGATCGCAGCAGCCGCCGCCGGCTCCTCCGCCAACCCCCGCGAGCGCCTGATGGCAGCGCTCGACGCCCACCTCGCCTTCATCGAACAGTACCCGGCGGGCTACCGCGAGCTGCTCAGCGGCGCCATGTCCCACCCCGAGGTCCGCACCATCATGGAGGACCAGCGGAGCGCTCTGCAGGAGATGGTCCTGCAGGGCCTGCCGCCCGAGGTGCCGGCGGGCCCGGCCGTCACGCTGGCCGTAAAGGGATGGGGATCCTTCGTCGAGGGCGCCGAGCTGGCCTGGCTCGCCGCCGGAGGAATCGACCGCGCGCACTTCTCAGAGCTGTGCAGCCGCGTTCTCTATGGCGCGATCCTCGCCGCGATCGAGGTCGACAAGAAGGATTAGGCAGAACCCTCACCCCGTCCCGCTGCAACACCACGCTGATCGCCCGCGCCGGGGAGGTCGCAGTGCGCCTGGCAAAGTCTGGGGTCCCGAGCAACTGGTTGGACCAGCTGCTAAGCTGCTGTGCTGTGGCTCTCCAGGCGATTCACAAGAGTTCGCTCCCGGACAAGGTCTTCGAGCAGCTCGCGGCTGAGATCGTCAGCGGTCGTTATCCACCCGGAGCCACCATCCCCTCCGAGCGCGACCTGAGTGAGGTCCTTCAGGTCAACCGCCACGTCGTCCGAGAGGCCGTCAAGCGCCTGGAACAGATCGGACTGGTCAAGGTCATCCAGGGAGGCCGCACAAAGGTGCTCGACTTCCGCCAGACCGCGGGGCTTGACCTGCTGACCGTCGTCGCCGAGTACGCCGAGGCCGGTGAGGAGTTGGCTCCGTTTCTCCTGGCGGCGCTCGAGATGCGGGCCGGTATGGGCGTCGACGTGGCCCGTCTGTGCGCGCAGCGGGCCGGGCACAGGGTGGGCGATGAGCTCCTGGAGATCTCGCACCGGCTCGCGGCCGTCGCCGGCGGCCCCGAGCTACTCCCGCTCGACGAGCACTTCTGGCGGCTTGTCGTCGATGGTGCTGGAAACCTCGCCTACCAGCTGGCCTTCAACAGCCTTATCCGGGCTGTTCACGCGCGCACCGGCTTCAGCCTCCCCTGGCTCGAGCAGGAGCTGGGCCGCGGCGACTACCGCCTTCCGATCGCAGCCGCGATCGCGGCCGGTGATGCCGAGGCCGCCGCAAGGGCGGCGCACGAGGCGCTGAGGCCCCCCGATGACGAGCCGTCTCTATCCCCCCGAAGGCAAAGGCCTACACGGTGAGCTCGCAGCAGATTCCGCCCGGCTATGACCGGGCGCTCACCGCCAAGCGTGCGGACCTCACCGCTCTCAGCGCCTGCTGGCGCGAGTTCGCGGGGCATTTCTCACCACGCGCCGCCGTAGCCGCGACCTTGCTCGCGCTCGGCGCAAGGATCTACGTGGGCGTTTGGTCCTGGCGCGACCTGCTGCCGCCGCTGGCGCTGCTCGCGGCCCAGCCGTTCGTCGAGTGGGTAATCCACAAATACCTGCTCCACCTGCCTGCATTCGAACTGCGCGGCCGGCGGATAGAGCTCTACGGCTCGATCCAGCACCGAAACCACCACCTCGCGCCCTCTGACCTCGACCGGGTGCTGCTCAAGCCCATCGAGGTGATCAGCTTCCTCGTCCAGATAGCCCTCGCCATCGCGCTCCTTACGCTGGCCATCGCGCTGCCGGCCGGCTGGCCGGTGCTGCCGCTTGCGCTCACCGGGATCACCTTCGCCTATCTCGGCCTGTTGCGTTACGAGTGGTCGCATTTCCTGATCCATACCCCGTACGTGCCGAAGACACGCTTCTACCGGACGATCTGGCGCAACCACCGCCTCCACCATTTCAAGCACGAGGGCTACTGGATGGGCGTGAGCTCAAATTTCGGGGACCGCCTGCTCGGGACCAACCCCGATCAGCGGTCGGTCCCGAAGTCGCCGACGGCGCGAACGCTTCGGGCAGCTGACGAGTAGGGGCCCGGGCCGGCCGGGACCGGCCTCTCGCAAGCCGGGGGCGGCGATCTGCCTTGCGCCCGGCGGCGGGCGCAATCCGGCCGCCAGGCGGAGAACTTCAGGGGATCGCGCGCTCCGTCTTCATCCCCGCTTCGCTCAGGCGGCCACCGCGCGGGCCTGCAGGTGCGCTCCGACCTTGCGCTTGACCCGCTGCAGGGCGTTGTCCACGGTCTTGGTGTCGCACTCCAGCCGCTCGCCCACCTGCTCGTAGGAATAGCCGTCCAGGTACAGCCCCAGCACACGGCTCTCGAGCTCCGATAGCGCCGTGGACAGGCATCCCACCAGTGAGCGCAGCTCCTCGGAGGAGATCACCTGGTTGACGGGGTCGTGCACGCTCGGACCCGGAAGCATCTGGTCGAGCGTCGGCACATCATCGCCGGCGCCCGCCGGAGTCGAGGAGAAGGAGACGTACTGATTCAGCGGCGTGTGCTTGTTGCGTGTGGCTGTCTTCACCGCGGTGATGATCTGGCGCGTGATGCAGAGCTCGGCAAAGTTGCGAAAGCTCGACTCGCGATCGAAGCGAAAATCACGGATTGCCTTGTACAGGCCCACCAGACCCTCCTGGATCAGGTCTTCGGAATCGCCGCCCGCCAGAAAGTAGGAAGAGGCCTTCAACCGCACGAAGCCGTGGTAGCGCTTGACCAGGCGCTCATAAGCATTGCGGTCGCCCTGCTTCGCGAGGGCGATCAGGAACCCATCCTCAACCTTTACTTCAGAGTTAGTGCTGCTGGAGATTCGTGCCACGAGCAGATCCTTTCTGGGCTGCTTGCAGCCCAAAGTTGCTCAGTGGCGCACTCCTCCCCCGGCGCCAAAGCTATTTATCAAAGCGATGAACCTAAGGCTTCATCAACCTTAGGTTCAGCGTTATGTGAGCGCGAGCCTCTCACAGTTATGGAGCCTTGTCAAGACCCTCCACGACGATTCTGCAAGATCTCGTACAGCACCGCCGCTGCAGCGGCACTCACGCCGAGCGACCCCACCATCCCCCGCACCGGCAGCGCGATCAGCTCGTCGCATGCCCCCGCCACCCGCGGGCGCAGGCCTCGCCCCTCGCTGCCGAGCACCAGCACCACCCCACCGGGGCCGTAGTCCGGCGTGTCATAGCTCACCGCCACCTCCGCGCTCGCCCCGTAACACCAGCACCCCGCGCCGCTGGCCTCTCCCAGGAAGTCGGCGATGTTGCGCACCCGCGCCACCCGCAGATGCTCGACGGCGCCCGCAGATGCCTTGCACACCGCGGGCGTGATCTCCGCCGCGCGCCGCTCTGAAATCACCACGCCAGCGGCGCCCACACACTCCGCGGTACGGCAGATCGACCCCAGGTTCTGTGGGTCCTGCACCTGATCGAGCACCACCACCAGAGGATCTGCGCCCACCAGCAGCTCCTCGGCAGAGCAGTACGGGTACCCGCCAGCCTCCGCGCAGATCCCCTGATGGGCGGCCGAGGAGCACTGGCGCTCGATTTCCTCCGCGCTGGCGCTCCGCACCGCTACGTCCGCTAGCCACGGCTCGCGTATCGCCCCCGCAGTCGCCCACACCTCTCCCACCGCGTGGGAGCGGCGCCCCCGCAGCGCCTCTCTGACAGGGTTGCGGCCGTAGAGGATCACGGCGCAGACGAGAAGATCAGCTCGGCACCGTCTGGTCCGTCGCGTATCTCATAACCCTTGGCGTGGAGCTCCTCGCGAATGCGATCGGCCGTCTGGAAATCGCGAGCCTTGCGCGCCTGCTCCCGCTGAAGCAGCAGCGACGTGGCCTCCGGGTCGATCGCCGTCTGCACGCCGGCCGCCTCGAGCGGGGTTAGCGCCTCCAACCCGAGAACGGCCAGCATTTCGCGCAGGTCAGCGTCTCCCACCCCGCCTGCACGCCGGTTGGCCTCACGAACCCACTCGAACAGGCAGGCCAGCGCTGCCGGCGTATTGAAGTCGTCGGCCAGCGCGTCGAAAAAGGCCTCTCTGTGATGGGCCATGCCGGGTGGGCTGGGCTCACCCTTCTCGAGTCTTCTAAGCGCGTCGCGTATGCGGTACACACGGCGATCAGCATCCTCGAGCTCGGACGGCGAGAACGCCAGCGGCTGGCGGTAGTGGCCCGAGATCAGGTACATGACGACGGCATCGCGGGCGTAGCGCTCGAGCACCTCTCCCAGCGGCGCGATGTTGCCGGCCGACTTGGCCATCTTCTCACCGGTGAACTGGATCATGCCGTTGTGCACCCACAGCCTCGCCAGCTCCTCACCGCGCGCCGCTCGCGTCTGGGCCGCCTCGTTCTCGTGGTGTGGGAACACCAGGTCAGAGCCACCGCCGTGGATGTCGAAGCCGACGCCCAGGAACTGCTCCGCCATCGCCGAGCACTCGATGTGCCAGCCGGGACGGCCCTGCCCCCAGGGGGCGTCCCACCAGGTGTCCTCCCCCTCCTTGCGTCCCTTCCACAACGCGAAGTCCAGTGGGTCCTCCTTGCGGCCGGCCAGCTCGCCGGCCTCCGTGACGGCTTCGCCCTGGTCCATGTTCTCGAGCTGGCGGTGCGACAGCGTGCCGTACTCGGGATCCGAGCGCACGCGGAAGTAGACGTCCCCGCCGGCCGCGTAGGCGTGGTCGTGGTCGATCAGCGTCTGGATGTAGTCGACGATCGGTCCCATCGTCTCCGACGCAAGCGGCTCGTGATCGGGACGTCCCAGTCCCAGGGCAACGGTGTCAGCGCGGTAATGCTCGGTCATCTCCGCCGCCAGCTCGGTACTCGGCCGGTCCTGGGCGCGGGCCGCGTCATAGATCTTGTCATTCACATCAGTGACGTTGACCACCAGCGTCACCCTCATGCCCTGGCTCTCGAGAAAGCGCTTCATCAGGCTAAAGACAACGAAAGGCCGGGCATTGCCGATGTGGATGCGGCCATAGACGGTGGGACCACAAGCGTAGATGCCAACGCGCCCCGGTTCGCGGGGACGCAGGGGCAGCACTTCCCCACTGCGGCTGTCGTGCAGACGAATCTCACGCATCGCCGGGACCTATCGCCGATCGAGGCTGGCGATGGCCAGCGCGGCCACGCCCTCGCCACGCCCTATGAACCCCATTCCCTCGCCGGTGGTGGCCTTCACGTTGACGCGCCCGGCCGCCACGCCGAGCGTGCCACCGAGGAGCGTTTGAATCGCATCCCGATGAGGCGCCAGCTTGGGGTGCTCCATGACAACGGTCACGTCCACGTTGACCACCTCCATGCCAGCGGCCCGCAGGTCAGCGACCACATCCGTCAGCAGGCAGATCGAATCAGCGTCGCGGTAGCGCTCGTCGGTGTCGGGGAAGTGCTCTCCGATGTCCCCCATGCCAGCGGCGCCCAGCAGCGCGTCGATGATGGCGTGGGTAAGCACGTCCGCGTCGGAGTGCCCCTCGAGACCCCGCTCGTGCGGTATCTCAACGCCGCCCAAGATCAAACGTCGCCCCTCGGCCAGGCGGTGTGAGTCATAGCCGATCCCCGTAAGCGTCACGAGACCAACGCACCAATTGGCTCGAGGCGCCGTGCGCGGCGCTCAAATACACAAAGCTCACCTACACCCATACTCTCCAGCAGCTCGAGGGCAGCCGCGTAATCGGCGCCGATGTCCTCGGGCCGGTGCGCGTCGCTCGACAGCGCCACGGGGTTGTCCGCTTCTAAGCACATCTCTAAGAACGCCCGCGCTGGATACAGCTCTTTTGCGCGCTTGCGCAATCCCGAGGTGGAGAGCTCGATCGCGATCCCCGACTCGGCGATCCCGTCGATCGCGAGCTCGTAATAACGACCCAAATCACCCTCAGGCAACGGGCGATCGGGGTGGGCTGAACCCCATATCTTCACGAGGTCGGGGTGCGCCAGCACATCGAAGAGTCCTGAGCGCGCGGCCTCCCCCAGAGTCTGGAAATAGCGCGTCCAGATCTCCTCGGGAGAATTGCGAGGAGAATCCCACACGCTGTAGTCGTCCATGTCGACCGAGTGCTCACGGATGAAGTGCACCGAGCCGATCACATAGTCAAAATCATGGGCCCCGAGCAGGTTGGCCATACGGTCCTCGGTTCCCGGCACGAAGTCGGCCTCTATGCCCAGACGCAGATCGGTCTGCTCGCGCACAAACTGACAATAGGCGTCGAGGTCGTCGTGGGCGTATTCGCGCCAGAAAGGGTGCTGCCAGACATCGAGCGCCTGGGCGAAGCGGTAGACGTGCTCGGAGACTCCAAGCTCTGCGATACCGCGCTCGTCGGCTGCCTGGCGGTAGCGGGCGGCGTTGGCCTGCGTGAAGTACCGCGCAGGAGTTGCATCCAGGTCGTCGGGACGCAGGTGAGTGTGGTAGTCGGTCAGCATCAAGGCTGCGATTCAAGCAGCCCGCGCCGCAATCAGCATCTCCGCCAAGCGTAGGTCAAGCCTAGTCGTCACTTTCAGGTTTTCAGCGGAGGCCTGCACCACTCCGACTCTGCCCCCAGCGCGTTCGATCAGCCAGGCGTCGTCGGTGGCCTGCGCCAGCACCTCATCTGAAACGCCCAGAGCCCGCTCCAGAGCCGCGCGACGGAAGACTTGCGGCGTCTGCACGGCCCACAGCTCGCTTCTATCCAGCGTCTCGCTCACCAATCCGTCCTTGACTCGCTTGACGGTGTCGGTCATCGGTATCGCCGCGATCGCTGCGTCGATGCTCTCGTCCTGGATGAGTGCCTGGATCGTAGCCCTCGCCAGCCCGGCCGTGAGCAGCGGGCGCGCGGCGTCGTGGACCAGGATCGGATCTCCCGGACCAGCTGCCGCGAGCGCCAAGCGCACCGACTCCGAACGCACTGCCCCGCCGTCCACGCTCATGACGCCAACCGGGGCCGGTGTGCCCGGCGGCAGCGCAATCACGATTCTCTCTATTTCAGCCACCTCACGCAGCACATCGACGCTCCACTGCATCAGCGGACGGCCTGCGAGCTCCACGAGCGCCTTCGGGCGCCCCGCCCCGAAACGCTCGCCGCTGCCAGCGGCGAGGATCAGAGCGATGGCCATTGCAGGGAACTGTCGCGCACGCGGCAGGCGTCTTGAAGGACTGCTGCCGCGTGCGCGAAAGCCTCGCTACTTGGCTCCTGCGACGGCCATCTGGCTGGAGGCCGAATTGGCGAGCAGCTCGTCGAGGTAGTCCTCAGCCTCGTCCTCATCCTTGTCAAGCGCGTACATCAGCTCTGAGGCGAGGATCTTCTTGGAGCGTGTGAACATCTGCTTCTCGCCGGTCGACAGGCCCTTCTCTGACTCGCGCAGCGAGAGGTTGCGCACGACCTCCGCCAGCTCATAGATGTCGCCTGTCTTGATCTTGTCCCGGTTGTGCTTGAAACGGCGGTTCCAGTTCTTCGGCATCTCGGAGACCTCGTCGCGGAGCACGTCCAGGACTTTCTTCACCGTCTCCTCGTCGATCACCCGGCGCAGGCCGGCAAGGGCGGCGTTCTCAGTCGGCACTCTCACCGTCATGTCGTTGTGAAGGATCTTGATCGTGAGGTACTCGCGCCGAACGCCTGCCATCTCCATCTCCTCCTTCTTCAGCACCTTCCCGGCGCCGTGGTGGGGATAGACGACGTGGTCGCCGAGCTCGAACTCGATGTACTCGACCTCGCGAGTAACCTCGAGCTCCTCGATGAGCGATACCTCTGCGGTTGCTTGTGGCGGAATGGTGTCCTCCTTCGTTGCGGCCGGCCGGTCGGACGGCCCTTGTCTCAAGTCTGTAGGTAGCGATCCACGAGATTGAGCTCCTGCAGCCTGCGCAGGCCCTCACGGATGTCCTTCGCCCTGATCTCCCCCACACCATCGACCGCCTCCAGCTGAGCGTCGCCCGCAGCCAGAAGCTCGTCTAGGCCCCCGAACTCTCTAACGATCTGCGCGACCGCAATCCGCGGAAGCCTCGGAATCCGCCCGAGCA
>Ga0307374_10006764_pt1 | contig 17867 bp, 13 predicted proteins | sample OX3MG_FD_202532 | JGI IMG/M metagenome (GOLD analysis project Ga0307374, IMG submission 202532) | Soil microbial communities from Risofladan, Vaasa, Finland - OX-3 | ecosystem: Environmental > Terrestrial > Soil > Coastal area > Acid sulfate soil | place: Finland: Risofladan, Vaasa | collected... | reverse complement strand
ATGGCGGGGAGCGCGGCATTTTTTGCGCCTCCGATATGCACCACGCCTTCGAGCTTGCGGCCGCCTTGAATTTTGAATCGATCCATTTCGCTATTCCTTACCTTCGTTTCGCGGATTTCCGCTTTTTCTCCGATTCGAGCGCGCGGCGCACGTTGCCGCCCGCTTCGGCGAGCGAGCGCCGCGCATCGCGGGCGTTCGCGCTTGTTTTAAGCATCACCAGGGCCGCCGGCAAATTGTGCCGCGCCTGGCGCAAAGCGCTTTCGGCAGTGGACACGCTTGCGCACGTGGCTTCCTCGAGAATCCGGACGCCCCGGCGACGCAACTTCCGATTCGTCAGGGCCACGTGGACCATCCAGTTTTCATAAACCCTGCCGAGCCGCACCATGGCGGCCGTGGAAAGCAAATTCAGGACGAGCTTCTGGGCCGTGCCGGCCTTGAGGCGCGTCGAACCAGCGATTGCTTCGGGTCCGGTATCCGGAGCAATGCCGATATTCGCCTGGCGCGCGAGCGGCGAAAGCGGATTCGAAGTGACGCCGACAGTGACCGCTCCCCGCCGCCGGGCGAGCTGGAGGGCGCCGAGCACATAGGGAGTGGTTCCGCTGGCGGAAAGGCCAACGACGACATCCTGCCGGGATATCCGCGCCAGCGACAAGTCGCGCGCACCCTGGGGCGCTGAATCCTCGGCTCCTTCGACTGCGTGCTGCAATGCTCTGGCGCCGCCGGCAATGATAGCCTGCACCATACCCGGCGGCGTGCCAAAGGTGGGAGGACATTCCGCCGCGTCGAGTACGCCGAGCCGCCCGCTGGTTCCGGCGCCGACGTAGATGAGCCTTCCGCCGGAATGAAATGCGTTCACGATGGCGTCCACGGCGCGGGCAATCCGCGGCAGCTCGCGGCGCACGGCGGCGGCCACGCGCGCATCCTCGCGGTTCAGCAGGCGCAAAATATCGAGCGTGGACTTACGGTCGAGCCCGCGCGATTTCGGGTTTCGCCGCTCCGTCCTGGCGGATTTCATTGACCCCACAATCCTTCAGGGATTATAGCGGCAGGAGATGCCGGGACCAGGCACAACGAAGGGGAATTGTGGAGGCGCGTGTGCCGAGGAAGTTATCGGTTTGCAGGCGTTTTGTCCGCCAGCCCCAAGGCCTCGAAAACGGCGTCATGAAGCGCGGGGCGCACCTGGCGAATCTTGTCATTGTCACGAGTTGGATTCACGCGGTTGGTGAGAAGGATGATGAATAGGCCGTGAGCGGGATCGATCCAAAGCGAAGTTCCGGTGAAACCCACATGGCCGAAACCTTGCGGCGAGAGATACTGGCCGGAGGTGGAGGGGGGCACGGGCACATCCCAGCCGAGGGCGCGGGCGGAATCGCCGACGATCTGCCGCGCGGTAAATTGCGCAATCGTGGCGCGAGCGAGCAAACGATGGTGCGCATAGATGCCGCCATTGAGGAGCATCTGCGCGAAGGCCGCGACGTCGCCGGCGGTGGAAAAGAGTCCCGCGTGGCCGGCCACGCCGCCCATGGCCCAGGCGTTTTCGTCATCGACCTCACCCTGAAGAAGGCGTTTGCGACACGCCGCATCCTGCTCGGTGGGAGCGATGCGCGCGCGAAGATTGCGCGGGGGATTAAAGAAAGAAGCGTTCATCCCGAGCGGGAAGAAAATCTCCCGCCTGGCAAAGCGATCGAGCGAATGTCCGGCGAGCCGCTCGATTATCTCGCCTAGGAGAATGAACCCGAGGTCGGAATATTCGATTTGCGCGCCGGGTTCGCGCACGAGGGGTTCGGCCATCACGCGCGCCAGAAGCGCGCTGCGTCCCTTGGCATCCCTGAAAAAATCGCGGTGCGCGGGGAGACCGGAATCATGCAGGAGCAGCATGCGGACGGTGACGCGCTCGCGCCAGCCGGGATCGGGATCGGATTTGGCGGGTGCCGACCATTCGGGCAAAAGGCGCGCGACGGGAGCGTTGAGGTCAAGTGTGCCCCGCTCGACGAGCAGCATGATCGCGGTGGTGGCGACGATGGGCTTGGTAAGCGATGCCAGATCGTAGATTGTGTGGGCGCTCACCGCAGGAGATTTCGGGGCGCAGGAGAGCTTTCCGAACGGGTGGATGGCGAGCTGACCGTTCCAGCCGACGGCCAAAACGCCGCCCGGAAACGCTCCGCCAGCAACGGCGCGGTCGAGAAGGTCGCAGGCAGGCCGCAGGCGCTCGAAAAGCGCGGCGGGTGCGGGATCGAGCGTCATGGGATTGGCCGCGAGACGCATTCCGTCGCCGCGCTTGGCGGTGCCTGGGACCGTGACGGGAATGCGGCCTGCAATTTCGATCTGGCCGAAAAGAGCGCGAGCCGCCGCGCGCTGCGAAACGGCGTTGGTGGAAAATTCGTCGAGCCACGCCGTTGCGTTCGGGAATCGCTCGATGAGATATGGGCTTCCGAAGGCGGCAATCACGGTGGGCTTGCCCGCGGCGAGCAGTTGGTTGACAAAGGCGCACTGATCGTCGGGAAATCCGATGTTGCCCTTGCGGTCGGCGACGCGCACGAAGAGGGCGGCGATGGCTACGTCGTAGCGATCCGGATCCGGTAGCTTGAGGGTGCTGACGTTGGTGAACCGCGTGTCAGCGCGGAGAACGCCGAGGGCATCGACACGAGAAAGGATTTCCGGCTCGATGGTTTCGCCGGGGCAGGGGTCGGGATCGGCGGAAAGCGCGACGAGCAAGACGCGCAGCGGGCGCGTGGCGTCGAGCGGCAGCAGCTTGGAGGAATCGCGCAGAAGGGTGACGCCGCGATCGGCAATGCTTTGCGCGGCGGCTCTGTATTCGGGGCGTCCGAATTGTTCGGCGATCCGAGCGACATCCACAAGGCGGTTCTTGTCGAGACCGAGCCGCACTTTGGCGGCGAGAATGCGGCGCACGGACTCATCGATGCGCTGCGCGGAAATGCGGCCCGATTCGACGGCCTGCATGAGCGCCGCCATGGCTGCGCCGGGCACCGGCGGCATCAGCAGAACATCCGCGCCAGCTTCGACCGACCTCACGGCAGCTTCGCCGGGGGGATAGAGAGTGGTGACGCCGCCCATATCCATGGCGTCGGTGACGATCAAGCCGCGAAATTTCATTTCATCGCGAAGCAGGCCGGTCAAAATATTGCGGGAAAGCGTTGCGGGAACGTTCGGGCGGGGGTCAAGCGCCGGAACAGCCAGATGGCCGGGCATGACGGAGCTCACGCGCGCGGCAATCGCGGCGCGAAAGGGGATCAGTTCCGTGCGAAGCAGTTGGTGTCTATCGCCGGAAACGACAGCCAGGGCGAGATGCGAATCGACATTGACGTTGCCGTGACCGGGGAAGTGCTTGGCGGTGGCGAGCGCGCCGTAGTCCTCGACCCCGCGCACGAATTGAGCGACGTACTCGGAGACGCCATGGGGATCTTCGCCGAAGGAGCGGACGTTGATGATGGGATTGTCCGGATTGTTGTTGACGTCCGCAACGGGTGCAAAAATCCAGTGAACGCCGGCGGCGCGTGCTTCGAGCGCGATTGCCTTGCCCACGGTGTAGGCAAGTTTGGGATTGCCGGTGGCGGCAATGGCCATGGCGGAAGGAAAGGAGGTGCCTTCCTCGATGCGCATACCGGTGCCCGATTCGAAATCGGCTCCGATGAGCAGAGGGATTTGGGAGCGTTTCTGAAGCTGGTTGGCGATGACGGCGGCGGGATAGACCTGGCTGCGCTTGATGCCGAGAGGACCGCGGGAAGTGCCCAGGATGAGTCCACCGATGCGATTGTCGTCGATTTCGTGGAGCAGTTCCTTATATTCAGGGCTTTCGGCGGGAGTGAAGGCGCCGAGGTATGGGACCATGAGCATCTGGCCGAGCTTTTCGCGCAGAGCCATTTTCCGGAGCGTGCGCTCAACCCAGGCAGCGCGGGACGCCGCTGGCCGACCTTTGGTGCGGGAGCTTTTTTGCGCGCGAGTGGAGAGTGTCATGAGAAGGAGCAGGGCCGGTGAGGAAGGACCTGGCCGATGCGCGGTTCGCTTCGAGGGCTTCCTGCGTTGACGATTGTCATCCCGCGCTGTATATAGCATACGGGTTGGAGGCGCACAATCGAGTGTGCGGGCCGATGTTTCGTTTCCGTTCTCTTCGTTAGAGGTGCGTGAGGCTGAACTGCGGACTTCGATCAATTCCGAGGGACGCGCGAAAAATCTTCTGTATCATTATCACCGAATCACCGAGGCACAGTATGGAGATCGTCCCGACAGCAAGCGATACCGCGCGGCCAAGGGCATGGCTCGCCTGGAGCAGCGGCAAGGACAGCGCCTGGGCACTGCACACCGTGCGGCAGAGCGGCGACTACGAAATTGTGGCGTTGCTCACGACGGTGAATCGCACCCATGAAAGGGTCGCGATGCACGCCGTGCGGGAAAGCTTGCTCGAATTGCAGGCGTCCGCGGCGGGTGTGCGGCTGGTAAAGGTTCCCATTCCGTCTCCTTGTCCAAACGCGACATACGAGCAGGCCATGAGCGAAGCCATGGCGCAGGCGCGGAAGGAGGGAGTGCGGCACGTGGTGTTTGGCGATCTCTTTCTCGAAGACATCCGCGCCTACCGGGAAAAGCAGCTTGCGGCGTGCGGCATGACGCCGGCATTTCCGTTGTGGGGCAAGGATACGCGGCGATTGGCGGGGGAGATGCTTGCGGGCGGAATTTCGGGTTATCTGACATGCGTTGACCCGCGCCAGCTCGACCGGAGTTTCGCGGGCCGGCGATTCGATGCGGAGCTGCTCGCCGAACTGCCGCGAACCGTGGACCCTTGCGGAGAAAACGGGGAATTCCATACGTTCGCGAGCGAAGGGCCGATGTTTCGCCAAAAAATATCCGTGGCGATGGGAGAAATCGTGGAACGAGATTCGTTTGTGTTCGCCGATTTGCTTCCGGCGGCTTCCGCCGTCCAAGAGGCTGGGCACTGAGGGATACCATGCGGATTTGCTCGCTATTGCCGTCAGCGACGGAAATTCTTTACGCGCTTGGCCTGGGCGATTCGGTGGCGGGCGTGACGCACGAGTGCGACTTCCCGCCGGATGCGGCCAAAAAGCCTCGGCTGATCCGATCGCGCGTCGACCCGCAAGCGAAAGCGGGGGAGATCGACCGAGGGGTGAGCGAACTCGCGGCGCGGGGCGAGAGCATCTACGTGGTCGATGCCGATTTGATCGAGAGGCTTTCCCCCGATTTGATCGTGACGCAAGACCTTTGCCACGTATGCGCCCCCTTGCCGGGCGATTTGGCATCCGTGCTCACCCGCTTTCCGAAGCCGCCGCAAGTGCTCTCGCTTACGCCGCACTCGCTGGCCGATGTGTGGAACGACATTCGGCGGGTTGGCGAGGCGACCTGCCGCGGATCGGAGGCTGAGTCGCTTGCTGCGGAACTCGAGCGAAGGGTTGCCGCAATCGAGGCCGCGGCGGCGCAGGCACGCCCGCGTCCGCGGGTGCTGTGCCTGGAGTGGCTCGATCCCTATTACGTGGCCGGCCATTGGACGCCGGAGATGGTCGTCAAGGCCGGCGGGGAAGACGTGCTGGGGCGGGCCGGAGAGGCGTCGTTCCGAGTGACGCGCGAGGAGATTGCCGATGCGAGGCCGGATGTGATTATCGTGATGCCGTGCGGCTACAGTGAGGACCGGGCAGCCGCGGAATTTGACGCCACGCAAATGCCGGAAGAGTGGCGCGATCTTCCGGCGGTGCGCGAGCGCCGCATTTTTGCCGTGGATGCGAACGGCTACTTTTCCCGTCCGGGCCCGCGATTGGCGGAGGGTGTCGCGCTTCTCGCGCGTATTTTCCACCCTGGCCTGCGCCCGGATTCACCGGAGGGCGGTTTTCGCAGGCTGCAGGGAAGCACGGCTGGATGCCTCCTGTAAACGCGCTCGCGAGCGTGCTATAGTTAAGTGGCGCTCAGCAGGAATGGGTGACGTGCGCTACTAGGGCCTTGCCTTGCGCTTTGGCTCCTCTTTTTAGGTCAACCGATTCATCGTCGTCTGGGAACAGTTTCAATCCGACGCGGCAACATATCCCGCGGTCGCGGGACAGGACAGTGCAGGGAGAGACATAGAATGAAGAACCTTTTTGTAGGCAACATGAGCTTCCAGACGACGGAAAGCGATCTGAAGGCGCTATTTGAACCCTTCGGCCAGATCACCCGCGTGCACATCGCGATGGACCGGGAGACAGGGCGGGCGCGCGGCTTCGCTTTTGTGGAGATGCCGAACGATGCCGAAGCCGCAAAAGCGATTGCCGGGCTCGACGGCAAGGACTATGGCGGGCGCAATCTTAAGGTGAACGAGGCACGCCCCAGAGAGCAGACGGGCGGTCCACGCGGGCCTCGCAGCGGTGGCGGTGGTTCCAGCGGTGGCGGCGGCGGTCGAAGCCGCGGCGGATTCTCGCAGGAAGACTATCGGGATGCCCCGCGGCAGCCGAGAGAACCTCGCTGGTAGTGTCTGTCCCGGCCGTTTGCACGGAACTTTGCGGCTAGCGTGCCCAGCCGCGCCGGTTCGGATTTTAAGGAGACTTCATGACAACGACATTTCAGAAACGTCAAAAAGAAATGAAGAGGATGGAGAAAGCCCGCATGAAGGCGGAGCGCCGCGCGCAGAAGAAACTCGAAGACCGAACGGCCAGCGATGTTCCCGACCAAGTGCTGACAAAACCTATCTACCTGGAGGAATTTGCCGATCTGGAACCGGAATCCCAAGCCTAGGTTTCGCGGAGCGGCCGGCCCACTTCACGCATCGACACACGCGAGAGGCGGAGGCGACGTGACGCGCACCGCGCTTAGGCCTCTCCTCAACGGAGGTGCCTCGCATCTGGAGAGCCTTTAATAGTTCCTTTCGTAGCTTCAGGAAGAAAGGCCGCAGACTGCGGCAGGCGACTTGTAGTCCACCCCCCTCATTCAGGCAATCCATCGCAGGATCCAGTGCCGAGGAAGCTTTTGCGAGCGGGGTGCGATTCAATAGTCGCGCGGTGGCAGGTTGCTCCGTGGCGAGCGGGGCAATTGGCATGGGTGGCAGCAATTCCGCGCTGAAATGGGTGCTATAATCACAAACGTTTTCCGTGGGGGGCTGAGAAGGAGTCACGAGGATGGGCATCCAAATTCATGAGGTACTAAGCTGGGTGAGACGGCGGAAGCTTTTCGCGTTTCTCCTGGTAGCGATCACGCTTGGTATCGGGATCATGATCGGCACCCTGTTCTCGGGCCACGCTCAGGCCACGCGCACCCAGGATACGACCGGGGCTTCTTTGCTGGTGATTCCCGATCCGGTGACATTATCCAACGGCTTTTCCAGCATTTCGAAGAAGCTCGAACCGGCCGTGGTGAACATTTCGACGACGCAGGTGATCGATAAGCCCAAGGAGAAAAATCCGCACGCCGGCTCCAACGATCCCTTCCACGATTTTTTCGACCGCTTCTTCAATTCGCCTGACGACGCTCCCGATGCGGAACGCAGCCTTGGGTCCGGCGTGATCGTGGACGGGAAAGGTTTCATTCTCACGAACGACCACGTGATCGACGAGGCGACGAAGATACAGGTGTCGCTCGACGGAGATCCGAACCATTACGATGCGCGGGTGGTGGGCACGGACAAGGATACGGACCTCGCGGTGATTAAGATCGACGCGGACCACACGCTTCCCACAGCGAAACTGGGCAACTCCGACGGCGTGCAGGTGGGCGACTGGGTGCTTGCTTTTGGGAGTCCCTTTGGCTTGAACTCGACGGTAACGGCCGGGATCGTTAGCGCCAAGGACCGCTCGAACGTGGGGCACCAGTTTCAGCGTTTCATACAAACGGATGCAGCCATCAATCCGGGAAATTCCGGAGGCCCGCTGGTGAACATGGCGGGAGACGTGATTGCGATCAATACGGCGATATACACAGGCAGCCGAGGCTTCGAGGGCGTCGGCTTCGCGCTGCCCTCCAACACGGCCATTTCGGTGTACAACCAGCTCGTCACCAACGGCAAGGTGACGCGCGGCTCGATCGGCGTGACGTTCCAGGACGAAAACAGCCGCAATCCGATCCTGATGAAGGAACTCGGCGCGCCGTACGGAATCGTTGTGGAGGCCGTGGAGCCGGGAAGCCCCGCGGACAAGGCGGGCTTGCAGGCGGGCGATGTGATCTCCGACGTCAACGGGCAGGCGGTGCATGCCGGGTCGGACCTAGTGAATCCGATCGCGCAGACCCCGATTGGCCAGACGGTTCGGCTCCGCTATTACCGGAATCAGCAGGCGAAAGAAGTAACTCTCACAGTGGCCGACCGGACGAAGCTGTTTCCGCCGGTTGCGGAAGACTCGGACGCGCAGCCGGATCAAAGCGCGGCGCCCGCGCAGTTCGGATTGCACGTGGAGGATCTGACTCCAGACCTTGCGCAGAAGCTGGGGATGAGCAAGGTGGATGGGGTGGTGGTTACCGAAGTCGAGCCCGCGAGCTTTGGCGAGGACATCGACTTCGCGCGCGGCGACGTGATTACGGAAGTGAATCACGTTCCGGTGCGCTCGCTAGCGGACTATCGTACGCAGACCGCCAAGCTCAAACCCGGCAGCGATGTGCTATTCAAAGTCGCGCGCCATGCCGACAACGACCGAATCTTGACTTTGTTCCTGGCCGGCGCGGTGCCGAGGCAATAGTCGTGCGATACAAGATGCCGCTTTCCACATTGCGCAAGCAGGCGCGGCTTGCTTCGACCTTGCGGGTCTATCGCGAACCAGGATGCAGCCCGCTGATTTTCAGGAGCAGTGTCTGATAGGTCTTTTCTCAGGGTTCGTGGCTTGAAGCACGGCGGAAAATCACGATAATGGGACAGACTGACGTTCGCCTCCAGGCATCGGGCTCCGCGGATGTGAACGTCCCATGGAAGCTGAGAAATTCATGAGATGGCTGCCCATTGCCGCGTCCCTCGTGTTCCTATGCGTGGCTGCATCCGCACCGGCCTCTCCATCCCATAGTCATAAGAAGCACTCCAAGGCGAAGACCGATACGCACGCGCATGCCGCACGGTCGCCGCACGCCAAGCACACGGCACAATCAACACATAAGCAGCTTCGTGCGCCACGCGAGGAGGAGAGGCAGGCATCCCTCCGCCAGGTGTCGCAAACGAGCGCGAGCCATCCGGCCCGACATTCGTCATCGGCGGCCAAGGTAAGGAAGAAGAAGAAAACGGTCCGCCGCAGGAGAACAAGGCGTCACACGCAAATGGCTCCGACCGCCGAGCGCATTTCCGAGATTCAATCCGCACTCGGGCGGGGCGGATATTATAAGACGGACCCCAACGGCCAATGGGACGCCGATACCGTGGATGCGCTGCAAAAGTTTCAGTCGGCCAACGGGCTGGATGTCACCGGGAAGCTGGACGCTTTGACGCTGCAAAAGCTCGGTCTGGGCTCCAGTGTCGCGGGTGTTTCCGCCCCGCGCGGAATCGTGGAGCACAGTTGCTGTTCGATGACGCCTTCGTCGTCGATGGCGCCTCCGCCGGGCATTTCGCAAATCAATGGTCTCGGTCGGAACGTTGCAGCGAAGGAGAGTGTTGCGGCCGAAAGCTCCGCCCCTGCGACAGAAATTTCTTCTCCGACGACAACACCGGCGAAGTCGTCGAGCGAGTCCATTGGCGGGCCACCGGCGGGCGGGTCATCCCATTTACCAACTGCGTCCACCTTGACAACCACATCGACCGTGACAACCACGGCGGCGGTGTCAACTACATCGCCAGGCCGGACTGCTCCGAGTTCCAGCGGATCTTCCAGTTCGGGATCTGGAACCAACTCCGGAACAGGCAATTCGTCCGCATCGGGTTCCAGCTCCGGTTCCAATTCCCAACCGGCACAGCATTCGACCAGCAAGTAGCCCTTCCGTGTGGGCAGCTGGCAGTAGTCCGGTCACCCCACGATGACCCGGTCACGCCCCTCAGCCTTGGCACGGTAGAGAGCTAGATCGGCCGCATGGACCAACTCCTCCGAAGTAGCGCCGTGGTTGGGGAAACCGGAAACGCCGATGGAAACCGTGATCTTTCCCATCACCTGACCACCGTGCTCGACAATCAACTGTTCGAGTTCCTCACGCAAAAGCTTCGCCCTCGTGGACGCGGCATCGACCGATGCACCCGCCAGAATGATGGCAAATTCTTCTCCGCCGTAGCGGCATGCAACATCCTGGCCACGAGTGCGCTGGCTTAGGAAGTCACCGAGTGCGCGCAAAAGGGTGTCGCCTGACTGATGGCCAAATGTATCGTTGAATTGTTTGAAGCGATCGATGTCGAGCATGAGCAGCGATACGCATTGGCCGTTGCGGGCCGCCCGGCGCAATTCTCGCTCCAAGGATTCTTCCATGTAGCGGCGGTTGAAAAGCCCGGTGAGGGGATCACGAATGGACTGACCGCGAAGGACGTCGCGAAGCCTGAGATTCGCGAGCGCCAAGGAGATACGTTCACCGACCGCTTTTGCCTGGCGGCCGAGGGCCGCCATTTTTTCCTCTGGCGGACCTGCTTCCGCGGAGAGGAAGGGGCTTTCCAAGTAGAGTATTCCGAGCGTTTCTCCCTGTGCGGCGAGTGGAACACAGAGGTAGCCGGCGGCCGGAGACCCGCTGATGTGCGCGCAGCGCAGCGGCGACGCCGGATCGTTGACCAGGTGAATCTTGCTGCGGCGCAGCGCCCAGCAATTGTCGGGAGCGAACGTCTTTTCGGTAGTGAGATTGCCGCCCCAATGAGCGACCGCTTCCACAATGTTGCGGGATGGACTGGTGATGCACAAGGCCCCAGATTTAGATGACAGAATCATTGGCAGCGTGTTTCCGGTGATTTTGTAGGCTTCTTCGACAGTCTGGCAAGACTGGAGAATGTCAACCAGTTCCGTGAGCTTGCCGGCATCCCCGGCGTGCTGTTCCGATTCCTGGAGCGCGGTATTCAGCTTGTCGCGGGCATCTCGGAGCATCCGTTCCTCCTGCCTGTGAACGGTGACGTCCTCGGCAATCCCGACAACCCGGCAAAATTTTCCCTGCGCGTCGTGGACCGGGAACGTGCGGTTGCTGATCCAGCGAATGGAGGCGTCTGGCCGGACGATGCGGTAATCCGTGGTTGTTGGCTGACCGAGCGACTGCTGTGCAAAGACACGGATTGCCTGTTCGCGGTCGTCCGGGTGAATCGTCTCAATCCAAGCCGCAGGCCGGTCATACACTTCCTGGCGAGGCCGGCCCCAGATTTTGTCATAGGCAGGACTGACATAAGTCACGCGGACCGGATCTGGCGTGCTGACAAAAAAAACCTCACTGATGTTCTCCGCAAGCTGCCGAAACTGTTCCTCGCTTTGCTGGAGGGCTTCCTCGACTCGTTTCCGGCCGCTAATATCTTGCGCAATGCCAAAACTTCCGACCAGACAACCTTCGCGGTCCTTGACAGGCCCCACGATGAGAAAAGCTGGAAAATTGCTCCCATCGCGATGGGAAAAAAGGCACTCTCCTCTCCAACCCTCGTCCTTCAGAATATTGGCGCCGATGTCCTGGAGGAGCGCCGGAGGGTTTGCATAGAGGACGATTTGGAAGTGTTTGCCTATAACCTCTTCCCTCGGGTAACCGAGAGCACGAAGGAAAACTCGATTCACAAGGGTGAACCGGCCTTCGCAATCCGCCATACCGATCAGATCGGAGCTATTTTCAAAGGCTTGACCCAACAGAAAGATTTGCTCTTCGGCGTGATTGACCATGGCGCCGAGCGGGCCACCAGGACGATTCGTTCGTTTCCTTTGTTTCGTCATTTTTGCCGGCTCTGGGTCACAATTGGCTCCCCATCGAGGTTACCTGAGCAGGAAGGGCACAATGCAGCATTCGGCCGCTCGCACGGTTGCTCTGAACAATCATAACGCCATCGCACGGCGGGAGAGGCTTTCACACAGTATCAGTTTCTATGGAGGCCGAGGCCTCTTGCATCGCGATCCGGCTCGCTGGAAAGCGCGTCAAGGGCTGCCAGATGACGCGTTTGACGGGTACGGCTGCGATTGTTACTCTGTGCGTTGGCGCTCGTTCGCGGCGCGGATTTACCGGCTTCCCGCCTAAGGAAGGATCGCGAACTCTCACTGGAGGATCGGTGGCCAGTTCATTTGTCCCGTCGGTTTTCAAGAATTACATCCATGGCGAGTGGGTTGAGGCTCGCGATGGCAAAACGATCGAAAATCGCAATCCCGCGAATAGGGACGAACTCGTGGGTTTGTTTCCTGCGTCTTCCGAAGCGGACGTGAAGTCGGCTGTGGAGGCGGCGAAGGCGGCTTACGGCCGGTGGCGCCTGATGCCGGCGCCGAAGCGGGCCGAAATTCTTTTTCGCGCGGCGGAAATCCTGACCGAGCGCAAGGAAGACTACGCGGTGGCGATGACGCGGGAAATGGGCAAAGTGCTGGCGGAAACGCGCGGCGACGTGCAGGAAGCGATCGACATGACGTACCTGATGGCGGGAGAAGGTCGCCGCCAGTTCGGGCGGACCACACCGTCGGAGCTTCCCGATAAGTTTGCGATGTCGGTGCGCGCGCCCGTGGGGGTGGCGGGGCTCATAACTCCGTGGAACTTTCCCATGGCGATCCCTTCGTGGAAAGCGATGCCCGCGCTGATTTGCGGCAACACTGCGGTTTTGAAGCCGGCGGAGGATACGCCGCTTTCGACCTACCATCTGGCGCAGGCTTTGTCGGAGGCGGGTCTTCCGGCAGGAGTGCTGAATGTAGTGTTCGGGGACGGTCCGAGCGCCGGTGCGCCGATGCTTGCGGATTCCGGCTTGGATCTGATCAGCTTTACAGGGTCGACCGAGGTGGGGCACATCGTGAGCGAAGCGTGCGCGCCCACGTTCAAGAAATGCCACCTGGAAATGGGCGGGAAGAACATCATCATCGTGATGGACGACGCGAACCTGGACCTGGCGGTGGACGGAGCGATCTGGGGAGGGTTCGGGACGACCGGGCAGCGCTGCACGGCTGCGAGCCGCGTGGCCGTACACAAGCGCCTGTACCGGGAATTCAGCGAGAAGTTCGTGGCGCGGGCGAAGTCGCTGCGAGTGGGGGACGGACTGGAAGCGTCGACGGACATGGGCCCCTGCATCAACGAGCAGCAATTGAGGACGGTGATGAAGTACGTCGATATTGGGATAGCGGAAGGCGCCAAGCTCGCGACAGGCGGACACCGTCTGGAAAAGGGAGCGTACGCGCGAGGCTGGTTCCACGAGGCGACCGTGTTCAGCGATTGCGATCCGAAGATGCGCATCTGCCAGGAGGAAATTTTCGGGCCGGTGGTGAGCCTGATCCCGTTTGGGACGTTCGAGGAGGCGCTGGAAATCGCGAACGGAGTGAAGTACGGCCTGTCCGCGTCGATCTATACAAGAAACGTCAACAACGCGTTCCGAGCGCAGCGCGATCTGGAGGCGGGAATCGTGTATGTGAATGCACCGACGATCGGAGCGGAAGTGCATCTGCCGTTCGGCGGGATCAAGAACACGGGAAACGGGCATCGCGAATCCGGGGAAGCCGCGCTGGACTTCTACTCCGACTGGAAAACGGTTTACATCGATTACTCCGACCGACTGCAGCGCGCGCAGATCGACAACGCGTGAAGCGCGGCAGACACGTCACACCTTCAACCCGATCAAGCGCATGAGCTCGAGCGCATTGCTTCGGGCGACCACGCCGTCAGCCAACTTGTAATCGAAGCGGATCTTGCCATCTTCGACGTAATCCTGAAAATGCGCGTTGCGCGCGAGGCCTCCAAGAGAATGACTGATTTCGGTGAGGGCCAAGTCGTGCGTGGTGATGACGCCGATGGCGCCACGCTCGAGCAGGGCGCGGAGCAAGCCGTCGGCGCCGATGCGGCGATCGTTGGAATTCGTGCCTTCGAGCAATTCGTCGAACAGGAAAAGCAGCGGCTCGCTCGCGGTAAGATCGAAGACCTGCCGGATGCGGAGTATCTCCGTGTAGAAGTTCGAGCGACCTTCCTGGAGAGAATCGGTGCTGCGAATGCGGGTGCCCAGCGCGAGCGGCGACAAACGGAGAGACTGGCCGCGAATGGGGGCGCCCGCGCGGGCAAGCACCACGTTGATTCCGATTGTGCGGAGAAACGTGCTTTTGCCGGACATGTTCGAGCCGCTGACCAGCAGCAGCCTTGTGCCTGCATCGAGGCGCACGGAATTTCGGACACACTGTCCCGCGGGAATTAGCGGATGGCCGAGCTCTTCGGCATCGAGAATCGACTGGGAATCCGGCGCTTCCACAAATTCGGGGAAGGGATCCTGGGGATGCTCGAACGAATAGGACGAAAGGGACAGCAGGGCCTCAATCTCACCGACCATGTCGAGCCAGGAGCGAAGACGCTTGCCCCGGAGGCGGCGCCAGGATTCGGCGGCGAGCGCAGCCTGCAAAGTGTAAAGCAGCGGCAGATCGAGAAACTTGCCGATGAGGCTGTTGCGGGCGTCGATCCAATAGACGATGCGCGCAAGCTGCCGAATCGAGCGCGAGGCGGCCTGCCCGTCGGGCTTTAACTCGACGGCAAATTCCTGTAGACGATGCGACGCGAAGGGTTCCTTTTCCAGGCGCTCCAAAATTTGCGAGAAAAGAACCAGGCCGTCGGCGTTGCAAGAGATTCCGGAGACTACCGTCTTGGCTCGCTCATTCAACCAGCGATAGACGAACGTTTCCACGATTAGGACCGCCACGAGAGGCCAGTAGGCGAGAGTCGCAAGGTAATAAACCAAAGCGGCCGTGGCGGCGATTGCCAACAGGGCGGCAGTGGCGCGCAGCGGCCCGACGGGAAGGATGGGAGCGCCTTCACTCCAGCGCAAGAGCGATTCGGGATTCAAGCGCGCGCGGAGCGAAGTGCCAGTGATCGCGAGGCTTTCACGCAGGCCGAGATTGCCGCGCAATTCGGCGATCAAGCTCTGACGCTCGATTACCATGGCGACGGGGGACGGGTCACGTAGCCATTGCGCCAACCGGTCTTCGCCCATCGGCAACCGGGCCGTGGAGAGCAACTCGAACAGGCAGCCGCGGCCGAAGAGGTCGAGGTCGTCGGAGTAATTGTGCTTGGGATCGCGGAAGCGATCGCCGGATTCTCCCGTGCCGGCCCAGCGGTCTTCGACGCGCGCGATCCCCCGGCGATAATAGGCCGCGGCGATTTCGGCGAAGGCGCGAGAACGAATCACTTGTCCGTGAAGAATTGCCAGGACTATGTACGCGGCGACGGCAGCAAGCAGCCAGTAAGCCGAAAACAGATTTTTCCCCAGAGAAAGCCACGCGAGCGCGATGCCTGCCGCGATCGTGGCCAGCTTCCAATTGCCGATGCGACGATGGAGAATTTCCTTGCTTGAAACGATGCGGGCGTAATGGTCGATGCGACTGGAATATTCCGAGCGGGGATCCGGCACACGTGTCCTTTCGACAGCCACGATAGTCTACTCCCCAGGGCCGTGCTTTGCCGCAGGGCTGATTCGATGGTGCGCCGATCTGTCTACTGTCGATTATTTATGTATTTATGGTCTGGACGACCGCACGTTGACACATCACATTGACACACCGACACGCCGGATTGACACGCCTGAGCCGCGCACGCAGAATATGGGCAGCGGACAGGCTTGTCGATTTTTGAGCCGGGCGGCGATCGATTGCAATCTACTTCAGACCGCGCATCTGCATTCCGCTTGCATCCAACTGACGCGCATTCCAGCGAGGATTTGTCGATGATTCGACGGGCTTTTTATTTTGTGCTGCTGCTGTTTCCGGTGCTGCTGTTCCCGGCGGGGCTATCCTCGCAGGCGGCTCCTTCGACGCGCTCAACGACGATATCGGCTGTGCTGCCGCTCGAAGGATGCGCATTGCTGGCGGGGGAGCTGGGTGGAGGAGGGATGGCGGCGGATGAGCCATCGGGCCACGGTTTCAATGTGGCGAATCTTGACCGGTCGGTTTCGCCGTGCAGCGACTTTTTCGAGTTTGCGAACGGGGGCTGGATCAAGAGCAACCCGATTCCCGCGGATCACGCCGGGTGGGCGACCTTCAACAAACTGCACGACCGGAACGAAGATGTATTGCACCAGATATTGGAAGAAGCCGCGAAGGATAAGGCGGCCGCGCCGGGCTCCAACTGGCAGAAGATTGGGGATTTCTACGCGAGCTGCATGGACGAGAGCCAGATCGAGTCCGCCGGCCTTAAGCCGCTCGATTCGGAATTCCAGCGCATCGCCGAGATCAAGGATGTCGCGGGGTTGCAGACTGAGATTGCAAGACTTCAGCGGGAAGGCGCGAATGCCGTTTTCGGCTTTGGATCGGAACAGGATCCCAAGAACAGCACGCTCATGATCGCGGGAGCGGACCAGGGCGGCCTGGGCTTGCCGGACCGTCAATATTATCGGGACAACGACGACCGTTCGAAGCAGCTTCGCGAGAGCTACGTGAGGCACGTGACGAACATGTTCAAGCTGATGGGCGACGACGCCGACAGGGCCGCAAGCGAAGCGAAAACCGTGCTGACCGTGGAAACCGCGCTGGCGAACGCCTCGATGGACCGTGCGGACCTGCGGGACCCGGACAAGGTGTACCACAAAATGTCTCTCGCGCAACTGCGAGAGCTCACTCCCAATATCGAGTGGCAGGCTTATTTCAAGGAAGTCAGCGCCCCCACGGTGGACGCGGTGGATATCGCCGAGCCCGATTTTTTCAAGGAAGTGAACGATGCGTTCGGTTCCGTGCCTCTCGCGGATTGGAAAACATACCTTCGCTGGCACCTGATCCACGCCGCCGCGCCGGCGCTGCCCGCGAAATTCGAGGAGGAGAATTTCGATTTCTACGGGCGCACGCTGACCGGCGCGAAGGAAATGCTGCCGCGCTGGAGGCGGTGCGTGGAGTCAACCGACCGGCAACTGGGCGAAGCGCTCGGACAATACTACGTGCAACGCAATTTTCCGCCCGAGGCGAAGTCCAAAGCCATCGTGATGGTCAAGAACCTGATTGCCGCGCTGCGCAGCGATCTTTCCACCCTCGATTGGATGAGCCCGGCCACGCGCGAACAGGCCATCAAGAAGCTCGACGCCATCCATTTGAAAATCGGCTACCCGGATAAGTGGAGGGACTATTCGGCATACAAAGTGGACCGCGCCTCCTACGTGGGAAACAGATTCCGGGGCAACGAGTTTGAATTCGCGCGGGATCTGGCGAAAATCGGAAAGCCGGTGGACCGCACGGAATGGGACATGACACCGCCGACCGTCAACGCCTATTACAATCCGCAAATGAATGAGATTGTCTTTCCGGCGGGAATTCTTCAGCCGCCGTTTTTCGATCCCAGTGGGGATGAGGCGATCAATTACGGCGGAATGGGCGCGGTGATCGGGCACGAGATGACCCATGGCTTCGACGATCAGGGCGCCAAATTCGACGCCGACGGCAACTTGAAGAACTGGTGGACGCCCGAGGATCTGAAGAATTTTCAAGAGCGCGGCGAGTGCATTGCAAAACAGTTCGAGGGCTACGAAGCCCAGGGCCTCCACGAAAACGGCAAGCTGGTGGAGGGCGAAAGCATCGCGGACCTGGGGGGACTGACCATCTCCTACGCGGCATTTCAAAAGGTGATCGCGGGCAAGCCGGCGGAAACGCCTATCGACGGGTTCACGACGGACCAGCGGTTTTTTCTCGGTTTTGCGCAGATATGGGCGGGGAGCTACCGTCCGGAATTCGTGCGGCTGATGATTAAGACCAACGAACACCCGCTCGGGCAGTTCCGCACCAACGGGCCGCTGTCGAACATGCCGGCGTTCGCCAAGGCGTTCGGCTGCAGCGCGGGTTCCGCCATGGTCCGGCCGGATGCGCTGCGCTGCCGGATTTGGTGAAGCGCGC
>Ga0307374_10006763_pt1 | contig 17872 bp, 17 predicted proteins | sample OX3MG_FD_202532 | JGI IMG/M metagenome (GOLD analysis project Ga0307374, IMG submission 202532) | Soil microbial communities from Risofladan, Vaasa, Finland - OX-3 | ecosystem: Environmental > Terrestrial > Soil > Coastal area > Acid sulfate soil | place: Finland: Risofladan, Vaasa | collected... | reverse complement strand
CGACGCACTCACGCAGATGGATCCGGGCACGAGCCGCAGGCCGGCCTCGCTCGTCTGGGCGGTGGAGGATGCATCACAGTTGCTCGCCGACATGCTCGATCCTGACGGCCCGCGCTGCAAGGCGCTGCATCTACCCGGGGTCGACGGCGACCACACGGTGTCGCCCTATAACTCCGTGATGATGGGCGACCGGCCGGCCGGATTCGGTCATTTCACCGCCTATTCAGCGAACGAGCGCGCGATCCTGACGCTCGCGACCGTCGAGCGCGACCTGAACGTGGGCGACGAGGTCGTGTTGCATTGGGGTGAGGCTGGCGGTGGTTTCGGTGATGGCATTGTCCCCGCCGATGACATCCGGCCGATCCGCTGCACGGTCGGCCCGGTGCCGTACTCGCGCTTCGCGCGGACGGAGTACCGGGCGGACTGACCACGACGGCGGTTGGTTTTACCACTGCCTCTCGACGTGGCGAGGCGTGATTGCTTCCCGATCACGGCACTCACCAGACGGACGACCGTCTTGGCGACATCTGAATGCGCATCGGCGGCTGCAGATCCGGCGTCAGTGACGTCTTCACAGCTTTCCAGAGCAGCGTCCCGAGTGTCACAACGAGCGCCTATTCTGCCGATGGGAGCGGGCAACATGCGGATCGCGCGGTGAGAGCTGGTCCTCTGGGACTCGGCGATGGAGCAGTCGCAAGCCGGTCTATGCGCGCGATAGGTCGCGTGGCGTACGGCTAGTCCGGTGATGTTGCTGGCGTGCTTCTCCCGGAGCGCTGGTCCAGCCGTGCCGGCGCCGATGGAGCCGGCGATCGTATTTGTGGCTATGAGACTGGCTTGTCGAAGTCGTCGACGTACATCGGCATCTGCGCGATGAACTCGAACCCGAGCCGCTCAAGGACAGGGCGTGACATGCGCCCGGCCTGAACCGTCAGTGCCGGGGTGCCGCGCTCGACTGCCAGCTTCCAGCGGGCGCTCACAAGAGCTCGGTAGACACCGCGGCCGCGGGCATCAGCGAGCACGCCGCCACCGAAGAGATTGACGCCTACCTCACCAAGCACGGCTGTGGCGGTTCCGACGACGCGCTGCTCGAGCCGAGCGTTCCACCGCCTGAGCGGGCTGGCCGGGGTCGTGTACTCAGCGAAGCGCTCCTCGAGTTCTGCCTCAAGCTTGGCCTGTCCCTCCGGCGGGAGGTCGAACGCGGCGCTTTCAACTCGGGTGCTGTCTGCGAACGCATCGAACGACTCAACAAGATCGACTTCGACGTCCTCACCTCCGTCGCCGGCGGGCGGGCCGAGCAGTGCCATCGCGTTCTCGACCGATTCGAACCCGGCGCTGTCCTCGTTTCGTAAACCGCGCCGCGCGAGCGCATCAGCGAGCCACGGGTGGTCGGGCCCGGTCTGCCAGACCAGCATCTCGCGGCCATGCTCCCGCACGAGCGTCCGGGCCTCTTCGATTGCAACGTCGAGATCCGTCTCCGTCAGCCCGTCGCGTGGCTCAACCGGCTGCGCGTACGGAAACTGATGCAGGATCGCGAAAATGTGGGTCCCCTCCACCAATCTGAAGCCGGGCACCGGAGGCAGTGTCAAGAACGCGTGCAGCGCCTGCCTGCGAACGTCATCAGGAATCGCACCCATCGTGTGCGCCGATCCTAGCCGCCCGACGAGACTCAGGCTGCCGGCGCCCGGATCGTGTCCCGAACTGTTTGTCGCGAGGGAGTAAGAACATCATACGTCAGACGTATGCTAAAACTCAAGTAGCCAAGCTACGAGGTCTTCGATGGGTCGTTTCATTGACGCGCACATTCACTTCTGGGATCCCAACATCCACAACCATGAATGGCTACAGGCGCTCCCAGACCTGGCGAGGCCGTTCACCCCATCGCACATCGACTTCGGGACGCGTACCCCCGATGGCGTCGTGTTTGTCGAGGCCGATTGCGCCTTGAACGAGGGCCTCAGCGAAGTTCAGTGGGTCAGTTCGCTTGCCTCGGGCGAGGTACCGATCATCGGCATCGTCGCGCGCGCGCCGCTCGAGCAGGGCGCGGCAGTTGGTTCTCTGCTGCTTCGTCTGGCCGATGAGCCGCTGGTGGTCGGCGTCCGACGCCTGCTCCAGGACGAGCCTCTCGCGTTGCTCCAGGATCCGGCACTCGTCGAGGGGACCCGCCTGCTCGCTGACCATGGGTTTGCGTTTGACCTCTGCGTGACCTTCCACCAGCTGAGATCCCTCACCGAGCTCGTGCGGTCATGCCCGGACACGACCTTCGTTCTCGATCATGTCGGAAAGCCGCCGGTCGCGGATCGACGTCTCGATCCGTGGCGTGGGGATCTCCACGTGCTCGCCGAGTCTCCCAACGTCACATGCAAGCTGTCTGGCCTGGCGACACTGGCGCAACCCGGCTGGAGCCGTCGCGACGTGCTCCCGTATCTGCGCCACGCGCTTGGCGAGTTCGGGCCTGAGCGGTGCATGTTCGGGAGTGATTGGCCCGTGGCACTCCAGAACACCAGCTACGAGGCCTGGCTGGACACCGTCCTTGAGGCAACCCAAGACTTAACGCCCAGAGAGCGCGACGACATCCTCGGAGAAACCGCCGCGCGTGTCTACGGGCTGACGTGTCCCACAAAAGGAATAGTGAGCGCATGCTCGCAGTCGATTACGTAGGAAACGAGGAGTTTCGCGTGTCGGAGCGCGCTTCGCGTCCACCGGGTCCAGGGGAGGTGCAGATCGCGGTCGCTTACGTCGGGATCTGCGGCACCGACCTCCACATCAAACATGGGCATATGGACCGGCGCGTGGTGATCCCGGGTCCAATCGGCCACGAGATGTCAGGAACAATCGCCATGGTCGGAGACGGCGTAACCGCCTTCGAAGTAGGCCAGCCGGTCACGGTCATGCCGTTGGAGTGGTGCGGTGATTGTCCGGCTTGTTTGGCTGGCCACCAGCACGTGTGCCAGCACCTTGTGTTCGTCGGCATCGATTCGGCTGGCGCCATGCAAGAGCTTTGGACCGTCGATCAATCGATCGTCGTCCCGCTCCCACCGACACTCGGGCTTGACAGGGGTGCGCTGGTCGAACCGGTAGCCGTCGCGGTCCATGACGTTCGTCGGGCCCGAGTCACGACCAGCGAGAGGGTCCTGGTCGTCGGAGGCGGGCCGATCGGGCTGCTGATCGCGATGGTCGCGAGGTGCAGAGGCGCCGACGTGCTGATCTCGGAACCAAACCGGTCCCGTCGCGCTGTGGCTGAACGTCTCGGACTGAAGACCGCTGATCCGGTCGCCGGAGATGTGCTCGAGCTGGTGGAATCGTGGACTGCCGGCGCCGGCGTCGACGTTGCGTTCGAGGTCTCAGGGGCCGAACTGGGACTTCTGACGGCCACACATGCGTTGCGCGTGCGCGGCAGGCTTCTCATTGTTGCGATCCACAGTCAGCCGGTGCCGGTCGACCTATTCCGCGTGTTCTGGCGAGAGCTCGACCTCATCGGCGCGCGCGTCTACGAGCACGATGACTTCGAAGAGGCGGTGTCGCTCCTTGCGAACGAACGCATCCCTGCTGGCGAGCTGATTTCGGCAGTGGAACCACTGAAGAGGACGGCTGAGGCGTTCGCCGCCTTAGAGGCCGGTGCCGAGACGGTGAAAGTGCTGATCGAAGTCAGGAGCTGAGTATGGAAGCAATCGAAGCTCGGCTCGCGCCCTCGGTCTTCGACCTGAGCGGGAAGCTGGCCGTCGTCACCGGGGTCAGGAGAGGGCTCGGCCTTGCGATCGCGGAGGCGCTCGCCAGCTCGGGGGCCGACATCGTTGGTGTCAGTCGGCATCTGGAGTTGGATGGTGGTGAGGCGCGCGCACGCGTGGAGGCGCTCGGCCGGCAGTTCTGCGGCATCGCCGCAGATCTGTCTGACCGCGCGTCCGTGGGTCAGCTCATCACGGGGATCGCCGACCTCGGGCGGTCCGTCGACATCCTCGTCAACAACGCCGGGATCATCCACCGGGACCCCGCGGTGGCACACGGCATCGACGAGTGGGATCGAGTGATCGAGGTCAACCTCACCGCGCAGTTTGTGCTTGCGCAGGCGCTTGGCAAGCAGATGGTGAGTCGTGGCTACGGCAAGGTGATCTTCACGGCGTCGATGCTCAGCTTCCAGGGTGGTGTCAACGTTCCGTCCTACACCGCGAGCAAACACGGGGTTGCCGGCTTGACAAAAGCCTTGGCGAACGAGTGGGCGGCATCCGGCGTGAACGTGAACGCCATCGCACCCGGGTACATCGCGACCGACAATACGCAGGCTCTGCGCGAGGACCCGATACGGTCCGCGGCGATCCTCGAGCGGATACCAGCCGGAAGATGGGGGGCACCCTCAGACATCGCGTGGACCGCGGTATTTCTCGCCTCGCATGCCTCCGACTACATGAACGGCGCGGTCGTGCCTGTTGACGGTGGATGGTTGGGCCGCTGAGGATGGATACGCACCTCGCCGTTAGCTTTCGTCCGAGGACAGAATGCGCCTACGACGTAGTCGCGCTTGGCGAGGTCATGCTTCGGCTGGATCCCGGGCCGAACCGGATCCGTAGCGCGCCTGAGTTCCGGGTCAATGAGGGCGGCGGCGAATACAACGTGGCGCGCGCACTGAGTTCGTGCTTCGGGCTCCGCTCCGCGATTATCACCTCGCTTGTGGACAACGAGGTCGGGCGCCTCCTCGATGGCCTCATTCGGCGCGGTGGCGTGGATGTGTCGATGCGCCGCTGGCTTCCGTTCGACGGGGTCGGTCGGGTCGCCCGGAATCCGCTGAACTTTACCGAACGTGGCTTCGGCGTCCGTAGTCCGCTAGGAGTGTCCGATCGTGGGCACAGTGCAAGCAGTTTGCTCAAACCCGGCGAGATCGACTGGGCGCACCTCTTTGGGAAGCTCGGCGTTAGGTGCCTGCATACCGGGGGGATCTTCACCGCGCTATCGCACTCGACCGCCGCAGTTGCAGAAGAGGCAATGCTCGCTGCTCACAAGTACGGAACGAAGGTGTCATACGACCTCAACTATCGACCGAGCCTATGGCAGGAGGCCGGGGGCGCTCAGGCCGCCAATGAGCTGAACGAGCGCCTGTTGCCGATGGTCGACGTCGTGATAGGAGTCCAGACGCCAGCCCGCGCGGCGGGGGATCCGGCTCGTAGCCCAAATGGACCGAAGCGAGCGCTCGCTGAGCTGAGCGACCGGTACCCGCACCTTTCCTGCGTAGCCGTGACGCGTCGCATTGTTCACAGCGCTTCAAGGCACGACTGGTCTGCGCTGGGTTGGTCGAGGCAGACGGGACTCGTCGAGGGGCGAGACCAAGAGAACATCGAGATCCTTGACCGCGTGGGAGGCGGCGACGGTTTTGCCGCCGGGTTCCTCTACGGGTTGCTCGAGGGCTCCGACCTCCGCCTGGCACTCGACTACGGGACGGCACACGGGGCGCTCGTCATGACGACCCCCGGCGACACCTCCAGCGCGAGTCTCAACGACGTACGCGAACTCGCTGGCGCAGCAGCCGATGCATTCTTTCGTTGACGCGCGCCCAGCGCCCGAACGGACGCGCGCGCACCGTGAAACACGACCGTTGCGGGCCGCCCAACGAGCTAGCTGTTGTCCAACGTATGATGTTTAGAAAATGAGCTCAGCCGTAAGTCCAACCGAGCCAGGTGCTCCGGTGCAACCGGCGCGGCGAGGATCAGCACGCCCAGCGCGGTTAGCCACGGTGGTCGTGGAGGAACTCGCTTCCCGGATCATCGGCGGCCAGCTTCCCGAGGGTGCTGTCCTTCCAACCGAGGGCAATCTGTGCGATGAGTTCGGCTTCAGCCGGACCGTCTTGCGCGAGGGGCTGAAGCTCCTCGAGGAGCGCGGGCTGGTTCGCGTGGAGCAGGGCCGCGGTACAACCGTGCAGCCGCGCGAACTCTGGAATCTATTGGACCCGACGGTGCTCCGTATCGCGCTTCAGCATGACGCCGACACGGCGCTGCTCGACAATCTCATCACTGTCCGGCGTTTACTCGAGGCGGAGATGGCTCGTGTTGCGGCGTCCCGTCTCACCGATGAGGAGCTTGCCGAACTCGGCGAGAACATCGAGCGCATGAAGGCGGCGGTAAACGATTACCCCGAGTTCCGCCGCGTCGACCAGCAGTTTCATGCGCAGGTGATGAGGGCTTCTGGGCAAGAGATCGGTATGACGATCGTGCGGAGCATCCATCAGCACGCCGGCTGGACTCCGAGCTTGAATGCTCCCGGCGCTCGGGAGTCACTCGAACGGACCGTGGCTGGTCATGAGGGTGTCTTTGCGGCTCTGGTCGACCGTGACGGGGAGCTGGCCGCCGCGCGCATCTCCGAGCACATCGGCTCTGCCTGGGCTGAGCGCCGAACTCGCGACTAGCTCCGTAGGCGCTTGCGATCAGCAGGATGCTGATCGAGCGAGCTCGACATCGGTACGTGATTCCGGGCGCGTGCCGTCACGCATTCCGTCGCTCGCAGGCCGCCGCTTGCACCGCGTGTACGAGCGTTTGGTTCCCGCTTGACACCCAAGCATCAGTCCTATTATCATCGTACGTATGACGAGTATCGCGTCGATCGATGTTGAACTGATCGATCTTCCCGCAGTCACCCCGCCGTTCGCTTGGCGTCGGGGCCTGCTTGGCTCACACGGTGCGCGAAAGACGGGTGTTTTCCGGATTACGACCGATGACGGCGGCGTGGGCCTGGCGTATCACGAGTGGAGCGGCCCGATTCTCGCCGACATCACGGACCGCGTTTTGCGGCCCCAGCTCGTCGGGGAGCGGGCCGACAAGCGCGAGTGGCTCTGGCATCGGCTCTGGGAGCTGGACCGGACCGAGGAATTCCCGATCTGGCTGTTAGGTGTCGTCGACGTGGCGTTGTGGGATTTGGAGGGCCGCAGCCTCGGTGTTCCGGTTCACCGTCTGCTCGGCACCTTTCGCGAGAGCATCCCGGCGTACGCCTCGACCACCACATTCGCCACCGTTGAGCAGTACCTCGATGTCGCGGACCAGTGCCTGGAGCTTGGATTCACGGCGATCAAGCTGCACGCTTGGGGTGACGCCCGGGCTGATGCTGACCTCTGCCAACGCATGCGGGCGCATGTTGGCGACGGCATCGAGTTGATGTACGACGGCTCTGCCGGTTTCGACCTGACCGATGCCGTGTACCTCGGGCGAGCGCTCTCAGAAGCTAGGTACCGCTGGTACGAGGAACCGATGCGCGAGTTCAGCGTGACCGCCTACCGGTGGCTGTCGGAGCGCGTCGACGTCCCGCTGCTGGTAGGCGAGACCTCTGATGGCAACCACCTCAATACGGCTGACTTCATCGCGTCGGGCTGTGCGACATCGGTGCGCACGAGCGCGAACCATCGCGGTGGCATGACGGGCGCAATGCGGATCGCGCATCTTGCGGACTCGTTCCAGCTTCGCGCCGAGGTTCACGGCCCAACCGAGACGGCGGTGCACCTATGCATGGCGATTCCCAACTGCACCTACTACGAGTCGCTCGTCACTTCCAGCCCGGCCGTGCGCGAAGCCCGGGTCGGACCCGACGGAATGGTGCATGCACCAACGACGCCGGGAATCGCGCTCCCCGCGTTCGTCGAGGAGCACCGAGTCGCGGAGGTGTGATCAGAGCTCGATGAACAGATCCCGCACTTCAACGGCGCGACGTCGTGCGCCACGAAGGTTCCACCTAAAGTAACCCGAAGTAGGAGGAGAGAGAATCCATCATGAGGCATTTCCGTGCCAGCAGGCGCTGGCGCCCCCAGACAGCTGGGGCGTGCATCGCAACTGCAGCAATATTGGCGGCTGCGACCGGCGCATCGCTCTCGGTGGCTGCGACCGCATCCGCCAAGGGCAAATCGTCGAGAGCACCTTTGGTCGTGTGGTACGACGCGGCCCGCGCGGCGTTTGTGGCGGAGTACAAGAAGACGCATCCGCACCAGAACATCAAGTGGGTGCTTTTCAGCGGCGACAGCAACGGCGACGGAACGTTGCAGTCGAAGTTCGCGTTGTACAACCGCGTCGGCTGGAAGCCGGGCGTCGCGCCCGACGTCGTCTTCGATGAGGAGAACTATGAAGCTGGGTGGCTCGGCGAGCAGCCGTTCAACGACTTGCTCAACCTCAAGCCCTACCTCTCCAAGAAGGTGTGGAGCAAGGACGAGGGCCTGGGGGACTGCCTGATCAACGGCAAGCTTCTGTGCCTACGCAACGACAACGCCGCAAACGTGCTGTGGGTCAACACGAAGCTGTGGTCGCAGTTCTTCCCGGGGCAGTCTCCCCCGACCACCTGGCAGCAGTACGCCGCCGACGGTCGGTCGCTGGTCAAGAACCACTCTGGCTATTACATCGGTGAGTTCGGGCAGCCTTGGGACGCCGAGACCTACCTGTGGGGCAACGAGTGCCCGATCAACGAGGCGATCGGTAAGCAGAAGGTCCTGGTCAACCCCGGTTCCAAGAACTGCACAACGATCGCGAACCTGATCGACTCGGCACTGCCGGCGTTCACGCACGACGGCCCCTTCACCTCGGCCTGGGTCAAGGACTCGACCGCGCAGCATATGGTCATGGACATCGGCGCGATCTGGCAGGGCACCGCGATCTATCCGTCGGGCGCCAGCTCCGAAGGGCCCGGCACCAACGTGATGGAGGCCTACCCACCGCCTGTTGCGACCAACGGCGCCCATGTCACCGGCTCGATCGGCGGTGGCCTGTGGATGGTGAGTTCGCACACCAAGCAGCCGAAGGCTGCGGTCGCGCTGGTGAAGTACATGGACACGAGCCCGAAGATCCAGGAGAACACGGCGATCACGTCGGGTCTGCCGGCCTACTCGCCTGACCAGAATGGGTGGCTCAAATCGCTGCATGGCGTCTTCGCCAACCCCAACGCGACGATCGCGGCTATTAAGAAGGCCGCCTCGGAGATCTGGACCGGCTGGAGTCCCGTGCCGTGGAGCGTGGAGTCGATCTTCGGCAACACGGTAACGCCCGGCCTCCTTGGCGGTGGCACGTTCTCCTCGGCGCTGACAACCCTGGCTGGGAACATCAAGGCCGCGGCACAGAGCGCTGGCTGGTCGGTCAAGAGCTGACGGGCAGCTAGGCACACAAGTAACCAACGCATGACCGTCACTCCGGCACCGGCCGTCCCAAGCGGGCTCGCAAGCGCCCGCTTGGGAGGCCGGGCCGGAAGGACACGTGAGCAGCCACCGACGGGTGTCTCCCGTACGGCCGGCTACTGGTTTGTGGCGCTGTACGTCGGACTGCTGCTGCTGCTCGGCATCGCGCCTGCCGCCTACGCGATCTATCTGGCATTTGCCGCCCACACCGGTGGCGGCTTCGCATCGGCCTTCCACGCCGCCTTCACCGACTATCGCTTCTGGCCCGCGTTCGGCCACGTCCTCGAGTTCATGGCGCTCTGGCTGGTGAGCCAGAGCGTGCTCGTCGTCGGCCTCGTGCTGATGCTTCACAGCATGGCGCAGCGCGTGGGAGCGGTGTTTCGATTCCTCTTCTACATCCCCGGAGCGCTGGCGGGCGCCGCCAGCGTGATCGTCTGGCTATTCATGCTCGACCCGCAGGCCAGCCCCTTCGCGTTGATTCTGCATTGGTTCGGGTACGCCCAGTTCAATAACACGATCGCGCCCGGCAACCTGCCGGCGATCTTCGCAATCATGGCCTTCTGGACAGGGGCCGGCGGATGGATCGTCGTGATGTACGGAGCGCTCAATAATGTCCCGCACGAGCTGATCGAGGCTGCCCAGATCGACGGCGCGAATCCGTTTCAGACGGCGTTCCGGATCAAGCTGCCGCTGATCCGGAAGTGGGTGGTCTACATGCTCGTGCTGTCCTTTGCCGGCGGCACGCAACTGTTCGTCGAGCCCACGGTGCTGGCACCCGCAGCGCAGGGCATCGGAATCACGAAGTACTGGTCGCCCAACCAGCTGGCCTGGTTTGTGGCCTCGGAGTACAACCAGTACAACGAGGCCGCGGTGATCTCGGTTGTCCTACTGGCGCTCGGCCTAGTGATCGCGGGTTTCCTGGTCTGGCGCGGAAGGCTGTTCGGGGCCGACTGATGGCGATCCCAAGGCGCTACGCCGTCCGCTTCGTCGGGCTCGTGGTCTTGCTGTTCTTCACGGCCTTCTTCGGCGTGCCGATCGCCTGGCTGTTCCTGGCGTCGACCAAGACCGACGGCCAGCTCCTGCACTCGACGCCACTTGCGTTCGGCAGCCTGAGCACGTTCGCGCACACTTTCCACCGAATCATCACCTACAGCGGCGACAGCCTGCTGATCTGGCTGAAGAACTCGGCGATCTACTCGTTCGGAGGAACAGCGCTGGCAATCTTGGCTGCGATTCCAGCAGGTTATGGGCTCGCGCTGACGCACTTCATCGGTCGCCGCACGCTGCTCTCGATCACGCTCATCGTGATGATCATGCCGGCTACCGCGCTCGTGCTGCCGCTGTTCCTGGAGATGAACAAGCTCGGCCTCTACGGCACCGTCTGGTCGCTGATCCTGCCGTTCGGCTTCTTCCCGTTCGGTGTGTACCTCGCCTACATCTATTTCTCCTCCACAATCCCGAAGGACCTTCTCGCAGCGGCCCGGATCGACGGGGCGAGCGAATGGGGCGTGTTCCGTTACATCGCCCTGCCGCTTGCGCGCCCGGTCGTCGGGCTCGTCGGGTTCTTCGCGTTTGTCGCCTCCTGGAACAACTTCTTCCTGCCGTTCGTGATGACCTACGACAACTCCCAGTACCCAGTGCAGATCGGGCTGCAGCAGCTGATCGGCTCGACGGCTACGTTCAACCCGGCCGATTACACGGCGGGGGCGTCGGTGGAGGTTCTAAGGCGGCCGGACCTCGCGATGGGGGTGCTCATCGCGGTCGCTCCGGTGCTGATCGTGTTCCTGTTCGCGCAGCGCACGCTCGTGTCCGGAATGCTGGCCGGCGCCACGAAGGAGTGAGGCATGGCCTCATTGACACGTAATCGCGAGAGCAAGGACAGGTTGTAGCCGATGGCCACCGTTACTTTCGACCAGATCACCAGGGTCTATCCGAAGAGCTCGACGCCGGCGGTCGACCGGCTCAGCCTAGAGATCAATGACGGAGAGTTCCTGGTGCTGGTTGGCCCGTCTGGATGCGGCAAGACCACGAGCCTGCGCATGCTCGCTGGACTCGAGCATGTCGACGAGGGAACGATCTGGATCGACGACCGCGACGTGGTAAAGCTCGCGCCGCGTGACCGGGACATCGCGATGGTGTTCCAGAACTATGCGCTGTACCCGCACATGAACGTCGCCCAGAACATGGGTTTCGCGCTGCGACTAGCGAAGGTCGCCAAGCGGGAGATCGAGCAACGGGTGCTCGATGCTGCCAAGATCCTCGACCTTCAGGATTACCTCGACCGGAAGCCGCGGCAGTTGTCGGGTGGCCAGCGCCAGCGGGTTGCGATGGGTCGCGCGATCGTGCGCGAGCCGCGCGTCTTTCTGATGGACGAGCCGCTCTCGAACCTTGACGCGAAGTTGCGGGTTGCAACCAGGGCCGAGATCGCTGCGCTGCAGCAGAGGCTCGGGGTCACAACCGTTTACGTCACTCACGACCAGGTCGAAGCGATGACCATGGGAGACAGGGTTGCGGTGATGAAGGACGGCGTACTGCAGCAATGCGACACCCCGCGGGTGCTGTACGACGACCCCGTGAACGCATTTGTAGCTGGCTTCATCGGATCGCCGCCGATGAACCTTGTTCAAGGTGTCGTGACGGAGGACGGGGTCCGGGTAGGGACCGCGTCGCTTGCGGCTACGCATGGGTTGCGGGCGCAGCCCGGTCATCAGCTGACGGTTGGGCTTCGCCCCGAGTCGCTCGAACTCGGCGGTGCCGACGGCGGGATCCCGGCGATTGTCAGCCTCGTCGAGGAACTTGGCGCCGAGGCATTCGTCCATGCGAAGATCGACGGCGACGAAGCAGCGACCGGGCTTACGTCCGCGGCGGTTATTGCTCGAGTCGAACCGCGACTCGCCCCGGCAAAGGGAGAGCGGATCCGCCTGCGTCCGAAGCCGGGGGCAATGCTCTTCTTCGACGCTGCCACCGGCGAGCGGATCAGAACTGCGGCTCGCGTCCCGGACCGCCGCTGATATGGAGGTCGCCGCTCTCAGGGGACGTCTCCTGCCGGAGGCTCCCGACGGCTATCAGCGTGCGCACGATCAGATCCCGCAGGACCTCCTCGACGCCCAGCGCTCAGCCGGGGTACGCCGATGGCTGATCTTCAGGGACGGGCTCGACCTCTTCCATGTGGCTGAGTGCGATGACTTTGACGAGTCGATGCGGTTGCTCGCGGGGGACCCGATTAATCAGGCCTGGCAGCGTCAGATGGCACCGTACAAACAGCAGTTGGGCGATCCTGGTAACACCGAGCGCCGTCTTCAGCTCATCTACGAACGCGACCTGTGGCTTCCTGAGCTTAACGATGGTCAGCTCAGCTGAGAAGCGCAGCGAGATCCGCAATACGGGCCCCACGGTCACGGCGCTTGGGTTTGGCGGCGCGTCAATCGGAAATCTGTACCGGGCGATCGACGAAGAGACGGCGATGGACGCGGTCTCCGCAGCCTGGGAAGGTGGCATCCGCTATTTCGACACCGCGCCTCATTACGGGCTTGGCCTGTCGGAGCTCCGGCTCGGCGCAGCGCTCCGGGGCAGGCCGCGTGCTGAGTACACGGTTTCTACAAAGGTGGGACGCCTGCTGGTTCCAAACCCAGCGCCGAACGGGTCAGACCTCGAGGCAGAAGGTTTCGCGGTTCCGGACGACTACCTGCGAGTGCGCGATTACAGCCGTGATGGCATTCTCAGGAGCATCGAGTCCAGCCTCGACCGGCTTGGGCTTGACAGGCTCGACATCGTCTACGTACACGACCCCGAAGACCACATGGACGTCGCTATTGCTGACGCGATTCCTGCTCTGATCGATCTGCGAGAGCAAGGTGTGGTAGGCGCGGTGGGCGCGGGTATGAACATCGTGGAACCTCTGCGGCGGTTCGTTGATGAGACCGACGTGGATGTGGTGATGGTTGCCGGCCGCTGGACGCTTGTGGACCACTCGGCCGGATCTCTCCTCAGTGATTGCGCCGCGGCCGGCGTTGCGGTCGTGGCCGCAGCTCCGTTCAACTCGGGTCTTCTGTCGCGTCCGGAGCCGACCGACGACGCGATGTTCGACTACGGTCAAGCTCCAAGAGATGTGCTGAAGACAGCCCGCGCGTGCGCTCGCGCGTGCGAGGAGCGAGGTACCCAACTCCCGATTGCCGCCATCCAGTTCCCACTCCGTGATGCGGCGGTCGCTAGCGTGGTGGCCGGCATGCGAACCCGTGACCAAGTCGCGCTCAACATCTCATGGATCAACGCTCCGATCGACGAGCGCCTCTGGACCGAGTTGCCACCTGCTGCACGCCTTAGCCAGTGGTCGCCAAGGTAACCGATGAGGCTGGAACAAAGCCACGAGGAAATTGACGAAGCCAGAGGGGTTAGACCCGCTGAGCTCACAGGATCGAACTCACGCACATTTCTGGTCACCGGAGCGCTTGGAGCGATCGGGACCTGGACCATTCGCAGACTGCTCGACCGCGGGCATCGAGCGGTCGCGCTCGACCTCGGAGGGGACGCCCATCGGCTTGCGATCGCCTTGACCCCGACAGAGATCGCCTCGGTTGTGCGCATCAACGGAGACATCACGGATCTGGCGACAGTCGAGGCGGCCATGTCCACGCACGACATCGACGGAGTCATTCATCTCGCGGCATTCCAGGTTCCGATGGTCAGGGAGAACCCAGCGCTCGGCGCGCACGTCAATGTCGTCGGGACGGTCAACGTGCTCGAGGCGGTGCGCCGGCACGGCGACATCGGCCCAGTGGTCTATGCGTCGTCAATCGCCGCATACGGACCCGCCGGAACGCTCGGTGGCGATGATCCCCCGCAGACGCTTTACGGGGTGTTCAAGCGGGCAAACGAGACGACCGCCGTCCGCTATTACGAGGACTTCGGCGTGGCATCGATTGGGCTTCGACCACACACGGTGTACGGCCCTGCCCGAGACCAAGGGATCACTTCCGCGCCAACCCTTGCGATGGTCGCGGCCGCGGCCGGAGTGCCATATCGGATTCCGTTCAACGCGCGGCTCCAGCTCCAGTACGCGCCGGACGTCGGTGAAGCGTTCGCGCGGGCCGCTTTGCTTGAGTACGAGGGGGCCGCAGTACACAACCTCGACGGGGAAGTGGTGGGGATGGAGACGTTCCGCGAAATGATTGCGGCAGTCATTCCCCAGGCCGGGGCGCTGATCACGATCGACAACGTCGATCTGCCGTTGGTGGAAGGCGTCGATGGCACCAGCTTCATTGAGATCCTCGGCGCTTCGGTGATGCGGCCCGTCGCAGACGGTGTGCGCGACGCGCTGGGACGATTCGAGCAGTTGCTCGCTCAGGGACTCGTCAAAGCTCCAGCCAGCATCTGAGCATCCCCCCGGCCGCAGACAGTCGTCGGCCCGCGATGAAGGTGTCGTAACGGCCGCGTCACTCAGGAACGATTCGCGTTCCAGAATCGGCGTCAAACAGCAGGACTGACTCCTTCTTGATGTGCAGCTCAATCCGGCTACCACTCGGCGGCGCAGTCTTGGGGTTGACCCGCACGACCACGTCTGGCGTCTCCACGCCCGTTGGATCGGCGGCTGTGTGCTCGAGTCGCGCATAGATGAACGCCTCGGCACCGAGTTCCTCAACAATGTTGACGATGGCCGGGACACCGGCACCGTGACCCGCCAGTGTGACTGATTCAGGTCGCACGCCGACAGTGACCCTTCCGGTACCTGCGGCCTCTCTGAGCTCGCGTGGAAGCTGAACAACCGTCGAGCCGACCGTCACCCCGTCGGACCCGATGATGCCGTCGACGAGGTTCATAGAGGGGGATCCGACGAAGCCGGCGACGAACGCGTTGGCTGGCGCGTCATAAAGGACGCTGGGGACGTCGACCTGCTGTAACACGCCATCCTTGAGCACCGCGACACGGTCACCCATCGTCATTGCTTCCACTTGATCGTGGGTCACATACACCGTCGTGACGCTCAAGCGGCGCTGCAAAGCCGCAATCTCCGAGCGCGTGGCTACTCGGAGCTTGGCATCCAGATTCGAGAGCGGCTCGTCCATCAGGAAAACGCGCGGCTGACGGACGATCGCTCGACCCATGGCCACGCGCTGACACTGACCGCCCGACAGCTGAGCCGGCTTGCGTTCCAAGCAATCCTCCAGACGAAGAGTCCGGGCCGCCTCAACGACTCGCTTCTTGATCTCGGCCTTGTTCAGCTTCGCTATCTCCAGCGCGAAACTGAGGTTCTGCGCAACCGTCATATGCGGGTACAACGCGAAGTCCTGAAACACCATGGCGATATCACGATGCTGGGGGCTGACGCCAACGACGCTTCGATCATCGATAAGAATGTCGCCCTCATCAACGGACTCGAGGCCCGCGAGCATCCGCAGGCTGGTTGTCTTGCCGCAGCCGGACGGACCGACCAGGACAACAAGTTCGCCGTCGCCAATCTCCATGTCCAGCCTATTGACGGCCTTGGCTGCCTGCGAATAGATCCGAGACGCACCCCTAAAAGTCACAGTGGCCATTTGGTTCTCGTTCTCTCCGCCGTTGCCACTCCGGGGTCCCGCTGCGACGCGCTCGCTCGAACTTGGACCAGCCCTTGGCACGGGCCCCAGCAGTCGATTGCGAGCGGGGCACCGTGGGAGACAGCCGCACTGATATTACGTATGATGATACCACGTATGGTCTTGAGACCGCGCACTGCATGAGACCTGACGCAGTTCGATGAGACCGCGAAAGTCGGGATATCTCTTCATCGCTCCGTATGCGCTGCTGCTGGCGGTGGCCGGGATCTACCCCGTTGGATACGCGCTGGACCTCGCGCTGACTTCGCTGAGGGCGCAGTTCTCCGGGACACGGAACTTCGTCAGGTCGTTCCAGGACCCCGAGTTTCTCCCGGCGTTTCTGCACGTGGGCCTATTTCTCGCGATCTGGCTGACCGCCCTGGTGGTGTTGGTTGTCGGCCTGTCGCTGATCTTGCACTCGTTGGACCGACGGATCAGCGCTGCGTTCCGGTTCGTCTTTTATCTGCCGGCGGCGCTTGCCGGTGCGGCGAGCGTGATGCTGTGGTTGTTCATGCTGGAGCCGGGGGTGAGTCCGTGGACGTTCGTTCTGCACTGGCTTGGCTACAACACGCTGGGGGATTCGCTGGCGTCGGGCAACCTCCCGGTGGTCTTTGCGGTGATCGCATTCTGGAGCGGCGCCGGCAGCTGGATAGTTGTCATGTATGGCGCTCTGGCAACGATCCCGCCCGGAGTGCTCGAGGCCGCGAGGCTTGACGGCGCCGGTCCCTGGCGCACCGCGCTTCGTATCAAGCTGCCGTTGATCAAACGATGGGTCGCCTACATGCTGATCGGCGCGTTCGCCGCCGGGACACAGCTGTTCGCCGAACCACAGCTCGTGAGCGAAGCCACAGGCGGGATACTGAACCAGACCTGGTCGCCAAACCAGCTCGCTTATTTCCTCTCGTTCCAGCTGGACAACTTCAATTACGCGGCCGCGATCGCGGTGGACCTGCTTGCGATCGCGCTGATCTCGGCGACGGTCATCCTCTTGCGCACGGGGCTGTTCAGGGTGAGCGACTGATGCGAGCGCTTGCTGGCCGGATCCTCACACGCCACTCGGCTAGTCAGATCGCGGCGCTTTCGGCACTCTCGCTGATGGCCGTTTTCTTTGCGGTCCCGATCATCTGGGCGGTAGGCGAGATGATCGGTGGTACTGCGCTGCATTGGCTGTTGAACTCGGCGTTTTATTCGACCGCCGGAGCTGCGATCGCCGTCGCCCTGTGCATCCCCGCGGGCTACGGTCTCGCGACCCATGACTTTCCGGGCCGCCGCCCGCTCTTGATCGTGACGATCCTGCTCATGCTGATCCCGCCTAACGCGCTCGTGCTGCCTCTCTTCCTCGAAGCCCACGCCGCGCACCTCCTGGCCAGCCCACTGGCAGTGATCCTGCCATACGGTCTCTACCCGTTCGGGGTATACCTCGCTTACCTGTATTTCAACACTGCCCGATTCGAGGCGCTCCTTCAAACAGCACGCACGGACGGCTGCAGTGAATGGCATGTCTTCAAGCGGATCGCCCTGCCTCTTTCGCTACCAGTCTCAGCGTTGATCGCGTTCCTCAACTTCCTCGCCAGTTGGACGAACTTCTTCCTCCCGTGGGTCATGTACTGGTCATTCGGCACGACGAGCCGCTACCCGCTTGCGCTCGGCATCGCCCTGGAACTGGATACCTCGAAGGGGTCCAGCTTCTACGGAGTGCTGACCCAGCTGCACCTTGGCGTATCCCCGAGCTACATCGCGCTGCTGCTGCTTGTCACGTGCGCACCCGTGCTCATCGTCTTCGTGCTCGCCCAACGATGGATAGGCTCCAGCCAGCTCCAGGGCGTATTCCGATAATGGACTCACCAACCGGTGCGTCCGGTCATGCTGACTACTGAATCACCAGGACGACGAGCTTGCGCGGCCCATGCACACCCTCGACTCGTTGCAGCTCGATATCCGACGTGGCCGACGGCCCTGAGATCAGGGTCAGGGGGCGCCGGCTCTCGCGGACAACTAGCCCGAGTTGCGCGATCGCCTCTGGGACAGTGGCCACAACCTGTCGCGCGTGCACGACACAGATGTGCACATCGGGAACCAGGGTAAGCAGCCGGCGACCCTCGTAAGGGCCAGCCGACAGCGCGATCGTGCCGGTCTCGGCGATCGCAACGGTGCAGCCGGTGATCACGCCGTCGAG